>Ga0302325_10010786_pt1 | contig 19752 bp, 17 predicted proteins | sample Palsa_T0_2_FD_201948 | JGI IMG/M metagenome (GOLD analysis project Ga0302325, IMG submission 201948) | Peat permafrost microbial communities from Stordalen Mire near Abisko, Sweden - Palsa_T0_2 | ecosystem: Environmental > Terrestrial > Soil > Palsa > Peat permafrost | place: Sweden: Abisko...
TAGGAGCGACGCATCCGGTCGATCGTGTCCTCGCGCGTCCAGTCCGCGTCGGCGAGCTCGTCGATCTGCGCCAGTGCGGCCTTGGTCGCCACCAGGCGCGCCCGCACCTCCTCCTTGTCCTCCGCCGCGTCATGGGTGATCCCCAAGCGCCGGATCAGCACGGGTAGGGAAAGACCCTGCAAGACAAGGGTCGAGAAGATCACCGCGAAGGTGAGGAAGATGATCAGGTCGCGATCGGGAAAGGCCGCGTGCTTGGTCCTGAGCGGCAGCGCGAGCGCCGCGGCCAGCGACACGGCGCCCCGCATCCCGCTCCACGCGATCACCAGCCGGGGCCGCGGGCCGACCCGACGCGGTCGCTGGCTGGGACGCCGGTCGAGAAGTCTGATCAGATAGGGCACGGTGAAGAACCACACCAGCCGGGTGAGCACGACCACCCCGCTCACCGCGAGCGAGTAGCCGGCGAGCTTTCCCGCGGACTCGCCGCCCAGTCCCTTCACCACCGTGCGGAGCTCCAGGCCGACGAGGACGAAGAGGCTCGCGTTGATGATGAAGTCGAGTACGTCCCAGACGAAGAACCCCTGCAGCCGGGTGCGCGCGTCGACGATGCGCGGACCGCGGATTCCCATATAGATACCGGTGGTCACCGCCGCGAGCACACCCGAGGCACCGACCGCATTGGCGGGAATGAACGCGGCGTAGCCGCTGAACAGGGAGATCGTGATGCTGGTCTGAGGATCCTGCGTCCGCGCACGAATGGCCGCGATCAGCCAGCCGACCGCGAGACCGATCGCCACCCCGCCGGCGGCGGCGGCGATGAACCGCCCACCCGCATCGAGCAGCGAGAACCCTCCGCCGATCACCGCCGCCACCGCCACCTTGTAGGCGACCAGTGCGGTGGAGTCGTTGAACAGCCCCTCGCCCTCGATCACGCTGACCACACGGCGGGGAAAGTCGAGCCGTCGCATGATCGTCGCGGCCGCCAGCGGGTCGGTCGGCGAGACCACGGCGCCGAGGGCGAAGGCCGGCGCCCACGAGAGGCCGTGGACAAGGCTGTGGGCGACGCAGGCCACCGCGAGCATGGTCGCCAGCACGAGACCGACGGAGCTCAGGGTGAGGCCCCGCAGGTTGGCCCGCATATCCCCCAAGTTCGCGAAGAACGCGGCCCCGTAGACCAGCGGCGGTAGGAACACCACCAGCACGACGTTGGGGTTGAGCGTCACCGCCGGCACCCCGGGGACGAACCCGAACAGCGCCCCGCCCACCACGAGCACAATCGGATACGGGATCGAGATCCAGCGCGCCAGCGAGCTCAGCCCGGCGACGGCGACAAGGAGACCGGCGATGAGGATCTCCGCGTGTCCCATTGCCTCGTAGTTTGCAGGCGCAGCGCCGCCATGGCGAGCGATGCGCTCGGCCCACAAGCGAGTTGCTTCACGCTACAGAAGTGAGTTGTTTCATGCTACTCTTGCCGCCCAGTCGTCGGACGGATCAGGAGAACCCCGTGACCCAACGCCCCGCGCAGATCGTCGCCTCGCCCGATGCTCCCCACAGTTCGCGCCACGTGGCGGCGGTCATCGGCGTGCTGTCGCTGGCCGTGTTCATGTCGAGCCTCGACCTGTTCATCGTCAACCTCGCGTTCCCGTACATCGGCCGCGAGTACCGGGGCACGAGCCTCAGCTCGCTCTCCTGGGTGCTCAACGGCTACACGATCGTGTTCGCGGCCGTGCTCGTCCCGGCCGGGCGCTGGGCCGATCGCCTCGGGCGCCGCCGGGTGCTGCTCGCGGGCCTGGTCACCTTCAGCGCCGGCTCGCTGCTGTGCGGCTTGGCGCCGGGCGTGGGAGCCTTGGTCGCGGCGCGCTTGGTCCAGGCCTGCGGGGCGGGCATGATGGTGCCGGCGTCGCTCTCGCTGCTGCTGGCCGAGGTCCCGGCCGCGGCCCGTCCCGGGGCGATCGGGACCTGGTCCGCCGTCGCCGCCCTCGGCGCGGCGCTCGGGCCGGTGATCGGCGGAAGCCTGGTTCAGGTCAGCTGGCGCCTGGTGTTCTGGATCAACCTCCCGGTCGGGCTGATCGCGGTGCTGCTCGCCGTGCGCATCGTGAGCGAGAGCAAAGACAAATCCGCCGCCCAGGGCCGGCCGGATCTCGCCGGCGCCGCGTTGCTGGCGGCCGCCGTCGGCCTGGTCGCCCTGGCCCTGGTCGAGGCGCCGAGCTGGGGGTGGGGATCAGCCCGCTTCTTCGGGCTGCTGGCTGCGTCGCTGGCCTGCGGAACGGCGATGGTGCTCCGGTCACGACGCCACCACTCGCCGGTGATCGAGCTCGAGCTGCTGCGCTCGCGCAGCTTCAGCGGGGCGTTCCTGGTCTCGATCCTGTACTACGCCGCCTTCGGCGCGTTCGTGCTGAACGCCGTCGAGTTCCTCACCGGCGTGTGGGGCTACTCCGCCGTGCGGGCCGGCCTGGCCATCGGCCCGGGCCCGCTGATGGTCCTGCCCTTCGCCCGCATCGTGGCTCCCTGGCTGGCGGTCAAGCTCGGCGGCGCCGGCCGGGTCGCCGTGCTCGGCTGCGCGGTGGGGGCCGCCTCCCAGCTGCTGTGGCTCAGCCAGATGACGGCGCATCCGGCCTACCTCATCCACCTGCTCCCCGCCCAGCTCCTCGGCGGCGCCGGGGTCGGCCTGACGATCCCCTCGCTGCTCGGCGTCGGCAGCGCCTCGCTCACCCCGGCCCGCTTCGGGACGGGCAGCGGGATCCTCAACATGGCCCGCCAAGTCGGTACCGTGCTCGGTGTCGCGGCCCTGGTCGCGATCCTGGCCCACGTCGAACCGGCCACCGCCCTGTCCACGTTCCGTCACGGTGTCGTTCTGATCATCGCCTTCTTCGCCGCGGCGGGAGTGGCCTCTGCCGCCCTGCTGACCGCGCGGCCGCTACCGGCGACTCCCCGGATCCCCGCCGGCGTGGAGCTCACCACATGACCTCATCAGCCGAGAGCAAGACCGGGGTACCCCGCGCCGCATGGGGAGCACCACGCTCCAAGACGGTGACGTGGTACGACCCGGCGGTCACAGCCGACGGTGGACGCGACCTGTCCGGCCTCGAGTTCATGCACGCGGTGGGCGAGGGCCGGCTGCCGCCACCGCCGATCGCGTTCCTGCTCGGCATGCGCGGCCGAAGCGCCGAGGTCGGGCTTGTCGTGTTCGAGTGCACGCCCGACGAGTCGTTCTACAACCCGCTGGGCACGGTGCACGGAGGTATCGTGTGCGCGCTGGCCGACACGGTCGCCGGTTGCGCGGTGCAGACCACCCTCGAGGCGGGGATCGGCTACGCGTCGATCGACATCACGGTCAACTATCTGAGGCCGGTCACCGTCGACAGCGGGACCCTGGTCGCCATCGGCCGCGTCACCAAGCCCGGCCGCCGGGTTGCGCTGGCCGCCGCGGAGATATGCGACCAGACGGGCCGCCTCGTCGCCACGGCGACGAGCAACTGCCTGATCCTCGGCGGGTGAGAGCGGGTCAAGGGCTGCCAGCGCCCGCCGGCTCGGGCCGCTAGCCGTAGAGCGCAGAGGCCAGCGCGCTCCACTCATCACGCGGGATGCCCTCGACGCCCACCGGCTGCAGGCAGACGTGGTCGGCGCCCGCGTCGATGTGCTCGCGGGCGGCGTCGGCGATCTTCTCCACCGACCCCTGAGGGATGATCGCATCGACCAGCCGGTCCGAGCCCCCGTCGGCGAGGTCCTGCTCGGTGAAGCCGAACTCGAGCAGGTTGCTCGTGTAGTTGCTCATGCCCAGATAGGAGGCGGCGTACTGCCGGGCCGTGGCCCGGGCCCGCTCGGGGTCCGGGCGCCCGTGCAGGCCGTCGACGACGCATGCCAGCTCGGGCGCGAGCAGTGCGCCGTCACCGAGGAGCCCGCGAGCGGCGCTGGTGTGGGCGACCGGGACGAAGTAGGGGTGGGCGCCGAGCGCGCGTTCCTTGGCCAGCCTGAGCATCTTCGGCCGGAGCGCCGCGAGCACGCGCCGCTCGCGCGGCAGGGGCGGATCCGCACTGTCGAGGCCGTCCAGGAACGCCCGCATCGCGGTCAACGGCCGCGAGTAGTCGCTGGTGGCCTCCGGGTGGCCGATCCCGATCCCCACCAGCAGTCGCCCGGGGAACTCGCTCGTGAGCTCGGCATTCTCGGCGGCCAGCGTTGCCGGCTCGTTCTGCCACACGTTGACGATCCCGGTCGCCACGATCAGGCGCTCGCTGGCGGCGAGCAGCGGGCGCGTGGTGGGCAGCCGCGGCGAGCCACCGAGCCAGAAGGCGCCGTAGCCGAGATCCTCGACGAGCTTGGCCGCCTCGCCCGCGTTCTCCTCGCCGATGGTGCGGTAGGTGGTCCAGATTCCGAATTGACCGATGTCCACCTCGAAAGAGTTGCAGACGAGAGCTCTCGGCTCGGGCCGCTTGTCTGCCGAGTGATCCGTTCCGGCTCCCCGAGCGAAAGCACGTGCATGGAACTTGGCAGCATCGAAGGCCACCCGCTGAGCGCGAACGAGCGCAATCTCGGGCCCACCTCCGCGGAGACCGCGACGGTGCGGCAGCTGAGGACGCCGGCTACCTCGCCGGGGGAGCGTAGGAGGATTGCATCCGGGACCTTGCGCGAGGGCGGTCCCGCACCGCTCCGCGCCGCCCCACCATTGCCGCTCCCGGCGAGCCCGCCCGCCGCGACGGCGGTGGTTCCGCCGCCGGGGCCAAGCCGCTCCCACCGGGGTGCGCTCCGCTACCGCCTGCTCGACCGCGCGCTCGAGCACCAGGCCGTTCCCGATTCGCTGCTGCGCGCCGCGTCGCGCTACGGCGCCTGGGATCGCGAGCGCCGCGAGTCCCGCGGCGGCGTCGTCGTCCAGGAGGAGCGGCTGCGGGCGCTGCTGCGGCGGATGTCCTCGGGCCCGATCGCCGAGGTGCCGGAGAAGGCCAACGAGCAGCATTACGAACTCCCCCCCGAATTTCTGGGGCTGATCCTGGGTCCGCGACGCAAGTACTCGGGCTGTCTCTGGGAACCGGCCACCACGACGCTCGCACAGGCCGAGGATGCAATGCTCGCGCTCTCCTGTGAGCGCGCCCAGGTCCGCGACGGGATGCGGGTTCTCGACCTCGGCTGCGGCTGGGGATCGCTGTCGCTGTGGCTGGCCGAGCACTACCCCGCGTCGTTCATCACCGCGGTCTCGAATTCTTCTCGCCAGCGAGTGTGGATCGAGTCCGAGCGCAACCGGCTCGGGCTGACCAACCTCGAGGTGATCACCGCCGATGTCAACGACTTCACGCCGGTCGGCCAATTCGATCGCGTGATGTCGATCGAGATGTTCGAGCACATGCGCAACTGGCGCGAGCTGCTGCGGCGTACCTCGACCTGGCTGTTCGACGACGGCAAGGCGTTCGTCCACGTCTTCAGTCACCGGACGAATCCGTATCTGTTCCGGGGCACGTGGGCGGCCGAGCGCTTCTTCACCGCGGGCCTGATGCCGAGCCACGACCTCCTCCCGCGCTTCCAGGAGCACCTCACGGTCGCCGACCGCTGGGTCGAGCCGGGCATCCACTACGCGAAGACGCTGCGAGCCTGGCTGGCGGGGCTCGACGCCCGAGCAGATGAAGCGCTCGAGCTGCTGATGGCCGACGGCCGCACGCGCAGCGAGGCCCGCATCCTGCTCGGCGGCTGGCGCCTGTTCCTGCTCTCGACGGACGAGATCTGGAGCTATGGCGGCGGCAACCACTGGCTGATCAGCCACTATCTGCTCGATCAGCGCTCTGTTCGCCGCGCCTAACGCGTGAATGCGGCGTGAAGCTCGTAGTACGCCGAACGCAGCAACGGCATCAGCTGCTCCAGCATCGAGGCATAGGTCCCCTCGTCGAGGTTCGGTTGTTCAGCAATCATGAGTACAGGCATCGGTCCACGTCCTTGATCGGTGATTAGCATCTAGAAGCATCTTGCGCTTCTGCCCCGTGCTTTTCGATCCCTCGGTTGCGGGGATATTTCGTGCTCGACGTCTAGGACCCGGGGGCTCGGTCGGGCTTATAGTCTGCGAATGGGTGCAGCCCGCTGGCAGGCCGATGAGCTGATCGAGGACGTGGCTCGTGTCGCCCGCGTGTTCCTCGACGAATACCTCCCCCAGCTCGCCCAGCGAACCCCGCTCACATCCACCGGCAGCTTCGTCCAGCACCCCGACCAATCCAACTAGGACAACGCTCCCGAGCCGTGTTTCCGGCTACCCGAGCTCTGTGGCCGTTCGGTGGCTGGGTCGTGGGTGTTCTCGGCGTGGCCATCCTCGCCCGTGCCGTCCTTCCGGTCTCCGATGCCGGAGCGATCGGCGGCGGCTCGTGGCTACCCCTCGCGAGCTTCGACGCGAGCCACTACATCTACATCGCTCAACATGGATACAGCGGCAGCGTCACCTCGAGAGCGTTCTTTCCGCTCTTCCCGCTCCTGATCGCCGCCGTCCACGGGCTCCTGAACGCGGTCGGACTGACCATCTCCTACGCGCTGGCCGGCACGGCGATCGCCGTCGGATGCGCGTACGGCGCCTTGCTGCTCCTGCGGCGCCTGCTTGCGCTCGACCTCGGACCGCAGGCGGCGAGCAGATACGTGTGGCTACTCGTCTTCCTGCCGTATGCGTTCATCCTGCTCGCCCCTTACACCGAATCGCTACTGCTGGTGACCAGCATCGGCGCGTTCCTCGCCGCCCGCAGGCAGCACTGGTGGCTCGCCGGCGCGCTGGCAGCCCTGGCGAGCGCCTGCCGCATGCCCGGCCTGATCGTGTTCCCCGCGCTGCTGGTCGAGTACGGGTATCAGGTAAGGCGATCCGAGCAACGATTGTCGGCCGACATCCTGGGCATCGGGCTCGCTCCCCTCGGGACGGTTGCCTACTTCGCGTGGCTCCAGTTCCACGGCGGCATCCACACCTACAGCCAGGCGTATGCGATCGGCTGGCCGTATCGGAAGTTCACCCTCAACATCTTCAAGCCTCTCTACGACCCGATCCTGGCCCACGTCTTCCACGACGCCACCGTACCCTCGACGTCGCTCGCGGACGCACTCGGCCTCGTGAGCTTCATCATCACCCTCCTGTTATTGGTCTGGGCTTGGAAGCGGCTGCGGCCGAGCTACCGCGTGTACGCCGCACTCAGCGTCATCGTCCCTCTCCTGACCACGATCACCGAGGGCCTGGGGCGCTACTACCTCGTGATCTTCCCGCTGGCACTGATCGCCGCGACGCTCGCGAAGGAGCATCCCCGCTGGGTCAGACCTGCGATCTGCCTGGGCATTCTGGGCCAGGTCGCGCTCACGGCGCTGTTCGTGTCCGGACATCCTGGCGTCGTCTAGGGCTCGAGGTCGAGCCCCTCCAGCGGTTTTATCCGCAATCGCAGATAAAGCCCGATAGACGAGTCAGTCGGCTCAGAACGAGTTGAAATACCAGAAACCGTGAACGTACTTCAGAGTCAGATGACCTTTCGTGGTTCTCTGCGGGACGGTGGCAGTGTGACCGTGGAGCGTGATGGGAACCGGATCCGATGTCGAAATCGCCCTCCTTGCGGCGTCGTAGAAGATAAGCCGCACAATTTCAGGAGGCGGCCAACCGAACAGGAGGCGTGATGCCCCAGTACATGCTGTTGATCTACTCGCCGGCCGATGGTGCTCTCTCATCCGAGGAGCGCGAAGCCGAGCGCCCACGCTGGTACGAGTACACCCAGGGCTTGCGCGACGCCGGCATTCACGTCGCCGGAGACGCGCTGCACGACGTGGAGACCGCGACGACCGTCCGCGTCCGCGATGGCGAGACGCAGATCACCGACGGGCCGTTCGCCGAGACCAAGGAGCTCCTCGGCGGCTACTACGTGATCGATGTGCCCGATCTCGACACCGCCCTCGGGCACGCCGCGCGGATGCCCTCCGTCGACCGGGGCTCGGTCGAGGTTCGCCCGGTGATCGACATGAGCAAGATGCCCGGATGGGCAGATCGAGCGGCAGCCCCGGCAGGCCGATGAATCACGCGTCCCGCGGTCTGGCGAGCGCGTGAGCACGCTCGGCGAGTGGCGGTCCGGAGCCGAGGACCCGGCCGCCACCGTCGAGCGGGCGTTCCGCGAGGAGCGTCCGGCCGTGCTCGCGACGCTGATTCGCCACGTCGGCGACTTCCAGCTCGCCGAGGACGCGGTCCAGGATGCCTTCGCGGCGGCGGTCGCGACGTGGCCGCGTGACGGCGTCCCGGCGAATCCCGGAGCGTGGATCACCGTCGCCGCGCGCCGGCGCGCGATCGATCGCCTCCGTCGCGACCGCTCGCTCGCCGACCGCACCGAGCGCCTCGCCGAGCTCGCCCGGATCGATTCCCACAAGCATGCCGCACCCGACGATGACGGCGCGGTACGGGACGACCGCCTGCGGCTGATCTTCACCTGCTGCCACCCCGCCCTCGCGCTGCCGTCGCGGGTGGCGCTCACGCTCCGCGCCCTGGGCGGTCTGAGCACGGCGGAGATCGCGCGCGGGTTCCTGGTCAGCGGGCCGACGATGGCGCAGCGGCTGGTCCGGGCCAAGCGCAAGATCGCCGACGCCCGGATCCCGTACCGGGTGCCCCCCGACGAGGCGCTGCCGGACCGACTGCGCGGCGTGCTACGGGTTGTGTATCTGATCTTCAACGAGGGTTACGCCGCCACCGGGGGCGACCGGCTGGTTCGCGGAGAGCTGTGCAGCGAGGCGATCCGGCTCGGGTTCCTGCTCTCCGAGCTGATGCCCGACGACGCCGAAGTGCTCGGGCTGCTGGCGCTGATGCTCCTGCACGACGCTCGCCGCAACGCCCGCACGGACGCCCACGGCCGCTACGTCGCGCTCGACGAGCAGGACCGCGCGCTCTGGGACCAAGGCCGGATCCGGGCGGGCATGCGGACGCTCGAGCGCGCGCTCGCCCTGCGGCGACCCGGACCCCACCAGCTCCAGGCGGCGATCGCGGCACTGCATGTGGACTCGGCGAGAACCGACGAGACCGATTGGGAACAGATCGCGCAGCTCTACGCGATGCTCGCGCGCTTCGAACCATCCCCGGTGATCGAGCTCAACCGCGCGGTGGCCGTGGCCTTCGCGTCCGATCCGCAGGCCGGGCTCGAACTCCTGCGCCCGCTGCTCGGACAACCGGCGATGGAGAGCTACCAGCCGCTGCACGCCGCGCACGCAGAGCTCCTGCGGCGGACTGGCGACCACGCGGGCGCGCTCCGTGCCTACACGCGCGCGATCGAGCTCAGCACCAACGCCGTCGAGCGCGCCGAGCTCGAGCGCCGGATCCACGCGCTCTCACGCTAGCGCTCTACGGTGCCTGCGCGGCGAGTGCCTTGGTCGCCGCCGACACAAACCCGCTGGCCATCGACTCCCCGATCCCGCCGACGGGCACGAAACGGGGAACCGATAGGGCCGCGGCGACCTCGAGGCGGATGCGGGTCCCCTCGCCTGCTTCCTCGAGGTACCACGCCACCTCGAACCGCTCATCGTCGCCCGGGCCGTGCGGCACCCGCGTCAGCTTCACCGCCATCGGGTCGGGGTGGAGGGTGACGGCGAGCACGAGGTTGAAGTCCTTGACCAGGGGCCCGACCGCCACATGGAGCAGCGCCCGCGCGCTGGTCGGGTTGCCGTCGCCGCCCCGCTCGAGCACCTCGACCTTGCGGACCACCTCGGGGTGCCAGGTGGGGTAGCGGTCGACCGCCAGGAAGAACCGCACGCACTCCCCGACCGGCGCTGCGGTGACCCCCGTTGCCGTTCCTTGGAGTTCCTTCATAGGGTGGAGGATATGAGCTCACGCGCCCACACCCGCTTCGACGTGGTGATCGTCGGCGGCGGACACAATGGGCTCGTCGCCGCGACCCTGCTCGCCCGCGCCGAACGCTCGGTGCTGGTCCTCGAGCGCAGAGATGAGGTCGGCGGAGCGGCCGTGTCCGGGTCTCCGTTCGCCGGCGTGGAGGCGCGACTCTCTCGCTACGCCTATCTGGTGAGCCTGTTCCCGGCCGCGCTGCTTCGGTCACTCGGCGTCGAGGTCGAGCTCCGCCGGCGCGCGATCGCCTCGTATACCCCGCAGGGCGAGTCCGGCCTGCTGATCAGCCGCGACGCGCCTCTCACGCGCGCGTCGATCACCAACGCGACCGGAGATCCTGGGGCATTCGCCACCTGGGAGCGTTTCCACGCGATGCTCGCCGCCGTCGCCCGGCAGGTATTCCCGACCCTGACCTCGCCGCTGCGCTCGCGCGAGGAGATGCACCGCCTCGTCGGCGACGAGGTCGCGTGGCGGGCGCTGTTCGAGGAGCCGCTGTCGGTGATCCTCGAGCGGACGTTCGGCTCAGACCTGCTCCGCGGCATCGTCCTCACGGACGCGACGATCGGAACCTTCGCCCCGGCCGACGATCCGCTCCTGCGCCAGAACCGCTGCTTTCTCTACCACGTGATCGGCAACGGAACCGGAAGCTGGGATGTGCCGGTGGGAGGCATGGGAGCGCTCAGCCAAGCGCTCGCCGCTGCGGCGCGCCGCGCGGGGGCCGAGATCGCCACGGCGACGGAGGTGGTCTCGGCGGCGACCGACGGGGCGCTGGCCGAGGTGGAGCTGGCCGGCGGCGAGCGCTTTCAGGCGAGGCACCTGCTCGCCGGCGTCGCGCCGGCCGTTCTGCACGCGCTGATGGGCGAGGCTGGATGCCGAGCGGGCGAGAAGCCCGAGGGGGCGCAGCTGAAGATCAACCTGCTGCTGCGGCGGCTGCCGCGGTTGCGCGACCCGGGCGTCGATCCGCGCGACGCGTTCGCGGGCACGTTCCACGTCAACGAGGGATACGAGCAGCTCGCGCGGGCATACGACGAGGCGTCTCGCGGCCAGCTCCCCACCCTGCCTCCCTGCGAGGCCTACTGCCACTCGCTTACGGACCCGAGCATCCTCCCGAGCGATCTGCGCTCCGCCGGCGTCCATACCTTGACCGCGTTCGCCCTGCACATGCCCGCGAGGCTGTTCGCGGATTCGGAGGCGCGCACCAAGGAGCGGGCCGTGGCGGCGACGCTGCGCTCGCTGGATTCGGTTCTCGCCGAGCCGCTCGAGGAATGCCTTCTCCTGACCGCGGACGGAGCTCCGTGCCTCGAGGCCGTGACCCCGCCGGAGCTCGAAACCGAGCTCCGGATGCCGGGCGGTCACATCTTCCACCGCGACCTCGCCTGGCCGTTCGCGGAATCAGAGCAGGAGGTCGGGAGCTGGGGCGTCGAGACCGAATGGGCAAACGTCTGGCTGTGCGGCGCGGGCGCCCGTCGCGGCGGAGGGGTGAGCGGCATTCCGGGACACAATGCGGCGCGTGCCGTGCTGGCGGTCCGCTGATCCCGCGCCCTGCCCCGATCGCGGATACAGTTTCGCTCGTGCGCCTCCCCGCCATCCCGATCGCCGTCGCGCTCGCCTTGGTGATAGCCGTCTGCGGCGCTGCCGTCGCCGATGCGTCCACGAGCGCCGTCTCGCACGTGCGATCGGTGTACCGCACCGTTCTCAACGCCGAGTACTTCGGTCCGTCAAACGCCGTCTGCTCGCGCCTGACCGCCGCCGGAGTCAGGTCGTTCACGGCCGGCGGGGCGGGCACGTGTAAGAACGCTTTCGATCAGGAGCAGCACGTCCTGAAGCACAAGACCCCCGGCGACGACGACTCCGGTTACCGCCCGAGTGACTGGCGCCACATCGTCAGCAATGTCATGGGCGCCCTGAAGGTCACCGTCCACGGTTCGCGCGCCACAGCAACCGGCGGGCTGTCGGGAATCCCGGGCCGGACCACGCTGGTCAAGGTCAAGGGCCGGTGGCTGTTCAGCAGCTACCCGCCGAGCATCCAGTCCTGAGTCGCTCGCGACCGGCGTCCCGCACACGCGCTGCTAGTCGCCGAACTCGCTGCGGGCGTGGGGCGGCGTCAGCTTGTCGATGTAGTACTGCGGGAGATGGTCGTTGATCGAGGCGTGGAACGGGATCTCGCGAGTGACCCTGATCTGCCGGGCCAGGAACGAGAGCGGCGTGGCCGCGAGCGCGAGCAGGCTCCGCAGCTGCCTGCGGGGTTGCCTGTTGTGGTGCCAATCGTAGTGGCGGCCGACGCGCTTGTACTGGTACTCGACGCCGAAGTGCCTGAACGGACCCGACTCCCGGGGCGGCAGCTGCGGGACGATGTCGCTCTCGTACACGTAGCGGATCATCTTCCGGCGCAGGAACTCGTGGTCGTTGCACGCGTCGGCGAACTCCGGGCTGCCGATCATCGGCGCACCGTACGTGTACACCGCCTTCAGCTTGCCGGCAATCCCCTGAAACGCCGGCTCGGTCAGGAGCATGGTCGCGAGCATCGCGGCGCTGGCCCCGCCGAGGCTGTGCCCGGTGATGTAGAGCGCCTGCAAACGGTTGGGCATCGCGGCGGCGTCGGGGAGCACCGAGCGGCCCTCGATCGCCTGGGTCAGGGCGGTCTCGAGCGCGTAGCGGGTCGAGCGCACATTGCGGTAGAAGCCGCCGTGGACGTACTCGTCGGGCCCGGTGGGCGCCGGCACCTTGATCTTCACCGGGTCGACCGCGAGATCGGTGAGCCAGGTGATGGCGCTGGTCGGCGGCGTCCCCCGATAGCAGAGGATCACCACCCTGCCGTCCTCGCTCTGAACCAGGAAGGAGGCCGAAGTGAGCAGCAGAGCATCGACGTACTCGGCAACCATCAGGCAGTGATTCTTCTCGAGCCCCAGCCGGGTCATGATCATCGCCACGGTGGCAGCGTCGGAATACGCGTAGGCGGAGCAGACCGCCATCACGAAGGCGACATCGTCGTCGGGGTAGGTGTCAGCGTCCAGCAGCCGGTCGACGAGGTGGTCGTAGACCGGGAAGGTGTCGGTGTGGCGGGGCTTTAGCGGCCGAAGCTCCGCGTAGCTGGGCGCGATGCAGTGGTCGACCTCCACGTGCGTCCGACGGTACCGGCTGCGACGGCAGGTGTCTAGCCTCGCGCCTGGGTCAGGTCGTAGACGGTCTCGCCGCCGATGGTCACCGCCTTGTAGTGGGACTTGACCCAGCTCGTGATGGCGCTGGTGCTCGAGCCTCCGGGGCCGGCGCCGCCGGAGCGGAGCCCCCGGGCGCCGGCGGCGCCAGGGCCGGCGGCGTTAAGGCCGGCGGCGCCGGTGCCGGCACCGCCGGGGGCGCCGGACCCGATCCCCGGTCCGCCTTCGGTCAGACCTCCCGGCGCGCCGCTGGAGCTCGCACCGCCAAAGCCGCCTGGCTGGGCATCGGCGCTGGCGCCACCGCCCGGGCCGCCGCCCGGGCCGTTCGTCGTCGCGATGTAGTAGTGGATCTCACCGCGGGCGACGTACTGCTTGAACTGGGCCAGGGTGAGCCTTCCGCCTTCGTTGTCGAAGCCGCCGATGGCCATCACCGGGGCGCCGTCGGTTGCCAGCTCCAGCGAGGCGGCGCTCTGCGAGCCGGAGACGGCGGCGACCCAGCGATAGTGGCTGCTCCCTGCTTCAAGGGCCTTCACCAGCGCGCTGCTCACGCTGGTCTGACCGCCGGCGCCTCGGCCGCCGCCGAAGCCGCCGGCGCCGAAGCCCGTGCCCGAGCTCGGGCCGGCGGACGGGATCGATCCGGTGTGAGCCGTGGTGATGGTCTGCGCCGAGTAGGCGATCGGCCCGGACACGCACGCCACCGCCGCGAGCACCGCGGTGGCGATGGTGATCCGCCGTCCCGTCCGTCGCAGCGCAGAGGCCGCGAGCAGGGCGATGACGGCGAGCGCCGCACTGACAACGATCACCACCCGGAGCCAGGACTCCCACTGGGGGGTGCGGTCGAGCAGGACGCAAGACCATCCGGCGGTCGCGAGCACCGCGAGGGCCAGCACCGCACGCGAGCCGGCGCGCCCGCGGGTCCGCCACAGCTCGGCGGCGGTGATCGCGACGAGCGCCGCGATCGCCGGGGCCAGCGCGACCGTGTAATAGGTGTGGATGATCCCGCTCCCGAGGCTGAACACCAGCCCGCTGACCAGCAGCCATCCGCCCCACAGGAGCATCGCCGCGCGCGTGCGATCGGTGCGGGGCGCACGGCGGCTCGACCATAGACCGACAACGAGGGCGATCAGCGCAGCGGGCAGCAGCCACGACGCCTGCCCGCCCATCAGGTCATTGAACAGGCGCAGGACGCCGGTGGCGCCGCTGAAGCCCGACCCTCCGCCACCTCCGCCGGGGCCGCCGGCGCCGAAGATCCGTCCGAGCCCGTTGTAGCCGAGAATGAGATTGAAGATGTTGTTGTTGGGCGAGCCGTCGATGAACGGTCGCGAGCCTGCCGGCCACAGCGCCACGATCGCCACCCACCAACCCGCGCTCACCACGATCGCGAGCGCGCCCGCGGTGATCTGCCACAGTCGCCGACGGAGTCCCGTCGGAGCAGCCACGACATACACAAGGCCAAACGCCGGCAGGACCAGGAACGCCTGCATCATCTTGGCCAGGAAGGCGAACCCGATCATCGTCCCGGCCGCGAGCACCCATTTGGTCGAGGCGCCCTCGAGGGCCCGGGTCAGGCAGTAGGCGCCCGCGACGAGCAGGCACACGAGCAGCGCGTCGGGATTGTTGTAGCGGAACATCAGCGCGGCCACGGGGGTGATCGCGAGCAGCGCACCGGCCAACAATCCGGCGCCCGGACCGAACCAGCGTTTCACCGCCGCATAGAGCAGCGCCACCGCGGCGACTCCCTCGAGCGCCTGGGGAACGAGCATGCTCCAGCTGCTGAATCCGAAGATCCGCCCAGACATAGCCATCACCCAGAGGGACGCGGGCGGCTTGTCCACGGTGATGAAGTTCGAGGAGTCGAGCGAACCAAAGAAGAACGCCTTCCAGCTCTTGGTCCCCGCCTGGACCGCGGCGGCGTAGAAGCTGTTCGCGTTTCCCGACGCGCTGAGATCCCATAGGTAGGCGGCCGCGGTGCAGACCAGCAACGCGATCAGCGCGGGACGTACCCAGCGGGGTTCCGACGCTCTGCGCTCGTGGGTAGCGGTCGGAGGATCGGCGGGCGGGATCGGAGACCGCGACTTCGCGCTCGCGCGATCGAGGAGGGCGGCTGGGCTCATGGCGGTCATCATCGGCGCCGCTCGTAAGAGCGACGAGCGAGTGACCTAAGAACAACGTCTGAGACGCCGCCGACCCGGCGCGGAGGTCGCGCGCCTCAGGCGGCGTAACCGGGTTCCTCGATATCGAGCACGCGCTTGAGCGCCTCGAAGTGCAGGCGGCCCTCGTCGCCGGCGTCGGGTCCCTGGCCGACCCACGATGAGGCCTCGATCCGCTGCTGCGGGATCTTCCGCAGTGGCCCGCCGGTCGCCATGGCAAGGAGCTGGGTCTGACAGCAGCGCTCGAGGTTGTACATGTCGGTGTAGGCGTCCCCCACGGTGCGGCCGACGACGACGGCGCCATGGTGGCGCATGATCAGCGCCGTGCAATGCTCGCCGAGCGCTTCGGCCAGCACCCGCCCCTGGTCGAGGCCTTCCTCGAAGGCATCGAGCTCATCGTTGTAGGCGATGCGTCCGTGGAACATCAGCGCGGTTTGCGAGGCCATCAGCAGCCGGCAGTCCTCAAGCAAGGAAAGCGCGGTGACGTAGGGTGAGTGAACGTGCAGCACGCAGGCGGCGTCAGGCCGTGCTTGGTGCACCGGGTAGTGGATCTTGTACGCCACCCAGTCCATGTGGTTCCCACCCGCGCGGTCATACTCGGCGCCGACGTCGACCAGACTCGACGCTGTCATGTGCGACCAATGCGTGTAGGACGGGGTGATCAGCAACCGCGTCGGGTCCTCGGGATGCACCAGCGAGAAGTGGTTCCAGGTACCCTCGTTGAGCCCGTCTCGCGCCGCCCAGCGATGGGCCGCGGCGAGATCGATGCGGGCTTGAAGCGTCCGCGAGGACTCGGCGGAAGGAGTTGCGATCGCCATCATCTGGCCTTTCTGAGGTTGTTCGTGGCCCCACCCACGATATCGGATGTTCATGGACAGGACTCGTGCTCGCGACTAATGTGGAGACTCACCTCCCGCAACAACGTCGATGCGGCTCGTCGAAACGGAGACTTACCTCGATGTCAACCACCAGCGATAAGCAAACGGTGTCGTTTACCCAGATGGATCAGGGAACCAAGGAGGATTACGAGCTCCTCGGGCGCCGCGGCGACGAAATGCTCGCGAAGCTGCCGGACCGCTTGCTCGAGGCGGTCGAGGCGCTCGAGCATTCGATCGACGGCTACCAGGTGACGCGCAAGGAGCATTCCCTCCAATCGGCCACGCGCGCTCTCCAGGATGACCGCAGCGAGGAATACGTGGTCGCCGCCCTGCTGCACGACATCGGCGACGTGCTCGCTCCCCACACGCACGGAGAGATGGTCGATGCGGTTCTGCGCCCATACGTGGCCGCGGACATCTGCTGGCTCGTCAAGCACCACGGGGCCTTCCAGATGTATTACTACGCGCACCTGTCGGGACAGGGTGACCGCTACGCACGCGAGCGTTACCGGGATCATCCCAACTACCAGGCGTGCATCGAGTTCTGCGAGAAGTACGACCAGAACTGCTTCGACCCTGAGTTCGAGGCGCTGCCGCTCTCGTACTTCGAGCCGATGGTGCGCCGGGTGTTCAGTGAGCCGCGTTACCTCGACCGCGTGTAGCAGTCACCAATCCGCCATCAACGGTGACGGCGGGATCCGCGTGTGACCGTGCACGGCAGGGATGTTCATCGCCACCTCGTCGACGAAGCACCACGACCAGGTCTCGCCCGGTTCCAGCGAGCGGATGATCGGGTGAGCGCTCGCGGTGTAGTGCGCGGTAGCGTGGCGGCCAGGTGAGTCATCGCAGCAGCCAACGTGGCCGCATTCCAGGCAGAACCGCAGGTGCAGCCATTTGCCGCCGGTCTTCAGGCAGTCTTCGCAGCCGTCGACGGACTCGGGCAACTCGGTGATCAGGATGTGGTCGAGGTGCGTGCAGACGGCCATGTGTCCTCCGGTCAGGTCTTGGTGAAGGGAATGCGGACGCGGAACGTGGTGCGTCCGGGTCGAGTCTCGAGGCCGAGCGAGCCGTCGTGGCGATCGACGACGATGCGCCGTGCGGTGGAGAGGCCGAGGCCCGTGCCGTGTCCGACATCCTTGGTCGTGAAGAACGGGTCGAAGATGCGATCGACGACGTCGTCCGGGATCCCGGGGCCGTCGTCGGTGATCTCGACCACGGCGCAGTCGCCGTCCGCTCGCGTCGCGATGGTGATCGTGCCCTTCTCACCGAGGGCATCGATCGCGTTGTCGATCAGGTTCGTCCATACCTGGTTGAGCTCGGACCCTCGGACGGTGAGCCTCGGCAGCGTGCGGTCGTAGTCGCGGACGACGGCGATCTCGGTGTGCTTGAACTTGTAGCCGAGCACGGTGACCGTGGTCTCGAGCCCTTCGTGGAGATCGACCTCGACGACGTCGCCGCGATCCATGTACGCATAGGACTTCACCGCGCCGACGAGCTTCGTCATGCGCTCGGTCGACTCGCACAGCTCGGCGGCGAGGCGGCCTGCGGTCAGCGTGGCGGCCACCCAGCGCAACGCGTCGCCGGCGGCCGGTCCCGCGAGCTCCGCGACCCGGTCGAGCCACTGCTGGTCGACGCCCGCGCTCGCCAGCGGCTCGGCGATCCGCCACGGCTCCTCGACCCCGAGCGCCTCGAGGCGCGCCAGCAGCTCGTCCTCGGCGTCGGCCGCGTCCAGGGTGCCGAGCGCCGTCGTCGCGCCGGCCTGCGCGACTGCCTGCCGCTGAAGAACGATCAGCTGCTCGGCCTCCTCGCGCTCCACACCGGCCTCGACGAACCGCGCCAGGGTCGAGCCGATCGTCTCCAGCGCGTCGGTCATCTGACCCGCGGCCCGCCGCGCGGCCGAGGCGGGATTGTTGAGCTCGTGAGCGAGGCCCGCGGCCATCGTGCCGAGCGAGGCCAGTCGCTCGCGATTCTGCTCATTCGCGGTGATGCGGCTCATCACCGGGGCGATCTGCTGCATGACCCGGCGATGGATCGACGGCTGCGCGAAGGCGAGGCGGCGAAAGTCCTTGGGCGCCACCACGGCGATCCGGCAGGACGTGTCGGCCTGCATGCGCACCCCGAGCGGGCTCCCGGTGAGCAGCGCGATCGCGCCCATCCAGGTCGGCGCGCGCTGGCGGCCGACCTGCTCGCCGCGGCCCTGGTCCATGAGCAGGGCTCGTGCCTCGCCCTCGAGCAGGAGCTGCAGCCCCAGCGGCTCCTGATCCTGCTCGGCGATCGTCCCGCCTGGCTCGACGTGCCGGGGATAGGCGACCGCGACCCACTCCCCGAGCTCGGCATCGTCGAGGTCGTCGAACAGGTCGACGGCGCGGAGCTCCGCGAGCGTTATCTTGGCGTCCGTCATCGGTCAACCCCTCGAGTTCGCCGCCAGGCGAACTCGCAAGCGACGACGAAGTCGTTGCCGGTCACGCCTCGACCAGGTACTCGTGGATCAGTGACACGGCCATCGAGCCCTCGCCCACGGCGCTGGCCACCCGCTTGATCGAACGGGCGCGTACGTCGCCGGCCACGAACACCCCGGGCACCGTGGTCTCGAGCACATACGGCTCGCGCTTGAGCGGCCAGCCGTTGGCCTGGGCATCGCGACCGGCGAGGATGAACCCGCGCTCGTCACGCGCGACGATGCCGTCCAGCCAGTCCGTGCGCGGGGAGGCCCCGATGAAGACGAAGCAGGCATCGACGTCGAGGGACTCCTCCCCGTCGGGCCCGCGGACGCGGAGCCGTCGCAGGCGGCCGTCCTCCCCCTCGGCGGCCACGGCCGAGCTGTTGGTGCGAACGTCGATCCTCGACAGCGCGGCGATCTGCTCGATCAGGTAGTGCGACATCGATTTCTCAAGCGACGATCCGCGCACGAGCATGGTCACCCTGCCGGCGTAGCCGCTGAAGTACACGGCCGCCTGGCCCGCGGAGTTGGCCCCGCCGATCACCACGACATGCTGATCGGCGCAGGCGCGGGCCTCGGTCATCGCGGCTCCGTAGTAGATGCCGGCGCCGGTGAACTCCGGGAAGCCCGGCGTGTCGAGCTGGCGGTAGGACACGCCGGAGGCGACGATCACGCAGCTCGCGCTCAACACCTCGCCGCCGCTCAGGTGAACCAGGCGTCCCGCGCCCTCGGCGCGCAGGCTGACCGCCTCCTGGACGGACAGCAGCTCGGCGCCCAGCCGCCGCGCCTGATCTGTGCCCCGCCGCGCCAGATCGGAGCCGCTCAGCCCCGCCGGAAAGCCCAGGTAGTTCTCGATCCGGCTCGACTGACCCGCCTGGCCACCCGGCGCCTCGCGCTCGACCATGACCGTCCGGAGCCCCTCGGAAGCGCCGTAGACGGCGGCGGCCAAGCCCGCGGGGCCGCCGCCCACGACCACCAGGTCGTAGTGATCCTGCGACGCCTGGACCGAGACCCCGAGGCGCTCGGCCAGCTCGAGGACCGTCGGGCGCTCGAGCACCGCGCCGTCCTCGAGCAGTGCCACCGGGAGGCGCTCGGCGGCGACTCCCGCCACCGTCAGCAGCTCTCGGGCCTCGCCGTCGCGCTCGACGTCGAGCCACCGCGCCGGGACCCGGTTGCGGGCCAGGAAGTCGCGCAGCTCGTGGGACTCCTTGGAGAACCGGTGGCCGATCAGGCGAACCCCGCCCGCCTCGAGCGCCGCGCCCGACTCCCAGGTCGTCAGCAGATCCTCGACCACCGGGAACAGCTGCTCCTCGGGCGGATCCCA
>Ga0302325_10010787_pt1 | contig 19751 bp, 14 predicted proteins | sample Palsa_T0_2_FD_201948 | JGI IMG/M metagenome (GOLD analysis project Ga0302325, IMG submission 201948) | Peat permafrost microbial communities from Stordalen Mire near Abisko, Sweden - Palsa_T0_2 | ecosystem: Environmental > Terrestrial > Soil > Palsa > Peat permafrost | place: Sweden: Abisko...
CAGGTCCGACATCACCTTGATTCGCGCGACGGCCAGGCCGGGATCCACCGCGCGCACGGCATCCTTCATGGCGCCCGCCAAGCGCGCCGGGTCGGATTGCGAACGGATCAGAAAGGTTGCCATCGGCTCGGGATGTTGCAGCAGCGAAAAATAGTACTTGCCTTTCACGACGTCGCCCGCGAGATCGGATTTCTTGGTGTGGCCAACCACGCCGACGATCGTCTGCCAGGGATCGGAGGTATTAATGCTGATGTGTTTTCCGATAGGGTCTTCGTTGGGCCAGTACTCCCGGGCGAGCGTTTCATCGACGAGAGCGACAGGCGCCGTATTGGGCTGATCCCGATCGGTGAACACGCGACCCCTGCGGATGGGAATACGCAATGCGGTGAAATAATTCGAAGTGACCAGGGCGACGTCGCCATGAGGTCCGGGATCGCCGGGACGTGACGGCCGGCCTTCGATCCTAAACGACGCCGAACCGCCTTCTCCGCTGAACGGAGTGGGTGAGCCCGCCGCCACGGCCGAGACGCCGGGCAGGCTCGACAATCGCTCGATGACCGATCGATAGAAAGCGGTCTGCTTGGCGGGATCTTTATATTGCGCCTCTGGAAGAACCACCGAGCCGGTGATCACTCCGCTTGGCTGGAAACCTGGGTTCACATCTTCGAGCGATGCCAGGCTGCGCAGGAACAGACCCGCGCCGACCAATAGCACCAATGCCAGCGCAACTTGGCCAATTACGAGACTGGATCGCAATCGCTGCCGCGCTAAGCCCGCGGTGCCGGACCGCCCGCCTTCCTTCAGCGCGTCGAAGCGATCAAGCCGGGAAATGTGCCAGGCCGGCGCAACGCTGAAGAGAATGCCCGCGACCAAGGCGGCGACGAGCGTGAACACGAGCGTAGTCGCGTCGATACGAACATCCAGCGCGATCGGCGAGTTTTCCGGCGCCAGCAAAAGAAGTCCGCGAACACACGCCAGCGCAACGCCCAGACCCACCACTGCGCCGGCCCACGCGAGCACCAGACTCTCGGCCAGCGTCTGACCAATGAGGTCCCAGCGGCTGGCCCCGAGCGCCGTCCGCACGGCCATCTCGCGGCTGCGGCCGGAAGCCCGCGCCAGCATCAATCCCGCAATGTTCGAACACGCGATCAAAAGTACAAAACCGACCGCCGCCATTAGCACCAGCATCGGCGTCTTGGTGTCGCCCGCTATCAAATCGGTGAAAGGAACAACGAACATGCCCCAAGCCGAGTTCTTAGGGAAGTCGCCGTACTCCACCTTGTTGTTGCGCGCGCGATCGCTCAGAACCTGAACGAACGCGTTGGCCTGCGACATGCTCACGCCGCGCTTCAAACGCAGGAACGCAGTGTAACTCTCGTTGAATCGATTGTCCGGATCGTATGCCTTCGCCTCGAGCCCCAGCGGCACCCAAAGGTCCGCATTCGCCGGCCAGCGGAATTCCGGACCCATGACGCCGATCACGCGATAAGGCGTTCGGTTGAGCTCGATGGTCCGGCCCAGCACGCCGGCATCTTGTCCGAACAACCGTTTCCATGCGGCGAACGACAGCACGACCACGTGGTTGGCGTTGGGCCGGTCTTCTTCCGGCCGAAAAACGCGCCCGAGCCTCGGTTTGGCGCCGAACACCTCGAACCACTCCACCGATACCGGCGCTCCCTGAAGTCGCTCTGGAACGCCTGAGCCGGTGTAGTTGTAGTCGCCTTCTCCGAGCAACGCGCCGGATTCGAACCACTGCACGGCCTTGTGTGCGTCGTCGAAATCCGGCGCCGATACCACGATGCTGTGCATCGCGAGTTTCTCGTATTTCGCTCGCAGAGCGGCCACGCGTCCGGGATCGGCAACGCCCGCCGGATTCAAGAGCACTTCGTTCACGACGCTGAAAATGGCGGTGTTGGCTCCGATGCCCAGGGCCAGCGCCGCGACAGTGGTAATGCTGAAGCCCGGGCTCTTCGCGAGCGTTCGGCAGGCAATGCGTAGGTCATCGAGCATGCAAGGGCTCCTCGTCAGTTAGTGATACTGGCGAGTCTCGAAAGGGTTACGAATTGGGTGGACGAGCCATTAAGCGGCGGCGTGTGCCTGCGTCGGTTGCCAGATCGATGGCCGTCCACGCCATTGCCAGCGCGCCGTCGAACATCGCCTGGTCGGCGGCGGAGGTGATGCAATGCGCCGTGAACTCAGGCTGATGATTGACGGCCGGGAGGCTGCCGATGGAGATGACCGGATGGATGGACGGCAAGGCCAGCGAAACGTTGCCCATGTCAGTGGATGCTGCGAAGCGTTGCATGGCGGGTCCGAGATCCGGGAACTCGCGGCCGAGCGCGCGCGCGTTGGCCTCATAGGCGGCCGCGATGCCGGGATCATGCGACATTTGCGTGTACGGCTTGGAACCCCCGACAATCTCGAACTTCGCGCCGGTGGCGATGGCGCCTGCCTCGAAGCAACGATGCACCTTGGGGCGCAGATTCTGGAGATCCTCCAAAGTCTCGGAACGGATGATGTAGCGCGCGCTGGTGTGCGCCGGAACGACATTTGGCGCGTCGCCGCCGTGGGTGGTAATGCCGTGGATTCGATCCGTCGGCAGGATGTGCTGGCGCAGGAGTCCGATGGCGGTTTGGGCGACGGTGAGTGCGTCGGCCGCGTTGATTCCGAGCTCGGGGAAGGCCGAAGCGTGCGCTTCCTTGCCGGTGTAGCGGACATCAAACATGGACGCGGCGATGATCTTGGGAGTAACAGCGTCGAAGGGCGCCGGATGCACCATCATGGCGGCGTGCATGCCCTGAAACGCGCCGCGCTCGAGCAGCAGGATCTTGCCGCTGGCATCGCCTACTTCCTCCGCGGGCGTGCCGATGACGGTGATCGTGAGTCCGGCATCATCGGCTACTCGTGCTGCCGCCATCGCAGCGCCGGCCGCCATGGCAGCGATCAGATTGTGCCCGCAGGCATGGCCGATGCCGGGAAGGCAGTCGTACTCGGCGCAGATGGCGATGTGGAGCGGTCCGCGACCGGCTCGCGCGGTGAAGGCCGTTGGGATATCACAGACGCCTTTCCTCACATCGAATCCCGCCGCGTTAAGTGATTCCGAGAGCCACGCCGAGGCTTTTTCCTCTTCGAAGCCCAGCTCCGGATGCGCGTGGATGCGATGGCTCAAGCCGACGAGCGAGTCTCGTTGTCCTTCCAGTTTTTCGCGCGCTGCTTGCTTGGCTGTCACTTGGTTCCCGAGGCGCTGGTGAGCAGGTCCCACCGCGCGGATGCTTTCTCGATGTATTTCGGAACGTCGCGTTCGAGCAACAAGCCCTCGTGAACCAGGGGCTGTGCCGCGGCTTCCACTTGTCGCAGATACTCTTCACGGCTGGCGTAGCGTTCCGGGATGGACGGCCGCGGATCGCCGGATTTTTCCCGTTCCTCGCGAGTCCGGGCGAACGGAATCATCGAACCCACCATGTCGAACATCGCGTCGGGCGCGCCGATGCCCGGGTCGCGCAGGTTCCAGCCGGTGTAGGTCGCGAGCGGAACCAACTGGTCGGGCAACCGAATGCCGGAGGTCTCGTTGCCATCGGGATTCACTTGCGGGATCAGAACCGTGAATCGCTTGCCAATCTTGGGCGGCTCGAAAGCGATGATGCCTTTGGCGCGGAAGTCGAGGCCCCAGTCAAGCCGATACACCGGAGTCGGCTCTTTCGGCAACGCCACACCGGGAATCTTCGGAAAGGAAAGCGCGCTGATCTCAACCAAGTTGTCTTTCGCGACGCGCGGGATCTGCGACCCGGGCGGCGCCGCGCCGGTCGAGATCCAATTGTTCATTGCCACCAGCAACGCTCGCATGACGAAGCGATAGTCGGTAGGATTCGGGCGGTTCTGCGTAACCGTGCGTTCCGGGCGAGCGTTGGCGCCGTGCTGCGTGCCGGCCAGATAGTAGATGCGCGTGTTCGCAGCTTGGGCGGCGTCGCTCTTGCCATCCGGACTGGTATGGATGAGCGCCGCAGCGCGTCCCCAGTACTCAAACGATCCGTTAGTGTAGAAAATCTTGGGTATGGCGCCCGCCTTGGCCGACCGCGCGAGAATCGAGTCCGTCACCCCGCCGTCAGCCTCCGGCACGTCGGTGAACGGGAACACATCGACCGCGTAGAGAAGATTGATCCGCGGCATGCCGTCGCGCGAAGGCTGGGCGAATCGATAGTTGAAATTGCCGCGGCCCGCGCCGGCCACGTGCGCCCAAACTCCGTCGAACACTTGCCGCCCCTGCTCGTCAACATTGAAACCGTCATAGACGAAGTTGCGCAGAAAGCGGCCGCTCTGCGAAGTGCCGAAGCCGATCGCGCGCTTCACCTCGCCGTTTTGTTTGATGTATGCGATGTAATCGCGGACCGCCGTGGGGCCGAGCCCGACGACTGCCGGGTCCTTGCCCGTATACACGACATCGTAGATCCGCCCCGGCTCGAAGCCCGCCGGATATTCGATGTGACCGCCGTCGGCGCTAAAATGCCACTGATCGCGAGGGATGGTGGTGCGGGGCGCGTCGATATCGTCGCGCACGGTGAGCGTGCCGCCGTTCGGGTCGGCGACGGCGTAGGGAACCTGCGTTCGATCTCCCAACGAAGTGGAGGTTGTGCGCTTTTCCACCACGATCTGCGAGCGCACCGGACCCGTGATCCCCTTAATGACCGGCGTGTACAAATGCAGCAAGCCCTGACGATCCGGGATGTCGAATTCCCAGCCGACCCAAACCAGCGTGTAGCCGGCTTCGAGCAGCATCGGATCGCCGAGATCCTGCGCGGTGCGCAGATCCCCGCCCGGCGCAAGGTCGAACATTCCAAGCAGTCCTCTACCGCCGCGATTCGAAATCTCGAGCAGCGCCGTACCGCTGGACTTCTTTGGATCCTTCGGTCTCAGCACGTACAAATCGGAGGAGAACTCCACCAGGCCCTTGGCGTTGGTCGGGGCGAGTGCGATGTCGCGAATGATTTGATTGGCGGGCAGCTTGGGATCGACGGCGAAGTAGACCTTGCCGACGACGCGCTCATAGTTGACGGCGGGGATTTCGGTGCGCTCGGTGATCTCCACGCGCGTGACCGCGGCCTGCACGAAACCGACCGTGAGAACCCACGCAAGAACATTGCGACGTAGCATTAAATCATTTTACTTGACGGCGCATGCGACACTGGAAATTGATCGCACCGCATGATCGCCACATCGCTAGACAAAGGAAGGATCAAGATCCTGCTGCTCGAAGGCGTCCATTCGAGCGCCGTGGAAGCCTTCCACCGCGATGGCTACACCGACATTGAACAGCATCCGAAAGCTCTGCCGTCCGAGAAGCTGCTCGAATCGATCGCGGACGCCTACATCCTCGGAATCCGCTCCTCGACTGAGTTGACGCGTGAGGTGCTCGACGGCGCGCCGCGGCTGATCGGCGTGGGCTGCTTCTGCATCGGCACCAACCAAGTGGATCTCGAGGCTGCCCAAGATCGCGGCATTGCAGTGTTCAACGCGCCGTTCTCAAATACGCGCAGCGTGGCCGAGTTGGTGCTGGCGGAAATCATCCTGCTGCTGCGCGGGATTCCTTCGCGCAACGCGGCAGCCCATCGCGGAGTGTGGGTGAAAAGCGCGACCGGCTCGTTTGAAGTCCGCGGCAAATGCCTGGGGATCGTCGGATACGGCCATATCGGGACGCAGGTGGGGCTGCTGGCCGAATCGCTGGGGATGCAGGTGATTTTCTACGACGTCGAGACCAAGCTCGCGCTGGGCAATGCGCGTCCTTCCACGCTCGATGCGCTGTTCGAATCCGCCGACGTGGTGACGCTGCACGTCCCCGAAACGCCGCAAACGCATCGCATGATCGGCGCGGCCCAATTGGCGCGCATGAAACCGGGCGCGCAGTTGATCAACGCCTCGCGCGGAACCGTGGTAGACATCGACGCGCTGGTGGAGGCTTTGAAGACCAAGCACCTGGGCGGAGCGGGCATGGACGTTTTCCCAGTCGAACCCAAGACCGCCGGCGAGGAGTTCGTTTCGCCGTTGCGAGGCATGGACAATGTGCTGTTGACGCCGCACGTCGGGGGGAGCACCGAGGAAGCTCAGCAGAACATAGGCGTCGAAGTGGCCGAGAAACTCATCAAGTACAGCAATAACGGTTCCACCCTCACCGCCGTCAATTTTCCGGAGGTTTCCCTGCCCGAGCACCCAGGCCAACACCGTCTGCTGCACATCCATCGCAATCAGCCCGGTATGCTGTCGGCGATCAACGCCGTGTTTTCCGAGCAAGAGATCAACGTGGCCGGCCAGTATCTCCAAACCAACGCTCGAATCGGCTACGTGGTGATCGACGTGGAGACGCGGGACGCCGAGGCGTCCTGGAGGCTGAAGCGCAGACTGGAAGCGATACCCGGCACCATTCGAACCAGAATCCTGTACTGACGCCGGGGCACCTAAACATTTCTGCCTGGAAATGCTCTATAGTAAGTAGGTGCATTCCTGGATATTCTTCGCCGCCGGCACACTTGTTGGAGGTGCGCTGGTCTGGCTCTGGATGAGGGAGCGGCTGGCGCGCCTCAAAGCCGCCAATCAATTCGCGGGCGAAACGGCAGCCAAGTTGGACGAGACCTTCCAGGGCCTGGCCGATCGGGCGTTGCGATCGAATCAGACGTCTTTTCTGGACGCCGCGCGATCCACGCTCGAAACGGCGCGCGCTCAAATGACAGGCGAGCTCGCACAGAAGCAGACCGCTTTCGAGGGTGTGGTGCAACCGCTCAACCAGTCACTCGCGCGGCTGGAGGCACAGGTTCGGGAGTTGGAACGCGCGCGGGAAAAAGCGTTCGGCGGCATCGGCACGCAACTGGAAGCGCTGGCTCGCGAGACCAGTACTCTTTCCACCGCGCTACGCTCGCCGCAGATCCGAGGGCGCTGGGGAGAAATCACGTTGCGGCGCGTCGCCGAGCTTGCGGGGATGGTGAAGAATTGCGATTTTCAGGAGCAGGCCACGCAGGAGAACGACGGTGTGCGCATCCGTCCCGATATGGTGGTCCGGCTGCCGTCGGGGCGCTCGCTAGTGGTGGACGCGAAAGTCCCGCTGACCGCATATCTGGACGCCGCGAGCGCCACCGATGATCTCTCGCGCCGGAACGCGCTCCAGCGGCATGGTCAGCAAGTGGCCGAGCATGTTCGGCAATTGTCGAGCAAGCAGTATTGGAGCCAGTTTCAACCGGCGCCGGAACTGGTGGTGCTGTTCCTTCCCGGCGATCATTTCTTCAGCGCGGCTCTGGAAGCGAATCCCGAGTTGATCGAGGATGCTCTCGCCCGCAAGGTGCTGATCGCCACGCCGGTCACGCTGATCTCCGTGCTGAAGGGCATCGCGTATGGTTGGAATCAAGAACAGTTGGCGGAAAATGCGGAACAAATCCGGCAGGTCGCCTCGGAGCTATACGATCGTGTGCAACTGGTTCACGATCATTACGCCGACACCGGGCGTCTGCTCGAAAAGACCGTGGAATCGTACAATCGCTCGGTGGGGTCTTGGGATTCGCGGCTGGTGCCGGCGCTGCGAAAGATGCACGAACTGGGCGTGGCAAGCGGCGAAGAACCGCAAGCACCGGAGCAGATCGATCTATTGGCGCGGCGTCCGCGGGCGGTCGGCGGGTTCTAGGGTAACGGGCCCTACGACATGTCGATGACGTGGAACGTGAACCGTTCCGGCGGCAAATAAGAGACGGGATCGGGGCTCATGTGGGCCCAGGTCTGATAAGCCGTGGACGCCACGCTCGAATTCAAATAGAACAGGAACTGATTCGAGAAACAGGATAGCGGCGGCGGCTGGCGGAAAGTAAGCCGCAGACCCACGGCCTTCTCTAGCGTGACACCGTCGCTTGAAACGGCTTTGTCTTCCAGGAGATTGACGAAGCTTCGGCGTCCGGCGTGCGGCCAAACATCCGGGCGAAGAAGATTGCGGAGTTCCAGGCGAGCGCCGAACGTCATCTCGCACTGCCGGATCCATTCCAGAATGCCGTCGCCCCACTGCCACTCGGTGACGAAGCGAAGATATTGATCGGAGAGATTGATGGCCAGATCCATCCGGCGCCGATCCGATTCCAGATCCAGCGCGAGGCCCTCGACACCGGGAGCGGCCATCATGTCCTCCGATTCGATGAGATCGGTGGCCATCCCCATCACGCGGTCCAGGCGTTTCACCTTGGGTGTGGTACTCACCAGCAAAGGCGGCAGTTCGTGCGTCTTTTCTCCGGGAACTTCAACGAACTTTCGGTCTCCCAAGATATCCATAATCCACGACCTGATTTTCTCATCGACTACAAGGTCGCAAATCTACAGCCTACTTAAAGGACGCAAATGCCTATCCAGCCGTTTCAGCGCCCGGCCAGCAACGACAAGGTTAAATCAATTCTGCAAGATTTGTTGCAACTTGTAAAGGGCGAAATGGCGCCCTGGTACCAGAAACCCCGGTTATTTCGTGCTGGTTACGGGTTTCGCCTTGGATTTCGCCGGCGCGGGCTCGGGCCGCCAGAAAGCGGGATCTTCCTCCTCGGTCTCCTTGGTGACGTAGCTCATGCTGGGGCTGACCGCAAAGAGAGTGCTCTGGATGCTCTCGAATACGTCCCCCTCGCCCTTCGTCAACCGCCGGAAATTGTCCGACCCTATGGCGTCCGCCATGGCTTTGTCGCGGGCCGGCTCGCTGTCCAGGTCTTTGAGTGAACCCATGGGCTCTAGAAACAGGTACGTGCCTACTGGGGCTCCCGCTATGACTTGATAGGATATCAAGCTCCCGTCCGACATCGCCTTCCTTAATCCGCTCACGATCATCTTGGCGCCCGCCGTGAAGTCTTCTTCATGTCCCAGGCGAAGCCTATGAGTGGAGATCATGAAATAGCGCGTCTTGCCGAGCGACACCGCGTTGGCGGCTAGATAACTCAGATCGGGGCGATAGACGGCGGTCATGCTGTGGGAATTGGTGCGCAACTCGCCATCGCGCGCTTCCACGGGTTCGAGTTCATTCCGCACCTGACTGTCCAGCTTGTCCGATTCTTCCATATTGGCGAAGGACGTAAAAGCGTCCATGAACCAGACTTCGTTCGGGCCTGATTCCGCGCTAAGCGACAGGTAGTGGAACGGAACATTGTTCTTGCGCATTACGCCGGCGTATTCCTGTTCCACTTTCCGATGGGCAGCGCCTTTCCCTTCCTTGATGGATTCGCGGGAAATCTGAAGCACGGTCGGTGGCGCGATCGACTGCGCAAAGGCAATACTCGCGAGCGGGGCGGCAAGCCACGCTATAAGCAACCTACGTTTCATGATTCACCCTCCGTTACGATCCAGAGATCGAAAGTGCGTTCAGTGTATCCCAACGCCGCCGGGCGCGCAAGCGGCGCCGACAACAGGAGGGAACCGATTTCAGAAAAACTATTTCGGATGGTACTTGATGTCGTCCATGAGCCACGATCTTGAAGTAAAAGCGCCCGGTATAGTTCACGCGAGCCTGCCAAAGGTCGCGGGCTTCGTCGTATTTTTTCGCGTGGAGCGAAGGGTGATGCAAGTTCGGGAGCAACAGCTTCGACTGCTTATTGAAGGCCTCCTGGACGGCTTTCGGCGCCTTGAAATAGCTCCTCCAAGAAATGCTTCGAGTAGTCCAGAATCATTTCTCCGCGCGTTTATGTTTCTTCTTGCGCATCCTGGCCGTTTCCGCGCGTAGAGACGCCACAAACGCTTCGTGGGTTTTAAACGGGCCGTACGAACGGCCTTCCTTGTAATCCTTTTCGCTCGCCGCGATACCGCGATCGATGGCGCGGCGTTCGGCGGGTGTGTACTCATTGTCTGCCGTCGGCAGTTTGGGGAGGATGGTGATGACGCCATCTGACGCCTTGACTTCAAGTTCTTGGCCGCTCGTAAAACCGGCCCTGCGCAGGGCGGCAGGGGGAACGACAACGGGTGGTTTGTTTTTGACAGCGACGGTCATATTATAGTGTGCAACTTTATCTTCACGATAGCAGGTGTATGAAGGCCGTCAAGCTCCGGCGGCGGCAGCTGTCTATTAGGTGTTGGCTGCCGACGAGTCCTCTGCTCGCCAGCGACGGCCGGCGCGCCGGATCGTGAGCTTCTGCCGCTTCTTCGGACGGTACTCCGCCGCCGGCCTTTGCCCGTGGGCACAATGGTAGAGTGAATCCGTCCATGGTGAAATGCAGCCGCTGCTCGGCCGACAATCCCGGCGACAGCCTATTCTGCGCCCGATGCGGGGCGTCGCTCACGGCGCGCTCGCCCGCTTCGGAGATCCCCACGGAAGCCTCTATCGCGGCGAGTTTGGCGGCGCGTCGGCCAAGCACCCTCACCTCGGATTCGTCCGAAGAAGGCCGCTTTGTGCCGGGTACGCTGCTGGGAGACCGATACCGCATCATCAGTCTTTTGGGCGCCGGAGGAATGGGCGAGGTTTATCGGGCCACGGATCTCAAGCTCGGCCAGGCGGTAGCGTTGAAGTTCCTCCCCGAGGAGATGGCCCGCGATCCTAAGGCGCTCGGCCGTTTTCACAACGAGATTCGCATCGCCCGGCAAGTCGCGCATCCCAACGTGTGCCGCGTTTACGATCTGGGCGAAGCGGAAGGCCATCCGTATCTGTCCATGGAGTACGTGGACGGCGAGGATCTGCACTCGTTGTTGCGGCGCATCGGACGTTTGCCGTCCGATAAGGCCATCGAAATCGCGCGCAAACTCTGCGCGGGCTTGGCGGCCGCGCACGACCGGGGCGTGCTGCATCGCGACCTCAAACCTTCCAACATCATGATCGACGGACGAGGCCAAGTGTTGATCACCGACTTCGGGTTGGCCGGTCTGATGGGCCAGATCGAGGGCGCGGAAACCCGCAATGGCACGCCCGGATATATGGCGCCGGAGCAGCTATCCGGCAAGGAAGTGTCGGCCAAGAGCGATATCTACGCCTTGGGCGTGGTGCTGTACGAAATGTTCACCGGCAAGCGGCCGTTCAACGCATCCACGCGAGCCGAGCTGATCCGATTGACCGAAGAGGGAATGCCGCCCGCGCCTCGAAGCATCGTCAAGGACATCGATCCGGCGGTGGACAGCTTGATTCTAAGGTGTCTAGCGCCCAATCCAAACGACCGGCCGATGTCGGCGTTGGCCGTGCTGGCAGCGTTACCGGGCGGCGATCCATTGGCGGCGGCGCTGGCTGCCGGTGAAACGCCGTCGCCTGAGATGGTGGCGGCGGCAGGCGACAAGGCTGGATTGAGGCCGCGCGCGGCCATCGCCTGGCTGGCTGGAATCCTGGCGGGGCTGGCGTTAGTGATGCTTCTCGAACGAAGCATGAATCTGCTCACGAGAATTCCATTCGATCATTCGCCGGAAGTGCTGGCGGAAAAAGCCTCGGAAATACTTCCCCGACTGGGGTACGCCGACCGCCCCGTTTCGAGCGCTTACGGCTTCGCCTACATTGGGGGCGTCGCGCGTTACTTATTGCGTAACGGTTCCGGCCCATTGCAGGATCGGTTCGCGCGCGGCAAGCCGCCCACCATATCTTTCTGGTATCGATCCAGCCCAGTGCCCCTGGCGCCTCGCAGCATGTCCGACTTGTTGCGCGTCACGCCATCCGATCCGCCGGAGGACGTCCCGGGAATGCGGGAGGTGGTGGTCGATCCGGAAGGAAGTTTGCTCAGCCTGCTGGTGGTGCCTCCGGCGCTGTCCCCATCGGACGGAACCCCGACTCCTCCCGCATGGAACAGCCTATTTCAAGCGGCCGGGCTAGACTTCGCGCGCTTTCAACCGGACACGCCGCGCTGGACGCCGAATGTGATGGCGGACGCGCGCGCCGCTTGGACCGGCAGCTATCGGGAAGCGCCGGAAATCCCATTGCGCGTGGAGGCGGCCGCGTTTCAGGGAAAGCCGGTCTTCTTCGCGGTCACTGGACCTTGGACGCAGGCCCCCGCTCCCGCCGACAGCGACAGATCCACCGGCGACGTAGTGTACCTGGCGCTTCAAATCATCGTGATCTTTGGATCCGTTCCGTTCGCCCGCTATAACCTGCGTTTAGGCCGCGGCGATGTACGGGGAGCTATCCGTCTGGGTCTGTTCGCTATGTCGTTGGGGATGGCAACCTGGCTTATCGGAGGGAGCCACGTCGCGGACCTGCGCGAGGTCGGCCTCTTTTTCATGGCGGCGATGCGGGCTACGTTCCTCGGGGCCATGATGACGGTCATATACATCTCGCTCGAGCCGTTCGTGCGGCGTCGCTGGCCGCAAACCATCATTTCGTGGAGCCGCCTGCTGGCAGGTGAGTTTCGCGATCCACTGGTGGGTAAAGACATATTGATCGGCGCTTGCCTGGGCGTATCGTTGTCGGTAATCCAAGCAGCGGGGTCGTCGCTTTACCGGGTATTCGGAATTCCAGCCGTCCGCACCACCGTGCGAGAAAGCGTCCTTTCCGGCGCAACGTCCATGGTGGGCTATGGCCTGTTCGAGATTCAGGATGCGCTCTATAAAGCGATCGGGATACTCTTCCTGATCTTTCTGGCGAGGACGCTGCTCCGCAAGCAATGGCTGGCCGCGGGCGCGATCACTATCGCTCTGGCGGCCATGGAAGCGCCCAATGCAGGCCTTCCCTACATCGCCTGGCCCGTCAACCTGCTTTTCTTCGCGGTGATGGTATTGACGCTGATGCGATTCGGCCTGCTCGCCGAAGTGGTTGCCATCTTCACTACGATCGCCGCCGGCTCGTACGCGCTCTCGCTGAATTTTTCGGTGTGGTCGGGGGAAATCGCCTTCGCGTTTTTCTTGCTGCTGGCGCCGGCGCTGTACGGCTTTCGGACCGCGCTCGCGGGTCAGACATTATTCACGGACGAGTAACCGCGCGAGAGCCCGCTAACGCTGTTCCTTCTGCGCTTCCGCTTCGACGGCGCGCATCACTCGCAGCGTGTTTTCGCCATAGATCTTGCGGATGTCTTCGGCCGAATATCCCTTTTCGAGCAGAGCGCGCGTCAGGTTCGGGAACTTCGAAACATCCTCCAGGCCCACCGGCGTGCAGAAAACGCCGTCAAAATCGCTGCCGATGCCAGCCGCGCCGACGCCCGCGATTTTTACGATGTGATCGATATGGGCAACGACGTCGGCCAGCGTCGCGGGCGGAACATTCTTCCGATATTCGGCGATGGTGGCGTCATCGCCGTGCGCCCCGGGCAGCGTGCTGGCCTGGACGTTCTTGCCGGCGTCGGCTGACCGTTGCGAAAGAAATCCGCAATTGAAATTGACTTGAATCACGCCGCCTTTCTTGGCCAGCGCTACGATCATCTCGTCGGTCATGTTGCGCGGCACGTCGCACAGCGCGCGGCAGGAGGAATGCGAAGCGATGATCGGCGCCGTACTGACGCCCAGCGCGTCCCAAAACGTTTTGTCGGCCACATGCGAAATGTCCACCAGCATGCCCAGCCGGTTCATCTCGCGAACCACCTGCTTGCCGAAATCGGTGAGGCCATTGTGATGCGCGATACCCGCTTTGTCGAAATCGCCCGAGGAATCCGCCCAATCGTTGGTGTTCGAGTGCGTCAGCGTCATATAGCGAATGCCGAGGTCGTAGTAATCCCGCAGCAGGCGCAGACTGTCCTCGATGGCATGCCCACCTTCGATGCCCATCAGCGCGGCGATCTTGCCTTGTTTGTGAATGCGCTCGATGTCGTCCGCGGTGGTGGCTAGAACGAAATCGTTGGGATAGCGGCCGATAATGTCGTGGCGCACCGTATCGATCATTTCGAGCGTGCGATGAGCGGAGCGATTGCCTTTGACGTAGTCGCCCGAAACGTAGACGGCGAAGAACTGCGCGCCGACGCCGCCTTCCTTGAGCGCCGTGACGTTGGTGTGGCCGTCGTTCTTGGCCTTGCCGATGTCGTAGCCGTCGACGGTGCGGCTGGTGATGTCGTTATGGGTGTCGATCAGGATAGCCGAACTGTCGACGCGCCGGACATCGGCGTCCGAAACGGCGCGCGACTGGGCGAGCGCCATGGAAATTACAGTGACCAATATCGCGACCAGCGGCGCGATACGGCGAGGCAGGATCGGCGTCATGCCTATATCGTAACGGAGGACGAGGGATCGCGAGCAGGCAGGCCGTGCAATCCGCGCAGCGGCGAGACGATCAGCCACAAGCTCGAACACGCGATGCCGATCATCGCGATCCCGATGGTTCCGCGCACGCCGGCGCGTTCGGACACCAAGCCGCACACCGCCGCGCCGATCGGATAGATGCCGAGCGTCAGTAGTTGCATGGCGCCGTTCACGCGTCCCAGCAGGTGATCGGGCGCGATGGTCTGCCGCAGCGTGACCGCATTGATGTTGAAAACCGTGAAGGCAGTGTCGCCGCCGAGTTGCTGGACGGCCAGGAACAGCGCCGCCGCCACAACGGGCCCGTGCGCGAGCGGCAGCATCGAATAGCACGCCACCACGATCAATATTGACCCGATCAACGCCGGTCCCCAACCGAAGCGTCGCGCGGCCGCCGGCGCTAACGACGCGCCTAGCATGGAACCTACTCCGCCGAGCGCGACCAAAAAGCCCAGCAGCGCCGGCGAGAAACGAAGCACGCGAATGGCGTAGAGGACGTAGAGCGGCCCGATGAATCCGAAGAAAAAATAAGCGGTGGCGGAGAAGCAAGCCAGCGGCCGCAGCATCGGGTGTCGAAAAATGAAGCGCAGACCCGCGACGGTTTCCTGCCGGAGGTGGTGCGCCGGCGGCGTGGCGGGCGCGGGCTCCGGTCTGCGAATGAGCCACACCGAGAGCGCGGAGACCAAGAACGACAGCGCGTCGAAAAGAATCGCGATCGGCGCGGTGATTAGTTGCACCAGAACGCCCGTCAGGCCGGGTCCGGCGATTTCGGCGGTGGCGCTGCTCATCGCGAGTTTGCTGTTGGCCTCCGGCAGGTTCGAATGCTCCACCAGGCTCGGCACGTAGCTTTGATAGGCGACGTCGAAGAACACGGTGCAGAATCCCGCGAGCGCGGTCACCACATAGAGTTGCGCCATGGACAGCCGATGCAAGAGCGCCGCGGCCGGAATCGACGCCAGCAGCGCGGCGCGCGCCAGATCAGCCGCGATGAGAATCGGACGGCGGCGCACCCGGTCGGCCCACCCGCCGGCCGTCAGGCCCATCAGCAGCACCGCCGCCGCTCCCACAGCCGTCATGAATCCCATTTGCGCGGGGCTGGCGTTCAACACCAGCACGGCGGCGAGAGGCAGACCGTCGCGCGTGATCCTCGACCCGACCTCCGAAATGGTCTGGCCGGTCCAGAGTTTCAAGAAGTCCGGATGCCGCCACAGGCCGCCGAATCGGGACTTGGGTTTCACGTTAGTGATACAATCCACCCTTTGCCATGAAACAAAATCTCGCCGCCGAAATGCTTGCCGAATTCCTGGGGACCATGGTGCTGATCCTGTTCGGCGACGGCGTGGTCGCGATGGTGCAGTTGTTCGGTCATGGCGTCCCGGGCGAAGTGGTCAACGGTGGATTCACCAACATCACGCTGGCCTGGGGATTGGGCGTGACGATGGGCATTTATGTCGCCGGAAGGATCAGCGGCGCTCACCTCAATCCGGCGGTTACCATTGCGCTGGCCGCTTTTCGCGGATTCCCCTGGCGTAAGGTGATTCCTTATTCTATCGCTCAGGTGGCCGGTGCATTCGTCGCCGCCGGCGTGGTTTTCTGGAATTACCATCCGGCATTCATGGCCGCCGATCCGAAGCTCGACCATACGGCCGGAGTGTTCACGACGTTTCCGGCATTTCCAGCCGTCGTCTCCGCGGGACTCCTGGATCAAACCATCGGCACGGCTCTGCTATTGCTGCTGATCTTCGCCATCACCGACGAACGCAACCAGCCGCCCGCTATCCTGGCGCCGATTCTGATCGGCTTGGTGGTGGTAGGGATCGGAATGTCGTTCGGCGGCATGCACGGTTATGCGATTAACCCGGCCCGCGACTTCGGTCCTAGGCTGTTCACCGTAGTGGCCGGATTCCGGAACAACGGGCTGACGGACGGCAAGCCGACGTTCTGGGTGCCGATCGTGGGGCCGATCGCGGGCGGGCTGATCGGCGGGCTGGTCTACGACATGGGCATTCGGAAGTTCCTCCCGAAGGCTTAACTGGGCCGATCTTAAAATTCCATTCGCGCGCGAATCTTTCCGTTTTGCTAATCACTAGTTAAGTCTCATATCTTTTTTGACTTGACTAATGTTTGTAATTAGTGAAATCTTTTCTGTGCGCCTATTTTATTGCTCATCGCTTTGAGCGGGAAACCACTGAGAGACCGCCAACTCTTCCCAGTAACGCAAGCGCGTCAACAAGGAGGGCAGATGGCCACCAAACCCGCTATGTCCGCGAAGACCGTTCGAATTCCCATAACCAACGTATTTGGCGGAGGCGACTATACGGCGCAGATCCCCATCGGCAGCCAGAACACCGTCGTGAACGTCATTATGGATACGGGTTCGAGCACCTTAGCCGTAAAACAGGGGACTCATAAGCCGAAATCCGACAAGAACCTGACGCCTACTGCCTACGCTCAGGATGTCACCTACGGCACCGGCGGTTGGGCCGGTCCCGTGGTGCAAACCACCCTGACCATGGGCGTACCCGGCAACACAGTGACGTTAACCAAATCCCCGATTGCCGTCGCGGCCGACCAACAGCCGCACAATTTCGGCGCCGCCGACAGACGGGCTGGCGCTTCTGACCGGTGTTGGTCAGCCGCGTGCCATCCGGGGAGAAGTGCGGGAGAAGTTTGTTCATATCGTCGTTGGTGATTTGCCGGCGGTTCGAGCCGTCGAGATTCATCATGGCGATCTGATAGATGGCGCCGCCGCCGGTCGGTATCGGCGTTTGCAGGACGATTTCCGCGTTGAAGACGTCCGGGGGATAGGAACTGCGGATTTGACCCGTGGCCGTGCATGTCGCCAACGCCACGAGCGTGCAACGTAAGAAGGCGAGTCTCAGCCCAACTCCGCCAAGCATGTCACGCGCCTGTCCTTTCCTTGAAAAACGCGATGACGCGTTGTTCGGCGGCCTTGGTGGGGCCGGTCTCTTTCAAGTGAATCGTCAGTACCGAATGCGGAGGCTGCCCTGCCGGCTTTGCATCTTGGTCCTCCAGTTCGATCGCTTCAAACTTGTCGCCGAACTCGCGGCGGTAGGTCGCAAACCGCGCGTCGGGGACTGCTCTGTCGCTCTTGAATCGCAAGCCGATCATGGAGAGGCCCTCGGCGTCGAATCGCCGCTTGGCGCAGGCTATTTCCTCGGGCGACGCGTCGATTCCTGCCGAGCGCTCCGCGCCCACCGGCATTGGCATGGAGGGTTGAGACAACACCGGCGCGACCACCGCGGGCTCCGTCATCATCGCCAGCGCGTAGCCGCCGGTGAAGCACATTCCCACCGCTCCCACGCCTCTGCCCCCGCACTCGGCATGCGCTTTGCGGGCAAGGGCGCGCAGCCATTCGACGATCGGGCTCGACCTGCCGGCCGACCATGTGGAGAATTCCCGCCGGACGCAGATCGCGTTGAGCATCACGCCGATCGCATAAGGTATGCTCACCGGACGGCCAGGCTCGCCGAACAAGCTGGGCAGGAAGACGGTCATGCCCGCCTCGACCACGCGATCGGCGAAGCGAACCACTAGCGGGTGGAGTCCAGGAACCTCGTGGATGACGATCACGGCGGGACCGTCGCCGCGCCGATACACCGCGCGCGTCCATTGTGTATTGGGCGGGCCGCCGGTGAAGTCGAACTTCTTGTAGTTAGAAAGCGCCCCTTCGTAGTTTGGCATCGTCATTCACCATGTTCGCTTATTTGTCTCGAGATTCCACTTGTGGACCGCTGCCGTCATGTATTCGCGAAACGCGGGATCGTCCCTTCGCTTCCGGTAATCCGATGGCGGCCGCCATCTTTCACGGTCGGCCATGTCCCTTTGCCGTCCAAATTCAAGTTGATTCAGAAGCGACAATGCAAAAAAGCCTTCCGCGTTGGCCTGCGCACGGGCGATGTAAACGCGTGCCAGCAATGGGCGGAAAGGTAGCCGGAACGAAATGCGCCGCAATGCTCTCCAAAATGCCGAGTCACGATCCTTTTCGGGGAGCAGGTCGATCAAGAAATCAATCGAACGTGCGTCGTCGAGCCACAGGGCCCGAAGCATTCCGAAGTAACCCAAGACACCACTTGCCTTCGCGCGATGCAGACACTCGATGAACACAGTATCCTTGCTGAGTTTCCAAAGCGCGCCGGCAATCGTTTGCTGCCGACTGGCATCCGATTCCTCTTCCAACATTGCCTGCAAGATCGGGATTGCCGCGATGTCATTCAGCGCAGACGTGCCTTCGATGATGTGGTTCTGTTTCAGCTTGAGGTTGCGCCTCACAAGCTCCCTGGCCAACGCGAGTTCCTGAGGAGTAAGGTCTTTGAGAAATGTGAGGTCCAATTCACCGTGCGTCAGTGCGTACGTGTCGCCAAACCAGTTTCGTAGAAACTGTGAAAAGGCAGTCGAATGTGGGCCTCTGGCCACTTCCTCCGGAACGTCGTAGCCGTCGCGCAGGATCAACCGATCCATTTTATCCGCAGACGCTACGCGCCGACTCTTGACGTAAAAAAAGGGCCCGAATCCGCTGGGAGGAGCGTTTCCGGGCCTGAGGGAAGAAGCTGTGATTTTTTGATTGGCGTTAGCGGTGGCCGCCTCCGCCGTGACCGCCGCCTGCGTGACCGCCACCACCGCCGCCGCTCGGACGGGCGCCACCACCGCCGCCGGAACTGCGCGCAGGTGCCGACGACGATCGCCCGCCTCCGCTATAACTCGGGGCGCTGCGCGGCGCCGACGAATAACCGCCGGATGCGCCACGCTGCTGAACGATCGGAGGGCTGATGCGCACTGCCTGGCCGCTTCCGCCGTACGATCCGCGAGCGCCCGAAGCATAAGGCGAGCCGCCCGGCCGAGCATACGTGGACCCGTTATATCCGCCGTAAGAACCGCGCTCCGCGCTTCCGGAAGCGGCCGAGCCGGAATTATGAATCGGTTCGCCGAACCGGCTCCAACCGTGGCTGGCCGCGCTCGATCCGCCCAATCCCGAATTCCCCGCCCCAGTGCGTCCGGCGCTCGACAAATTCGAGCGAGCCATCTGTTGGATGCCGCGCTGCTGCTGGTCGAACGAAACACGATCCACGCGCGCCGCCTGCGCATGGCTGGCGAAGCTTTGAGACCGGCTCTGCGCGACATTCGCGCTGGCCGCTCGATCGGTGGCGCGCAAACTGGAGCGGTCCGGCGATACCGGCAGCGCGCCGTGTACCAAGCCCGCCGATCGGAGCTGACTCGAGTTCAGCGCCGAGTAGCCGCCGCGGCGTCCGAAATCGGCCGTGTTGGTTCCGATTGCGCCGCCCGCCACTCGCGCGTTGCGAAAGGTGTTGGCGACGTTCACGTTACTGACGATGCTGGTGCCGAACGCGCCGGTCCTGAAACCGCCATAGAATCCGCGGCCCCACCAGGGATGGAACGCCTCGAACGGCGCCAGCGCCACCCATCCGATGCCGCCGAATCCGAAACCAATTCCGAATCCGCCGCCGAACCCGAAGAAGCCGACTAACGCGGGCGACCAGAAGTAATTCCCATAGATCGGTCCCGGATACCAGGCCCATCCCGCAGGGCCCATAAACCAGCGGCCGTAGTGATACGGCGCCCAGCCCCAGGGATCGTAGCTGACCCAGGTCCAT
>Ga0302325_10010788_pt1 | contig 19750 bp, 15 predicted proteins | sample Palsa_T0_2_FD_201948 | JGI IMG/M metagenome (GOLD analysis project Ga0302325, IMG submission 201948) | Peat permafrost microbial communities from Stordalen Mire near Abisko, Sweden - Palsa_T0_2 | ecosystem: Environmental > Terrestrial > Soil > Palsa > Peat permafrost | place: Sweden: Abisko...
GCGCCTGCTCTTGGTCTTGCTGGGCGCGGTGGGCCTGGTGCTGTTGATCGCCTGCGCCAACGCCGCGAACCTCTTGCTGGCGCGCGCCACGGCCCGGCAACGCGAGATCGCCGTGCGCACCGCGCTGGGCGCCGGCAGGGCGCGCCTGGTGCGGCAGATGCTGACCGAGAGCCTGCTGATTGCGCTCATTGGGGGCACTCTGGCGGTGGCGATTGCCGTGGCCGGCGTGCGCACCCTGGTCTCTCTGCTGCCCGCCGGTTTCCCCCGCGCCGATACGATTCACGTCAACGCGGCCGTGTTTGCCTTTACCCTGTTGGTCGCTCTAGCTACCGGAATCCTGTTCGGCCTGGCGCCGGCTTTGCAGGCCGCCCACACCGATGTGCAGGATGCTCTGCGCGCCGGCGGGCGTGGCGCCGGCGGCAACCGCGGGCATCTGCGGTTGCGCAACACCCTGGTGGTTGGCGAAGTGAGTCTCGCCTGCCTGCTCCTGATCGGCGCCGGTCTGATGCTGCGCAGTTTCGTGAACCTGCTCCGCGCCGACCCGGGCTTTCGTGCCGAACATCTTCTCACCGCCATCCTGGCGCTGCCGGACGCCACCTACAAACCCGTCGACGCCCTGCGCTTCTATACGCGGCTGGCGGCGAGTCTCGATTCGATCCCGGGCGTTCGCGCCGCCGGCGTGGGCTCCGATCTGCCCTGGACCGGCTACGACGACAATATCGGCGGCTTGACCATAGAAGGGAAAAAGCCGCCCGCCAATCAGGATTTCCACGCGCGCTATCATCTCGCCGGCCCGGGCTACTTCCGCGCCCTAGGCATTCCACTTGTCAGTGGCCGCTTCTTTACCGAGGGCGACGACATGAAAGCACCCCTGGCATTGATCATCAATCGAAGCATGGCGCGGCGCTATTGGCCCAATGAAGACGCGCTGGGCAAACGTGTCACATTCGAAGACCACCCCAAAGAGGCCGACTGGATGACCATCATAGGCATCGTAGGCGATGTAAAGGATAAGCCGGACAGCTCGTCCGCGCAGATGGCGCTGTGGTGGCCGATCGCGCAGTCGCCGGTCGGAATCGGCGCCATGGCGGTCGCCGTGCGCGGCAGTGCCGACCCCGCGCTGCTGGCAAACGACCTGCGGCAGGCGGTGCGCCTGCTTGATCCCACCCTGGCCGTCGCGAACATCCGGCCTATGGACCAGATTGCCGACGCCAACGTCTCCACGCCACGCTTCGCCCTATTCCTGGTAGCCCTGTTCGCGGCGCTCGCCCTCACCCTGGCGGCTATCGGCATCTACGGGGTGATTTCGTATGCGGTCAGCCAGCGGACGCGCGAATTCGGCCTACGTATGGCGCTGGGCGCGCAGGCGGGAGATGTGCGGCGGCTGGTGCTGCGCCAGGGCGTGAAGCTCGCGCTGATGGGCGTGGCCCTGGGACTGGTGGGCGCACTCGCGCTTGGCCGCGTGCTGTGGAGCCTGCTGTATCAGGTGAGCGCCGCCGATCCGGCCACGTTCACATCCGTCGCGGCGCTGGCTTGCTACCTGCCTGCGCGGCGGGCCACGGCGGTGGCTCCGGCTGAAGCGCTGCGGTCTGAATAACGCGAGCCGCCCTTGATGCGGTGACCGCGCCGCGCTGTAACTGGCTGATAATAAACGGATTCTCTGCAACCGAAATTAGACCGGCAGGTCCGTTATAATAGAAGTGTGCCGATCCGGACCTTTCTGGCCCGGCACAATTGGATTACAGCCATGACTCCCCCGAACAAATTTTGGCCTCTATACGACGACCAGGAGGTGGAGATTTACGACAACCCCTTCTGGGACCTGCCCGGCAGGACCCGGCAGCCGCGCAAGAACATTGCCCGGCCTCCCGCGCCCGCGCGGCACTGATCATTCCTTCGGGAAATTCGGATTGGCCTTCACCTCGTTTAGCTGCGCCGTGTGGCGCTGGCTGTGGGCCGAAAGCAGCAGAATCCACTGATATCCGTCCATGGTCTTCAGGACCGGATGATCGAAGAAATGCCCGCGCAGGTCGTCCTGCGTGTCGCGCACGTAGGCGATGGTCGTCTCGCGGCTCTGCTTGAAATGATCGACGGCCTCCTGCGGCGTTGCGAATGTTTGCTTGGGTCGAAGCGCCTCGGGTGCCTGGAATTTATGCGAACGGTCAACCACCGCCTGCAGGATGAAGTCGTCCGTCACTGCTGATTTCTTGTCGGGCATCGCCGGACCCTGTGCTATCCTGGTCACGCTGCCGAAGATCAGATCCTCGCTCAGGGCAATGTGCTCCGCGCATTCCGCCACCGACCAGGTCTTCTCATCGGGCTTGAAACTCCATTGTGCCGCCGAGAGCCCAGCCACCGAATCCAGGAATTGTTGGCGGCTGGCGGTTAGTTCGGCGATGGCGCGGTCACGTTCGGCTTGGGTCAAGGGGGCCGCGAATAGAGGCCCCATCGCCACGGTTAAAGTCAGCAGACAGATCGGTGTTTTCATCCTCACTATTCTGCCAGATTTGTCGCGCTCGCGGGGGCTACCTGTTACCCCTTTACCGGCTTGTTGACCACCTTCTGGTTCTTGTCGTCCCAATACAGGACCCGTCCCTCGCGGTACGATTGCACCGCCATCGAGATCGTCACCTGCGCATGAAAGCCGGTGTCCACATCCAGCGTGGGTTTCTCGCGCGTCCGCATGCAATCCAGGAAGTTCGTGATGTGGGCCACGATATCGCTCTTCTGCTCGACAGGAATCGTGATTTCCGCGTCCTGGCCAAACTTAGCCTTGTAGGCGTCGTCGTCCACCCTCCGCTCGGGCAGCAGCGTGATATGGTCGGTTTTGCCCTCGAACATGCCGTGGTCCACCATGATGATGGTGCCCTCGTGTCCGCGGATCAGGCCGGGAATGTGCTTGGAATTGGCCATGGTGGAACTTAGCACCAGCGAGTGGCCCTGCGGGAATTCCGCCATCAGGTGGAAAGTGTCGGGCACCTCGCGCTCGTCTTTGAAGACGTAGATGCCGCCCGAGGCCGCCACTCTGCTGGGGAATTGCGGTTCGGACCAGCAGATGTTCAGCGGCGCCACCACGTGGAAGAAAAGGTCCGTGGCGATGCCGCCCGAGTAGTCCCAATACTTGCGGAAACGGAAGAAGCGGTCGGCGTCGAAGGCGCGCTTGGGCGCTTTGCCCAGCCACATCTTCCAATCGATGTAGTTCTCGTCCTTCCCATCCGGGCCGGCGCCCTGGTCGATGGGCCAGTTCCATTCGCCTTCCTTGGAGTTCCGGTGGTAGGAACCCTGGCTCATAATCATCTTGCCGATCGCGCCGTCGGCGATGTACTTCTTGGCTACGTGCCATTGCAACGCCGAGGTGGTCTGCGAGCCGACCTGCAGCACCCTTTTGGTCTCCTTCACGGTCTGCGCAAGATGCCGGGCTTCCTCCACGGTGTGGCACATGGGCTTTTCAAGATACACATCCTTGCCGTGGTCCAGGGCTTCGAGGGCAATCGGGGCATGCCAGTGATCGGGCGTGGCCACCACCACGGCGTCGATGTCCGCGCGGTTGATGATTTCGCGGTAGTCCAGATAGCCGTCGCACTTATGCTGCCCCGCCGCCAGTCTTTTGCGCTTTTCGTAGACGTCGGCCACCGCCACCACCTTGCAGGCGTTGGTCCGCTCGCCGATGGCGGCATACTGGCCGGCCAGATAAGAGCCGCGTCCACCGACACCGATAACGCCCACGTTGATGCGGTCGTTGGCGCCGATTACCTTTCCAGTTGCGGCCGCTCTGGCAGGTTTGGCGAACAATTCCTTGGCGGCCCCCAGCGCGCCGGCTACGGCCGCGGTCTTGACCATGAAATCTCTGCGGTTGACGGAGTCTTGATTGTCGGGCATGGATACACCTTTCTGAAGTGGCTTAAGGAATAGTGTATCCGAAATCGGGATGCGTGTGCGTTTCCATCCCGGCTTTCCACGGCCGGCAGCCGGAATCACGCCGGAATAAGTAGACGCGTGCGCGGACATCGGAGTATTATCGTGGTCTGGAAGACCTCGAAGGAGTTAAAAATGGCAACTACTGAAGAGAAGCTCGGAACGCGCCGCCGGGAAGCCCTGAAAACACCGAGCACACTCGGCCCGGAGGCCGTCAAAAACATCACCGGCGCTCTGAATGCGCTGCTGGCCGATGTATTTGCGCTGTACGTGAAGACCAAGAACTTTCATTGGCACGCCAGCGGACCGCACTTTCGCGACTACCACCTTCTGCTCGATGAGCACGCCTCCCAGATTTTCGCGATGACCGACGACATCGCCGAGCGGGCGCGCAAAATCGGCGGCACTACCATTCGATCCATCGGGCACATTGCCCGCCTGCAGCGCCTCAGCGATAACGACGCGGACTTTGTCGATCCGCTCGATATGCTCGCCGAATTGCGCGAAGACAATCAGGCGCTCGTTGCCAGCATGCGCGAGGCTCACGACCTGTGCGATGAAGAGAACGATGTAGCTACCACCAGCCTGTTGGAGACCTGGATCGACGAAACCGAGCGGCGTATCTGGTTTTTGTTCGAGACCGGACGAAAGGGATAACCACCCCGCCCTTACAGTTGTGGCTCATTAGCGCTGTAGCTCGCGGGGGATGTGCGCTGTCAGCATGCGTCGCACTGCGGCGAAGATCCGCTCCACAGCCGGGCGGCGGTATGCCCACCGTTCGTCCGGTTCGGGCGGGTTCACCACCATCGTGGCATTGGCTTCAAAGAGCAGGAGATCCCCGCTGGCGCTCAAGCCGAAATCGATGCCCGCATAGTCCAGCACAAGGGTGGCTTGAATGTGGCCGAGCGCCTGCATGGCGCGCGATCCGAGCACCTCCGGCATATTTTCCAGAAACTCGGCGTCTTCGGCGCGATAGTTCGCCTGTTCCGCCATCTCGGCCGTGAAATAGTGAATTTTCCAATGGCTGGAAATCGCCACGTGTAGTGGATACAGTTCGCCGCCGATCGTCATCACGCGATACTTGCGCACCTTCCCGTCGGCGCCCCGAGCGTTCAGGAATTCGATGACGGTCAACTCCTTCCCGGGAAGCTGCGCCACCGCACCAGCCAGCGCTTCCGGGCTTTCCACCCGCAGGAAATGACGCCCGGTATGAAAACCGGGCGTGCGCACCAGCAGCGGAAAACGGAAACCATGGCGCGCCACATTGGCCGCGGCCTCCTCGCCGGAGAGCAGTTCCCGCGGAAACGTGACGGTTCTCGGAATCACCACGCCCGGCAGGCGCGCCAGCCGCGCATGATCGGCGCGCCCGGTTGCCAGCACCGCGGAAGGCTGGTTGATCACCGGCGCCGTCGTCAAAGCCACGATGGACCGCGCCGCAACCAAAGAGGCAGCCGCCAGGTCCGCATCGCCGATGGCATTGAACACCACCTGATGCGGCGGCAACGGCGCCTTGGAATCGTAAAACTCCGGCGCCACCACGAATGTTTCGAAGACGCGGTCGTCCAGCAGGTAGCGGGTCGGAATGTTGCCGCCAACCGGCGAAATCAGCAATAGCAGCGACACCGGGGGGCCTTCTCCGCGATACGGCAGCGCAATCACCGGACGATCCTCGAAACCCTTGCGGCGGTGCCATTGCGCGCCCTCTTCGTCGCCCAACTCTGCCAACACATGCGCCAGGCCTTGATGCGCTTCCGTATGGCCGGGATCCAGGCGCAGGGCGGTTTCATACAACTCGCGCGCGGCCTGAAACTCGCCATTCTCCTGCAGCACATTCGCCAGATTCACCCGGCTCATGGGATCGCCGGGATGGCGCGCCACAGCTTCCCCGTAAGCCGTCCGTGCAGCCGTTCGATATCCGGTCGCATGCAGCAGAGTGCCCAGATTGTTCAGCGCCAGCCGGTGCGCGGGTTCGCGCGCCAGTATGTCGAGATACGCATTTCTAGCCGCCGGAGTCCGGCCCATTTCGTCGAGTAAACAAGCGCGCTCAAATCGCCAACTGACCGCGTCGGCGTTGGACGCGATACGCTCGTTAAGGTCGCGGAGGGCGGCCTCCCGCGCGCGTTGCGGCTGCCAATCTCCGCCCAGCGCCTGGCGCGTCGCACCGCTCCTGGAGGCGCTGGCCTGCATGGCGCGTCCCAGAGCGACGGTCCTTTCCACCAATACATCGATCTCGCCGCGGCCCGTGCGGTGATTTACAATCCCTGCGCGAATCGCCAGACGCCCGTCGATGACGGTGCTGGACGGCGCCACCATGCCCGATTCCTGCAACTCGATCACAATCCGGGGATTGAGCCGCTGCGCATCCTCCGCACGATAACCGAAGCACACCACGTTCAGTTCCACTGGCGCCAGCAGCTCCAATTCCGGCGTTTCGGCGATCCGGCTCTCCAAATACCGCGCCAGGGCACAGGTGCGTGAGATCGCCCGTCCCAGCGCTGCTGTGCCGTACACTTTGAGCGTGAACCAGGTCTTCAGCGCGCGAAACCCGCGCGAGAGATCCGGCCCATAATCGCAGGCCCAGGGTGCCCCCGCTGCCAGGCCGCGCAGCGCCTTTCTTAAATAAGGAGCAGAGGCGGCAAAGGCGTTGCGGTGCAGCACCCCGTCGCGCACCAGTATGAACCCGGCGTCATAGGGCGCCTGGCCCCATTTATGAAAATCGAAGGCGAGGGAGTCCGCGCAGGCGATGCCCTTGAGCCGCGGTGCCAGGTCCGGAGCCAGAATCGCCAGCGCGCCGTACGCACCATCCACGTGGAACCACAGGCGCTCGCGGCGGCAGATGCCCGCCAAAGCGTCCAGATCGTCGATGGCCCCCGTGTCGACGGCGCCGGCCGTGCCCACCACCAGGAACGGCGTAAATCCGGCCGCCCAATCCTCGTCGATCGCTTTTTGCAGTGCGTTCAGATCCATCCGGTGGTGCCCGTTCACGGCAATCAAGCGCAGCGCATCGCTGCCGAGGCCAGCCATATCCATGGCTTTTCCGATGCAGCTATGGGCCGCCACCGACGTGTAGGCCGCGAGCCTTTTCGAACTCCCGGCGACACCCGCGCAGCGCACCTGGAAGCCCAGTTCGGTATCGCGGGCAATCACGACGCCGATGAAGTTGGCCATCGAGGTTCCCGTGACAAACAGGCCGGTGGCGCTGTCCGGAAATCCGAAAATCCGCTGCATCCACCGGACGATCTGGCGCTCTACCTCGACAGGCACGTGATCCCGCCCTCCTAGATTCGCGTTCAGCCCGGCCGCTAGCATCTCCGCCAATATGCCTACGGGTGTGCCGCCTCCATGCACCCAGCCCATGAAACCCGGGTGGACATTGCCTGTGGCGAAGGGCAGGATATCGCGCATGAATTCGCGATGCACGGCCGCCAGATCGGAGGGCGCCTGGGGAAGATCGCTACGGAAACGGGCGCGCACCACGTCCGGAATCGGCTGCCACACCGGACGGTCGCGAATGTGTTCGACGTAGTCGAGAATGTCGTCGAGCATCCGGTGCGCCTGGGCGCGAAAGCCCGGCCAATCGGCAGGGTCGAGCGTGTGGCCGTCGATAGGGGGATCCGCGCTCATAGGCTCCTGCCCTCTTAGTACCCGTGAATAGGGAAAAGTCTTGAAAAATCGATGCCGATCCGCAAAGTGTGGCTGACGCTGGCGGTCGGCGCGGGCTTATGTACGGCGGAACGGGCAGGCTCTAATATGAAGCCGCGTCGTGGTCTCCGACGTAGAGAAGTTGTTCGCGGTCCACGATCCCGACGCTTAGACGATCCAGCCAGCCGTGCCGGCCGAGCACATTCTTTACAATGTTCGCGTCGGCAAAGAAGAAGACCAGCGAATGGACTTCGAGATCCAGCGTACCGATACCGACTTCGTGACCGAAAGCCTCGAAACGGCTGTTTGCCGTCGCGAAGTTCATTGGAACTCCGCGTTCAACATCAATACCCAGAGCTTCAGCGTAGCTTCGTTCGAACAGGCAATAAGCCGCCCCGGTGTCGAGATTCGCGACTAGACTGATCGTTTCTTGGCCGGAACGCAGCACGACCGGCAGACTAATTGTATCGTCCGGCCCGGCGTAGGAATGCCGCTTGGCGAAGCTGATTCGGTAAGCCAACCCCTACCAGCCGCCGAAGGGGAGAGGAGGCTCCTTCGGAATGTGCATCACGAGAGGATGCGGAACACCCTCTGCCCGTGCTTGTTGCAGAACCGCCTTAGCGTTCTCGCCGTGCCCGACCAGCTTGTCCCCTTCGATCGCTACCCATTGACCCGCATAGCGCGAACCGTTCAATTGTAGCCACTCCCGTTCGCGCTGGCGAGCGTTGAACGTCTGCTCGGGGCGCAGTTCGTCGGTCACGGTCACGACCAAGTGCTGTTGTTCCGCGAAGGGGAGCGGTTCGAGAGGGCGCAGAACGCCGGACTCGTACACGACCTCCAACTGCTTCGTCATCGCCTCATTGTACCGTGCAGGCGGGTACGGCCGTTTTAGGGCGCCACAAAATCCCAATCATGTGGTTCCCATCGATTCGCTTATTCCGCCCGGAAACGACGACACGCTCCTGCCGCTCAGGCGCTTTCCGTGCCGTTCGTTTCCAGCAATTGAGGACCAGCCCTTGCCGCGTTCTGACGGTTTCTCCTCGGTCGCCGGGCGCCAAACGGCCGGCTAACGATCGGTGTGGCGCAAAAAAAGCTATGCCGTCACCGGAGTGCCCAGCTTGGCGTACCACGGCGTCGCGGATTTAATGGCGTCGTTCACGGCGTTGATGTTCTTCACGCCTTCCTTCGAGAGCCAGTCTTCGAGCGCCTTCACCCCGCTCTTGGCATAAACCGGGATGCCTTCTTTCCAGGTCGCGCGCCCGCAGAGCACGCCGGAGAAATCCGTACCGGCTTCGCTCGCCATATGCAGCGATTCCACGAACTGCGCGTTGCTCACGCCCGCGCTCAGATAGATAAACGGCTTCTTGGCGACGTCCGCGGCTTGCCGGAAATGCGCCAGCGCTTCCTTGCGCGTATAAGCCGCCTGGCCCTTGTACACCGCGCTGCCCTCCACGAACTCCGCGTTGATGGGCACTTCCACCTTCAGCATGTCCACAAAGTACTGCGGCTTGGAGAACTCCTCCATGCTCTTCTTGACGATCTCCGGCTTGGCCTTGGCGTATTCGAAGCCCTTCTCGTCGCCGCCCTTCGGATCGTAGCCCACAAACTCCAGGAAGAACGGGATATCGTAAGTCACACACTCCGCGCCGATGCGCTCGATGAAGGCGTGCTTGATGTCGTTGATCTTGGCATCCTCGAAAGGCGTGTAATAGATCAGAATCTTCACGGCGTCCGCGCCCCAGTCCACGATGCGCTTCACCGAAACGTGCGGCAGCAGGTCGGGCAGGCGGCCGGGCTGGGTGTTGTCGTATCCGCTCAGCTCATAGGCCAGCAACAGGCCGGCGTTCTTGCTGCGCGCCAGACGCGCTTCCAGGCCGAATTCCGGGTCGAGCAGAATGGCGCTGGCATGCGGCGTCAGCACTTTCGTGACGGCGGTCTTGAACTCGCTCATCATTTCGTACGTGATCTCTTTCTTATCCACGCCGCGCCCCGCCGCCAGGGACTTCTGCAAGCTGCCGCGCTGATCCATGGCCGCCGCCGCGATGATGCCGGCATGGTTCGAGAGCGCCTTCAAATGTTTCATCTTACCTTCGGACATTTTCATTAAGAATCTCCTTCAATCTGGGAAACAAAGTGGTAACGCGATGGTTGCCTACCAGGCAATAATGAATCGTTACACCATATTATGACACATCGCCGCCCGAATAGACGGGAGAATCCGACAAACTTGTCCATTTCTTCAGGCGCCGAAAGTAGGCCTGGGCTACTCCGGCATCGTGCAGAATCTGCCGTTTCAGCGCCTGCGCGTCCGGGAACTGGCGCTCGTTCCGCACCCGCCACAGGAATTCCACGCGAATGCGGCGCGGCGTTTCACCCCCCAGCGCCTCCAGCAGAAAAGTCTCGATCGAAAGATCCTGTCCCTCGCCGAACGTCGGCCGGTAACCGATGTTCGTCACCGACGGCCACACGCGCCTGCCATCCCCATCGAAAGTGCGCGTCACGTAAACACCAGTGGCCGCCAGCACTTCGGTATTCGGCGCCAGGTTGAGCGTAGGCACAGTCTGCTTGGATCCCACGCCGTGCCCGGCCACCACTTCGCCCTCCAGCGCATACGGCCGCTCCAGCAGACGCGCCGCCTGCGCCACGCGGCCGGCCTCGATCAACTGCCGCAGCGCCGTACTGCTCACCAGGCGGCCCCGCACGGTCACGGCTCTAACCTCTTCCGTGGTGAAGCCGTATTTGCGCCCCAATTCCTGGAGCACGCGCACGTTGCCCGACTGCTTGTAGCCGAAACAAAAATCGTGGCCCAATACCACCGCGCGCACACCCAGCTTGCGCACCAGCACCTGCTCCACGAACTGCTCCGGAGTGAGATGCGCCACGTGCCGGTCAAACGGCATAATCAGCACCTGCTCAATACCCTCGTCCCGCATCAATGCGCAGCGTTGTTCCGGGGTGCTCATCAGGCGGGGCGCCCGCGCGGGTGCCACCACTTTGCTCGGATGCGGGTTGAACGTGAGCGCGGAGGCCTTGAGTCCGCGCTCCACGGCCACTTCCTTCACCCGCCGCAGAATTCTGCGATGCGCCGCATGCACGCCGTCGAAATTGCCGATGGTCAGCGCCGACGGGCCGAAATCCGCAGGCACTTCCTCGAGACTGCGAAACACGCGCGGCGGATGCTCCATTTACGCGGCGCCTCCCACTTCGATTTCGAGTCCGTCATAAGCCAGGCGGATATGCGGCGGCAGCCGCTCCTCGGTGCGCGCGTGCGCCAGCTCGTGGCAGATGTGCGTGAAGAATACCCGCTTGGCCGCCACGTGCTCGGCCGTCGCAATGGATTGGTCCACCGTGGAGTGCGTGCGGTGCGGCTTGTAACGCAGCGCATCCAGGAACAGCACATCCAGCCCGCGCAGCCGGTCGAGCGATGCCTCCGGAATCCCGCTGTGATCGGTAAGATACGCCGCGTTGCCGAAGCGGAAGCCATAAATCGTCGCATCGCCGTGCAGCAGGGGGATCGGCGTGAACTCCACGCCGAACAGGTCGAACGAGGCGCCGTTCAGCGTGTGCGAGTCCAGTCGCGGAACTGCCGTGACCGGTTCCGCGCTGTCGAAAATGTAGCGGAACGCGCCATGGATCGCGGCCATAGTGCGCTCGGACGCGTAGATGGGAATGCGGCCCCGCTGTCGGAAATTGAAGGGCCGCACGTCGTCCAGGCCCATGATGTGGTCGGCATGCTCGTGCGTGAACAGGATGGCGTCCAGCCGCTCAAAGCCGGTGCGCAGCGCCTGGGCGCGGAAATCCGGCGTGACGTCGATCAGCACGTTGTGTCCGCTGTACGTGACCAGGATCGACGGGCGCAGGCGTTTGTCCCGCGGATCCACGGACCTGCACACCTCGCAATCGCAGAGCAGCGTGGGCACACCGGTGCTCGTGCCGGAGCCAAGTACGGTGATCTTGACGGCGCACTCCGCCATTCAGGCTGTCTTCTTCTTGGCTTCGTCCACCGCCTGCACGTAGCGGAACCGCAGTAAGGTGAGCGAATTCTCCAGCAGCCGTTGTTCTTCGAGCGACAGGTTGCCGCGCGTCTTCTCCTGCAGCATACCCATCAGATCGATGGTGTGGCGGGCAAGATCCAGATCGGCGGGCGGTTCCTCTTCGGTGCCCAGACGCATCAAGCCTAGTTGCATTTCGGCCTGCATCCGGAGGGATTCGGCCAGAAACTCAAAAGTAGCGGGAGGGATGGGGAACGGCCGTCCTTCCTGCTTGTCGCTGGTATCAGTATCGATATCGGTCATATTGTGTATATTTTACAACGGACGAGTGGAGGGAGGGGGGAGTGTGGAATCAACCGAACAAAGCCAATTTTAGGTTAATGCGTGTGTTTTTAGTCAGTTACTGGGTATTTAGGGTATCGTGGTCTTGTTTAGGCGGGTTATTGTACGATCCTCCGCTCGTTCTCGATCCTGGTTAACCGGTTATCGATATCCACCAGCTTCAGCAGCATTTCCGAGTGATTCTTCTCGATCAGCACCCGCAGATCCGCGACGCCGGCGTTCAGTTCCGCGCGGTTCCGCTCGATTTGCAAGCGCAGTTCCGTATCGCCTGCGGCAGCCTTGGCGGCGAGCACCTCCTTCACGTCGTTCAGCCGCGTGTTGTTCAGCAGCACGCCGGTGAGCACGGCCAGGAACGATGTGGCGAGCGCAATCACGATTGTCAGAATTTGAATGTTCGTCACGTCACCCCCTTCCCGCGGCTGGCGCTGGTCCTGATTCGATTATAGCCCTATGGGGTCTGGTCCCATCGGTTCCGGATTGCCCACAATGGACCCGAGCCGCCGCCGGGAGGGTGAGCCCGGCGGCGGCGAGTAAACGGCAGTGCGCGGTTATTGGACGGTGCCGTTCAGGGGCAGCGATTGCGGACTGCCCGTGCTGCTGTCGTACACCAGGTAAGTGGCGGATTCGGGTCCGCTGGTGGACGGCGTATAGTATACGGTAAAGCTACAGGGCGCGCCGGGAGCCAGCGAACCTCCGCATGGCGGATCGGTGGCAGTGGTGCTGAAATCCGCGCTGTTGGGGCCGGTGATGGTCCCCGCGGTGAACGTGATAGTCGAGGTGCCCACGTTGAAAATATTTACCGTTGCCGAGACCTTGGTCCCAACGGCCGTGCTGGTCAGATTTACGGGCGACGGGCTGAACTCGACTCCCGTGCCGGTTCCCGATAGGGCGACCGTTTGCGGGCTGGTCGCGTCACTATCGAATACACTCAAAGTCCCGGTCGGGTAGCCGGCGGAAGTAGGGGTGAATTCCACCCAGATGACGCAAGTCCCACCGCTGGCGGGGATAGTCGCCCCGCTGGTGCAGGTGGTGATGCCTGCGCTAATGGTGAAGGGGCCGGTGATCGATGAAGCGGGATTCTTCAACGTGAGTGTCGCCGTAGTGTTATTGGTCAGGGTGATCTTGGTGGGACCAGCCGTCGTTCCAACCGGCGTCGCGCCGAAGGCCAGCGCACTCGGATTAAAGACCACAGAACTGGTGCCAGTCCCGGTCATGCCCACCACCTGCGGGCTGCTGGGGTCGCTGTCCTCAATGATCAGCGCGCCCTTCTTCGCTCCGGTGGTTTTTGGTCTGAAGACAACGCTGATGGTGCAAGTCGCGCCGGTGGCCAAAGTGAGGCCGGAAGTGCAATGGTTGGCGGCGATCACAAAGTCCGTCTCATTCACGGCGACGGTTCCCATGGTGACGGTCGCTGTACCCTTGTTCATTACGGACACCGTACTCGCCGCGCTGGTCGTGTCGACGGGCACACTGCCGAACAGTAGCGGGCCGCCTGTAACGGAAATCGCGCTTCCGGTTCCCGCCAGGCTTATAGTCGAGGTGTCGCTGAAGAATCCGTTGTCCTCGATGGTGATCGTGCCGGTCGCGGCGCCGGCAGCGGTTGGCTTAAAGAGGACGTACAGCGTACAGGCCGCGGCGTTGACAAGGCCCGTGCCGCAGTCGTCGTATTCGGTAAAGGGGCCGCTGCTAATAGTGATATTGCTGAAGGTCAGAGGACCGATTGCGCTTAGCGTCACGGTCTGCGGAGTGCCCGAGGAGCCCACGGTTACCAGCCCGAAATCCAGGCTGCTGAGCGATTCGTTCAGCGCGGAGAAAACGGAAACCTCGCGGATGCGGAGGTTGTCATAATCGGCGATTAGAAAATCGCCCGATGCGTCCTGGGCGATTCCACCGATGAGGTCAAACTCGGCACTGGTGGCCGGGCCACCGTCGCCGATGAAGCCTGCCGTTCCGTTACCTGCGATGGTGGTCATCACGCCTGCGGGGCTGACCCAGCGCACGCGTTGGCCGGTGTCGTCCGCGATGAACACGTTATCGTTCGCATCCAGGTGGACGCGGTTCGGATGGTTGAGCTCATGCTCGATTGCGGGTCCGTCACCGTTGAAGCCGCAAGTGCCATTGCCCGCGATGGTGTTGATGATGCCCGTGGCGGCGGTCACTTCCCGGATCACACAGTTATCGTAGTCGGCGATATACACGTTTCCGGCGCCGTCGACCGCCACGCCGGTGGGGTCGTGCAACTCGGCGATAGTGGCTGGATCGCCGTCTCCGATATAGCCAGCGGTGCCGTTGCCGGCGATGGTGTTGATGGTCCCGCTGCTGACCTCACGGACGCGGTTGTTGCTGGCGTCGGCGATATAGAGGTTGTTGTGGCTATCCATGAATATCCCGCCTGGGACGTCCAACTTGGCGCCGGTCGCTGGGCCGCCATCGCCGCTGTATCCGCAGCTCAAGGGGGTTACGCCCGCGAAGATCGAGATGTTGCCCGTGCTGGCGCTTACCTGCCAAACAACGCAATTTGAACTGTCGGCGATGTAAATGTTGCCGGAACTATCGCGCGCCAGGCCCGTAATCTTGCCGAGCTCAGCGCTGGTGGCCGCGCCGCCCTCGCCGCTGAATCCACAGGTACCCGTGGTGGCGTTAGTTGCCGTCGCCACCGTACCGGCGAAGATGTTTACCAGTCCGGTGGCCTTCACCAGTTCGCGCACGATGCAGTTGGTGTACTCCGCAATGAAGACGTTGCCTGAGGGATCTTCCAAAACGTCGATCGGATTGTTAAGTACCACGCCCTGCGGGGGAACGCCGCTCACAAGAGTGGGAAAGGTGGCGTTGCCATTCCCGGCGACCGTGTTAATGTCACCGCCAACGGTGAACGCGCGGATGCGGTCGTTACCGTTATCGGAAAAGTATATGAGCCCCGAACTGGCGATGGCAATTCCGTCCGGTGTATTCATGCACGCGCTCGTGGCAGGGCCGCCATCTCCACAAAACGATCTGTTGTTTTTGCCAGCGATGGTGGTGATGGCGCCGCCGGCCGTGAACTGGCGGATCTCGCTATAGGTGTAGTCTCCGAAGGTCACGGTTGTACCGGCTGTGTTCACCTCCAACCCGTTGTAGACGTAGCCAATCTCGGTGCTGGAGTTCCCTTCCGAGCCGTTCCCGGCGAACGTTGTAATGATCCCGGTGGAAAAGGCGACCTCGCGGATGCGGAAATTGTTCTGGTCGGCGATGAATAGATCTCCCGCGCTATCGATCGCCAGGCCCGACGGGTAGTTCAGCTTGGCACTGGTCGCCGGATCTCCATCGTCGCTGTAGCCGCATGTTCCGGTTCCGGCGTAAGTGTTGATCGTGCCGGTCGAAAGAACCAGTTCCCGCACGCGACAGTTGTACTGGTCGGCGATATAGAGGTTCCCGGCGCCATCCAGCGCTAAGCCTTGCGGGTGATACAGGTGGTAGCTGGTGGCGGGAGCGCCATCTCCGTTGTAGTTGCACTGCCCCGCAACGCCGGCGATGGTCGTGACGGTGTTCGTGCTGGTGTCGATCATGCGGATGATGCAGTTGTCATACTCGGCGACATAAATGTACCCGGAGCTGACGGCGATGCCAATCGGGAGGTTGAATTCGGCATTCGCGGCGCCGCCCGGCACGCCATCGCCGTAATATCCGGCCGCGCCGGTTCCGGCCACGACGGTGAGGATACCGCTGGTGTTCACTTCGTACACGCGGTTGGCCGCGGCGATGTAGTAGTTTCCCGAGCTGTCGAAAGCAACCCCAGCAGGGCTCGCTATGTCGGACTGAAGCGCGGGTATGTCGTTGGGCCCGCCGCCGATGGCGGTTGTGATCACATCCTGCTGCGCCCAGGCGGGCAGCAGCGAGATCGTCAAAAGAAGCGTGCAAAACGTTGCTAACTGACGCATAAGTAATCTCCTTTGATCTTCATTCGTTTCCCCACTGGCAACACCGCTTTTGAAATCCCGGCGGGCCGCCCTCCATTCCCTTCTGCGCAAGAACCGGACTTTTCTGCTCAAAATATTTTTGATTAACAAAATTTTGTGTCAGGCTGGGGTGGAATCTACGCAGATAGAGGTTGTATACCTATATTGATAATGAATGGGCTCTCTCGCGGGGCGGCATGCATCCTCGTCTGCTGGCTGGTGGCGCACGCCGGCTCGCGGGCGTACGGACAACAGTATCCCTTTCTCCCTGTAGCGGGCTCGCCGAAGAATGTGAAGACGCTGTTTCAGGATTCCCGCGGCCGTTTATGGCTGGGAGGAGACGATCTCGCCTGCTTCGACGGGACGCACATGTTCTTTCTCCGCGATTACGGATTTCCGCGCGCCGAGAGCTACGACATCACCGAAGATTCCAGCGGCGCCATTTGGATTGGAGCGGAGACCGGCGTGTACCGGTTTGCGAACGGCCCCGTGCAGGAGATTGCCGAAGGAGCCGCCGTCAGCGTGATCGCGGCGACGCCGGATTTGGCCGTCGCCGCAGTTGGTCCTTTGGGTAAGGGTATTCCCATCACCACCGCTTCGCTCATCAGAATGCAACGAACGAACGGCAACTGGAAAACAGAGACCGTGATGGATTTGGGTTCACCAGGCCCCCTGACACTCGATCAGGGCGGGATGCTTCTTTATCCTTGGCTCGAGGGAGGATGGCATGAACTCCGTCTGGAAGATGTCGCGCGGTGGTATCCCTCAAGCAAACTGGCTGTCAAGCACCATGCCATCTGGCGTGACTCCGCGGCAGGGGCGATGCGTGTTCTGCGCGACCGGTCCGGATGCGTATGGATCGCCAGCGAGGGCCAGGACACCTTTGACTGTGGTGACGGGGTCTGGCGTCAGGCGCCGTTCGAAGGCGCGGGCGTGAGAGCGAACCTACGCGAAGCGCCGGACGGATCAATGGTGCTGGTCGGCCCAAACATCCTGGCATTTGGCCGTCCTGGTGCATTTCGAATTGCCAAGGTATCCAATGGCCTCCCGACTGCGCTCTTCGCAGCGATTGAGGGGAGGGATGGCACACTCTGGCTGGGCAGTTCCCAAGGACTCTACCGGTTCGCCTCGCCCTTCCGGATGGAGTACTGGACGGCGCGCGATGGCGTGGATGATCCGTGGTGCATACAGCGAAGCGGAACGGACATCTATGCCGGGTTGAATCGCAATGTCGGAGTTTTGACCAAGGACCGCCAGCACTGGCAGAGCGTGGCATCCTTCGCAAAGGCGGGCATGGTGATGAATCTGTTGCCATTCGCCGATGGTCTCCTGGCGGCGTTGAACCCCGGAGGCGTGGTTATGTTGCGGCGCGACGGACAGGTACTCGCGCGCACGGCGGCCCCGTACCAAGGCGACTATGGCCTCCGGCTAGCCAGGACTCCCGACGGCGAGGTCTGGTTGGGCGGCATTGGGCTGGGATGGCTGAAGGAACAGCGCCCCCGCCTGATCTTCGAGAGTCACTATCTTCAAACGCAGCCAGCGGGCAATGTGCTGGACGTTCAGTATGAGGAGTACACTCACAAGTTATGGGCCTGCTACAACGGGGGGCTCACATCCCGAAGCAAAGACGGAGCTTGGCGTGAGATCACCACCAAAGATGGCCTCCTTGTAAACGCTTGCTGGTCGCTGGCCTCCGTTCCAAATGGCGACGTTTGGTATGGCTACTACAACACCCCTGCGTTTGCGCTGATCCACCCAACCCCGGACGGACGATATGACGTGCGGCAATTTCGTGCCGGCGACGAGATCGAGGATCCGGAAAGCATTACCTTCGATGTCGACCGGCGCGGTTGGCTGTGGCGTGGGGGGAATCGTGGAATGTCCGTGGCGCGCCCGGCGGATGCGGAAGCCGGGAAGTGGCTGCATTTCGACCAGTCGGACGGATTGCCGGGCGTGGGAGTAAATAGCGGGAGCTATTTTGAGGATACGGACGGCTCTATTTGGTTCGGAATCGACGTAAACATCGTCCACTATCTGCCTGCCTCCGACTTGACGACGCCGCAGTTCGCACCGCAGGTCTTCGTCTCGGCTTTCTCCTGGGAGGGGCAAGCGCCGCGCATGGCCGACGCGGTTAGCGCGCTGCCGCACGGGTTGAAGGTGACCGCGCACATCGGATCGCTGCAATTCGACCGGCGCAACGCGCTGCGCCTGCGATATCGCGTCCTGCCCGAGCAGCCGTCCTGGCGCGAGTCGCGCAGCCTCGATCTCGCTTTGGGGAAGCTATCGTCCGGCGCGCACACCCTAGAGGTCCAGGGGCGCGTCTTTACGGGACCTTGGTCGGGAACCGCAACCCGGCAGTTCACCGTGCTGCGTGCGGTCGGGCTGAGCTGGCCGCTGCTGGCCGCATACTTCCTGGTGGCGGCATCCCTTGCGGCCGGCGGCTACCTGCTGTATCGCCGGCGCCTGGCGGACGACGCCACGCTGCTGCCCGACCTGGCGGCCTGGCGCATGGGTGCACTCCTGCCCGAGGTTCACGAACTGGAGGGCACCCTGCTGGACGACCGCTTTGAAGTCGGCGCCCTGTTGGCGCGCGGCGGATTCGCCAACGTGCTCGACGGTTATGATCGCGCGCAAACGCAGCACTGCGCCATCAAGGTCTTTCGCGGCGAGGTGCGCGGCGAGGCGAAGGACAAGGCCTGGATTCAACGGAGCTTTGCCCAGGAAGTGGCCGCCCTCAAGAAGGTGCGGCATCCCAACGTGGTTTCGATCTACGCGCACGGCACCGCGCCCTCCGGCTCCCCGTATCTGGTGATGGAGTTTGTGGCAGGCAGGAATTTGCGCGAGATCCTGGAAGCGGGCCCGCTGTCGCCCCGGCGCACCGCGCGCCTGCTGCGTCAGTTGGCCAGCGCCCTCGATGCCATCCACGCGCTGGGAATCTGCCATCGCGACGTGAAGCCTGAGAACGTGATCGTGCGCGACATTGTCCGCAGCGACGGCTCGCCGCAGGAGGAAGCGGTGCTGATCGATTTCTCCATCGCCATCGTCAAGGACGCCAACGAGACGCTGCACGGGCTTTCGCGGGCGGCCGGCAGCTTCGACTACATGGCGCCCGAGCAGGCGGTCGGCTATGCCGAACCTTCCAGCGACATTTACAGCCTGGCCAAGCTGCTGCTCGAAATGCTCACCGGACGCCAACTCAAAGATCTGCTGCCGGATGCAGCGCTGGATCTGCCCGAGCGGGTGCGCGATCTCGCCGGAACTCTTCAGGTGCATCTCTCCGCTGAGTCCATCGGGATGCTCGCCGCGGCACTGGAATTCGACCCGGCCAGAAGGCCGCGCGCGGCCGGCGCGTTCGCCGAGCCGCTGGTCAAAGATCTGATTGCAGCATCCGCTTGAGCCACTTGATACCCTTTTCCCAGCCGGGCAGCGGATTTGGCCGTGGAGCAGGCCATCGTTGTTGGTGGCCTGCCGAGGACTTCGGGGAGGGAGTGCGGTAGGATTAGCGCCCCCAAGTTGAGAGATACTCGAGACGGGACAGCATCTCTTCCGCGGGCTTACGATTTAGGAGGTGCAAGAGACGCCGCAGTTGTTCGCCGATGGAGTAGCGCTGCTGGAATCCGGGAACGATCCCGGAGTGCTGCCAGCCGGCGGAGATCCACCGGTCGTGAAACAAACTAAAATCTTTGATGTTGAAGCTATACAAGACGCGGCCGTTGTTAGCTGCATGGCGAAGATGGACTCCGTCGCTTCGGCCGATCGTCTCGCAGTCCGATGCTGTCAAAACGTCGATACCGCGAGCGCGCAGAGCGGCGACGAGCGCGTTCTGCTGGGCATCCTCGTCGAAGTAAAGCCGAATGCGGCTCATCTCCCGGATCGGGAGGCGGCTTCGCGATCCACTTTTTCCGCGAACGCTTCTTCTTCACC
>Ga0302325_10010789_pt1 | contig 19750 bp, 13 predicted proteins | sample Palsa_T0_2_FD_201948 | JGI IMG/M metagenome (GOLD analysis project Ga0302325, IMG submission 201948) | Peat permafrost microbial communities from Stordalen Mire near Abisko, Sweden - Palsa_T0_2 | ecosystem: Environmental > Terrestrial > Soil > Palsa > Peat permafrost | place: Sweden: Abisko...
GCTCTTGGTTCGTGTCACGTGGCCGCCGACCGAAGCGATCAGGCGCCCGATCGCGCTCGGCGTCGTGATCGGAATCGCGATCCGGGCGCCCGGCTGCGCGCGGCACACCATCACGGCCACGAGCGCGAGCAGCCGGTTTCCGGCGATCACGCGGCCGAGGTCGTCGACGAGCGCGAACGACTCGCCATCGTGATCGATCAGGACCCCGATGTCGGCGCCGAGCGTCAACGTGATCGTGCGGAGCTGTTCGATGTAGCGTTCGCGCTGGCTGCGGAACGTGCGGGCTTTGGTTTCATCGTAGTAGGCGTCGAGCGCGATGATGTCGACGCCGAGGTTCGCGAGCACGCGCGGCATCACGAGCGACGTGTTGCCGTAGCCGTAGTCGACCACGACTTTGAAATTGGCCGTCGGCAGTGCGGTCGGCTTGAGCGACGCCAGCATCTCGTTCGTGTACAGTTCGAGCGTCCGCGCGGGGAACGCGAGCAGCCCCACTTCGTCCATCCCGGTGCGCCGGAAGTCTTCGCGGAAGAAGAGGTTTTCGAGTTTTCGTTCGGTCGTCTTGTCGAGGTTGATCCCGCTCGAGTCGAGCATCTCGATCAGCACGGCGTTGGGATCGCTCGGATCGACCCGCGTGTGCACGCCGCCGTCGCCGCCCATGCGGGTGGCATAGCGCGAGAGCGGCAGCGGCATCGCGCGCAAATCCTCGACGTTCACGCCGACCGAAAGCAGTCCCGAGATCACGCAGCGATTTATGATGCGGGCCGCCGGATGCGCGTCGCGGCTCGTGCAGACCGTGTTGCCGGGCTTCAGCGACGAGCCGAGCGCCTGGCCGAGCTTCATCGCGAACTCCGGCGTCAGCTCGACGTTCGCGAGGCCACTCACGCCGACGGCGCCGAAGAGCGAACCGGGCCACTTGATCCCGTAGATGAGCGACATCGAAACGATCGCGCCGGAGCTGACCGACTTATCCGGCCACAGCCGCAGATTGGGACGCACGACCGCGCCCGCTCCGAGCGTGCAGCCGCTGCCGATCACGGTTCCGCTGCCCACCGTTACGTGTTGCTTGACGATGTTGCGGTCGGCGACCGTGCAGCCGTCGAGCCGGCTCGATTCACCGAAGTAGCAGTCGGCCCAGGCCACCGTCCGCTCGACGTGCGCGTTCCGCGCGACGATCGTGGAGTTGCCGATCACCGTCTCCGCTCCGACCTCGGCGCCCGCTTCGATCACGACGTTGCGCCCGAGGATGACCGGAGCGGTCAATTGGGCTTGCGGATCGATGCGGCAGTTTTCGCCCATCCAAATGCCGGGCGAGGTCTGCGTACCCGCTATTTCGACCGTCACTTTGCCGGCGAGCACGTCGTAATTCGCCTGTTGGTACTGTTGGAGGTTTCCGATGTCGGTCCAATAGTTTTCCGTCACGTATCCCGAGACGAGCTTCTCTTCGTGCAGCAGCCGAGGGAAGATGTCGCGCGAGAAGTCGTACGATTTGCCGCGCTCCATGTACGAGAGCACGATCGGATCGAGGACGTAGATGCCGGTGTTGATCGTATCGGAAAAGATCTCGCCCCACGACGGCTTCTCGAGAAAGCGCGTGATGCGGCTGTTCTCATCGGTGATCACGACGCCGAATTCGAGCGGGTTCGTCACCCGCTGCAGGGTGATCGTCGCGGCGGCGCCCGTCCGCGCGTGTTCGGCGACCAGCGCGGTCAGGTCGAGATCGGTGAGCGCGTCGCCCGAGATGATCAGGAACGGCTCGCCGCCGAGCGCCTCCTCGGCGAGTTTGACGGCGCCCGCCGTTCCGAGCGGCGTGTCTTCGACGACGTATTGCAGCGAGACGCCGAACGACGACCCGTCGCCGAAATAACTCTCGATCTCGTCGGCGAGATAGTGCAAGGTCGCGACGATCTCGGTGATGCCATGGCGCCGGAGCAGATCGACGATGTGCTCCATCACCGGCTTGTTCGCGACGGGCGCGAGGGGCTTGGGGCGGCGCGACGTGAGCGGGCGCAGGCGCGAACCTTCACCCCCGGCCATCACGACGGCTTTCACGGCCCGCTCCCCCCTTTCACGCGTTCGCATACTTCGGCCGCCAGGGCGGCAATCCGTTCGTCGCTCGCGATGTGTTCGAGGTCCGAGCCGTTCTTGCGGCGCCAGTTCGGATACTCGAAGAACGTCCCCGGGAGATTCACCTGTTCGAACTCCGCGAGCGCGTCGTCGAGCGCCACGAGCACCAGGCGCGAGCCGGTCTTTCCCAGATAGCGGTAAACGGCCCGCACCAGCGGATCGTAGCGTGACGGGTCGGGGGCGCGCGCGTCGACCGTCCGGTGGAGGGCTTCGGCGCCGGCGCCGTCGAGCTCGCCGTTCCGCTGCAGGGCTTCGACGAGCCGCGTGACGTCGACGCGGCGCGACGTGCGCGCGGCCGCCGCCCAGTCGGCTCCCATGAGTCCCGTCCGTTCCCAGCTATCGATATCGCGGGCGACCGCCCACCCGGCGAGCGGCGGGAGGTCGTGCGTCGTGGCCGTGGCGAGCGCCAGCGACGGGTAGCGGCCGGGCGCCTTGAACGAGCCGTCGCTCTCGCGTTCGAAGAGCAGCACGCGGTACGAAAAGATCGCGTGCTGCTCCATCCGTTCGCGAAAGCCGTCGGGGACGTTGCCCAAATCCTCGCCGACGATCAAACAGCGCGCTCGCGCGCTCTGCGCGGACGCTAGCGCCATCAGCTCGTCGAACGGATACGGAACGTACGTGCCTTCGGCGGGCGACTTGCCGCGCGGAATCCGGAACAGCCGCATCAACGCCATCACGTGATCGAGGCGCAGCGCCCCGGCATGTGCCATGTTTCGCGCCAGTAGTTCGGAGAAGGCCGCACCGCCGTCGCGCAAAAGGCCCTGCGGATCGGGCGGGGGCAAGCCCCAGTTCTGGCCCAGCGGCCCGAGCGGGTCCGGTGGCGCGCCGATCGTTTCGTCGAGCACGTAGGAGTTCGGTTCCGACCAGACGTCGGCACCTTCGGCGTCGACGCCGACCGCGACGTCGAGGTACAGTCCGATCTCGAGCCGCCGCGCGTCGTGCGCGACGGCCGCGAGCTGCTCGTCGGCGAGCCATTGGAGGAACTTGAAGTAGTCGACACGCCGTCGTCGTCGAGCGGCCCAAGCGCGCACCGTCTCGGAGGTTGCGTCCTGGAACTCCGGCGGCCACGCCGACCATGCGCGGCGGCCCTCGCGCGCGAAGTGTTCGGTCAGCGTTTCGAAGACCGCGAACCGCTCGAGCCGCTGCCCGCCCAGCTCGACGAACGCAACCCAGGCGGGGTCGCGCTCGGCCTCGAGTGCGATTGCGTAGAGTTCCTCGAGCGCCCACCACTTCGCACGGGTCACGCCGGAATACGAGACGGTCGGCGCGTCGCGGAGGCCGGAGAGTTGCGCCGCGAATCGCTGCGAGCGCACGCGTTCGCGCAAGCGCGCGGCCCGCGGCGAGTCGCTTGCGAATTGCGGCACCGCTTCGATGTCGAGGTAGATCGGGTTGCGGAAATAGCGGCTGGTCGGCGAATAGGGGCTCGCCGCGTCGGGTTCTTCGTAGTGCAGCGCGTGCAACGGGCTCGTGCCGACGATCCCGGCGCCGGCCGACGCGGCGAACCGCACGAACGTCCGCAGGTCGGTGAAATCGCCGATGCCCCAATTGCGCTGCGAACGCAGCGCGTAGAGGTTGACCGCGAACCCCCACGATCGCCCGCGTTCGAGCACCGCCGGCACGTAGGCTCGGCCCGGCGAGATCACGGTGCCGCGGTCGGGCGCGCGTGGAAGAGCACGAGCGAGCGCGCTTGCAGGCGGTGCGTCGCAGCGGCCGGCAGCGGTGCGTGAACGTTCGAGCCCGGTGTCCCGGCGGTGTCGAGAAAGACTTCCCAGCCGCTCGGCCGCGGCGGCAGCACCACCTCCAGATCCGCGTCGTGCGCGTTGAGAAACAGAAGGAATAACCGGTCCTCGGGCTCGCGCTCGTCGCCGAACAGCAGCCCGATCACGCGCCGGCCGGCATCGAACCAGTCGCCTTCGGTCATCTCCCCGCCGTCGGGGCGTAGCCACGTGACGTCGCGGCGCGAACCGTCGGGAACGAGCGTTCCGGTGAAGAAGCGTTCGCGGCGGAAGGCCTTGTACGAACGGCGCAGGTGCATGACGGCGGCCGTGAAGTCGTGCAGCGCGGGATCCGGCGGCGACGACCAATCGATCCAGGTCAGCGGCGAATCCTGCGCGTAGGCGTTGTTGTTGCCGTGCTGCGTCTTGCCGACCTCGTCGCCGGCGAGAATCATCGGCACGCCTTGCGAGAGCAGCGTCGTCGCGAGCAGATTGCGCTGCTGGCGCGCGCGTAGCGCCTCCACCTCGGGGTCGTCGGACGGCCCTTCGGCCCCGCAGTTCCAGCTGTGATTGTTGTCGTGGCCATCTCGGTTGTTCTCGCCGTTGGCCTCGTTGTGCTTGCTGTTGTAACTCACGAGGTCGCGCAGCGTGAAGCCGTCGTGAGCGGTAACAAAGTTGAGCGACGAGCGCACGTGGCGGCCGCCGTGGTTGAACAGCTCGCTCGAGCCCGTCAAGCGCGACGCGAGCTCCGGCACGAGGCCGTCGGACCCTTGCCAGAAGCGCCGCACCACGTCGCGAAATTTGTCGTTCCACTCCGACCAGCCCGAGGGAAAGCTTCCGACTTGATAGCCGCCGAGACCGAGGTCCCACGGTTCGGCAATCAGTTTCACCTCCGAAAGCACCGGGTCTTGACGCACGGCCCGCAAGAATCCGGCGTTGGAATCGAACCCGTGCGGCGTTCTGCCGAGCACGGTCGCGAGGTCGAAGCGGAAACCGTCGACGTGCATCTCTTCGACCCAGTAGCGAAGCGAATCCATCACGAGCTGCAGCACGCGCGGGTGGTCGACGTTGAGCGTGTTTCCGGTGCCGGTCACGTCGTCGTAGAAGCGCCGGTCGGAGGCAAGCCGGTAGTACGAGGCGTTGTCGATGCCGCGAAACGAGAACGTCGGCCCGTCCTGGTTGCCTTCCGCCGTGTGGTTGTATACGACGTCGAGGATCACTTCGATCCCGGCTTCGTGGAATTGCTTGACCATCGTTTTGAACTCGTGCACCGATTCGCGGCTCAGATACAACGGGTGCGGCGCGAAGTAGCCGATCGAGCTGTAGCCCCAATAGTTTCGCAGGCGTTTTTCGACCAGCACGCGATCGTCGATGTAAGCATGAACCGGCAGCAGCTCGACCGCGGTGATTCCCAAGCGCTGCAGGTAGGCAACGACGGGCGGTGACGAGAGGGCGAGGAACGTACCGCGCATCGGCGGCGGGATGCCGGGAAACTGCATCGTGAACCCGCGCACATGCAGTTCGTAGACGATCGTGTCGGCCCAGGGTGTACGGGGCGGCCGGTCGTTGCCCCACGTGAACGCCGTGTCGACGACGACGCACTTCGGCATGCCGGACGCGTTGTCGCGGCGGTCGAACGAAAGGTCCGCGCGGTGCGATCCCACGCGGTAGCCGAAGTGCGCGTCGCTCCAGCGCAGCGGTCCGGCAAGTGCCTTCGCGTAAGGATCGAGCAACAGTTTGTTCGGATTGAAGCGATGCCCGTGATGGGGCTCGTATGGTCCGTGGACGCGATAGCCGTATTTGAGATCGGGCCGGGCGTCGGAAAGGTAGCCGTGCCACACGCCGTCGGTGTACGCCGGGAGCGCGAGCCGATGCAGCTCGCGGCGGCCGCGCGCGTCGAAGAGGCATAGCTCGACCTTCGTGGCGTGTTCGGAGAAGAGCGCGAAGTTGACGCCCTTTCCGTCCCAGGTCGCGCCGAGCGGATAGGGAGCCCCGGTCTCGATCAGGGGCCCTCGAATGCCGATCATGGACACGCCCTTACCCGATGCTTGCCGTTCCACTCGGCGTGGCTTCGTAGTGCCACTCGAGCGGCGACTTTCCGGCGCTCTCGTATTCGCTCAACTGCTGGATCAGCTTGGCGACCAGACCCGTCCAGCCGGTCTGATGCGATGCCCCGACGCCGGCGCCGTTGTCGCCGTGGAAATATTCGTAGAAGAGCAGCAGATTGCGGAAGTGCGGATCGCGCTGCAGTTTTTCGGTGCCGCCGTTGAACGGGCGCCGGCCGTCGGAGTCCGGCATGAAGATGCCCACCAAGCGTTCGGAAAGATCGGTCGCGATCTCCCATAGGGTACGCAGGGTGCCCGAGCCCGTCGGATATTCGACGCGGTACGAGTCGCCGTAGAAGAAGTGGAAGTTCTGTAGGGCCTCGATCAGCAGAAAGTTCGTTGGAAACCAGATGGGCCCGCGCCAGTTCGAGTTTCCGCCGAACAGGCCGCTCGTCGATTCGGCCGGCGCGTAGTCGACGCGGAACTCGTTACCGCCGACTCCAACGACGAACGGATGGGCCTGATGATACTTCGAGAGCGAACGGATCCCGTGCGGGCTCAGGAACTCCGTCTCGTCGAACATGATCTTGAGGATGCGGCCGAGCCGCTCGCCGTCGAGGACGGCGAGCAGGCGCCGCTTGTGCAAGCCGTCGGATTCCAGGCTCGCGACGTTGCAGGCCAGCTCCGGCCGATGCTCGATGAACCACTCGAAGCGCCGTTTGAAGTTCGGTAGCCGATCAAGCAATTGCGGTTGCAGCGTCTCGACCGCGAGCAGCGGCAGCAATCCCACCATCGAGCGGACGCGGAGCGGAACGGCGCGGTCAGGGAGCACGAGCTGATCGTAGTAGAACCCGTCGCGCTCGTCCCAGAGACCCATTTCGCCTTCCTCGACGTTGTTGATCGCGTACGCGATGTACAGGAAGTGCTCGAAGAACTTGGAGGCGATGTCCTCGTAGGAGGGCTCGTGTTGCGCGAGCTCGAGTGCGATCGCCATCATGTCGAGGGAGTAAACGGCCATCCAGCTCGTCGCGTCGGATTGAACGATGTGGCCGCCGGTTGGGAGCGGCGAGCTGCGGTCGAAGACGCCGATGTTGTCGAGGCCGAGGAAGCCGCCCATGAAGACGTTCTTTCCCAGCGGATCCTCGCGGTTGACCCACCAGGTGAAATTCATCAACAACTTCTGGAAGACGCGCTCGAGGAAGAGATAGTCGGCGTTTCCGTACATCTTGTGTTCGATTTGGAAGATGCGATAGGCCGCCCAGGCTTGAACCGGCGGATTCACGTCGCCGAAGGCCCATTCGTACGCCGGAATCTGACCGTTGGGATGCATGTACCATTCGCGCGTGAGCGTGATCAGCTGTCGCTTCGCGAATGCCGGGTCGACGAGCGCGAATACGACGGTGTGGAATGCGAGATCCCACGCCGCGTACCACGGGTATTCCCAGGTGTCGGGCATCGAGATGATGTCGTCGTTGTAGAGGTTTAGCCAATCGTGGTTGCGGCCGTTCAAGCGTTCGGGCGGCGGCGGCGGCATCGCGGGATCACCGCGCAGCCAATCGCGCACGACGTAATTGTAGAACTGCTTCGACCAGAGCATTCCCGCGAGCGCCGCGCGTTGCACGCGATGCTGCTCGTCGCTCGCCGGGAAGGGGTTCAAGGCGGCGTAGAAGCGATCGGCCTCCCAGAGCCGCTCCTTGAAGATCGCATCGAAGGTCGCCGGGTCTGAGTCGGCGAGCAGGCTCTGCTCCGTGAGGCGCAGGTGCACCGTTCGCGACTCGCCGCCTGCGAGCGAGAAGACGTAGTGCAGGCCGAGCTTCGATCCCGTGCGGCTGGGGTTGGTCGCGCCGCGTTCGCCGCGGACCGCGCGGTCGATTCCGTCCTTGACGTACGGCTGCGCGTTCGGGACGCCGTAGAGCGCCTCGTAGTTGGTTTCGTTTTCGACGAAGAATTCGTCGGGCTCGCCGTCCGCGCACAGCCGGTACGTGCCGACCAGCGGGTGCGTTGCATCGTAGTTGTGGGGCGCGCCGCTTGCGGGAGCGATCGTGCCGTGCGGTTGGCCCGGCGCCCACGACCATTCGTTGCGGAACCAAAGTTGCGGGATGAGGTGCAGCGGTGCGGGCACGGTTCCGCGATTGGTCGCGGTGATGCGCACCAGGATGTCGTTGGGAGCGTGCTTCGCGTACTCGACCTCGATGTCGAAGTAGGCGTCGTCGTCGAAGATTCCGGTATCGACCAACTCGTATTCGGGATCGAGTTTGGTTCGCCGCGCGTTGGTCGCGATAAGATCGGCGTAGGGAAAGGCGCGCTGCGGGTACTTGTAGAGCGCCTTCATGTACGAGTGCGACGGAACGTTATCGATGAGGTAATAACATTCCTTAACGTCCTCGCCGTGATTGCCTTGCGGTCCCGACAGGCCGAAGAGGCGTTCCTTGATGATCGGATCGTTGCCGTTCCAGAAGGCCGGCGCGAAGCATAGTCGCTGGTGATCGTCGCTGATGCCGAAGATGCCGTCCTCACCCCAGCGGTACGCGCGTAAGCGAGCGTGCTCGAACGGGAAGTAAGCCCAGGCTTCGCCGGTAGCGCTATAGTCCTCGCGGACCGTGCCCCATTGGCGGTCGCTCACGTACGGACCCCAGTGCGTCCAATGTTCGATCCGCAACGCGTCTGACTCGACGCGCGCACGCTCCGGGTTCCAATCCATGAGCTTGGTTTTGGGGGAGGTCCCCGCCGAACCTCGCGCACATTCCCCTTTGCTATGCAGCTTCCGGGACAGACCGCCATCGTAACCGGCTCCAGTTCCGGCATCGGCGCTGCGGTCGCCAAAGCGCTCGCATGCGAGGGCGCGAACGTGATCGTCAACTATCCCGGCGGCCCGGCCGACGGTGCCAACGAGGTCGCCGCCGCGATCGTGCAGGCGGGCGGAACGGCGCGCGTCGTGCGCTGCGACGTTTCCAAGGAAGACGAAGTCGACGCGCTGTTCGCCGAGGCGGTGAGCGCGTTCGGAACGGTCGACATCCTGATCAACAATGCCGGCTGGCAGAAGGACGCGCCGATCGCCGAGATGACGCTCGCGCAGTGGCAAGCCGTGATCGACGTCAATCTCACGGGGCAGTTTCTGTGCGCGCGGGCGGCGGTACGCGAGTTCTTGCGCCGCGGTCCGGTGCCCGAGCGCTCGAAGGCGCTCGGTAAGATCGTGTGCATGAGTTCCGTGCACGAAGTGATTCCGTGGGCCGGCCACGTGAACTATGCCGCGAGCAAAGGCGGCGTGCTGCTGCTCATGAAGAGCATCGCGCAAGAAGTGGCCCCGCACAAGATTCGGGTCAATTCGATCGGGCCGGGCGCGATTCGCACGCCGATCAACACCAGCGCGTGGGACACGCCCGAGGCGATGAGCAAACTGCTGACGCTGATTCCCTACGGTCGCATCGGCGAGCCCGAGGACATCGGCGCTGCGGCCGTGTGGCTTTGCTCCGATGCATCGGACTACGTGACCGGCACGACGATCTTCGTCGATGGCGGCATGACGCTGTATCCGGGCTTCGCAACGGGCGGGTAGGCGACGGAGGCGTTCGGCCGCGACGTCTGCGGCGATTTCGAAGTGGCCGACGGGCGCGAGTGGCTGGTCACCAACGGCATCGGCGGCTACGCCTCGGGTACCGTCGATGGTTCGCTGACGCGCTGGTATCACGGATTGCTCGTCGCGGCCCTCGAGCCACCGGCCGGACGCACGGTGTTGCTCGCAAAGCTCGACGAAACGTGCACGTACTTGGGCCGGACGTACGAACTCGCCACCAATCGGGCGCGATCGATCCCCGCGGCTACCTCAACCTCGAAGAGTTTCGGCTCGACGGCACGACACCCGTCTGGCAATTCAGCTTCGGCGGTGCGCTGGTCGAGAAGCGCATCACGATGCGCCTCGGCGCGAATGCGACGATCGTGCGCTATCGCGTCTTGCGGTCGATCGCGCCGGTACGGTTCGCGTTGCGTGCGATCGCCGACTACCGCGATCATCATGGGGCCTCGCTCGGCGGCGGCTTGCCGAACGTGACGCTGCGCGACGGCGCCCTCGCCGTGCGCTTTCCCTCCGGCGGCACGACCATCGTGTTGCGAACCGAGCACGGGACACTCGCTCCCAAGAGCGAGTGGTTCCGGGATTTCGAGCTGATCCGCGAGCGCGAACGCGGCCTTCCGGAGCGTGCCGACCACGTGCACGCTGGCGACATCGTATTCAGCCTCGTTGCGGGCGAGAGCACGCACATCTGCGCGGCCGTCGACGGCATCGACCTCGGTGATCCGGCGGCGGCGTTTGTCGCGCGGGCGGCGCACGAGCAGGCCCTGTGGGCACAAGCCGCACCGCGCAATCCGCAGCTCGCGCAACTCGTGTTGGCCGCCGATCAATTCGTCGTCGACCGTCGTAGCGCCGAAGTTCCCGACGGTAAGACCGTGATCGCGGGCTACCATTGGTTCTCCGATTGGGGCCGCGATACCGCGATCTCGCTGCCCGGTCTCGCAATCGTTACCGGACGCCGCGAGGTCGCGCGTTCGATTCTGGAGACGTTCGCGCGCTACGTCGACGGCGGCATGCTGCCCAACGTCTTTCCGGACCGCGGCCAAACCCCCGAATACAACACGGTCGACGCGGCCCTGTGGTACGTCGAAGCGGTTCGTGCGTACGTTGAGGCCTTCGGCGTCGACGCCTCCTTCGACGTGCTCTTCGAGGCGTGCGCCGCAATCGTCGACGGCTACCGGCGGGGCACGCGTTACGGCATCCACATGGATCCGGGCGACGCGCTGATCGCGGCCGGTGAACCTGGCGTGCAGCTCACCTGGATGGACGCCAAGGTCGGCGAGTGGGTCGTGACGCCGCGCATCGGAAAGCCGGTCGAGATCAACGCGCTCTGGTACAACGCCTTGCGGACGCTGGCCGATCTCGACCGGCGTCGCGGCACGACCGCCGCCGAATTCGACGCGCTCGCCGCGCGCGTCCGGACGAGTTTCCGGCGCTTCGTTCTGCCGAACGGCCACGGACTCGCCGACGTTCTCGACGGCCCAACCGGCGACGATCACGCGCTGCGCCCGAATCAAATCTTCGCGGTTGCACTTCACAACGCGCCGCTCGATGGGACGATCGCGCGTGCGGTCGTCGACGTATGCGCGCGTGAACTGGTTACCTCGCACGGTCTGCGCACGCTCGCGCCCTCGGACTCCCGTTACGTCGGCACCTACGGCGGCTCGCGCGAAGCCCGCGATGCCGCGTACCATCAGGGTACCGTGTGGCCGTGGCTGCTCGGTCCGTTTGCGTGCGCGTACGCGCGCGTCTACGACGACCGCGAGACGGCGCTCTCGTTTTTGCGTCCGCTGCTTTCATCGCTCGGTGCCTATGGTTTGGGTACGCTCGCCGAAATCGCGGGAGGCGACCCGCCTTTCGTCTTTTGCGGCGCGATCGCTCAAGCGTGGTCGGTCGCCGAAACCCTGCGCGCCTGGCACGCGCTCAGTGGAACCGGCCCAGCCCGCGTAGAATGATCGTCCGACCTGATGAAAAGACAATCGTTCCGGGACTATCTACGCGACCCACCGGCTGATAGCGCAGCGCGGCGCGCGATGGCGTTTGGGATCGATCTGTCGATCACGTACCGCAACATGTTCTCGCTGACGATGGCCGACCGTTTACGTAAGCTCGACGCCCACGTCGCCGCCGCCCACGAGCGACGCTCGCCCCCTCGCCGCGTCGGCTCGATCCCGCCCTAGCGCGTGGCGGTATCAGCGTCCGCGATTCTGCGCAGCCTTAGCGAGCACGGCGTGCGCTACATCCTGATCGGCGGAGCTGCGCTAGAACTTCATGGATCTGCGTACGTTACCCAGGACGTCGACATCGTCTACCAAACCGCCCCAGAAAATGTCGAGCGCCTCGTGCGTGCGCTGGCGCCGTATCAGCCGCGACTGCGCGTCCTGAGCGAGCCCGGGGGTGTGCCGATGATATGGGACACCAAAACGATTCTCAATGGCGGGAATTTCACGCTACTCACCTCGCTCGGCGACGTCGACGTGCTCGCCACGGTCGCGCCAGGATGGAAGTTTGAAGATCTCGAGCGGCATGCGGCACGCTATGACGTGGACGGCTTGGCGGTTGACATGTTGACGCTCGAGGGTCTCCTCGCGACGAAGAAAGCAGCCGGTCGCGCGAAAGATCGGCTAGCGATCCCAGAAATCGAGGCGATGATCGAAGCTCGCGACGCGCGTGCCCACGCCGGCGACGAGTGAATCGCTGATTGCTTTCAGCGGCTAAGCTGCACGTTTCGTGCGTTTGCGCCGAGCGTGATTGCGACGGCTGCGAGCACGAGGATGCCGCCGGCGATCGTTCCCGGCCCGAGGACTTCATGGAAGATCAGCGCCGCTAGCGCCGCGGCCGCGACCGGTTCGATCAGCGTCGAGAGCGCGACGACGCTCGGCGAGAAATCGCGTAGCGCCGCGTTGAGCGCGGTGTGGCCGAGAAGTTGCGAGATCAACGCCATCGCGATGATTCCGCCCCAAGCGCTCGCGTCGGAGAGTGCTGGTGGCGCTTGGTGCGCGACTCCGGCGACGACGACAAGGACCAGCGCCGCCCAAGCATAGGTGCGGGTCACGATCGCACGCGTCGGCAACGGCGTGCGGCCGGCTCCCGCCGTGCCGCCGGCGTCGCGCACGACGAGCAGGTAGATGCCGATGGCAATGCTGCCGGCGAGGGCGAGCGCATCGCCGAGCAGTGCGTGGCCGGCGATCGGCGGAGCGCCTGCCGAACGCTGCGTGGCCACGAGCGCGACGCCGCCGAGCCCGAGGATAAGCGACAGCGCAAACGGGAGCGACGGAGAACGCCGCTCGCGCACGACGCCGTAGGCTTCGGTCCAGATGGGCGTCGTGGTCACGAGCAGGGTCGAAATCGCGACCGAGGTGAACTCGAGCGACGCAATCCAGGTCGCGAAGTGCACGGCGAGCGCGATGCCGGCGATCGCGAACGCGCATTCGCGCCGCGCCGGCAGGCGCCGCAGGCCGCGCGCAAATGCGAGCAGCACGAGCGCCGCCAGTGCCAAGCGTGCGGCCGAAACGGCGAGTGGCCCCGCGCCCGCAAGCGCGAACCGTGCGAAGATCGCGGCCGCTCCGATCGCGACCTGGCCGCCGAGCAAGCGAAGGTACGGCACCTGGGCCGTTTTTCAACGGCGGCGCCCCCGTACTTCCCGGCGGGCATCGCTCGGCGCAAAGCGTAAGGTGGATCGCTCGTGACTGCATTATTCTCGCGCATCGTCGCAGCGGTTGACGGCTCCGAGGCCTCTCGCGATGCGGTCGTGCTCGCTGCGCGGTTGGCTTGCGAGCACGAGGGCCACCTGATCCTGTGCCACGCGGTCAATTGGCTGCCGCCGGTCGCCCAGCTCATGTCGACGGGCGCGATCGTCGATCCCGCGCCGATGCTCGACAGTCTCGGAATAGAGGGCGAAGCGTTGCTCGACGAGGCCGCCGGAGCGGCTCGGGGCCTCGGCGTCGATCCCGAGTTGCGTATGGTGACGGGCGAACCGGCGGAATGTCTCGTCGAACTTGCCGGTAAGGCGAAATGCCGGCTGATCGTCATGGGAACCCACGGACGCCATGGGCTGGGACGCCTCGCTTTGGGCAGTACGGCCGAAGCTGTGTTGCGGCTCGGAACGATGCCGGTGTTGACGGTTCGTGCAGCGGAAAGCGCGCCCGGTACGCGCCGGCGTTGCTTCGAGCGCATCCTCGTTGGGATCGACGATTCGGAGCCGTCGGATGCGGCGATTCGGACCGTCTTGGATTTCCCGGGCGAGGATCGCTCGGAGCTCATGCTATACAGCGTTGCCGACCAGGCGCTCGCCCATGGATGGGCGCCTCGTTCCGTGGCGACGATCGACCTTCTGCGCGTGGAGGCGCAGCGGATCGTCGACGGCGCGGTCGCGTTCGCGCGAACTCGCGATGTGGTCGCCGAAGGCAGCGTCGTCGACGGTGCGGCCGCCGAGGCGTTGATCGCAGCCGCTCGCGAACGGCGAGCCGATCTCTTGGTGCTCGGTAGCCACGGACGGCGCGGAATCCAGCGCTTCTTCCTCGGCAGTGTTGCGGCAGCCGTCGTTCGCGCGGCGCCGCTACCGGTTCTCGTGGTGCGGGCCGCGAATTGACAGAAGCCGCCGCGCGCCGTATGCTCGGCGCATCCTCGCGGGAGCTCGCGTTGACGAGCTGAGAGGGCGATGTTCGTCGCCGACCGCCGAACCTGATCCGGTTAGAACCGGCGTAGGGAGAGACGGTCGCGATGGGATGGAGAGAGTTCAATGGCCGCGACCCGTAAATCGTATACCGTCGGAAGCAGCGCGTCGATCCGCGTCCCGATGCGTGAGGTCGTGCTCACGAACGGCGAGACGCACGTGCTCTACGACACGAGCGGCCCTTACACCGATCCCGACGTCGCGACCGACGTACGGCGCGGCCTCGAGCCGCTGCGCGCGCGCTGGATCGAAGGTCGCGGCGATACCGTCGAACTCAGGCACGCATCGTCGCTCTACCGGCTCGGCCGCGAAGCGATGCCCGAACTCGAGGCGATCCGCTTCGCCTCGAAGCGCAAGCCGCGGCGTGCGAAGCCGGGCGCAAACGTCACCCAGATGCACTATGCCCGGCGCGGCGAGATCACGCCGGAAATGGAGTTCGTCGCGATTCGCGAGGGCGTTGCGCCCGAGTTCGTGCGCGACGAGATCGCGCGCGGCCGCGCCGTCTTGCCGATGAACGTGAACCACTCGGAGCTGGAACCCGCGATCATCGGACGGAATTTCCTGGTGAAGATCAACGCCAACATCGGCAATTCGGCGGTCGCCTCGACGATCGAAGAAGAAGTCGAGAAGATGACCTGGGCGACGCGCTGGGGCGCCGACACGGTGATGGATCTCTCCACCGGCAAGAACATCCACGAGACGCGGGAGTGGATTCTACGCAACTCCGCCGTGCCGATCGGCACCGTGCCGATCTATCAGGCGCTCGAAAAGGTTCGAGGCAAAGCCGAGGAGCTGACCTGGGAGCTCTACCGCGATACGCTGATCGAGCAGGCTGAGCAAGGCGTCGACTATTTCACTATCCATGCCGGCGTGCTGTTGCGCTACGTTCCGCTGACGGCAAAGCGAATCACCGGAATCGTATCGCGCGGCGGCTCGATCCTCGCGAAATGGTGCCTCGCCCATCACGAGGAGAACTTTCTCTACACGCATTTCGAAGAGATCTGCGAAATCATGAAGGCCTACGACGTCACCTTCTCACTCGGCGACGGACTACGCCCGGGCTGCCTCGCCGACGCGAACGACGAGGCGCAGTTCGGCGAACTCGATACGCTCGGCGAGCTGACCGCGATCGCGTGGAAGCACGACGTGCAGACGATGATCGAAGGCCCGGGCCACGTTCCGATGCACCTGATCAAGGAGAACATGGACCGGCAGCTGGCCGTCTGCAAGGAGGCCCCGTTCTACACGCTCGGGCCGCTCACGACCGACATCGCGCCGGGTTACGACCACATCACGAGCGCGATCGGCGCGGCGATGATCGGCTGGTACGGTACCGCGATGCTGTGCTACGTGACGCCCAAAGAGCACCTCGGCCTTCCCGACAAGCAGGACGTGAAGGACGGCGTGATCGCGTATAAGATCGCCGCGCACGCCGCCGACGTGGCGAAGGGCCATCCGCATGCGCGGCACTGGGACGACGTGCTCTCGCAGGCGCGTTTCGAATTCCGTTGGGAGGATCAGTTCAATCTCTCACTCGATCCCGAAACCGCGCGCGCCTTCCACGACGAAACGCTGCCGGCCGACGGCGCGAAGGTCGCCCATTTCTGCTCGATGTGCGGCCCGCACTTCTGTTCGATGAAGATCACGCAAGAGGTGCGAGAATACGCCGAACGCGGCATGGCCGAGAAGTCCGCTGAATTCTTGGAGCGCGGCGCCGAAGTCTACGTCGCTGCCGACGAGGTGCCGGCGTAGCTCCGCTGCTTACCGTTCTGGCCTTCGGCGCGGCGCTATTCGCGGGCGGTGCCGTTCCGGCGGGTGCCCAGGGCCACGCGCCACCGGGAGCCGGATACGACCGCACGTTCCGCGGCAACCATCACATCCAGGGTTGGGTGACCTCGTTCGGCGGCTTCGACCTCGTGGTGCGGATCCACGGCAACGCGCAACCCGTGAACCTCCACCAGGGCACGGTCTTAAAACCGCTCGGGCTCACGCTGACGCCTGGCATGCTCGTGCGCTGCGACGGATACTTCAACGGGAGCGGCCTCTTTCTCGCGGAGCAGATCATCCTGATCCGCTGATTCGGCCCGGCCCTACATCATCCGGAAGCCGTGGTCGGCAGTGCCCGAAGCTTCGACGGGTTCGGGCCGCGTCTCGAGGCCGCGCATCCAGGGCATCAGGTTGCGCAGCTTGCGGCCGACGGCTTCGATCGGATGCGCCGCGTTCGTGCGGCGGAAGGCCGCGAACCGCGGCTTGCCCGACGCGTGCTCGGCAACCCACTCCTGGGCGAATTCGCCGGATTGAATTTCCTTGAGCAGGCGGCGCATCGCCTGGCGCGTTTCCTCGGTCACGACGCGCTGGCCACGGGTATAGTCGCCGTATTTCGCGGTGTTGCTGATTGCGTCGCGCATGCCTTCGATGCCGCGCTCGTACATCAGATCGACGATCAGCTTGACCTCGTGCAGGCACTCGAAGTACGCCATCTCGGGCGCGTAGCCGGCCTCGACCAGCGTTTCGAATCCGGCCGTCACGAGATTGGTCAGACCGCCGCAGAGGACGGCTTGCTCGCCGAAGAGATCGGTTTCGGTCTCTTCCTTAAACGTCGTCTCGAGGATGCCGGCCCGTCCGCCGCCGATCGCGGATGCGTAGGCGAGCGCGACTTCGCGCGTATCGCCGGCCGGGTCGGCCGCTACCGCGATCAAGCACGGCACGCCGCGTCCGGCTTCGTATTCGGTCCGCACGAGGCGCCCCGGCCCCTTCGGTGCGACCATGAAGACGTTGACGTCGGGCGGCGGAACGATCGTGCCGAAGTGGATCGCGAACCCGTGTGCGAACGCGAGATAGCAGCCGCCGCGCAGATGCGGCAGGATCTGCCGCAAGAAGATCGCGGGCTGCTCTTCGTCCGGCGCGAGGATCATCACGATGTCGGCGCGAGCGACGGCGTGCTCGATGCTGTCATGCGGAATGTTGTCTTCGGCGGCGGCGCGCTTCGAGGGCGAGCCGTCGCGCAGGGCCGCGATCACGTGCTGGCCGCTGTCGCGCAGATTGCGCGCGTGGGCGCGGCCTTGGCTGCCGTACCCGACGATGGCAATCGTCTTGCCTTCGAGCTTGTGCGGATCGGCGTCGCGGTCGTAGAGGGCGTTCATCGGGACATCTCCTTGTCGTCGTTGAGTAGGCGGGAAAGTTGTGCGTCGAGCCGGCGAAGCGCGTCCGGAGGTCCGACGAAATCGATCGTTGCGTGGTAGTGGGCCTCGCCCGCACGTACGTCGACGCGCGTATAGGCACACCCGAGGCGGTTGGTGAGGCCGACGATGCGTTCCAGGAGCCGCCAGTCGTGCATCACGAGGGATAAGGTCATATCGGCGTCTTGCTAGGCCACGATCGCCTCGGTCTGCGGCGCGGATTCCATCGCGTCGTCGACCGTCGCGCCCGGCGGGATGAGTGGCCAGACGTTTTCGGCCGGGAAGCACGCGCAGTGCAGCAGCGCCGGTTCCTTGCATTCGAGAAACCGCTCGAGCGCGTCGCGGAGTTCGCCCGCGTCTTCGACGCGTTCCCCGCGGATGCCGTAGCCGCTCGCGATCGTGGCGAAATCGGGATTGTCGGAGAGGTCGGTGTGCGAGTAGCGGCGGTCGTAGAACAGCTCCTGCCACTGGCGCACCATCCCGAGGCGGCGGTTGTCGATCAAGAGGATCTTCACCGGAAGCTCGTAGCGCCGCAGCGTTGCGAGCTCCGCCATCGACATCTGGAAGCCGCCGTCGCCGCAAACCGTCACGACGGTGCGCTTGGGATGCGCGAACTGCGCGCCGATCGCGGCCGGTAGCCCAAAACCCATCGAGCCCAAGCCGGCCGAGGTGATGAAGTTGCGCGGATGAATCGCGCGCTGGCGCTGCGCGGCCCACATCTGGTGCTGCCCGACGTCGGTCGTTACGATCGTGTCGTCGGGAGCGGCGGCGAAAAACGCATCGAGAACGTCGGTCGCGGAGAGTTCGCCGTGCGGCGCCCGATCGGCGGGCAGTGCGCCGCCGAGGGCGGACGCTTCCGCCGCCCAGCCCGCGAAGCGCGGCATTTGCTCGCGCCCGAGGCGGCGCACGAGGCGCTCGAGCGTTTGGCGCAGATCGCCCCGCAACGCGACCGACACGGGAATGATCTTGCCGAACTCCGAGGCGTCGACGTCAGCGTGGACGATCTTCGCGCGCCGCGCGAACTTCTCGGGATTGCCCGTGACGCGATCGTCGAAGCGCATCCCGAGCGCGAGAATGAGGTCGGCGGAGTTGACCGCGAGGTTCGCGGCCTTCCAGCCGTGCATGCCGAGCATCCCGAGGAAGCGCGGATCGCCTGGGGTCGCACAGCCGAGGCCGTTGATCGTGGCCGTATGCGGCAGCTCGAGCATCGCGACCAGTTCCCGGAACAAGTAGACCGCGTTTGCGCTCCGCGCGCCGCCGCCGACGATCGCGACCGGGCGTTCCGCTGCGCGCAGCAGCGCGATCGTCTCGTCGAGTGCGGCGTCACCCGGACGCTCGACCGACGCGGGCATCGGCCGCGCGGCGAAGGGATCCATCCGCGGGCAGCGCGCTTTGAGAATGTCGGAGGGAATGTCGACGAGCACGGGCCCCGGCCGCGGACCGCGCGCGACGCGGAAGGCGGCTCGCAGGACGCGCTCAAGATCCTTGACGTCGCGCACGCACACGCTGCGCTTGGTGACGGGGCCCATGATCGAGGTCACGTCGGCTTCCTGAAAGCCGTCGGTGCCCATCAGCGCCGTGCGCACTTGGCCTGTGATCGCGACGACCGGAACCGAATCCATCTGCGCGTCGAGCAGGCCGGTCACGAGATTGGTGGCGCCGGGTCCGGAGGTTGCGAAGCAGACGCCCACGCGGCCGCCGGCCCGCGCATATCCGCCCGCGGCGAACGCGGCGGCGGCCTCGTGGCGCACCAGCACGTGCTCGATCGGATGGGAGTACAACGCATCGTAGAGCGGCATGTTGGCGCCGCCCGGATAGCCGAACACGGTCTCGACGCCCTCGTCGGAGAGGACATCGAGGACTAGTTTTGCGCCGGTCGATTCGGCCGGTTGTAACACGTTGGGCGCTCCTAAAGAAATGTGGGGCATGAAAAAACCCCCCGCCGGTTCGGCGGGAGGCTTCGCGTTTTACTCGACTACGCGTTAGCTACCAGCGCCGAACCAGCGGTTCGCGAATAAGGCTAACGGCGACGAGAACGAGTGTGCGTGACATCTGCGTACGGTTTTACCTTGTGGCCTGTAAGAAAGTCAACCGGTCAGCCATTGAAACAATCTTTCATTCGCACTGTGAAAAAACTCGGTTGACGGTGCGGGGACGTTTTGAGACGCCGTCACCCTAATATCGGCTGCGCCGGTTCAGCTCGTTACCTGGACGATCGTCGTGAACGACCAGTTGGTAGGGAACTGCTTGGCGGGCGACTCCCCCGGCTTGACGCCCCGCCGGGCGGCGTGCTAAGGTCGGCCCACAGATGAACGGCGGCCCTCGTATTTCACTTGCTCTTATCCTCCTTAGCGGTACGCCTCTCGCGTAGTCGCGTTGCGCCGTTTGCTCCTACTCACGAGGGGCCGTCGCAAAGAGCGACGGCCCCTCGTTTTTGTTTAGGC
>Ga0302325_10010791_pt1 | contig 19748 bp, 8 predicted proteins | sample Palsa_T0_2_FD_201948 | JGI IMG/M metagenome (GOLD analysis project Ga0302325, IMG submission 201948) | Peat permafrost microbial communities from Stordalen Mire near Abisko, Sweden - Palsa_T0_2 | ecosystem: Environmental > Terrestrial > Soil > Palsa > Peat permafrost | place: Sweden: Abisko...
GCGTTCTGGAAGCAATATCCCGATCGCGCGCCAAAAGGCATGAATGATCCAAGGGCGCTCGCCAACGATCTGGTCATCCTCAAGTCACAGATAGTTGACATGGGGGCCGATCAACTCCCCGTAGATTTTGCGTGGGGCAGCCAGCAGGCTGCGATCTTTGCCAAGATCGAGGACTACCTGGTCACTGCCGGACAGATTTCCAGTCCCATCGCCCCAACCGGCTTGTTCACCAACGCGTTCGCAACCCAGTACAATCAGTTTGACCATTCCATCATCGTCAACCAGGCGCGAAACTGGAAATAACGTGACCACGAGCCCTATCCGGCCTTCGTCCTCCGAGGGCATCACGTTCGTTGATGTCGGGCACCAGTTTGAAACCCGCGAGGGACAGCAGCTCAACGCATTGGCGGGGGTTGACCTCGATATCATTCCTGGTGAATTCGTCTCTCTGCTGGGCCCGAGCGGCTGCGGCAAGACCACGTTGTTGCGTATGGTCGCCGGGCTGCTGGCTCCGAACTCGGGCAAGGTCCTGGTGGGCGGGGTCGAAGTACGCGAGCCGCGGCCGGATGTCGGGCTGGTATTCCAACAGGCTTTGCTTTTGCCATGGCTCTCGGTCATGCGCAATGTGCTGCTGCCTGTGGACGTGCAGGGGCGGCGGATTGCCGACTATCAGGATCGTGCGCGCGACCTCATCCGCATGGTGGGACTCGGCGACTTCGAGAAGCGGCTTCCCAACGAGCTTTCGGGGGGAATGCAGCAGCGTGTGGCGCTCGCCCGAGCCCTGGTTCACAATCCGAAAATCCTGCTGATGGACGAACCCTTTGCGGCTTTGGACGCCATGACGCGGGAGACGATGAACATCGAGCTTCAGCGCATCTGGTCCGAGCAGCACAAGACGGTGCTCTTTGTAACCCACGGCATTGCGGAATCGGTCTTTCTGAGTGACCGCGTTGTGGTCCTGACACCGCGTCCCGGCCGGGTCGCGGCGGTCTTCGATATTCCCTTCGCCCGTCCCCGGTCGGCTCAACTGCTCGGCGCGGCGGAGTTCGCTGCCCTGGCAGCAAAAATTCGCAGCGTGTTTGATATTTCGAGCGCAACCCTGCCATCAGGAAGCTAAGCGATGTCGGTTGTTAGAATAGGCCATGACGCTGACCCGAACGACCTTAAAGGGGGCAAATATCGCTACCTCGTTTCTATCCGCAAGAGCTGCCTTCCGACGAATCTTGGGCTCTCAGACGAAGGCCCTTAAGCGAAAGCGCGGACTGCATTGCTTGATCCTCGCCGCCCCCTGGTTCTTGATCTGCAATTGCGCTATGGCGCAACAACCCCAGCCAGATGCCGCGCCGGATGCCACCTCTCAAAGCCAACCATCGCAGACGACGTCACAACCGGCCAATCCGATACAGAGCAGCGTAGTTCTCTTTAAATTGTTGCAGCAGAAATCACTGGTCTTTCCCGACCTCGCAACCAACCGGAGACGGCTGAGCAGTTTGGAGAAGTTCAAGCTGGCGGCGAACAATAGTGTGGCCTTATCCACGATTGGGGAGGCGCTGATTGCCTCAGCCTACGATCAGGCCACCAATCGTCCTTCGGGCTATCACCAGGGTTTCGAGGGGTACGGGAAGCGGTTCGGAGCAGACATGGCTCGTGCCGCGTCGGATAATCTGTTCGGGACTTTTCTGCTGGCCTCTGCTTTACATCAGGATCCGCGCTTTTTTGTAAAAAAGAATTTGTCGTTTGGGCAATCGGTCAAGTACGCCGCCGTCAGGGTGGTCTACACGAGTAAAGATTCCGGCGAGAGGCAGGTCAACTATTCGGGTCTTATCGGCCCCTTGATGGCCGAAGGCCTCGCCAATGCCTACTATCCCGATAAAAACCGCACTGCCGGCAGTACCCTTACCCGTTATGCCAGCGATTTGGGCTGGAGATTCGGCGGAAATCTGCTACGCCAGTACTGGCCGGCTATCAACAGAAAGCTACGCCTTGCACCCGAGACGCCGACCCCATAACGGGACCGTCCATCAGCGAAACCTCTGGATCCCCTTACAAGATCGCCGGCGTGCCCTTTCCCAAAAATGGAACCGCGGCTTTCGAGCGAGCGTATACCTGCGGAGCAAACCCTGTTCTTGCTACTACAGCTGCTCGAAAAGAAAGGCCGGGGAAATGATGGAATATTGGTCGCCTCAAGTAGACTCAGCCAAAAAGCGGTTGCTCGTGGTTCCCGCCTTGATGGTCAGCTTTTCGCTGGCCCCCGGTCTTTTGCCGGCGGCTCACGCCCAGACTCAGCCTTCTGCGACCCCATCGGCTGCTGCGCAGACGCCGGGACCGAATACAGCCGTTGACGGCGCCTGGCAGGGCACGCTGCACGCGGGCCAGAATCTGCGCATCGTCGCCAAGTTTTCGAGCGACGGCGGCGCTCTCAAGGCCACCATGTACAGCATCGATCAGGGTGGGCGAGCCATTCCGGCCTCTGAAGCAAGCTTGGCCGGGAGCGTGGTCAAGTTCAAGATCCAGATGCTCGATGGCAGTTATGAGGGCAAGCTTTCTGCCGATGGCAAGTCGATCGCGGGCACATGGACGCAAGGTGGCAATCCCCTCGCTCTCGTGCTGGAGAAGACGACGCCGGCGACAGAGTGGACCAGTCCGGAGGCGCCACCCGAGATGCCGCCGATGCCGGCCGATGCCAGCCCCGGCGTGGAGGTGGCGACCATCAAGCCGGCCAAACCGGACGCGCAGGGCGGAGGCTTCATATGGGACGGGCGCGTGATCAAGGCCATCAACAACACCTTGGCCGCCCTGATATGCACCGTCTACAACATCCAGTCGAAGCAGATCGTGGGGGCGCCCGATTGGGTATTCAGCGAGAAATTCGACATCACTGCCAAGCCTGATATGACTGGCAGGCCCAGCCTGAAGCAGGCGCAAGGCATGACCCGTCAGCTGATGGCCGACCGTTTCCAGCTTAAATTTCATCACGACAAGAAGGAGATGCCTGCCTACGTGCTCACGGTGATCGCGGACCCGCCAAAGATGACCAAGGACACCAGCGATCCCACCCAGGAGGGTTTGGGGTTTGGGCCGATCGGAACGCTCCATGTCCACAACGCGCCTATGCTCGACTTCGCTCAATTGCTGCAGGGACACGTGTTCGATCGTCCGGTGGTCGATCAGACGGGTCTAACCGGCCGTTGGGACTTCACGCTTAAGTTTACTCCGGATGACTCGCAGTTCGCCGCCATGGGGGTCAAAGCCACGCCGCCCAGCGATGCTGCGGACGCGCCTCCGCCGCTCTTCACCGCGATTCGTGAGCAACTCGGACTCAAACTGTCTTCCGAGAAGACGGCGGTTGACGTAATTGTGATCGATCACGTCGATCATCCGTCGGCGAATTGAATGAGGCGTGCAAAGAGTTTCCTCAAAGCTCGCGAATGCCACGCCCGCTTGTTGCAATAAAGAACAGCCTCTCTGACCGCGCAGCTGGTCGATTGCCGTCAGGATCAATTACCTGCACTTTGCGAAAGTGAACACGCAGAGCGGTAACGACCTTCCGCGACGGAAAAGAGGCCTCAACAATGTCTTCCTCGTGGAGTACATAGCGGTTGCCATGCAAGTGCTCGAACACCTTGATGTTCCAGTTAGAGGCGTGGTTCGCTAGAGCCGTCACCTTGATGATCAAAAGGTTCTTTTCAAAACGATGCACCCATGGTGGTTCGGCAACATGGCGTTCGAGCTTGCGCTGCGTGTTGATGTCGAAGATGAAACAGCCTCCTGGAGCCAAATGCCGGCGGACCCCGGCAAAGACTTTCTTCCAATCCGAGAAGCGCCTAACGTGATTAATGGAGTCGTATACGCAGCAAATCACGTCGAATCTGTCATCGATTTGAAAATCGACCATATCCTGCTGGAAAAGTCTGGCGTGAGGCACTTTCTGACGGGCGATCGAAAGCATTTTACTGGACGTATCCAGTCCAGACACTTGGTACTTGTGCTGCATATGCTTCAACACCGATCCGGTTCCGCATCCCAGTTCAAGCACGTTTCGCGCGTTTGGTTTCGCCGCTCGTATAAGTTTCAAAAGATGCTTCGCTGCTCCCGAGCGATCTCCCATGACCGCGTCATAGAACTCCCCGAAGATCTGATAAGCCGGCATGCCGTTCAGTCTAACCGGTGTGGCTGCTTTTGACCTCTTTTCAGTATGCTTACGGTTACGATGACTGATCACACCGCCGACCGCACCTGGCTTAATCCGCCAACACATTGGAGTGAGAACGGGGATACCCTGACCGAAACGGCGCCGCCCGGCACAGACTATTGGCGCGTGACCCATTACGGGTTCATTCACGACAACGGTCCATTTCGCTATCAGGAACAGACTGGAAACTTCGAGGCAAAGGTCCGCATCGCGGGCAAATACCATGAGCTCTATCATCATGCGGGCTTGATGATACGCATCGACGACCAGAACTGGATCAAAGCTGGAATTGAGTTCCTGAACGGCAAGCAAAGCGTGGGTGCCGTGGTCACGCGGGAGTTTTCCGATTGGTCTGTACTTCCCTGTTCTGACAACCCCGCGTTTCTCTGGTTGCGCATGCAACGTTATCACGACACGGTCCAGGTTTCGTATTCGCGGGACAACCTGGAATGGTCGATGATTCGGCTCGCGTACTTTCCGCCGCAGGTGCCAGTCAAAATTGGCATGATGGCTGCTGCACCCGGTAAGCAGCCTCTGGAAGTCACCTTCGACCACTTTTCTATCGGCCCCCTCCACTCGCCGCCTCAAGAGGACTGACCTGAGACTATTTTTCCTTTAGCCATTTTTCGGCAAGAAGATGCTGGGTGGCCCATTCAAGCCGTACTTTGGCTTGAGTGGGAGAATGGCTGCACATTCAACACTCCTTCCAACCACGAAAGACACAGAAGTAATGAGCCAAAAGTGCTAAAGCCCAACTTGTCTCCGGCAATGTAGAACTGCCGGGAGGCTTCCCCGTGAAAACTCTGTTAGTCACGCTCATCCTCTGCTCCGCAGCATCGGCCAAAGATAGGTCCGGCCCCAAGTATCAGGACGCCATTTACCAGGAAACCCACGCGGAATCTGTCCGCATGAACTGCTATGGATCCGGGTACGGTAGCAGCATGACCACCTGTCACGACGCGGAAGAGCTCGTCTACACCGTGAAAGCTGGGGAAACGGTCTATACCCTGACACCTTACGGGACATGGCCTCATCGAGAGTCTCTCTGGAGGCAACCGGCAGGCGCCGCGGTCGCAGTCTGGAACGATGGGAAGCATATGCATATCCGGATCGGCGCGAAAGAGTCCCAGTACGACATCATTGGGGAGAGCGCCGAGGACGCGACCAAATAATGGGACAAACCCATACCCCGATCATGTCCATGTAACCTTATGTGTGCCTTTAGAGCCGCGGCGATGGATCGCCATTCAAGGGAGCGGCCGCCAGTCTCCCGCCAGAACAAAACCAGCCCAATAGTAAGGCGCGCTCCACTGCGCATCGGCCGCCATGGCCTGCTGCGCCTTGCGCAGAGCCGAGGTGGGCGAGTGGGTTTCTCGCAGCGCCAGGTAGTAATGCCGCATCCACGCGCTGGTCGCCTGGTCATCCACCTCCCAGAGCGTTCCCAGAACCCGTTGCGCGCCGGCCGCAAAGAATGCCTGCGTCATTCCCATCAAGCCCTCGCCTGGAAGGCTCTCGCCCAGGGCAGTGTTGCAGGCGCTCAGTACTACCAGGTCCAGCTTCGCATGAAGGCGGCAGACATCTCCGTACCACAGCATCTTCGGCGCGCCGGAATGCGCATCGTTGCCCAGGGAGAGCCCAGTGAGCTCGGCGTAGCGTTCATTGAGGATGGCGTGCATGGCGAAGTGGCCGATGCTGAATTCGCTCCAGTCGAGGGTCTGCAGATTTTCAGGCGCCATGGCCGCGCCGGCGAAGGAGTGCGTAGCCGCAGCCCCGAAGATCTCCCGCAGCATGGCCGCTTCGTCGTGAGCGAACGGGAGAGGAGGTAGCTCGCCTGTGGCGTGGCTGCCGCGAGCGAAAGCAGTGGGCTCCGTCTTTGCCCGCGCATAGCCGGCGGAGGGCAGAGCATCGGAAAAGATGGCCACGCGAAGCGGGCGGGCGGTGACGGGCTTTGACTCCAGCACAGTGAAGATGGTCGCCGACGGTTCATTCAGAAACGAAATTCGTCGCAGCCCGGCGCGCGCGGGCGAGACATCGGCCAGCTTCGCTACCGCCGCGAACGGTACGGCATTGACCGCGCCATCCCCCACCACGACGAGCGTCGATAGGGAATGCGCAAGCAGATCCCCAGGAAAGAGAGTCACGGCCAGTTTTGTGGCCAGCCGGCGTTGTTCGGCTTCGATAGCCGGTTGCGCCGCAGCTCGTTGCTCGGCGGATAACCCGGGGTCGAGTGAGGCCTGCGCCAGCAGAGACTTGCGGAAGGCAGCGCAGAGGCGATCCAGTTGCGCCCCCGGCGGCAGGCGAAAGCTACGGATGCCCGCGCCGCTGATGGCCCAGCCATAGCTGGCCGTTTCGCCCACCCAGTACTCCACCAGCATGGAGCGGCTGTCTGGCAATGCGCTCTGCAAACCTGCCAGGCTCAAGACAGCTGCCGGGGCGGAAGGGTCAGCAGGTTTGGCTGCTGCAGCCTCGCTCGCAGCCCGGATCTCCGCTCGCAGTTGGTGTTCTTCGAGAGTGAGCCGCGTGATCGAACTGGTAACCGCCGCATCGCGACGGTAGGACGCGCCATCTAGTTGACGCAGTCTGCGTTGCACATCGTCATACTGCGCGAGCAGCGCGGGCGATGCGCCGGGTGGAGTCAGGTCGACCGAACCGTTCACCTCGTCGAGCAACGTTCGCGACCGCGATCGCTCCCCGGCGAGGAAGGCTTTCCACTCGTACCCATCCTCAGGATACTTGCGGGCAAGCCCCTCCAGGATCTGGACATCGACATCGTAGTAAGAGTGAACGGAGGAAAAGAAAGAGGTTTTCAGCTCCTGTGCATCCAGGTGGCCGCCAATCGATTCAATGGCGCCCAGAGATTCTTCCGCATGCCTGAGCGCTTCTTCCAGATCGCCCGATTTAAGCGAGAGCCGCGCCAGTCCACCTTTGGCCGTGATGATGGTGTACGAGTTCATCGATTTTGCCCGGTCATCGCAGCGCGCGTAATACGACCTGGCGGCCTCCAGATGATCCTGCCGTACTGCGATATCGCCCAGCCCGCAGAAGGTTGCGGTCAGGCTGCCCTGTAAGTCCCGGCTCTTCGCCAGGTCGATGGAGGCGAGTAAACTTTTCCTCGCGCCCTCCAGGTTGCCCTGCTCCAGTTGGCTCATGCCCATGCCGGTTATGAAATACGCCTTGAGGTATTCCTGGGAGCGGCTCGATCCCAGGTTCAATCCTTTGCGGTACATCTCCTGGGCTTTGCCAATCTGATTCATGTCGAAGTAGACATCGCCGTAGCCCAGGATGGTAATCAGTTCGCCGCGCACGTCTGGATTGCGCTTCCAGTAGGCCGTCGCCTGATCGAGTGCATCGAGCGCCCTCCGGTGGTCCCCGGCTTGCTCATAGATCTGTTCCATAGCCGCCCAGATATAGCCAACCTCGGGGTTGTCCGGGTCGCGCTTCAGCAGGATCAGCACTTGCTCGTAGGCCTTGTAGGCCGACTCAAAATCCTTGCTGCCAACATACACGGCGCCGATTCCGTTGAGGCACATGATTTCCAGCCTCGGATCTCCCACGCCGCTGGCTATGCTCTGAGCTGCCCTCAGATGGTCAAGCGCCGCCGTCGTGTCCGCCCGGTCGAGTTCGAAGGTCGCGAGGTTCTGGTACACATAGGCGACGTTTACCGCGTCGCCGTTGCCTTGGTAGAGCGCCAGAGATTTATTCAGATCCGCGGTTGCGGCGTCATAATGCGTGAGTTCGCCCGCTATGATCCCGGCGGCCTTGAAGCGGCTGGCTGCTTCTGCCGTGTCGTCTGGGCTGCCGAGTTCAAGCGCGCGTTGCATCACTGGCTCCGCCGCGGCAGGGTCGCTCCTGCTGAGATACGAAGCTTTCGCGGTGAGAGCACGGGCCAGGGACGGCCGGTCGCCGAGCTCCTCCCAGAGGGTGATGGCGCGATCGCAGGCCGCAAGGATCTCGGTGGATTTTTCCGGGTGATGGCTTCTGAGCCAGGTTGCGTGCGCGAACGACGCTTCCGCGCTTTGTTCGTTCTCCGCTTCTGGATTCGCGGCATGTTGCTCACCGACAGACAGCGATATCTTCGCAGCGTGATCCGCTCTGGAGATATTGACTAACTCCACCAGGGCGATGCCCGCATCGTTCGGAGATAAGAGAACACTGATCTTCGAGTGGAGTCCGGCCTTGTTGGAGAACGGCTCCGCTGGCGAAGAGCCGGCGCCCTTTTGCCAGCCCACTTCCACGGTTCCTGCCAACTGTTCGACCACCAGCGGCCTCACCTGGCCGGTCGAGATACTAACCCGCAGGTGGGTTGTCTCGGACGTCGCCAGTGTGAGCGAGCAGGTTTCCGATGCGGTCACGCCTATTTCTGAAAGGCAGGCCTGCTGGCTGTTGGAAGGGGAAGCCTGTGCAGCGAGCCGGGAGCCCGATGAGGCAAGCAAGCTCAAAAAGAGCAGTGCCCGGACCAGGCTCGGCATCCAAGCGACCTGTCTGCAAGTTCTCACCAGGACATCAGGATAATCGATGCCGCCCAAGGTTGCTGCGTTTGCCGGCAGCCCTGGAGCGCCTGCGTGAGAACTCGGATTACAAAATCCAGCCCCGAAAGGGGCGGCCTGAACTTCAGAGCTGTCCAAATTAAGCTTTTAAGCCAAAAGGAACCCGTCGTGATGGCGGAGGACCGACCTGTCGCGCTTTGCTTTCACTACCAACCGATGGCTAGGACCAGGGTTTGCGGGTTCGAGCAGCCAACATCGCTCGAGTATCCGCCCGCATCGTCATACGGGAACGCATATTGCTGTCCGTTGATGGCATTGGCGTGGAACCATTGCGCATAGTAACTCGCGGGAGCCGTCTGATAGAAGAGGTTAGGATTACCCCACATCGACTCAGAGATCAGCGTGCCATTTGGATTAAACGTTCCGGCAGCCGCGGTATGTCGATAGATTGCGGCGGATAGGTCAGGATAAGCGCCCAGGCCGTCTCCATTGTCTCCCGCTAGGGGAATGGTAAGGTTGTTGTCCGCCCATATCTGGGCAATGTAAGCGTTGTAGTAAGTGTCGTATGGTCCACCGGTGTCGAACCCACCCGCACCGGGAGAAAGAATAGCGTACGGTGCGTCTGTCTGACCGAGGATTTGGAAGGGCGCCTGCACCTGGGTGACATAGCGTTGGAATGTTGAAGCCCGGCTTTCCGCAAAGGTCGCGGAGTTTTCGCCGACAGCGATATCCGTGCCATCGCCGCAAGTAAGCTGCATCGCCAACTTAACGCCGAACTGATCAACCCGGGTTGTGTCGCCGTTGAAAGACGTAGGTCCGATGGTGAACTCGATGAAGTCGGAGTACAGGCTACTCGTACCCTGGGGCCCAAGGTAGAACTCCATGCGTCCGGAAGAGTTGGCGGGCATCTCGAAATAAGGTTGAGCCGCAATCGTATTCGTGATCGTGACGCCGTTGATGGTTGTGCTCCACCACACCTGATTGTCTGGATATTGTCCGTTTGTCCGGTTCACGAATGCCAACGTCATGACATCCCCGGACGGTGCGGCCGGTATGTTGCCTGTTCCCCAGAAAGGAGTGCCCTCGCCGAGGGCTAGAGTCGTCGCGCTGACCGGCCCAGCCGGCGCCGAGACTCCGGCCGAATTGCTGGCCTCGACCTGGTAGTAATAGGTCGTCGAAGCGGTGAGTACGACATCGTTATATGCATTGGACTTTGTGGTACCAACCTGATTGGCGCTCGACGGCGTAAAGGTTGGCGAGGTACTCCGGAAGATCAGGTATTCGACCGGGGCCGCGGCTGTGCTTTGGGGGAAACTGAGATCGATCTCGTTGGCGGAAGATGCCGCCGCAGTCAACACGGTTGGCGGAACGAGCGTGGTCGCGCTTTCCTGTGCCGAGTATTCTGTCGATACGCCGTCTGCATCCGCCGCTTGCACAATGTAGTAGTAGGTGGACGAAGGCACAAGCCCGGTGTTGAAGAATTGTGTGCCGGTGAGCCCTACCGCAATCTCATTGTTGACAGACGGCGTGAACCCGCTGACGGTGCTGCCGTAAAGGTTATAGGTGATGGTGGTGCAGTAAGCCGGGGGCGTGATGGCATTCCATCTCACTCCAATGGCGGTGGAGGTAGACGGGGTGGCCGCCAGGCTTGTCGGCGCCACCTCGGGAATGGAGACGCACGACGTAGCGGAATTGGTCTCCGCGCTGCCTTGTGCCGAGGCGGCCGATGTGCCGGCCCCATCCGCTGCTACCACCACGTAGTAATAGGTGGTTGACGGTGTCAGACCTGTATTGGAATAACTGGTTCCCGTCAACCCTTTGGCGATCAATGTGGATGGAGACGGGGTGAAACCGCTAACTGTGCTGCCGTACAGGTTGTAGGTGATAGGGCAGTTGGGCGGAGCGGCCACTCCCGTCCAGGCGACGCCGATAATGCTGGGAGAAGACGCTGCGGCCGTCACACCCGTTGGGGCGCCCGGGGGAAGAAGGGTGCACGCGCTCGAAGCACCCCGGACCTCGATCCCCATGATCAGGGGTGCATTGTCGGCGCCGTCGGTCAAGGAGATTACAATCTGGCCGCTGCTGTTTGCGGTGGCCGGGAACGTCTCCAGCAGAGCCGCGTCTCCTCCTACGGTGGCATAGACGTCAAGGTTGGTGAGCACGGATGCACCGTTGATGGCCACATTGAACTGACGGTCCCCAGCTGCGGTGAAATAGGTTTCGGCGAAATGCAGCAGGACGCTGTACTGGGCCCCGGCCGCCAAGCCGGGAATGGTGTAAGTGGAGATTCCGACGCGCCCGTTCTGATATACCCCGAGCGGCGCTGCATTGGCGCCCGGTTGGGTCAGGTTGATCGCGGCGGTCACCGTGCCATTATCTCCTCCACCGCTCGAGTATTCGTCAGCCACAAAAGAGTAGTCACCACCGTTCGCGTTGCTTTGCGCGGGACCGCCGGCGGCAATGGCAACGATCTCCGTGGAGGTGGAGCTTTTGGTGGCAGCAGACGCTGGCGACGAGGCAGCCGATGTGCCCTCCGCATCCACCGCTTCGACCACGTAGTAGTACGTGGTGGAAGCCGCCAGGCCGGTGTTGGTGTAGGTAGTGCCGGCCGTGGTCGTGATCAGGTTGCTCGATGACGGAGTGAAGCCGCTGGTGGTGCTGCCGTAGACGTTATAGGAAGTAATGGTGCAGTCAGCCGGCGGCGTAACCGCGGACCAGCTCAGGCCAATGGAACTGGAGGAGGAAGCCGTGGCCGTGAGCCCGGTGGGCGCCGAGGGAACGGTGCTGCAACTACTGCTGGAGCCGCCGCGAACTTCAATTCCGCTGAGGACGGGCTGGTTGGCCGCGCCCAGGGTGAAGGCGATCACGATATCGCCGCTGCTGTTGGCCGTGGCGGCGAAGGTCTCGAGCAGTGCGGCGTCGACTCCGACGGTCGCGTAGATGTCCAGGTTAGTGAGCACCGTCGTGCCATTGATGGCCACGTCGAATTCGCGCTGACCGGCGGCCGTAAAGTAAGTCTCGGCGAAGTGCAGCAGGACGCTGTATTGCGCCCCGCTGGTCAAACCCGGAATGGTATAGGTAAAGACTCCGGCACGGGCGTGCTGATACACCGCCAGCGGCGCCGCGTTCCCGCCCGGTTGGGTCAGCTTAATGGTGGCGGAGCTGACTGCATTTTCCCCTCCACCGCTAAAGTCTTCGTCGGCAACAAAGGAGTAGTCTCCGCCGCTGGAGTTACTTTCCGCAGGGCCGCCGGCGGCGATGGCCACAATCTCCGTGCCCGAGGTCACCGCCTGCGTGGTGGCGGATTGCTGGGCCGAGGCAACCGATGCGCCCTCCGCGTCTACCGCCTCAACCACGTAGTAATAGGTAGTGGAAGCCGCGAGGCCGGTGTTGGTGTAGGTGGTGCCCGTCACCGAGCCCAGCAGCGTGCTCGACGAAGGAGTGAACCCGCTGGTTTTACTGCCGTAGACGCTGTACGAACTGATTGTGCAATTGGCCGGAGGAGCCACTGCGGTCCAACTCAACCCGATGCTGCTTGAGGAAGTCGCTGTCGCCGTCAAGCCGGCCGGCGCAGATGGGGCTGCGGCACAGGGCGCAGCCGAGGTTTCCGCGCTGGCCTGTGATGAGGGCGCCGACGCGCCTTCCGCGTCGATGGCCTTCACCACGTAGTAGTACGTCGTCGAAGCGGCGAGACCGGTGCTGGTGAAGGTGGTGCCCGTCGGCGAGCCTAGCAGGTTGCTCGACGACGGAGTGAACCCGCTGGTGGTGCTGCCGTAGACGGCATAAGAGGTGATGGTGCAGTTGGTGGGCGCAGTCACTGCAGTCCAGCTAAGGCCGATCGCGCTGGAGGAGGAAGCTGTCGCCGTAAGCCCGGTCGGTGCGGAAGCAACGGTGGTGCAGCTGGTGGATAAATCCCTGACCTCAATGCCGCTCACGACGGGTTGGTTTGCCGCGCCTTGGGTGAAAGCGATCACGATATCGCCACTGCTGTTGGCAGTGGCGGTGAAGGACTTCAGCAGCGCCGCATTAACGCCAACGGTGGCGTAGATATCCAGGTTCGTGAGCACAGAAGTGCCGTTGATGGCCACGTCGAATTCGCGCTGGCCCGCAGCGGTGAAATACGTCTCGGCGAAGTGCAGCAGGACGGTGTACTGTGTGCCGGCCGTCAGGCCTGGAATGGTGTACGTGAAGATCCCTGCCCGCGCGTGTTGATAGACGGCCATCGGGGCCGCGTTAGCGCCCGGCTGCGTGAGGTTGATGGTCGCGGTACTAACCTGGTTATCCCCACCGCCGCTAAAGTCTTCATCGGCAACAAAGGAGTAGTCGCCTCCGGACGAGTTACTCTGCGCCGGGCCGCCGGCGGCGATGGCGACAACTTCCTGGCCAATCGCACCTTTCGCGCCGGCAAAACCAACAGCGGAAACCACTGCCAGTCCAAGCAAAGTCCGAAGAACAGCCTTTGTGCAGAGGATCGACTCATTGTTTGACATTACATTCTCCTGTCTTGCTTAAAAAACATCTAGTGTAGTGCGTCACCGATGGCGTCTTGTAACTAGTTGGATCATTCGCGTGGCCCGCCGAGCAGCTAACTTGCCTGCGGCAAGTAGAGGGAGAAATGAACAACAACCGGAGTTGTCATCATTCACACCATCACACCAAATGGAACCTCACCCTCACCTGGAGATCCAGTCCCGAAGGGACGACCTGAAAGTAGCCCAGGACGTCAGTCCTGGGTTACGGTCTACAAAGGTTGAGTAGTCCCGCCAGGGACGGCTGAAACCCGTAGGACGCATTCAGCCGTCCCTCCGGGACTAGCCTTCTCTTCCAATTCCAACCCAGGACTGACCTCCTGGGCTACTTTCAGGTCGTCCCTTCGGGACTGGATATCGAGGCTGGCTGAGGAAGCCCGGCACCCTTGTTCATTAGGAGCGCAGCCGAGGGATCTGCAGTTCTACGGACCCTTCCTGGAAATGTTTGTCGCCGCACTAGCGGATTTCAATGCCCATGACGAGTGGCTGGTTGGCCGCGCCTGTGGTGAAGGCGATCACAATATCGCCGCTGCTGTTTGCCGTGGCGGTGAAGGTCTTCACCAGTGCTGCATTGGCGCCAACGGTGCCGTAAACATCCAGGTTCGTGAGCACAGAAGTGCCGTTGATGGCCACGTTGAATTCGCGGTCACCTGCAGCAGTGAAATAAGTCTCGGCGAAATGCAGCAGCACGGTGTACTGTGTGCCGGCCGTCAGACCCGGAATGGTGTAGGTAAAGACTCCGCTCCGCCCGTGCTGATACACCGCCATCGGCGCTGCATTCGCGCCTGGTTGCGTGAGGTTGATAGTAGCGCTAACGACTTGGTTATCCCCTCCACCGCTATAGTCTTCATCGGCAACAAAGGAGTAGTCCCCACCCGTAGCGTTGCTCTCCGCCGGACCGCCGGCCGCGATGGCCACGATCTCCGCGCCAGAGGCCGCCTGCGTGGTCGCGGACTGCTGCGTCGAGGCGGTCGAAGTCCCGTCTGCGTCCACCGCCTCGACCACGTAGTAGTAGGTGGTCGAAGCCGTAAGACCGGTATTCGAGTAGCTTGTGCCGGTGGTGCTGGTGAGCAGATTGCTGGACGACGGAGTGAACCCGCTGGTTGTACTCCCGTAGAGGTTATAGGTACTGATGGTGCAGTTAGCCGGCGGAGTTACCGCCGTCCAACTGACGCCAATGACGCTGGAGGAGGAAGCGGTTGCCGTCAACCCTGTCGGCGCCGAGGGAACTGCGGAGCAGGATGCAGCCGCCGTCTCCGCGCTGACCTGCGTCGAGGCCGCCGAAATGCCGTCCGCGTCTACTGCTTCCACTACGTAGTAGTAGGTGGTCGAAGCTGCCAGACCGGTGTTAGAGAAGGTCGTGCCCGTGGGTGAACCCAGCAGGTTGCTCGACGACGGAGTGAACCCGCTCGTGGTGCTGCCGTAGACCTTATAAGAGCTGATGCTGCAGTTAGCCGGAGCGGTCACTGCAGACCAGCTCAGAGCGATGGTGCTGGAGGAGGAAGCCGTGGCCGTCACCCCGGTAGGGGTTGAAGGAACCACGCTGCAACTACTGCTTGAGCTGCTGCGCACTTCAATGCCCATCACCAGCGGCTGGTTGGCCCCACCCAGAGTGAAGGCGATCACAATATTCCCGCTGCTGTTGGCAGTAGCGGTGAAGGTCTTGACCAAAGCTGCGTTGGCTCCGACGGTCGCATAAACATCCAGGTTAGTCAGCACACTGGTGCCATTGATGGCCACGTTGAATTCGCGGTCACCCGCAGCCGTGAAGTACGTCTCGGCGAAATGCAGCAGCACAGTGTACTGCGTGCCGGCCGTCAGGCCCGGAATTGTGTAGGTGAAGGCCCCACTCCGACCGTGCTGATACACCGCCATCGGCGCTGCATTCACGCCTGGTTGCGTAAGGTTGATGGTGGCGCTTGTGACGGCATTGTCCCCACCACCGCTGAAGTCTTGGTCGGCGACAAAGGAGTAATCACCGCCGCCGGAGTTGCTCTCCGCCGGGCCGCCCGCGGCGATAGCTACGATTTCCGTGCCGGATGCAGCTGCCTGCGTAGTAGCTGATTGCTGCGACGATGCCACCGAATTACCGAACGCGTCCACTGCTTCCACGACAAAGTAATAGGTCGTTGAAGCCGAGAGGCCGGTGTCGGAGTAACTCGTGCCGGACGACACGCTGGCAATGAGGTTGCCGGAGCCTGGCGTAAATCCACTGGTCGTGCTGCCGTAGATGTTGTACGACGAAATGGAGCAACTAGCCGGAGGTGTTACTGCCGTCCAACTCAGGTTGATGGCGCTGGAGGAAGCGGCGGTCGCTGTAAGTCCCGCCGGAGCCGAGGGGACCGCACTGCAGCTGCCGCCGCCGCTTTGCGTCTCCGCGCTGGCCTGGTTCGAGGCCGCCGAGGCGCCGAACGAATCAAGTGCTTCCACAAGGTAATAGTGGGTTGTCGACGCTGCGAGGCCGGTATTAGTATAAGTGGTTCCCGCAACCCCACTCGCAATCAAATTGCTCGACGACGGAGTAAACCCGCTGGTGGTACTGGCGTAGACGCTGTACGAACTGATGGTGCAGGGAGGGTTCGCGGGAGCCGCTGTCCAGCTCAAGGCGATGGCGCTCGAGGATGATGCAGTGGCCGTCAGATTGGTCGGTCCCGTGGGTGGAACCGAGTCGCATGTCGCAGCGGCCAAAGTCTCCGCGCTGGCTTGCTGCGAAGCAGCCGATGTGCCGTATAAGTCAACTGCTTCGACGACGTAATAGTAAGTTGTTGAAGCCGCGAGGCCGGTGTTGGAGTAGCTGGGGCTTGTAATTCCGCTCGCGACCAAGGTGCTCGAGGAGGGAGCGAACCCACTGGTGGTGCTGCTGTAGACGTTGTAGGAGTTGATGGTGCAGCCGGCTGGAGGGGTCGCTGCGTTCCATGTCAGAGCGATGATGCTGGAGGAGGATGCCGTCCCCGTCAACCCGGTGGGCGCGGAGGGTACGGCAGAGCAAACGGAGGAATCGCCGAGCACCTCGATGCCATTGATCATGGGTTGGTCGAGGGCGCCATTCGTGAAGGTGACCACAATATCGCCGCTGCTGTTGGCGGTTGCGATGTACTGCTTAATCACAGCCGTGTATTGCGCACCGGCGGCTGCGTAGATGTCGAAGTTTGTCAGCACCGATGTGCCGTTGATGGCCACATCGAATTCACGATCGCCGGCCGCCGGGAAATACAGCTCCGCAAAGTGCAGACGTACGGTGTAATTCGTTCCCGCGGTCAGGCCCGGAATTGTGTAAGTCACGGCCCCTTGCCGCGCCGATTGATACACCGCGGCGGGAGCAGCAATGGAAACAAGATTGGCGGGTATGGTGATTGGGTTAGTGACCGCGTAGGTGGTTCCGGCGGTGCCGTAGTCTTCGTCCGCGACAAAGGAATTGTCGCCGCCACTCGTGTTGCTTTCCGCTGGGCCGCCGGCGTTGATAGACACGAGGTCTGCTGGTGGAGTTGTAGCGGTTGCCTGGGCCGAGGCCGCCGAAGTGCCGTCTGCGTCAAGAGCTTCGACGACCAGGTAGTAGGTCGTAGACGGTGTGAGGCCGGTGCTGGAATAACTCGCCGTGGTCACGCCGCTCGCAACCAGGTTGCCTGAGCCCGGGGTAAACCCGCTGGTGGTGCTGCGGTAGACATTGTAGGAGCTGATGGTGCAGTTAGCCGGAGGGGTTACCGGTGTCCAGGTGAGGCCGATGACGCTGGGCGAAGTCGCCGTAGCTGTCAGCCCGCCTGGCGCCTGGGGAAGCGTGCTGCAGGGCGGGGTAACCGGCGTGCTGGCAGTCGCCTGCGACGAGGCCGCCGATGTACCATCTGCGTCGACGGCTTCGACTTTGAAATAGTAAGTCGTGAGATCAGGCAGGCCGGTGTCAGCGTAGCCGGCGCTCGTAATCCCGCTCGCGATCAGGTTACTCGGGGACGGAGTGAATCCGCTGGTGGTGCTGCTATAGACGTTGTAGAAACTGACGGTGCAGTTGGCCGGAGGGGAGACCGCCGTCCAACTCAAAGTGATGACGCTGGACGAAGTGGCCGTTGCCGTCAGCCCAGTCGGCGCCGAAGTGACCGCGGTGCAATTGCTGGTCGTTGTCCGAGGATCCGAGACTGCAACAATGGGAAACGAAACTGAACCGCTCGTCAGCCCTGGAGCCGTAGCAGTCACCGTCACGGTACCAGGAGTGAACTGGCTGCGAAGGGCGATTCTGGTCATGCCGCCCTCAACTTGCAACTCAGGGTCACCCGGCGAGTGATAGAAAGCGTCAGCCACCCCGTTTATGTACGTGGAGTTGGCGTTGGAGTATGCGTTTGTATTCGTGGACACATATTGCTGGGTTCCGCCCTGGTATGTGGCCGGGCCGGTCACCGAAAACGTGACAAGATCCGAGGCAAGGGGTTCCCAATTCCCATTCGCGTCTTCGATCGTGGCCGTAACAAAGGCCGCATCCGAACCATTTGCCGTGACCTGGAAGGCCGTGCCATTCGGCTTGGTCAGCTCAGGAACTTGGGTGAGCACGATCTTGTTTTCAGCCCCGGCCGTTGTCCTGCTATCCGTCGCGACAACGGTTCCGGACTCGTTCAGGCATTCCGCCGTCACCGTCCCGGATACCCAGGGCACTATCCAGGACGTCTGGAAGGGTATTAGGGTAGCTGACTGCGTCTGATTCGCTTCGTCGTCCGAGTCCCACGGGTTCGGCGTCTCAATCGAGCCCTGTTGTGCGCCGTTGACGAGCAGTTTGACTGACGGGCAGTTACTAAAGGCGTTCACCTGCACATTTCCAGGGGAAAGGTTCCAGTGTCCCGATAAGTGAACGACCGGCGTGATCGAGAAAGGTGTCCAGGCGGCCTCGTAGACGTAATACAACAACTTTGGGAAGCGGTTCTGGTCCATCGAGGAAGCGCCCAGCGAGCGAACAGCATTCGAGTTTCCGGGAGCAGTTGTGCTGCTGCCTGCTTCCACAAATTGGCCTGTCTCGCCGGGAGTATCCGCGAGGTACCACTGCGCCATGCCCATTGCATTGTCTGCCCTGCCCAGGCGCCAGTTGTCCAGAAAAGGCGCAACAAAGGCGAGTTCGTAATTCCACGCCAGGCCGCGCGCCGTGCCCGTGCCCCAATACTCCGCTCCCCAGGCCGGGTTATTCGGGTAATTGTTCTTGACACCAACCTCGCAGCCTTGCAGGGTGCAACCAAGCAGATAGCCGTTGACAGGGTCGGGCGTACGGTCGGCCGCAACCCGCGTATTGATTGGATCCCAGGTTGAATTTATGGCCAGGAGGGCCTCGCCGACAGACTCCTCCATGGTGCCGTTATTCGATTCCCAGTCGAGAATCGACGGATGGCTGCGATCGCGAACGATCATGTCGCGGTGCAGCTCTTCCTTCAGCGTCACCATATCGGCAGTTGGGTCAGCGAAAGCTTCTTCGTTATCTCCGCTCGGCTGGTCGATCATGATGCCGTATGCATCTGCCGCGTTTACGAATTCTTCGCTGGAGGTTGAGTGGCCGGGACGGTAAATATTTCCGCCCTCCGCGGCCAGCAGCGAGAGGTCGCGCCACTGCTGCTCTTCCGGAACGGATGATCCCAACCCCGGATAATCGTAGCGTCCCGAGCCTCCCCACAAATTCATCGGATGGCCGTTGAAGATCGGGTAATTGGCATTCCAGGCGATCGTGCGGATACCGAGCGGGCTTTGCGCGGCGTCGACTACTACGCCATTAACGCTGACGATGTGGTTGACGGTGTACAAATACGGTGTACCGTAGACGGAATTGTTTGGATACCATAAGGTCGGATTACTTACCGTGATCTGTTGCGAGAACATTGGAGTCGGCGTAGACGGGAAATTGCCCGGGGTCATGGGAGCTACTGTCTGCGTGAGGGGCGTCCCGGTAGCGACTACGTTTCCGTTCGCATCCACAATCTGCGTCGTCAGCGTTACTGCCTGGGAAGCCGTGGTCTCGTTGAGAACGTTCGTCTCCACCTGAATAACAGCCGAGGCAGCTTGCGCTGTACTGGTTGAAGAAGGAACCTCCGATACGGTTGCCACGTAGGTGCCCCAGGTTGCCTGATTGGAGTACACGTTGACGGGAATATGCACCTTGTTTGTAATGAACATCTTTACCGGACGAAACAATCCGGCCATGGCCTGACCGAAGCGGAAGACCTCGGAGAATTGCGGATCTTCAAACCACGTATTGTCCCTGGAAACGCTCACCGCGAGCACATTTTCCGTGGCGCCGTCAGCGGCTATATAGGGCGTAAGGTCGACTATGAAGGGAATGAAGCCGACCACATGGGACGCTTGCGCATCTGCTGAGATGGTGCTGATGCCCGGCAGAAGCGTGCCATTGATGTAAACCTGCGCGCCCGTATGCGCGCCTTCAAACTCGACCACGATCTTGCTGTTCGCATACGCCGGGTCGACCTTGAAGTGCAGGCGATACCAGTTGTTTTGTCCACACAAAGACCCTTGACCGCCGCCCGATGCCTGATTGATAAACGTGCGCCATATATTCGCGTC
>Ga0302325_10010794_pt1 | contig 19747 bp, 11 predicted proteins | sample Palsa_T0_2_FD_201948 | JGI IMG/M metagenome (GOLD analysis project Ga0302325, IMG submission 201948) | Peat permafrost microbial communities from Stordalen Mire near Abisko, Sweden - Palsa_T0_2 | ecosystem: Environmental > Terrestrial > Soil > Palsa > Peat permafrost | place: Sweden: Abisko...
AGCTCGTTGGCCGCATCCAGAATCGCTGGGGACCCAGCCGCGTGGGTCCGTTTGGCCTGTTGCAGCCGCTGGTGGATGGCGCCAAGCTCTTCCTCAAGGAAGACATGATTCCCACCAATGTCTATAAGCCGCTCTACCTGCTGGCTCCGCTGATCGCACTGGGCTGTTCCCTGCTCTCAATCGCAGTCATCCCATTCGGCGCGCCGATCACTTACAGAGGTGTAAGGCTCTTTGAAATATCGGACCTGAACGTGGGCCTGCTCATCATTCTCGGCGTGACTTCGATCAGCGTTTATGGCATTGCACTGGCGGGATGGTCTTCGAACAACAAGTATTCGCTGCTAGGGGCACTGCGTTCTTCCGCGCAGATGATCAGCTACGAATTGGCGCTCGGCCTTTCTCTGGTGGGGATCGTGCTGCGCACCGGGTCGCTTTCCCTGACGGAGATTGTGAAGATCCAGTCGGTGCATGGCATCGCCAGTTGGAATATCTTCGGCGGCGGCCAGTTTATCGCGTTCCTTATCTACATGACTGCGGCCTATGCCGAGACCAACCGCGCGCCTTTCGATCTGCCGGAAGCGGAAACGGAGCTTACCGGCGGTTACCACACTGAGTACAGTTCGATGAAGTTCGCCATGTTTTTCATGGCCGAATACGGCAATATGATCACCGTCGGCTGCGTGGCTACGCTGCTCTTTCTTGGCGGCTGGACCAGCCCTTTTGGCGACCTGATTCCGCAGCCGCAAAATTTCTTAATTCACGCGATCATGCCGATCGTATGGTTCGTGGCCAAGGTATTCTCATTTCTCTTTCTCTACGTCTGGGTGCGCGGCACGCTGCCCCGCTTCCGCTATGACCAGCTTATGGGCTATGGATGGAAGTACCTCATGCCCCTCGCTATGCTCAACATCGTGGGGACCAGCCTGGTAATGGCTGTGTTTCCGTAAGTTACAATCGGGTTTGGCCGCAACGACATCGGCCTCTACAACGATTCTCAACACGCTGTTGCACTTACGCTAAGAAGACCAATGCACCTGATCTTATTCCTCATCTTCGCGGGTTTTTGTCTGGCCGGAGCGATCAATCTGCTCATGCAGACGCATCCCATCAACTCTGCCCTTTCGCTCATTGTGGTGATGAGTTCGCTCGCCGTGCTCTACCTGCTGCTAGGCGCGGAGTTTCTGGCCATTGCCCAGATCATCGTCTACGCCGGCGCGGTGATGGTGCTGTTCACCTTTGTGGTGATGCTGCTCAACGTAGGCGAAGAAGAGAAGACGCACGGCAGCAAAATCGCCAAGATCGTCGGCTTCCCGGCCATCTTCGTCTTCTTCTCGATCGCGACCACGGTTCTGCTCGAAGCTCAGCGCCATCTCGACAGCCTGAAGATGGGCGGCATCCGGCTCTCGGATGCCATGACGACTCTCCGCGAACTGAGCCAGGTCTTGTTTACGGATATGCTGCTGCCCTTTGAACTCACGTCGGTCCTGGTCCTCATCGCCATTTTAGGCGCGGTTGCGCTGGCTCGAAAGGAGGGCCACTCCTGATGAATCCCGCTCTCTGGCATGAAGTCCCAAGCTCCTGGTATCTGATCCTTTCTGCGATGTTGTTTTCGCTGGGTGTGATCGGCTTTCTTATCAAGCGCACGCTCATCACCGTCTTCATGTCGATCGAGCTGATGCTTAACGCGGTGAATCTCTCGTTCGTCACGTTTGCCCACGACTGGCATGCCGTCAAGGGTCAGATTTTCGTCTTCTTCGTGATGATGGTCGCAGCCGCCGAAGCCGCGGTGGGACTGGCCATTATCATCAGCATCTACCGCAGCCGCGCCACACTGAATGTCGACCAGGTCGACCTAATGAAGCTCTGACGAGACTATGAACGCACACCTCCATCTCTGGCTTATCCCGATACTGCCTTTCGCCGGTTTTCTGGTCAATGGGCTGCTCGGCCGCCGCCTGCCGAAAGCGCTGGTCTCGGCCGTGGCGCTGGGATTTCCGCTCGCGTCGCTGATCGTCGTGGCTCGCGCCGCATCCATTTTCTTCAGCGTCACGCCGCAGCCTGTGCCGTGGCTCATCAACTACGGGAGCTGGATCAGCGCCGGACCGCTGCATCTCGACTTTTCTTTGTATCTCGATCAGTTGAGTCTGCTCATGCTCGGTATCATCACCGGCGTCGGATTTCTGATTCATGTCTACTCGGTCGGCTACATGGCCCATGAGGATGGGTACTGGCGCTTCTTCAGCTACCTGAACCTGTTTCTCTTCTCCATGACCACGCTGGTGCTGGCCGAGAACTACATTCTGATGTTTGTCGGCTGGGAGGGCGTGGGTCTCGCTTCGTATCTCCTGATCGGCTTCTACTACGAAAAGAAGTCTGCTGCCGACGCGGGCAAGAAGGCCTTTGTTGCGAACAGAGTCGGCGACGTCGGTTTCCTGCTGGGCATGTTCCTGCTGCTTTCTCAGTTCAAGTCGCTGAGCTTCTACGAAATTGGGAGCAATCTTGGCGCAAATCCCGCCTTGCAGGGTGGAATCTTAACCGCCATCGCGCTTTGCCTGGTCGTAGGCGCCTGCGGCAAATCGGCGCAGATCCCGCTCTATGTCTGGCTGCCGGACGCGATGGAAGGCCCCACGCCGGTTTCCGCACTTATCCACGCGGCAACCATGGTCACGGCCGGCGTGTACATGATCTCGCGCACGCACTTTATCTTTGACCGGTCGCCGCTGGCGCTTTCGGTTGTCGCCATCATCGGCGCTGTTACCGCGCTCTTCGCCGCAACCATCGCCCTGGTGCAGACGGACATCAAGCGCGTCCTCGCCTACTCGACCATTTCACAGCTTGGATACATGTTCCTGGGCTGCGGCGTGGCAGCCTACTCGGCAGCGGTCTTTCACCTGATGACCCACGCCTTCTTCAAGGCGCTGCTCTTCCTCGCGGCCGGTTCGGTGATCCACGGAATGGGCGGAGAGCAGGATATGCGCAAGATGGGCGGACTGAGAAAGAAGCTGCCCATTACGTTCTTGACCATGACCGTGGGCGTATTTGCGATTGCCGGAATTCCGCCTTTAGCTGGATTCTTTTCCAAGGATGCCATTCTTTACGAGGCCTTCCAACAAGGATCCCTTGGCAAAGTAGTTTACGTCATCGGACTCGTCACTGCGCTCCTTACCAGCTTCTACATGTTCCGGCTCTGGTACCTAACGTTTCTCGGAGAAAACCGAGCGGAAAATGTTGAGGAGCACGGCGCTGCGGTGCATGCCCATTCCGGCACCAAGCTTGTGCTTGAAGCCGAACAACACCACGAGCCTCACGAGAGCCCGTGGTCGATGCTGGGGCCGCTTGTCATTCTGGCCATCCTAGCATTCGGCGGAGGCTGGATTGGCATCGAGCGTTTCGGCGCATATCTCGCTCCCGTAGTCGGACCAGTCACCGACCCTGCGCTTCAATCCGGCGGCAAGAGTCTCGACTACATCCTCAGCGGCGTTGCTGTTGCGGTTGCGTTGCTCGGCCTGCTGATCGCTCACGTCTTCTACTTCCGCAAGAACGATCGCGCCGCCAAACTGGCTGCCGCATTGTCCGGGCCGTACGACCTGCTCGTCCACAAATACTGGATCGACGAGTTGTACCAGAACGTCATCGTCACGCCGATCACGCTGGCTTCGCGCTACATCCTGGGCTGGGTTGGCGAGGGCGTAATCATCCGCGGCTCAACCTGGCTGCTGGGCGGCGTGGCCACGCTGTTCGGCGAACTGTTTCGCCGCTGGCAATCGGGCAATCTACGCAGCTACTCGGCGTGGCTGGCTGCAGGCGCTGTGGCTTTGCTCTTCTTCGCCGTGGTTGGCTATGTGCTGGGCGTCGGCGGACCCGATCTTCGCATGGTTTGGGCGGGCCACTAGAACATGGACAATATCATCCTTTCGCTCATCCTCATCGCTCCTCTGGTCGGCGCACTTATGGTGCTGCTGCTACCGGACAAGGGCAAGCTTCCTGCCGGCGTTGCGCTGACCTTCTCGCTCGTGACGTTCTTTCTCACGCTGCATCTGCCTGCGCATTTCGATCCCGGCGCGGCCGGCTTCCAATTCGTCCAGGACTTTTCCTGGATCGCCAATCCGGCCATTCGCTACCACGTCGGCGTGGACGGTCTCTCGCTCTGGCTGGTGGTGCTTACCGGCCTGCTCGCGCCGGTCGGAGTGCTGGCCAGTTGGAAGACCATCCAGACCCGCGGCAAGGTCTTCTACGCGCTCTTTCTGGTCCAGCAGACGGCCATGCTTGGCGTCTTCGTCTCACTTGACCTGATGCTCTACTACGGCTTCTGGGAGCTGTCGCTGGTGCCGATGGCCATCCTCACCGCCATGTACGGGCGCAATCTCACGGAGAACGGCGGCGCAAAGGCGGCCATCCGGTTCTTCCTTTACACCTTCATCCCTTCTGCGCCGCTGCTGGTCGCGATCCTGTGGCTCTACGCGAAGACTCATAGTTTCCAGTTTGAAGTGCTCCAGGCCGCCATCGCCAACGGAAGCTTCCCCGCTGGACCGCTCTGCTGGGCGGCATTTGCGTTCCTGGCCGCGTTCGCCGTCAAAGTCCCGGTGCTGGGCCTGCACGGATGGCTTTCGGACCTATTCTCTGAGGCGCCCGTCGCCATGGCCATGGTTGCTGCCGGCAAGCTTGGGCTTTACTCGCTGATCCGCTTCCATGTCGGCCTCTTCCCCGTTCAGGCGCGCCAGATTGCTCCGTGGATGATCGGAATTGCCGCGGTCGGCATCCTGTACGGCGCGCTGCTGGCCCTGGTGCAGAAGGATTTTTGGAAGCTGCTCGCCTACGGCACCATGAGCAGCCTGAGCTTCTGCACCCTCGGCATCTACGGATTCACGCTTGCAGGGCTGGACGGCGCAGTCTTTCAGACCGTCAACGAAGGCCTGATCGGCGCGGCGCTCTTTGTTCTGCTGGGCGTGCTCTATGACCGCTTCGGCACCAGCCAGATCAGCCTCTATGGCGGACTTGCGAAGAAGACGCCGGCTCTGGCGACGCTCTTTGTCATTACCGGACTGGCGCTGGTCGGCCTGCCACTCTTCAACGGCTTTATTGGTGAATTCCTCGTGCTCTCCAGCACCTTTACCGGGGTCAGCATCGGATGGGCCGTTACAGGGACGATCGGCGTGATTTTGAGCGCGGCTTACCTGCTTTCGCTGGTGCAAAAAATCTTTTACGGACCGCAATCCGACATGGTTTCGAAAGCTCCGGTGCTTGATTTGAATGGATTGGAACACCTCAATCTCTGGCCGCTCGCGGTTCTCATGCTTGTCATGGGCGTTGCGCCGAATTTATGGCTTTCCAGGATCGAGTCAAGCGCGACCATAACCAACAAAAGGGCTCTGAACTCTACCATCAATCAGGTCTCATTTGACCCGAAACATATGCTCACGCTGAAGGTCGACACCAGTTCAGCTACTACCGGAGGCCAGCAATGATCCCCGATCTCTTCCGCATCCTCCCGGAAGTCGTTCTCACCGTCACCGGCGTGATCATCATGCTGCTCGATGCGGGTATGGCCCCTGCTTCTTCCCGCCGTTGGCTCGGCTGGGTGGGAGCCTTTGGCGTCACCGGCGCGCTGGTCACAAGCCTTTGGCAACTTTCATTTCCAGCGGGCACTGCCTTCTACGGCACCGTTCAGACCGACGCGTTTTCCGTCTTTTTCCATGTGCTTATCTGCGGCATAGTCATCGTTGCGCTGCTTCTCTCGCTCGATGCCTTACCGGCCGACCAGCACCATCGCGGCGAATACTTCGCGCTGATGGTCTTTGGCACGGTCGGCATGTGCCTGATGACCTCCGCCGTTGAACTGCTGGTGGTCTTCATCGCGCTCGAAATCTCCTCGATCTCCACCTACATCCTCGCCGGCTACCGCAAGAACAGCGCAAAAAGTCCCGAAGCGGGCATCAAGTATTTTCTCCTCGGCTCCTTCGCAACAGGATTTCTGCTCTACGGCGTCGCGTTGATCTTCGGCGCTACCGGCACGACGCAGATCAACGAGATCGCTGGAAAGATTCCCCAGGCTTCGTCGTCGCTGGTTTGTGCAGCGTTTGCCATGCTCATGGTCGGCGTCCTCTTTAAAGTCTCCGCCGCGCCGTTCCATGTGTGGACGCCCGACGTCTACGAAGGCGCGCCGTCTCCGGTGGTTGCGCTGATGTCCACCGCGCCCAAGGCCGCTGCCTTCGCGCTGTTGATCCGTCTGCTCTACACCAGCTTCCCGATGCTCGCGCCGCTCTGGCAGCCGCTGATGTGGATTGTGGCCGTGCTTTCGATGACGGTCGGCAACCTGGCCGCGCTGCGGCAGGAAAATGTGAAGCGGATGCTGGCCTACTCCTCGATCGCCCACGCCGGCTATCTGCTGGCCGCTTTCGCCGGACTTGGATTCAGCGGAATTGCCGCTGCCAGTTTCTACATCGCTGCTTATTCCGCCATGAACGTCGGCATCTTTGCGGTGGTCACCGTCGTCAGCGGATACGAAGAGAAGCTTCCGCTCATCGGCGACTTCCGCGGACTGATCTATCGCGCTCCGATTCTGGGCGGGCTGGTCATCTTCTTCCTCACCTCGTTGATCGGCATTCCCTTCACCGCCGGCTTCTTCGGCAAGTTCTATTCGTTCTCGACAGCGCTGCAAGGCGGCGCGGTGTGGCTTGGCCTCATCGGCCTGCTCAACTCCGGTCTGGCCGCCGCGTACTATCTCAAACTGGCAATCTCCGTGGCCCAGCCGCCGGCTGAGGCTTCAAAGTCGCTGCCCCCTCACGCGCCCATTCGTGGAGGGGCCGCTGTATTCGCCGCGCTGGCGTTTTCGGCAGTTGCCACGCTGATTCTCGGCATTGCGCCTACCCGCGTTTTAACTTCCGCGCAGGCCGCCGCTGCCAGCTTCCGCAAGACTCCCGGAAAGACTGTGGCAACCGGATACAACGCCGCGCGTGGCATGAGTGGAGCACTCAACGTATCCGGCAAATAGCGAATCAGCTCTGCGATTTCGTCTCAACGTCAGCCCGCAGCAATGCCGCCTCCGCCGGAGTCAACAGTTCCCGGTAAAAGGCCGCAGCCAGCCCCAGCACCCGTTCGCGCGTATACCGTTCCAGTATCCAGGCTCGTCCGGCGGCGCCAAGCCGGGCGCGTTTTTCGGAGTCGCGCAGCAACTCCAGCACCGAATCGGATATCGCGCCGGAATTTTCCGGCGGAATCAGCCTCCCCGTCACCTCCGGCAGCACAGCATCCCGCGCTCCAGTCGATTCCGTGGTGATGACCGCCAATCCGCAGGCCGACGCCTCCAGCACGACGTTGGGAAATCCCTCCCGGTGGGTTGGCAGCACAAAGAGGTCCATAGCGCGGTAATACGGCACGGTATCGATGACGAAACCGGTACAGCGAATCCTCGGGTGCGCCGCGATTCGCTGCCGCAATCCTGCGTCGAGAGCGTCTTCGGATTCATCGAACCAACCCACCAGAAGTAGCCAGCAGAGCGGCTCGGCTCTGGCGATCTCGTCAAAGGCCTCCAGCAGGTCCGGAATCCCTTTATCTTTCGTCAAACGCCCAACAAAACCGAGTACGAATTCCTCCGCGCCGAAGCCAAACTCGGCGCGAACCGCGCTCGATCCGGGAGAAAATCGCGCGGTGTCCACTCCGTTGCTGCTTCCATCGCCCAGCAGCCGAAGCTTTCGTTCGGGGCCAAGGCGTAGTTCCCGCGCCAATGCGCGCAGGCTGCTGCTATTGCAGAGCACGAGATCGGCGCATCCACTGGCTACCCTCTCCGAAAGCAGCAATAGCCGCCTCTTTGCTCCGCGTGTTCCTTCGAGTTTCAATCCCCGCAAGGTATAAACCCGGTGCGGGATGCGTGTCAGCCAGCCGGCAATATTTCCCAGCAAGCCGGCCTTGGGAGTGCTGAAATCCGTGATCGCCGGACGCACTCGGCTGAGAAATCGGCACAAGGCCAGGAACGAGCGGAGATCCGAAAATGGCGCAATGCCGCGCTTCATGGGCAGCGGATAGGCATCGATTCCCTCTTCAGCGGCGATCCGATCCAACGACTCGCCCGGAGAGGAAATCAGCGTGACCTTGAAGCCGGCCAGACGCAGCGACCTCAGGCGTCCCCTGAGCACCAGGCAGGTCTGGTCGCTGGTGACTCCGATGACGAGGCGCAAGTTTCGCTGTTCCAGTCGCACAGGAGCGCCATGGCGGAAGAGCTGAGATCGTGGATCGGTTTCCGGTGAGTTGATGGCCATCGCGACCCTTCATGAATACGCGACCCAGCCAGGGAAAGGGATGAGAACTCCGCAATAGTTTCAACTTAGTACTGTGTCATCGGGTCAGTTTGGCAACAGTACCGGAACGGAACTAACTCGCCTAGCCACACTCACAAAATCGGAGTAGTCTCGGAGGCAATTCCAACTAGAATGAATCCGCCGACCCATGAAGCAGCCCATCCAGTTACTGCTCCTGATCCCGCATCTCGGTGGGGGCGGTGCTGAGCGCGTCATTGCGCACTTGGCGCGGCATCTCGATCCGCTTCGTTTCACGGTGCATCTTGGCCTTATCGCTCAGGATTTCCCTGGAGCCGAAGCGCTTCCAGCCACGGTTCAAGTGCATCGATTGCATTGCAAACGAGTGCGCGCGGCTGCACCTTCGTTGCTGCGGATAGTGCGCGAGATCCAGCCCGATATCATCCTGAGCGGAATGGCGCATTTGAACTTTCTCATTCTGCTGCTGAGACCGTTTCTGCCTCGCCACATTCGCATATTGGTGCGCCAGAACACCACGGCTTCGTCCGCCGCAACTACGCACGGGGTGCGCCTTGCTTACCGTTATCTTTATCCGCTCGCGGATGGGATCGTTTGTCAGTCTCAGGCCATGGCGGACGATCTAGCTGAGGGATTCGGCGTTTCCCGGAACAAACTGGCAGTTCTCGCCAATCCCATCGACATTCCTGCCTCCTTCGCCAATTGTTCCGGGAAAAGTACTCTTTTTCCGCAAGAATCCTGGCCGCGTTTGATCGCAGTCGGGCGCCTATCACCGGAAAAAGGCATCGATCTGCTGCTCGGCGCGATGCCAGGAGTCCTCGACGAATATCCGCGCGCCCATGTTGCGATCCTTGGAAATGGACCGGAAACTTCGTCTTTGCGACATTTGGCGGTTGAACTCGGCGTGGGCGATGCGGTGAGCCTCGCCGGGCATCGAGACGATGTGCGGGAAGGCTTCGCTGCGGCAACACTCTTCGTCCAGCCTTCGCGCTACGAAGGTATGCCGAATGCACTTCTGGAAGCCGCAGCCGCCGGTTTGCCGATCGTCGCAACGCCGTCTTCGCAAGGAGTTTGCGATTTGCTCAAGGGCGCGCCCGGAACCTGGCTTACGCCGGCTATCACCGCGGAATCTCTGGCCGAGGCAATCCTGCAGGCCTTGGCCGCGTTGCACGCGAATGAAGCTCCGCAGCGATTCAATCACGCGTTTTTGAAGCCGTTTGCCAAGCGAACGGCCATGGCTGCCTACGCCAACTACCTGGAACGCTTTCGAGTACCAGCCCAGCGAATCCACATTGCCATGCTCATTCCGACCATCGGCGCAATTGGAGGCGCAGAACGCCAGGTCATACTGCTGGCAAAGGAGCTGGCGGTTCGAGGCAATCGGGTAACGATCATCGCGCTTTCAGGCACAGGACTTGCCGTCGGCGACGAACTAGCGCAAGCGGGAGTCGCGTATCTCTCGCTTGGAATGCGCAAAGCCTGGGTCGATCCGAGAGGCTGGCTCCGCTATCTTCGTTGGGTCGGTCGCAATCGGCCGGATATTCTTCACAGCCATTTACCTCACGCCACCTGGTTCGCGCGCTGGGTTCGTCTCTTCGCGCCTGTGCGGGTCGAAATCGATACTCTCCACACCAGCCGGGCCGGCAGGCAGATGCAACGGCTGAGCTATCGTGTAAGCGCCTTTCTCAACAATGTTGTTACGTGCGTCAGCGCTTCCGTTGCCGATTCCGCAGCCGGCGCCGGCATCGCGCTCAGGCAACACCTGAAGATTGTGCCCAACGGCGTAGCGCTGCCCGGCCAGGAACCGGAATCGGATCCGATGCCCAATTCGCCTGCCGAGCCGTTCCAATGGATTGCCGTTGGCCGCCTCGCGCCTGTCAAAGATTACCCAACCTTGCTTCGCGCCTTCTCCAATCTGGCCGGAGCTCCCCGCTTGCAGATCGTCGGTTCCGGTTCGGAAGAATCAAACTTGCGCTCCCTTGCTACTCAACTGAAAATCGGCAGCCGCGTACACTTCGCCGGCTTCCGGGGCGACGTATACCCTCTGCTCAGAGCCGCCGACGGGTTCGCGCTTTCTTCCCGATGGGAGGGCCTGCCTGTGGGAGTCCTCGAGGCCGCCGCCTGCGGACTCCCCGTCGTTGCCACGGACGGCCCTGGAACCCGCGAAGCAATGCTTCCCGGCGCAAGCGGCCTACTGGTTCCGATCAACGACTCCGCGGCGCTTGCCGAAGCCATGGCCGCCGTAATGGCCATGTCCAGCGAAGCACGAAGAGCGATGGGCCATTGCGGACGGCAGTTTGTCGAAGAACACTTCTCCCTGGCGTGCGTCGTCAACCGGTGGGAGCACCTCTATGCGGAGTTGCTGCAAACTCACCCGAGACCGTCGCGGAGGGGCTAGCGCATGACCAATCGCCGCCGCAAACGGGCTATGCGGATTCTGAACAGCAGACGCGCGTGAAATATCCGGTCCGCAGCCGTGCGCTGAGGAAACGGCCATTCGGAAAGCACACGGTCGACGGAAGTGAACTGCGCCGAAAAGCGATCCAGAAAGCTCTCCAGCCTTCGAACCTGTTCGTCTGTCGAGGAATTCGGGTGCAGGCAGATCGTCCACAGCCCGGATTGCTTCTCGACCGGCTCCCAGAGTTGTTGAGGAATCCATTTCACATCATGCGCGCGAAACGGCGCTTGGGCAAACCCATCCGAAACCGTCTCAATTCCTTCCGCGCGCAGCACCCGCAAAGTTGCCGAATCGAAGCCGTGTCGAGGCGCGACCCAGATCCGCGGAGACAGCCTTTGCGCCCGCAAAATGGCGATCCCGCTTCGAATCCACTCCCGCTGCGCTGCCTCTTTCGCTCCGGCAAACTCCGATCGGCTGTGCAGCGGAATCAGACTGCGGCCGTTAGATGCGCAAACATGCTTGTATCCATGCAGCCCGATCGTCGCCCCGACTGCCTCAAGACGCCGCATTCCCTCCCAAAAGCCCGCATCCGGCGGGTCGTGCTCCAGATCGGGATCGCGGTTTTCCGGCACCACCGCCAGGATCGGGCACAAGCCAAACCTCTGGATGAGCTGCGAATATCGCTGCCATCGCGCCCGGTCCATGGTTGCGCAAAGATCGTCGAAACGAAGCAGATACTGCGCAGGCCGCTCGCTCATGCCGGCTGGCTTTCGGCCGGAGGCAGCAATCGGTAAGCCCAGATCCATAGAAAGATGAAGGTGCTCACGGTCCATAGCGAGGTTGCGAGCGCAATCCCGGCCACGCCAAGCCAGCGCATCAGGATCAGATTCAGAATCACATCCAGCACCAGATTGATGATGCCGCAATACAGGATGAGAGCGGTACGCCGAATCGCCACCAAATACCTGTAAAAGACGCGGCTCACCACGTAAAACGGCAGTTGAATCGCGTACATCGCCTGCACCGGAGCGACCGCGGCCGTATCCTGCGGGCCGAAGACGCCATGCTGGAATGTCAGACGGATCATCCAGTGCGAACCGAAGATCATAGCCAGCATCACGGGCACTGAAACCAGCGCCGTCACGCCGACATAGGTGTTCATGGTGTGACGGCACCCGGCCCAGTCTCGCTTTGCCACCAACTGCGAAAAATACGGTGTCACCGCCGTTGCGATTGCCCCGGCCAGCAGATTCAAGATCACCGACACGAAACGATTGGCATAGGCCAGCGTAGCCACGCTGCCGGAACTGAGAGACGCGGCCATGCCCTGGTCGACCAGCAAGCCACCGGATGCTACCAGCCCGCTCAACAGGATTGGGCCGTACTGCGCAGCCACTTCGCGAGTCGCCGCACTGGCGCCATGCCAGCGCAGGTTGAAACGATACCCATGCGTGTGCATCATCCAAATCATCAACGAGGCGTGGATCAGCGCTCCGGCCACATTCGTATAGACCAGCGCCCAGATGCCCATGCGATCCGAGAGCAGCCATGCGCCTAGCATGATGGTCAGCGGCGTCACCATCGGAATCAGGGACGGCCACGCAAACTTGTCGAATGTGTTCAGCACCGCGGTGCAATTGGACGCAACTCCGGCGATCAATACCACTGGCAACAGCGCGTAGAACATCGATTCCGTGAGCAGCAGTTTGGCCGGTGAAAAATGCGGCACAACAATTGGAAAAAAGAGCCGCGCCAGTAACGCCATCACCAGCGATCCAACCGTCAGCAACATGCATGTCCAGATCATGGCGCTGGAGAGCAACTGCTGCGCCTTCGCTTGTCCCTCGTGTTCCCGAACCCGCACCAGGGTCGGAATCAGCGCCTGATTCATCGATTCGGAAAACAGGTTCACGAGCAATCCTGGCACCACGAACGCAATCAGAAAGGCATCCATGGCATCGCTGCGCCCAAATGCGCCGGCGACGACAAACTCCTTCAAAGTCGCCACCAGCTTCACCAGAACTCCGGCGAGGGTGACAATTGCCGCAGCCCGAAAGATTCGACGGTTGATGCTCGGTCCTATTGGTTTAGCCGGATTGGCAACGGGATCGAGCGAAACTTCAGGCATACGGATGCTATAAGTCTATGACATTGGACCAAAACCGCTGGGCGTCGCCGATGGCGGCGCCTGTTGATCCTATGGAAGCGGATACGTTGAACGGCGCTGCCCTCTGCCCAGACCTTTCTCCAAGGCGCTATAGCCGGCCGCAAATGCCTTCACTCGCATATCTATTTTCTTTACACCCGAGAACATCGCGGCTATGTTTTTAGGCTCCGAATTCGATAACCGGCCAGCCAGCGTCATCAGGCCGAAAAGCAGCCACGTTGCTCGATTTTCCTCAACCGAACCGACCATCGACGAAATCGCCCAGACTGCCAGAGTTGTACCGAAAGCAACCCGCAGCAGACCCTCCGTCCGCGCGACGGACCAGACAACGGCAGCCACAATCGCGGAGAAAATCGCCGTTCCGAGCAAGCCGCCCGTTACCAGCACCGCCATCGCCGTGTTGTGGGCCGTGTCGCCGGGCGCCAATCCTGAAGCGGCCGTGAAGCTCCCTGCTCCCGAGCCCCACCACGGCGACTGCTGGAACGCAAGCCAGCCAGCATCCCAGATATTCAGCCGGTCGTTCCAATCCCCGCTGCCGACCTCCTGCGGAATAGTCGCCAAGCGATCTAGCGAGCCAGCCGGCACAAACAGCCACAGCGCTCCGGCCATGACAGCCAGAGCCACAAAAACCAGAGAAGCCGCGCGAGGACGCGCCATCACCAACAACACCGCGGAGCCGAACAGCGCGGCCATCGCTGCCGAAAATCCGCCGCGAGAAGCCGTAAGCAGCACCCCAAGCAAACCCGCAGGCACGTAGCCGATGGCCAGCAACCGCATCTGCCATCCCTTCTCAGTGGTAAACAGGAGCGCCGCCAGAGGAAATCCTAGATCCAAAAACCTTGCGACGTCGTTCGGATCCTGTCCGGAAGCCACAAAGCGAATCTGCTGGGCCGCGAGTGCGCTCGCCGACGTGAAATCCAGAAAGGTGAGGATGGTCAGCACCCAGCAGCCAGCGACGAAGGCACGCAGCAGAGCACGCAGATCGTCTCCCGTCTCCGCCATCTCCCACACGAGCCAGACGGCCATCATGACTTGAAAATAGGAACGAATTTTTTCGAGCGTGGCCGGCTGATCGACCGTCCAGAAGTAGCTGCAAACGAAGTAAAGGTAGAAGGCAAGCACTAGCCACTGCACCAATCCTGGACGGCGCATCTGTCCGCGAGTTGGCAGCGAGGGAATCATTGCCAGCAGCAACAGAATTCCGGCGATTCGCGCCACGTTGCCAAAGGGTTCGCCCAGATCCAGCGAATACTCCCACGGCACGGCAAATGCATACAGTATGAGTAATCCGAATGTCAGCCTTCGCATAGGCTCGCCTCCTGTTCCGTGGCTTCAAAATCGTTGGGAATAGACCAATCCGGCGTAGATTGAAACGCCGATTGCCGATTGAATTGCCGATTCCAGGCTCTTGTTCAACAAGTTCTTCGCCGTGCTGTCGGGGACGAACAAAATGTCGCGATCCCGCACCGGCTCATCCGGATCCTGCCCACGAATCATCCGCCGCAGATTCAGCGTGGTCAGAGTCCGTCCGCCGGGCTGATCGCGAATCAGTATCGCCTTCGAGGCGGCATTCGGCGTCGCTCCCCACGCGAGAGAGAGCGCCTGAACCACGGTCAATCCCTGCACCGGATCGACGGCAAACCCGCCCGGCCGGATCACGTCGCCCATCACGTACACCAGGCCCGCCCGGCTCACCAGCACCGTATCTCCCGGAGCAAGCTCGGGGTTGTGATCGATCTTTTTGTCAGTCCCCGTCGGGTCCAGCACAAACGGATGGCCAGTCTGCGCGTCCTCGCGATGAAAAACGCTTACCAGCCGCCCGGCATTCGGCGAAAGCCCGCTTGCCGCCGCGATCAAGTCGAGCAGCCGGTGGTGCGCGGAGTAGGGATAGACCCCAGGCCGAGTCACCTCGCCCATCACGCTTACATCCTGTCCGGCTGCAACCGTCACCAGAACCGTAACCTGCGGATGCAGCAACATGCCGCTATCCAGGAGCGATCTTTCGACAGCCTGCGCGGCCTGCCGTTCGGACATTCCCAGGATCTTCACCCGGCCAATCAGCGGCAGCTCGACCGTCCCATCCGCGGCTACGCGCACTTGGGAATGAAACTCCGGCAGATGAAACTCGCCGACCTCCAGGAAATCTCCAGCGTCGATCGGCAAGGCCATCGGCGAACCCAGGGGATGAGCATTTTGCTCAGGCACTCCCTGAGCGGAACCAGGCGCAGTCGAATTCCAGACCGGCGGAGCCTGCTGGGCATTGGGACGCACGCCCACCGGCGCATCTTCGGGAATTTTCACCACTCCGCTTGGCAATCCCTGCGTATTGGGCGTGGGGGCCTGCCCGAAGCCGCTGGACGAAGCCAGCAGCACCAGCACCACTGCGATTCCTTTCAACCAGCTCAACTTGCCGCCTTTCGGGATAGGCCCAAAGGCATCCAACGCCAACGCTCCACCCAGCGCGACCCAGATGCCGGCAAAAAATGTGATGGCCAGGTAAAGAGGCAAATCCGGCGCCACCGGCTTGAAGGGTACGCGAGCGCGATCCACAACCGTAATGCTGGAGGCGTGAACGCCGGCCGACAAGTCCGCCTCCTCAATTCGCTGCCGAAGCTTTGAACATAACTCTCGCCCCGAAAGCACTTCCTCGTGCAGCACGGCGTACTGGATTGTCGCGTCATTCTGCGCCAATCCTGCGGCAGTTCGCGCGTCCAGCGCTTTTCGCGACAGCGCTTCGCGGCCTACCGCGACCTTATAGGTGCGCTCGAAGGCTTGCAGCAGGTTCGCGTCCACGGCGGCAATCTGCCGGTTCACGTCCGCTTCCGCCCGCGCCAGTTCCACCACGCGCGGATAATTCGGCCCATGCTCGGCCTTCAATTGCGCCAACTCCACGTCGACCTCGCTCAACTGGGTTCGCAGTTTTTGCGCCAGCGTGGCGCCGCCCGGCCCCATCTCTGCTTCCAGTTCCGGATTCGCAGCCAGCACCTCCTCCGGACTGCCCTGCTGCGCTTCCCGGAAGAGCGATTCGCGCAGGATGCGCTCTCCACTGGCCGCTATCCACTGCCGCTCTGCCTCATCGACAGCATCCACCACGGAGTCTCGGAGGGTTTCGGTCGGTTGCCCGCCCGGCACGGTCTGTTGCGTGGTCATAAAGCCATGCCTGCGCTCAAACTCCGCCAACACCTTTTCCTGTCCCTCCACCCGCGCGGTCAACGTCCTCAACTGTTCTCCAAGCCATGCCGAATCAGTCGCAGTAGCCTCCTTACGGCCCTCCACCTCCTGCGCCTCGTATGCCTTCACAAGCGCATTCACCACTGCCGCTGACAGAGCCGGATCTTTGCTGCGAAAGCGAATCTCGATCAGCAGCGTCCTCGGCAATGTATGGATATGCAGCCGCTTGGCAAAGGCGTCCAGCAGATAGCTCTGCGCCTCGGGTGTAGGATTCGCCGGATCGAAGGTCGGAAATTGCTTAGTGAATTTGCGGCTGAATGAAGCCGACGTGTAGAGCCGAAGTCCTACGATCACTCGCCAGCTCAACTGCTCGCTGCGCAGAACGTTGGCCAGCGTCTCCAGTTGCAGCGGGGTGCTCAGGATCGAGACGGGAGCCGACATCTCCGCGGCATCGATCCGCACGGATGAAACTGGCTGCATCCGCAAGGCGACCTTTGCCGAAGCCTCATATTGGTTGGGAGCGACGAGGCAGTAAGCCGCACATAGCAGCAGGAGCGCGACGATTGTCCCCAGAACAAAGCGCCACCGGCGGCGCAAAAGTCCAGAAAATTCCTGCAAGGAATACGCATTTCGCCCGCGCTCCATTTCGGGCGGCGCAGCGAGCGAGTTCCGTTCAGCATTGGGAGCAGTAGAATCCGTCACGCGCAAACCTCTGGCTCGGAACCGAGGTTCCAGCAAGCTGTGTAAGCGCAGATGGGAAGAATCAAATCAAATGGTGCAGGTGGAGATACAAAGCAGTGTCCTGCATTCGAGCACTTCCGTCAAATTTATATTTCGCGCAATGAGCAAGGCGAACGTGGATTCTCTATTCTCTATTCCCTGCTCTTCCGGTACCACTCCACCGTTCGCCGCAATCCCTCTTCCAGACTTACCGACGGCGCGTAGCCCAGCAACTCCCCAGCCAGCGAAATATCGGCCAGCGAATGCTTGATGTCTCCCGCACGCTCCGGCGTGTAGGCGACCGGTCCGGTGTATCCCGTGATTCCGCGCAGCACTTCGACCACCTCATTCAGCGTGATGCGAACGCCAGTAGCCACATTCATCACCCGTCCTGAGACCGACTCCGCCGGAGCCGAAGCCGCCAGCAGATTCCCCTCAACCGTGTTCTGGATGAAGGTGAAATCCCGGCTCGTCTCGCCGTCCCCGTAAATCGTCGGCTGCTCACCGGCCAGCATCTTGCGGCAAAAAACAGCCAGCACCCCTGAATACTGCGAAGCCGGGTCCTGATACGGTCCAAAAACATTGAAATACCGCAGCGAAACCGTCTCCATGCCATACACACGCGCAAACGAACGCATGTAATACTCGCCCGTCAGCTTGGCTACCGCGTAAGGAGAGATGGGATTGGGCAGCATCTGCTCATGTTTCGGCAGAGTCGGCGTATCTCCGTAGGCCGAGGAGGAAGCCGCATACACCACGCGCCGCACTCCGGCTTCCTTGGCCGCCCACAACAGATTCACCGTCGCATCCACGCAGGCCACATTCGAGCTGATCGGGTCCAGAACCGAACGCGGGACAGAAGGCAACGCAGCTTCGTGAAAAATCACATCCACGCCGGCACAAGCCTCTCGACAGACATCCAGATTGGCCAGATCACCCTCGACAAACTCCATCGCTTCCAGGCCCTGCAGATTTTCGCGCTTGCCGGTCGAGAAGTTGTCCACCCCACGCACCGAATCCCCGCGCCACAGGAGCGCTGCCGCAATCGACCGCCCAATGAACCCCGCCGCGCCTGTTACCAGATACTTCGCCAATGCCGACTCCAAAAAAAATTCCATTCTCAGAATACAGCCGCGAGGGTCGGCAGCAATTTCTTAGCGGCATCGAAACTCACTGCTCCCTAAACCCTCGGTGTCGATCTTCACCAGGCTTATCCATTCGCGATTGCGATATGATTCACTTCAAAGCCATGTCCTCCTCCACGCCAGCGCCCGTGCCAAAAAAACCGGAACACCATGAGCTTGAGGGAGATTATCGTCCCGCCTCCGGCGCTTACCCCGGCGCTTATCTCGACCCGGTCAACGCCCGCGTGGAGCCGGCGGATCTCAGCTACCTTTTGCGCCTCGCCGAGGCGCTGAACAACACCCTCGATCTCCGCACCCTGCTCAAACGCACCTCCGAACTCGTCCGCATCGTGATTCCCTACCGCATCTTCGCCATTCTCCTCCTGGACGAAAGCGGAAAAGAACTGCGCATGCGTTACCAGATCGGCCACACGGCCGAGGTGGAGCGCGCCAAAATTCCTCTTGGCGAAGGTGTCGTAGGCCGCGTCGCGCAGACGCGCAATGCGATCCTGATCAACGACGTTTCAAAAGTTGAAAATTACATCGCCGCCAACGAGGCCGTTCGCTCCGAATTGGCCGTCCCGCTGATCAACAAAGGCCGGGTCATCGGCGTGCTGGATATCGAAAGCGAAGAGGTCGATCACTTTCGCCCCGAGCACCTGCATCTGCTCACGCTGACCGCCTCGCGCATCGGCCAGGCGATCCAGAATGCGCGGCTCTACACGCGCATCTCCCGCCAGGCGCAAACGCTGGAAGTCCTCAACCAGATCGCCGCCGAGATCACGTCGATCCTGGACCTCGATCAGCTATTCGAGCGCATCGGCCAGCTTCTCCGTCGGCTGATCGACTACCAGATGTTCACCATCATGCTGGTCGACGCCAGCGGCGGTCGGCTCATCACCCGTTATGCGTGGCGATTCGGCCACGCCAGCACACCCACCCGCTCCCTGCCCATCAACACCGGCCTGGTCGGCGCGGCGGTGGCCGAGTGGCGCCTGATCAACGTGCCGGATGTGCGCGAAGACCCTCGCTACCACATGATCAATCCCGAGACGCGCTCGGAAATGATCGTGCCGCTCTTCTATAAAAATCGCGTCATCGGCGTGCTCGACCTCGAACACATCCGCCCCGGCTATTTTCACGAGCGCCATGAGCGCACGCTGACCACCTTAGCCGCGCAGATCGCCATTGCCATCGAAAACGCGCGGCTTTACAGCCAAGTCGTCCGCCACGAGCAGCAGTTGGAGCGCGACCTGGGCATGGCCCGGCAGGTTCAATTGCGCCTGCTGCCATCCAAAGTCCCCGAACACCGCAATGCCGAATTCGCCGCGCGCTTTCTGCCAGCGCGCTCCATTGGTGGCGACCTCTACGATTTTGTCGAATACGACGCCGACCGCTCTGCCATTATCCTCGGCGACGTCAGCGGCAAGGCCGCTCCGGCCGCGCTCTTCGCCGCACTGGTCAGCGGCATCATGCGTTCCGCGGCGATGCAGGCGCCGGCTCCCGCGGAGATGCTCAAGCTGCTCAACGATGCCTTGCAGGAACGCAAGCTCGATTCCCAGTATGTAACCATGGTCTACTCCGTCTGGAACGACGACAACCGCACTTTGCAGGTTGCCAACGCCGGCGCTGTCCCGCCTGTTTTCTGCCGCGGCGGCGAAATCACCAACATGCGCGTCGAAGGCTTCCCGCTCGGCATGTTTCCGGCAGCGGAATACGAGGAGTTCACCGTCGCTACCCAACCCGGCGACGCCTTTATCTTCGTCTCGGATGGCATCACGGACGCGGAAAACGACAAAGGCGACATGTATGGCACCGACCGGCTGACCACCATGCTCTGCGGACACCGACACCTGCCCGCCGCGCAGATCGCCGACGCCATCTTCGCGGACGTTGC
>Ga0302325_10010795_pt1 | contig 19745 bp, 15 predicted proteins | sample Palsa_T0_2_FD_201948 | JGI IMG/M metagenome (GOLD analysis project Ga0302325, IMG submission 201948) | Peat permafrost microbial communities from Stordalen Mire near Abisko, Sweden - Palsa_T0_2 | ecosystem: Environmental > Terrestrial > Soil > Palsa > Peat permafrost | place: Sweden: Abisko...
GCGCCGTTCGTCCGGTGCGAACCCGTCGAGCCGCGCGGCGACCAGGGCTTGCAGCGTCTCGGGGATCGCGAGCGTCGCGATCGTCTCGGTCGGCAGGTAGGCGTCGCCGCTGAGGCTCAGCAGGCCGCGATCCAGCAGCATTCGCACCGTCTCGACCGCGTACAGCGGCACCCCCTCGGCGCGGGTCAGGATCCGCGTGCGCAGTCCGTCGGGGAGCCCCGGCACCAAGCCCGCCAGCAGCTCCTGCATCGCGTCGGGCGCCAGCGGGTCAAGCGCCAGCGATGTGCTGCTGGGATTGCCGGCGCCCCAGCCGGGGTGGCGCTCGGCGAGGTCCGGCCGGGCCAGCGCGACCACGAAGATCGGGTGCGAGCGTGACCACGTGAGCAGGTACTCGACGAACTCCAGCAGCGAGGCGTCGGCCCATTGCATGTCCTCGAAGACGAGCACGACCGGGTCGGTCTCGGCCAGCCGCTCCAGAAACAGCCGCCAAGCGGCGAACAGGTCCTGGCGCTCGGACGTCCCGTGATCCTCGAGCCCGAGCAGTTGCGCGAGCGCAACCTCGATCCAGGCGCGCTCCTCGGGGCTTGCCTGCACCGACCCGACCGCGTCCCGGAGCTTGGAGCGAGCGGTCGTCGCGTCCTCCGCCTCGTTGATCTGCGCCCGCATCCGAACCATGTCGGCCAGCGCGTGATAGCTCACGCCCTCGCCATAGGCGACGCACCGTCCCGCGTGCCAGAGGATCTCGTCGGCGAGCCCGTCCACGTACTTGAAGAACTCCCACAGCAGTCGGGACTTACCGGTGCCGGCGAGACCGGTGATCGACACCAGATGGGCGCTGCGGTCCTCCGCCGAGGCATGGAACAGGTCCTTGACCAGGCGCAGCTCCCGTTCGCGGCCGACGAACGGCGCCTCGAGGCCCGGGGAGCGCAGCGCGCCGCCACGGCCCGCGATCACCGCGTGCGCGCGCCACAGCGCCAGCGGCTGCGCCTTGCCCTTGAGCTGATGGCTGCCCGCGTCCTCGTACGCGATCGCGGCCTCGGTCGCCCGTCGGGTCGCCTCGCCGACGAGTACCGTGCCGGGCGCCGCCGCCGACTGGATCCGCGATGCGGTGTTGACGAGGTCGCCTGCGACCATCCCCTGTCCTTCGGCGGCCAGCGTGACCGCCGTCTCGCCGGTCAGGACCCCGGCCCGGGCGCACAGCTGCGGCGTGCCCGCCTCCTGCCCGAGCGCCGCCACCGCGACGACCATCTCGAGCGCGGCACGGACCGCGCGCTCGGCGTCGTCCTCGTTGGCGCTGGGCGCTCCCCACACGGCCATGACGGCGTCGCCGATGAACTTCTCGATCGCCCCGCCGTAGCGTTGCACCAGCCGTTGCGCGGTCTCGAAATAGCGCGAGAGCAGCTCGCGCACCTCCTCGGCGTCACGCGACTCCGACAGGTTGGTGAAGCCGACCAGATCGACGAACAGGACCGAGACGACGCGCCGTTCCGCGATCGGCTCGGCGCGCGCCGCCGCGGCCAGCGCCTCGCCGCCGCCGGCGCCGCCGCCGGCGCCGCCGCCAGCGCCGGTCAGGCGACCACCACACTCGCCGCAAAACCGCACCGCCGGTGAGTTCTCGCCGCCGCACGACGGGCAGCGGGCGACGAGTGGGGCGCCGCACTCGCCGCAGAACTTGCGACGTGGCTCGTTGTCGCCGCCGCAGGCCGAGCAGATCATCACGCACACCCGAGCTCGACGGGAAGCCGGTCCAGACCGCGGGAGATGCGGCTCGCGACCGTCCCGATCGGGACCGAGGTGGCCTGCGCGATCATGCGGTAACTCTGATCACGTGCGAAGAACCGGTCAAGTGCGTCGTGTCGGCGGCGTCACGGCCGTAGCTTGCGGCGATCGCCCGGACGTAGCGCGCCAAGCGTCGTACCAGCTCGACCCAGGCATCGTCCTCGGCGGCCCGGCAGCGGGCGACCAGCGCGCCGTCGCGCTCGTCGCCCGGGCACGCCGAACGAAGATGACGAGTCACGCCGGCGTCGCCGTGACGCCACCCCCGACGTCGAGGACCACCGGCGCTGACAGCGAGCCCGTGACGATGCTCGGTCTGCCGGGAGCCGTCGGTCATCCGTCCGTTCCCGGGTCGTCCGACACCAGTTCGTCGAGCGCGGCGAGCAGGCGTCCGGCCGACGCGCGCCGCGCCCCCTGCAGGCGCTCGAGCGCCGCCGCGACCGACGCCAGCGCGGTCAGCTCCCCGGCGCTGCCGTCCAGCGCCAGCTCCGCCAGCCGGCCGCACTGCAACAGATCCAGCGCGATCGCCGCCTGACCGGCGAACAGCCCGAGCAGCTCCAGCTCGATCAGGCTGAAGCGGCTGCGCTGCGGGCGGTCCAGCACCGAGATCACGCCGACCGCGCGCTCCTGCAGCAGCAGCGGCGAGGCCATGATCCCCTTCGGCACGTAGCCGCTGCGGTGTGCCACGTCGACGGCGAACCGCGGGTCCCGGTCGACGTCCTCGACGACGAGCGGCTCGTGGGCCGCCAGCACCCATCCGGCGATGCCGGCCCCGGCCGGCAGGCGGCTGCCGACCAGCGCGCCGGACCCGGCGCCGGACACGGTCTCGAACACGAGCTCGTCGCGGTCGGCGTCGTAGCGCATGATCGAGGCCGCCTGCGCGCCGAATGTGGCGCACGCGACGTCGACGATCGACTGGAGCAACGGCGCCCGGCCGCGGGCCGCCGCGAGCACCCCGGCGGCGACCGCGGATCGCAGCTCGGCGCTCATCGACCGGGATCCGAGGTGGCGACGTTGGATGCGGCGAGATGCAGCACGCTCTTGAGCTGGAACGGGGTCAGGCCGGGGTGGCGTGCGAGCACCAGCGCGGCGATGCCGGCGACATGCGGGGCGGCGAACGAGTTGCCGCTGGCGCGGATCACCGAGCCGCCGGCCCAGGCCACCTCCACGTCCAGGCCGCGCGCATGGAACTCGACCGGCGGCTGGGGGTTGTAGAAGTACTCGAGCGGGTCGGTGCCCGAGTGGCTGGCGACCGACAGCAGCGACGAGAACCGCCACGGGTAGCTGTCGACCGGCATGTTGTGCGCGGAGGCGACGAGCGCGCAGGATCCGAAGTAGGCGGCGTCGGCGAGCTCGTGCAGCGCGCCGAGGAACCTCGCCTTGGTCGTCGACAGCGACAGGTTGACGATGTCGTGGCGCTCCTGCACCGCCCATCGCAGCCCGGCCAGCAGCGCATCGCCCTCGCCGGTCAGGCCGGCTCCGAGGACGCGCACGCTGGTCAGCTCGCACGCCGGAGCGACGCTGTGGATGATCCCGGCGCACGCGGTGCCGTGGCCCGAGACGTCGCCCGCGTCGTCCTCGGTCACCGCCAGCCGGCCGTCGGCAGCGCGCCCCACGTTGACCGCACGCCGCACCGCGCCCCCGAGCCGCGGGTGGCTTTCGTCGATCCCGGAGTCGATCACGGCCACGCGCACCCCCTCGCCGCGTGAGTCGCCCCACGCCCACCGGCGGCTGAGTGGCTCCGGCCAGGCGCTGGGCAGCGGCACCGCGCAGATCGCCTCACGGGTGAGCGACCAGGCGGGCAGATCGTTGTCGGTGCAGGCGCTCACAGCGTTCCCAGCGCCGGTCGGGCGCGGGCCAGTCGGCTGGCGACCACATGCTCGGCCGCCTCCGTCGCGGCTCCGTGTCCGGTCACCGCCGTCAGGAAGTCCTCGCGCTGCAGCGCCCAGAGGTCCGACGGCTCCCGCGCCGTGATCGTGGCGGTCCGGGGGGTGTCGCGCAGCAACGCGATCTCTCCGAAGCCCTCACCGGCGACCAGCCGTGATACGGGCGCGCCGTCGACGTCCACTCCAAGCGTGCCGGCGGCGATCACGTAGAACGCGTCGCCGGGGTCGCCCTGGGCGAACACCGCGGCGCCCGCCGGCACGTTCACGGCCCGCGCCCGGAGCGCCAGCCCCTCGATCACCGGCGCCGGCAGCGGCGCGAACATTGGCAGGCCGCGCAGCAGCCCGAGCGCCGGCCCGGGCGCCGGCGCGTCCCCGTCCACGATCCGCACCGCGCGCGCGGCGGCGATCGCCACCACCGGCAGGAACAGTCCGCACGCCAGCAGCGCGCCGCGCGCCCCGAGCATGTCGATCAGGACCGGAGCCAGGACCCCTCCGATCGCGATGCAACTCAGGACGACCGTCTCCAGGATGCCGAATACCCGCGCCAGCACGAACTGCGGGACGGCTCGCTGCAGCAGCGTGTAGAGGGCGACGTCGAAGACGGTGTTGCCGACGCCGATCAGGGCCATCGCCGGCAACACCACAGCCGGGACGTCGAACGCTCCGATCAGCGCCAGCGGCGCCCCGAACAGCACGAACCCGGTCAGCACGCCGGGCGAGAGCCGGCGGCGGCCGACCAGCCCGGCGGCGGCGACGACGCCCAACAGGCCGCCGACCCCGATCGACGCCTCCAGGTAGCCGACCCATTCGCTTCCACGGTGCAACAACCGCAGTGCCACGACCACGATCAGCACCGTCAGCGCCCCGGCGACGAGCGTCTGCGCCGCCGCCAGGCCGACCAGCACCCGCACCCGCGCCTCGCCCACCATCGCCGCCAAGCCCTCGCGCACCGCGTGGTGCAGCTTGGCGGGCGCCTCCCCGGCCCGGTCGTGGTCACGCGGCGGCTCCGGCACGCCGGAGACGAGCGCCACCGACCACAGCAGCGTGCCGACGGTCGCGGCGAACACCACGGCGGGGCTGGTCGCCGCCAGCAGCAGACCTCCGAGCGCCGGGCCCAGGAACATGCCGGCGCCGTCGATCGCCGAGCCGACGACGTTGGCGGCAGTGAGCTCCTCCGGGGTCCTGGCGAGACTCGGTTGGAGTCCCGCGCGGGCGGGATGAAACGCGGTCGCCGCCAGCGACGCCAGACCGACCGCGATCAGCACGACCGCCGGCGATCCCGCCGCCGCCCCGACCGCGGCCAGCCCCAGCAGGATCGCTCGCGCAAGGTCTCCGACGACGAGCACGGTGCGCCGCGGATGGCGGTCGGCCAGCGCCCCGGCCAGCGGCGCGAACAGCGCCCCCGGCAGCAGCCGTGCGACGGTCGCCACGCCGACCAGGGTCACGCCGCCGCGGTCGTAGGCGTAGACGGCCAGGGCGACGACGTAGCCCCACTGCCCGAGCACCGAGCCGGCGAGCCCGAGCTGCAGCCGCCGCAGATCGCGGTTGTCGAACACCTGCCGGAAGGCCGTCAGCGGCGCCGCCAACCGTTCGGTCATGATCGAGTCCTCCGGTCGCCGCCGAGAGCCGCCGGCTAGTACCGCTCGGCTCGGGTCATGTGGCGGCTGAGCGTTCGGTGCTCGAGCCGCGAGATCAGGTCACGGCCGGTCGCCAACCGGGCACGCCTGGCCCCCGCGCGCTCGGCCGGCGTGTCCGCGGCCGAACCCGACCCGAGCGCGACCACCGTCACCGCCGCGTTGTTGAGATAGTCCGGATCCTTGACCTGGGTCGAGGCGGTCGCGACCGGGATCAGCACGCTGCCATGCGCGCCCGAGTTGACCTTGAGCGTGATCGCGTAGGTGACGCTCGCGCCAGACGCGATCGAACCGTCAGACCAGTAGATCGCCGGTCCCAGGCGGCTGCCGCCGCCGGTGGCGGTCACGGTCAGGCCGTTCGGGATCACCAGCCCGGTCAGCACCCCGGTCGCGGCGGCCGGCCCGGCGTTTGAGACCTTGACCGCCTCGCTGAAGCTCGTGCCGTCGGCGGCCGTGCTCGGGCCGGTGATCGTCACCTTCAGGTCGGCCAGATGCGCGACCGACGGAGTCGTCCAGCTGATCGTCATCGACGGCACACCGGTCGAGTCGATCGCGAAGGTCGCGTTGGTCGCGCTCGGAGCGACGTAGTCCGACCCGCCGCCGCCACCACCGGCCGCACCGTCGTCGGCGGCGCCACCGCCACCGCCACCGCCACCGCCGTAATAGCCGCCGCCACCACCACCACCACCGTCACCGCCGGAGTCGATGTAGGCACCGTTAGAGAGGTCGCCGCCGGTGCCGCCCGCGCCACCCACGGCGAGCGCGCCGGCCTGCCCCGTGGCGCCCGCGTAGTCGAGATCGACTTCGCCGGCGCCGCCGACCCCGCCGGTCCCCCCGGCGCCCGCGGTGCCACCGCCCCCGCCAGAACCGCCGACGCCATCGCTTTGGTCGGTAGCCCCGGCAGCGCCCGGCGTCCCGCCCGTCACGCCATTGGAGGCGCCGCCACCCCCACCGGCGACGATCAGCCGCGGATCCGGCGACAGGCCCGCCGAGGCTGGCGCGGATCGCAGATCCGACGCGCCACCACCACCGCCACCACCCCCGCCGTCAGGAGCGCTGGTGCTGGTGCCGCCGGCTCCTCCGACCGCCCCGCCATTCAGCCCCCCGGCACCTCCGGCATAAGCGTTGTTACTCCTGGACCCATCGCCGCCGTTGCCGCCGACCTCGACGTACAGCCCCGCACCGCCCTGGACCGCCAGATCGGCGCTGACCTGCCCTCCGAAACCACCGTCATCCCCGAAAGCGGTGGCGCCGCCCTGGCCCCCGACCGCGATCACGTGCAGGCTGCTCACCCCCGCCGGGACGGTGAACGTGTCCTCCCCCGTGGTCGTATAGGTGCACGTCTCCGTCAGACCCGCCGTGGTGAGCACGCCGGTGGCGCCACACGGGGAGGCCGCCAACGCCCCCGGCGCCCCGACCAGGAACCACGCCCCCGCCACTGCACAGGCCGTCCCCAACCGGCGCCGGCCGCGACCCGCCAACCAGTTAGACCGGCTCGTCGATGTACCAGCTCGCATGATCCCCTCCCGCGTTTGGATGCCAAGGGCCGTATGGCCGTGGCGCAACCTAGGAGGGCCCTCAGCGTCCGGCAAGGCTTCGGGCCGGATTGCCGTAGCGACTACTGAGACGACACGACGCCCGGTCCGACGCCGCCGGCGGCTCAGCCGCCGCGGCCAGCGAGCAGCGCCGCCAGCGCGGCGCGGTCGTGCACTCCGAGCTTGGTCGTCGCCCGGTAGACGTGTGACTCGACGGTGCGCACCGACAGCGAGAGCCGCACGGCGATCTCGGCGTTGCTCAGGCCGTGCGCCACCAGCCGCGCCGTCTGCTGCTCACGGGCCGTGAGCACCGACAGACGCATGTTCGTCACCAGCGCCAGACCACGCGCGCCGCAGCCGTTGACCAGCCGCGCCGCGTGGCCCTCGGCCCGCCGGCGGGCGTCGGCGCTGGCCCCGGCCTGCAGCGCGACCGCCGCCTGGGCCGCCGCCTCGGCGGCGAAGATCCGAGCTCCGATCCGCTCGAAGTCGTCGGCGACCGCGACCAGCTCAGCCCCGTCGGCGTCGGCCGCCGCCGCCGCCTGGCGTGCCCACAGCACCGCCATCCCCGCGCCGGTGTTCGCGGCGATCTGCTGCAGGCGCGCCCTCACCTGACCGGGGTCGCCGCCCACGCGCACGAACAGGTGCAGCATCTCGGCCTCGGACAGGACCCCTTCGCCGGCGGCGCCGGCAGCGCCGAGCGCCACCGCCTGGGCCTGACCGTGATCGCCCTCCGCCGCCAGGACGAGCGCGCTGACGCGCTCCAGGCCGGCGCGCGCCACCGGGTGCACGGGCGCCCGCCGTAGCACCTCATAGCCGGTGCGCAGGGCGGCGCGGGCCGCTTCGGCGCGGCCCACCAGGACCTGCACCTCGGCGATTCCGGCGTACGCCAGCGGCGCCATCGCGCGTGGATCGGTGAACGCCAGTCGGGCGAGCGCATCCTCGGAATGCCGCCGCGCGGCGTCCAGATCCCCGCGCGGCACGGCCAGGCGCACCAACGCCACCTCGCACAGGGCCGCGCGCGCATCGTCCCCGGCCGCGCGCGCCGCCGCGTGCCGGCGGTTCAGCGCGGCCACGCGCTCTGCCCACTGCTCGGCCGCGTAGAACGCGGCCGACGCCGCCACCGCCGCCCGCGGCCAGTCGGACTCGACCCCCTGGACGCGGCGCTCGACGCGGTCCACCACATCCAGAGCGGCGCGCGGGTCCCCGAGCTCGGCGAGGTCGTGGCCGATCAGGACCGCGGCGATCGCCTGCGCCCGACGATCGGTGCTCGGATTTGCCAGGACCTGCTGGGCCGCCGCCACCCCCTCGCCGAGCCGACCTTCGGACGAGCGCAGGGCCGCGGTCACGATCGTGCGCCCCGGCTCCACGCCGACGCGGTCCAGGAGCTCATGCGCCTCGGCCGGGAGGCCGAGGCTCCATTGCAGGTTGGTGGCCCGGACGAACAGGTACGAGGTGACGCGCGGGCTCCGGCGGGCGGCGTCCTCGACCGCCGCCAGGCGCTCCTCGGCCTCGGCGAACCTCCCCACGATCCGCAGCGCGACGGCCAGCGGCAGCGCCGCGTCGATCCCCGGAGAGCAGTCCAGCGCAGCCTGCGCCAGGCGGATCGCGAGGTTCGGATCAAACCCGGCCAGCGCCTGCTCGGCGCCCGACAGCAGCAGGGGCCGGTCGTCCAGTCGCCCGTCGTCGACCGCCCAGGAGGCCAGGCGAAGGCGATCTTGGTCTCCGACCGGGTCCAGACGGGCGGCCAGCTCGGCGCGCAGGTCTCGCGCCTCGGTCGCCCGCAGCGAGCTGAGCACCGCCTCGCCGTAGAGCGGGTGCCCGACGCGCAGCCGGGTGCCCCCGACGGTGTGCGTTGCCGCCAGCAGCCCACGTGACTCCAGCGCACGAGCGGGCGCGAGAGCGTCAAGCTCGTCGAGCAGATCGAACCGCGCCGGCTCGGCGAGCGCGACCAGCGCGAGCGCTCGCCGCTCGTCGTCGGGCAGCGCCTCGATCCGCTCGTCAAGCAGGTCGAGCAGCCGTGCCGGCGGCGGTACCGCCTCGACGCGTCGCCAGTGGCCCTGCTCCTGGACGAGGCCTCCGGATTCCATTCCGGAGCGCACCAGCTCGCGCAGGAACAGCGGATTGCCGGCGCTCGTCGACCACAGCCAGCGCCGCGTCGTGCGCTCCACCGGCGCGCCGAGCAGCTCTCGAGCGAGCTCGGCGACGCCACCCTCGGTCAACGGCTGCAGATCGAAGCGGATCAGCCCCGCGTCCTTCCACAAGGACGTGACCGCGTCAGGCGCCGGCGCGGCGGCCCTGACGGTGGCAAGCACGCGGATGCGATGGCGGGTGACGAGCTGCAACAGGAGGGCGGCGGACGCCGGGTCCAGCCGATGGGCATCGTCGACGATCAGGACCAGCGCGCCACCGCGCGCGCGTCTCACCAGCCGCTCCCCGGCGGTTCGCAGGACGTCCAGCAGGTCGCCGGATGCCTCCGAGGCGGGTTCGAGCAGCCCGGCGAGCGCGCCGAACGGCACGCTCGACGCCGCCTCGGTCGCCAGCACGAGCTCCACCCAGACCCCCAGCGTGCGCAGCCGGGCGGCGACGACCCGCGCAGCATGGCTCTTGCCGATGCCCGCGTCGCCGACGATCACCGCGCCGGCGCGTTGGCGCACGGCCTGCTCCAGGCGCGCCAGCACGTCCCGGCGGCTGACCGTGTCCTGGCCGGGGGCGAGGTCGCCATCCGCCCAGCCCGTGGTAGCGGCGCCGAGAGGCATGCAACCCCATTTTCCGTCAGATCGTCAGACGGCGCAACCGCGGCCGGTGGCGATCGCCGATCGTCACCGGCCGCGGTCGGCGGCCGCCGGCGCCGGGTCGTCGGCCGTGACGGGGACGGCGGCGGCGAGCCGGCCGACCAGGCCGCGCGCCGCGACGCGCAGCTCCGGCGGACCGAGGATCTCGAGCGGCTCGTCGAGCGTCGCCATCCAGACCAGGAAGCTCGGGTGCCAGCCTCCGTGCGTCGAGACGACGCATGCGTCTTCGCCGTCGGGCTCGACCGCCGCGTAGCGGCCGGGCACGCGCGGCCGGATCCGCTGCGCCGGTGCCGCCACCCGGACCCGCCCCGGCTCGCCGGCGCCGTCGCGCTCCCCGCCGCCACGCTGCAGCTGGCTCTTGACGTAGGCGGCGGCGTCGCCGCCGGGGATCGTGCGCCGCCGGCCGCGGCCGCCGACCCGCACGCGGCCGCGGATCCGGTCGACGCGGAACGTGCGCCAGTCGTCGCGGTCGAGGTCGAACGCGACCAGATACCAGCGATGGCCGCTGTAGACGACCGCGGTCGGCTCGGTCTGGCGCTGCGAGGAGCGGTCGTCACGGGCGACGTAGGCGAAGCGCAGCTGGGCGCCGTCGCGGCAGGCGCCAGCGACCTCGGCGAGGAGGTCGGCGTCGATCTGCGGCTGCTCGAAGCTGAATGCCGAGGTCACGTCGCCGAGTGCGCGCACACGCCTGCGCAAGCGGTCGGGGAGGACCTGCTCGAGCTTGGCCAGCGCTCGGACCGACGTCTCCTCGATCCCGGCGATCGAACCCGACGCCGCGGTGCGCAGGCCGACGGCGACGGCGACCGCCTCGGCGTCGTCGAGCAGCAGCGGCGGCAGCTCACCGCCCGCCCCGAGCCGGTAGCCGCCGGCGACGCCGCGCGCGGACTCCACCGGGTAGCCGAGCGAGCGCAGCTTGTCCACGTCACGGCGGATCGTGCGGGCGCCGACCTCGAGCCGGTCGGCGAGCTCCTCACCGGTCCATTCACGGCGTACCTGCAGGAGCGAGAGGAGCGCGAGCAGCCTGGCGGAGGTCTGAACCATCGTGCCGCGCAGGATGACAGTTATTGAGGACTGAAGCTGACCTGAGAGGTGCTGATCGGTGTCTATTGCGGACCGTAAATGACCGTAATTGACGAGACCATTCCAGGCATGTCAACACTCGCTCTCACAACTGAACATCCCGGGCCCGCCGTGCATCGAATCGGCGCTCGCGCGGCCTGGCTCGGCTTTGCGGTGGTGCTCGCCGCGATGGTGATGGACCTGTTGGACTCGACGATCGCCCAGACCGCCGCGCCGGCGATCCGGCGGGATCTCGGCGGCTCGTTCGCGTCGCTGGAATGGATCTCGGCCGCGTACACGCTCGCGATGTCGGTGACGCTGCTGCTCGGCAGCCGGCTCGGCGACATCCTCGGCCGGCGCCGAGTGCTGTTGACCGGGGTCGGCGCGTTCGGGGCCGCCTCGGCGCTGTGCGCGCTGGCACCGTCACCGGGTGCGCTGATCGCGGCTCGCACGCTGCAGGGGGCGATCGCGGCGATCATGGTCCCGCAGGGCTTCGGGCTGACGCGTGAGCTGTTCGGCGACGAGGGCCAGCAGAAGGCGTTCGCGGTCGTCGGACCGGTGATGGGGCTGGGCGCGGTCGCCGGGCCGCTGGTCGGCGGCGGCTTGATCGACCTCAACCTGCTCGGCACCGGCTGGCGCGCGATCTTCCTCGTCAACGTCCCGATCGCGGCGGTCGCGGTCGTCGCGGGGCTGCGGTTTCTGCCGGGGGCGCCGCCCACGACGCCGAACGCGCGCCCCGACGTGATCAGCGTCGGCCTCTCGATGGTCGGTGGGTTCGGGCTCGTGTATCCGCTGATCGAGGGTCGCGAGCACGGATGGCCGGTCTGGTCGTTCGCGTTGCTGGCCGTCGGCGTGGCCGCGTTCGCCGCGTTCGGGTGGCTGCAGGCACGGCGCGTGCGCCGGGGTCGCTCGCCGCTGGTGGACCCGTCGCTCCTGCGCCGGCGGCCGTACGTCGCCGGGCTGGCGGTCGTCGTCTGCTTCATCGGCGCGATGGGCGGGATGATGATCGCGCTCAACGTGATGTACCAGACAGGCTTCGGCTATAGCCCGCTGGCCTGTGGGATCGCCACGGTGGCGATCCCGGTCGCGGCGATCGGCGGCTCGATCACCTCGTCGGCGTTGCTGGACAGGCTCGGGCGCACGACGATGCAGATCGGCGTGGTCGTGATGGCGATCGGGCTCGGGATCGTCGACCTGGTCCTGCGCTCGGCCGGCGGCGGCCTCACCGGCTGGGACCTGGCAGGCCCGCTGGCGGTGACCGGCTTCGGGATGGGGATGGTGTTCGTGCCGATGTTCGACGTGATCCTGGCCGGCGTGGCGCCGCACCAGTTGGGGTCGGCGTCGGGCCTGCTGGAGTCGGTGCAGCAGCTGGCGATGTCGCTCGGGATCGCGGCCGTTGGCACGGTGCTGTTCGACTCGCTCGGCCACGGCCGTGGGCCGGCGGCGTTCGTGGCGGCCGCCGATCACGGGCTGCTGGTCGCGATCGGGTTCCTGGTCTGTGCCGCCGGTGCGGTGCTCTGGCTGCCCAAGCACGCGCGGCCGCACGAGTAGCCCGGTGCGGCGGTCGCGTGCCGGCCCGACTTCATTCTCTGGCGATTTGCCCCCCGAAATGAGGGGGTAAATCGCCATCGTTCGGGACGCGGCGCGCGGTCGCGGGTTATCGGCGGCGGCGCACGACCGTCACGAATGCGGTGCCGGCGACGAGCATCACGACCCCGTAGACCCCCGGCACGGCCGCCGCGCGCGTGCCGAACGCCTGCGAGGCCAGCGCCGCCGCGACCGCGAAGTCCCGCATGCCGATCGCCAGCGCGCCCGGAACCGCGGTGGCGCGATCGGGGGCGTTGCCCGGGACCGCGGTGACGCGATCGGGCGCATTGCCCGGGACCGCGGTGACGCGATCGGGGGCGCTGCCCGGGACCGCGGTGGCGCGATCGGGGGCGCTGCCCGGCGCCGCGGTCGCCGGGTCGCGTGAGGCGCGGGCGTGCCACGCCCAGCCCAGCAGCGCGGACCCCGCGCAGAAGCAGACGCTCGCGGCGAGCGCGGATCCCAACCCGTGCGCACCGTGGGTGCCGCTCAGCGCGGCGTACACGAGCACGATCACGGCGAGCGCGGCGATCCCGTCGCGCTCGTCGTCGCGGTCGGCCAGCCAGGCGCGGCTCACGCGGGCGCTGCGCACGACGACGCCGGCGCACAGCGGGGCGAGCACGACCAGCGCGAACCGCGCCAGCAGGCGGCCCGAGCCGCCGTGGGCGTGACCGTGGCCGCCCGCCAGCCAGCCGATCGCCACCGGCCCGACGAGCGCGGCCAGCACCAGCGACCCCGCGACCGCGCCGAGCGCGACGGTCGCGTCGGCGCCGGCCAGCGCCGTCAGCCCGACCGACGCGACCTCCGAGCTGGAGAGCCCGACCGCCAGCAGGCCGTCACGCGTGAACGAACCGAACGCGTGCCCCAACGCCCAGGCGAACGCCGCCAGCACGACCAGCGGCACGACTGACAGCAGCGCGATCGTCGCCGCCCGCGACCGCAGCGCGGCCAGCGCCGACCACGGGATCCCGAGCGCCGTCGCCAGCACCAGCAGCGCCAGCAGGACGTCGGAGCGGTCGGCGACCGCGCCCGACGGGACCAGCAGCGCGAGCGCGGCGGCCACCAGCGTCAGCGGGAGGATCAGGCGCGTGATCGCCCGACCCGCGGCGGCGGTCACCGGCCGGGGCGCGGCGAGCGAGGTCGCCGCCCCGAGCCGCCTACGACCGGCGGCGTGTCCGCGCCGGGCGGCTTGGAACGGCTCGGCGGCGTGGAACGGCCCGGCGGCTTCGGGTGGCTGGGCGGTTTGGGACGGCGCGGCGGCGGCGTCCCGGCGAGGCCGGCCTCGACGAACGGCAGCGCACGCGCGAGCGCGTCGGCCTCGGGTCGCGGCAGCGTCCCCAGCAACGACTCCAGCTGTCCGCTCAGCAGGGTGTCGGCCGAGCGCAGCACGCGCGTGCCGTCCGGCGACAACGTCAGCGCGTGTCGACGACGGTCGCCGGCCAGCTCGCCGCGCTGCAACAGGCCGGCGTCGACCAACCCGCCGAGCAGCTGCGATACCGCCGGACCGGAGACGCCGCTGCGACGCGCCAGCTCGGCGGCCGAGACGTCGCCGGCGGCGACCGCGCGCAGCGCCTCGTACTGGGCCGCGCTCAGCGGCGGATCGTGCCCCGCCAGCAGCCGCTCCAGCCAGCGGCTCAGCAACGGCGCGACCGCGACCAGCGACTTAGCTGCCGCGTGGAGGGGGTTGTGCGTCGACACTAGATAAGCTAACTTAACTATCAAGCATGATTATCGACTTCGACAGTCTCGCATGACCTCGCTGATCGCGCAGTTCGGCGCGCTCGGGGTGTTCCTGCTGATGATCCCCGAGAGCGCCTGCATCCCGATCCCGAGCGAGTTGACGCTGCTGTTCTCCGGCTACGCGGTGCACCGCGGATGGATCTCGTTCCCGCTTGCCGTCGCCGCCGCGACCGCCGGCAACCTGGTCGGTTCGCTGCTCGCCTACGGGCTCGGCGCCAGCGGGCTGCCCGAGCGCGTGCCCGGGCTGCGGGTCCTCGTCGCGCGCTGGGGGTCGATCCTTGAGCGTCGCGGCACGCGGGCCGTGCTGATCGCGCGGCTGCTGCCGCTCGCGCGCACGTTCGTGTCGCTGCCCGCCGGCGCCCGCCGGATCCCGCTGCCGCGGTTCGTCGCGCTGACGACGGTCGGCTGCGCGCTGTGGGCCGCCGCGTTCACGCTGGCGGGCGTGCTCGCGGGCGGCGCCTGGCAGACGCTCGGCTCGGTCGCGGGACGGGTGCTGCTGATCGGCGGTGTGGTCGTGCTGCTGCTCTCGCTCAAGCGGGTCCATCCGGCCGGCCGGGGCTGACCGTTCAGAGGTCGCGCAGAACGCGGTCGACGTCGATCGCGCCGCTGCGGCGCTCGTGCTCCGGGCCGAGCGGCCGAACCTGCGGTTCCGGCGGGGGCGGCTCGCGCTCGGTGAGCGTCCGGCGGAGTCCCGCTGCGAGCGAGGCCAGCGTGAGCATCACGCGTTCGATCAGCCACAGCACTCGTAACGTCAAGCTGAGCGCGCGCGGCTCAAGCGCGTCCGCGCCGTCGGCCACCGAGTGCAGAAAGTCGCGGCAGACCTCGCCGGTGTGGCCGGGGAACCCCAGCTCTCCGAGCAACTCGTGCTCGTGCTCGATCAGCAGCTCGGCGAGCGCAAGCCAGTCCGCGAAGCGCTCGAGCGCGGCCGTGTCGTCGAGCGCGGGCGCCGTCGCGGGCAGCAGCTCCGCCCACGTGATCCTCACATCGGGCGGTGGCGGCCGCCGCTCGAGGCACCCCGCGACCGTCAGCCAGGCCTCCAGCAGCGACAGCGAAATCGGGGTGCGGGCGCGGTCCGACAACGCGGCCACGCGATTCAGCACCGCGCCGGCGAGCGCCTGCGCCTCGACCCGCGGATGCCCTCCGGGCAGGGTTTCAAGCATCAGCTCGAGCGCGTCGAGCAGGCCGGTCAGCTCTGCCGGCTCGAGCTCGGCCGGCAGCTCGTGCAGGCGGTCGGCGAGCGCGTCCCAGTCCGAATCCGTTCGCATCAGCGGCAGCTCGCGCTCGCCGCCGCGCCCGCCCGCGACCGACAGCGCGAGCAGCGCGCCGTTGATCGAGCAGCTGCGCAGGAAGTGAGCCCGCGCGCGGTCGTCGGTGCCAAGGTGCTCGATCACGAGATCGCGCCAGCTCGGATGAACCCAGGTGATCTTCAGCGGAGCACTCGCAGGAAGTGGTCGGTGAGCCGGTCGACGAGCTCGGCGGGCGGGTGCGGCAGTGCGCCGTCGTGATGACGGCGCAACGCGGCGGTGAGGTCGCGCTCGGAGACGGGCCCAGCCGGGGTGTCGAGCATCGCGACGAGCAGGTCACGGTGCTCGTCGCCGAGGGCTGCGAACGAGGTCGCCATCGCCTCCGTCACGTCGGCAAGCGCGTCTGAGGACAGCTCCGCCAGCTCGGATGCGCCCCGCGCCGGCGACTTGACCGCGGCGATCAGGCGGCGGATCCGCTCGGGCGTGAAGTGCGGATGGGCGACGAGCTCGGCACCGGACGCGCGGATCGCATCGCGCCGAGCCGCCGGCAGTTCGGCCGCCTTCGCGTGGCGGAACAGGATCAGCGTCTTCTCGGCCGGATCGAGGGCGGCCGCGTCGACGAGCACCTCGGCCGGGGCGGGGAACCGCTCGGCGCCCCGCTCACGGTGAAGCCTGCCCAACCCGGCGCGCAGCGGCGCCGGGCGCGATGTCCAGATCAGCCAGTGCGAATCGTCGAGCGAGCGCAGGATCCGCTCCATCTGCACCGCCCAGCGCTCGGCCGAGTCGGGGCGGTACTCGGTCGATCCGAACGCGTCGTCGGCCACGAACAGCTGCCGCCTCGACGGGTCCAGGCGGCGCCACAGCTGCTCGGGGGTGACGCACTCGTGGCCCTCCCAGCCGGTCGTCATCTGCGTCAGCCCGATCATCCGCGCGATCGCGGTCTTGCCCATCTCAGGCGGTCCGGTGAGCACTGCGAAGTGATGCCTGCCGAGCACCTGCAGTGCGCTGCGGTAGGCGCTGGTCGGGACGAACACGGGCGCGAGCGCCGCCGCCGCCTCGAAATCGAGCGACGAGCGCCCGTGGAGGTGCGGGTCGATCAGCTGGGCGAGGTCGCGGAGTCCGAGCACCGACGGCATCGCGCGGCGCAGCTCGGGGCTTGCGTCGACCAGCACGCTCAGCTGACCGGCGCCGACCACGCCGACGCGCGGCTTGCGGTGGCAGATCGCGTTCGCGTGGGCAGCGACGGTGTCGGCGAGCGCCTGCCGGGCCCAGCCGGGCGTATCGGCATTGGTCAGCAGCAGGTAGGACGCGGCAACCGAGACGTCCTCGGGGCGGTCGGCGACGAGCGTGTCGACGGCCTCCACGGCGGCTCGCCAGCCACCGTCGCGGACCCAGGCGCACTGCACGAGTACCGGCGCCGGCAGCGCGGCCCGTGTCAGCGGCGGCGCCAGGGCAGCGCCACTGAGCACCGACCGGCACCTGTCGGCCTCACCGGACCATGCTCCAGCGTCGATCCCGCCCTGCTGCTCCAGGAGCGACGCGCACAACTGCTCGAACTGAAGGAACCCAAGTCGATCGAACGAGTAGCCCATCAGCTCAAGTGTGACGCGCGAAGTTTCGACGCGCGAGGTTTCTAGTGTCACGGCCATGGACTACCGCACGCTTGGCAGCACCGGAACGAAGGTCACCCCGCTGTGCCTCGGCGCGATGATGTTCGGCGCCTGGGGCAACACCGATCACGACGACAGCATCCGCATCATCCACCGCGCGCTCGACGCGGGCATCAACTTCATCGACACCGCTGACGTCTACAGCCGCGGCGAATCCGAGGAGATCGTCGGCAAGGCGCTGGCCGGCGGCAAGCGCGACGACGTCGTGCTCGCGACCAAGATCCACGGCACGATGGGCGACGACCCCAACCAGTCCGGGAACTCCCGCCGGTGGATCATCAAGGAGGTCGAGGACTCGCTCAAGCGGCTGGGGACCGACTGGATCGACCTCTACCAGATCCACCGGCCCGAGGCCGACACCGACATCGATGAGACGCTCGGCGCGCTGAGCGATCTGGTCCACGCGGGCAAGGTCCGATACATCGGCTCCTCGACCTTCCCCGCCTCGCAGATCGTCGAGGCGCAGTGGGTCGCCCGGCAGCGCGGCCGCGAGCGGTTCGTCTGCGAGCAGCCGCCGTATTCGATCCTCGTGCGAGAGATCGAGAAGGACGTGCTGCCGACCGCCCGGCGCCACGAGATGGGCGTGATCCCGTGGAGCCCGCTGGCGGGCGGCTGGCTGTCGGGCCGCTACCGCAAGGACCAGGAGATCCCGACCTCCACCCGCGCCGACCGGATCCCGGCCCGCTACGACATCTCGACGCCGGAGAACCAGATCAAGCTACAGAAGGCCGATGCGCTCGCCCAGCTCGCCGAGGACGCCGGGATCACGCTGATCGAGATGGCGATCGCGTTCGTGATCCGCCACCCGGCCGTGACCTCGGCGATCATCGGGCCGCGCACGATGGAGCACCTCGAGTCCCAGCTGAAGGCGGCCGACGTCGTGCTCTCCGACGACGTGCTGGACCGGATCGACGAGATCGTCCCGCCCGGCGTCAACGTCAGCCCGGCCGACGGCGGCTGGCCGAACCCGGGCCTGGAGCCCGCGGCGCGGCGTCGCTAAGCCCTCCCGAAGCTTGGCGTTTTTCTTCCGCACCCCGGAAGAGAAACGCCAAGCTTCGCCGGCGAGTGAGCGTCAGTCCACCTGCCGCAGCCAGTCAGCGGTCTCGGCGTCGGCCGGGAAGAAGGCCTCGACCGACAGCTCGGAGACCGTCACCTCGACCGCCGTCCCGAACGTGGTGACGGTCGAGAAGAACGTCAGCGGCGGCCCCTCCGCGCCGGCCCTCAGCCGCAGTGCGACCATCAGCGCGAGCCCGCTCGGGTCCTGCGGAGCCGGCTCGCCGGGATAGCCGAGCGCCTCCTCGACGAGCTCCGCCAGCCTGGGGTCGCCGGTCAGCTGTGATTCACGCGTCAGCCGGTGCACGAGATGGCCCTTCCACTCGGGCAGGTTGATGATCCGCGGTGCCAGCCCGTCGGGGTGCAGCGCCAGGCGGATGGTGTTGACGGGCGGGACCAGCAGCTCGGCGGAGACGCCTTCCAGCAGCGGGCCGAGCGCGGTGTTGGACGCGAGCATCGTCCAGTAGCGGTCGACCGCGATCGCCGGATAGGGCTCATGCCCGGCGAGCACGTGGCCAACCGCGTCGCGGACACTCGCGAGCTCTGGATCGTCGAGCGAGCGGGCGCCATAGCGCGGCGCATAGCCGGCCGCCAGCAGCAGCTGGTTTCGCTCGCGCAACGGCACCTCCAGCTGCTCGGCGAGGATCAGCACCATCTCCGGGCTGGGCTGCGAGCGGCCGGTCTCGACGAAGCTCAGATGCCTCGTCGAGACGCCGGCGTCGAGCGCCAACTCCATCTGGCTCAGCCGCCGCCGGCGCCGCCAGTCGCGCAGCAGCGTCCCGACCCGGCTCTCGGTGCCCGTGACCGCCGTCACGGACCTCACCCTACCCTCGCCGGCAGGAGCCGCGTGAGCGCCGCGACGACCAGCAGGACGACCGCGAGCGTGCCGACGCCGCGTTCGAACGCGACCGCGAAGCCGCGATCCAGCGCGCCGTAGAAGATCGCCCCGATCCCGGCGACGCCGATCGCCGTGCCGACGTTCTGCGCGGTTGCCAGCACGCCTGAGACCGAGCCGACGTGCTCGGGTGGCGCGGCGTTCATCACGAGGGTCGCCAGCGGCGTGATCACGAGCCCCATCCCGGCGCCGGCCAGGATCAGCCCGGGGGCGAGCGCCAGCACCGAACCCCCGATTCCGACCAGCACGACCGCGCCGAGCAGCAGCGCGTGGCCGGCGACCAGGGCCAGCGCACCGATCGCCAGCACGCGACGGCCGTGCGCCGCGGTCAGAGCGGGGGCGCGCAGCGACGTCGCCAGATACGCCACCGCCAGGATCGTGAACATCAGCCCGGAGTCCAGCGCGCTCATCCCGCGCCCCTCCTGCAGATACAGCGACAGCACCAGGAAGAACGATGCCTGGCCTGACCAGAACACCAGCTGCCCCGCCAGGCCGGCGGTGAACGCCCGTGAGCGGAACAGACCCGGGTCCAGCATCGGCTCTCCGCCGCGGCTGGCCAGCCGTCGCTGTTGGATCGCGAACGCCGCCAGCAGGAGCGGCGCGGCGCCGAGCGACAGCCATGTCCAGAGCGGCCAGCCGTGGGCGCGGCCTTCGACCAGCGGCAACACGATCGCGGTCACGGCTGCAGTGACCATCGTCGTGCCCGCCACGTCGATCCGTCCGCCGGATGCGGAACGTGACTCGGGCACCAGCGACCGCACCAGGGCAAGCGCGCCGAGGCCGACGGGAATGTTGATCAGAAAGACGGTTCGCCACTCCAGCCCGGCCGGATCGGCGGCGAGCAGCGCGCCGCCCAGCAGCTGGCCGCCGACCGCAG
>Ga0302325_10010797_pt1 | contig 19743 bp, 14 predicted proteins | sample Palsa_T0_2_FD_201948 | JGI IMG/M metagenome (GOLD analysis project Ga0302325, IMG submission 201948) | Peat permafrost microbial communities from Stordalen Mire near Abisko, Sweden - Palsa_T0_2 | ecosystem: Environmental > Terrestrial > Soil > Palsa > Peat permafrost | place: Sweden: Abisko...
CTCAGGCACGAGCCTCAGGACATTCTTCGTCTCAGGTTGAGCCAAAAGACCCGAAAAATACGCGTGTAAGGTTCTGATTGAGTAGAGAAGCTAGGATATAATCGATTACATTTCTTGATTACACCTCCTTTCATCAAATCAACAGTTTCCATTCGAAAACGTTCAAACAAGGATAAGTTGATTCACGTGATGCGCCGGAGGCCTTCCCTACTCGATAACCCGCGTAACATCCCGCATCGGGCTTATCATAAATCCTTGGATCAAAAAAACTACTCATGCATGTCCCGCATAGCATCTCTCCCCATTGGATCCCCCAAATCAGGGCTGGATCTTGACGTTGCTTCTTCAGAGCGAAAGACGATGAGGTCGACGGGAATAACAGTCGAGCTTTGAGACGTGAACTATCAGACCACCCCCAAAGACCGCTGATCGGATGTTGCTTCTTACTCTCTCCCTCATTCCCAAAGTACTATGCTCGTACTGTAGATAAAGACCTTTGTCTGCCTGCATCGATGCGGATTATTCCACTCTCCGCATTTCCGTCCCTAGCCGGGAATTCGCTGTTGTCTCATTTGTTGACCGTTGGCTGTCACGCTGAGCCTAATCGTGCTGCATTATCTCATGCTCCGATCAAGCGAGACCTGGACAACCCGAAAACTGCCTTGTGATTTTTGTCCCGCCCTCCAACATTCACATCTTGACTTTTCTCCTCCGTTATCCCACTTTAATTCCCGTCCGCCTCACCCACTGCTGTACCCCTCATCGTCTCCCAACGGCCTTGACCTCTTACCTTCTTCACCCTTGGGAGAGTTTGGCCCTGAAGGATTCCACCGCAGAAGAATTGACGAATCGAGTCCTGTCGAGCACCTGCACAACGCTTAGATACACCGCAAATACCAGCGAGTAGGCGCACTTCGGGAGCGGGGAACGCTGTGGAGGGTCGGGTTGGCAATAGACTGGCTCTCAACAGGCCATAGAGTCTCCGAGACCCTTCAAGGTCCTCCCTCAATCTTGCAACGCCAGTCAAACCGAATTTACGCCTCGTCCCAAAGGAGAGTACAACGTATCCACCCCGCAATCCGAGCTCTCCGTGAACTCCTGATTCCTCCCTAAATACTCTGCCCTCTTCCCTTCAGCATCTAGCCTTCTGGCATCCTCCTCATGAATAGCACAACAATGCCAACCCAACGCCCCTTCTTCTCCAATTTCCTCGCTGCCTTCCGCGCTCACTCCGCCATCCAACAAGGCAAAGCAACATCCTCTCCCTCCCCCACCTCACAACAACACACCACCTCTCCCTCACAACCCCGAACAATAACCACATCTGCCAAACCGTCAGGGGGTGCCACAGCCACGGCATTATCAGCACTACACTCACCACGAACACACTCCGCATCACCCTTAAGTCGATCACCCGGTCCCTCAACATCACCAGGCACCACCTCGCCTTCAGATCACCAACCACCGAACGGGAGATACATGGCCAGTAGTCGAGGACGAAGAGGAAGTGATAGCAGTTCAGAAGGCTTCCGAGATGTGCTGGGGGCAGAGAAGTGGTATATTGGCGGACGGACAGCCACAGGCGAGGAACGGTATTTCAAGCTGGGAGTAGTGCGGCGGCAAACGAGTAGAGACAGGCTGAGTTTGGACCGGCTGAGTCTGTAACCGGAACGACGAGACGATGTTGCGAATCATGAGATATGATGGATTTATGTGCATATAGGGATGGAAAGGACATTTACAGGAGGCGGCCTCACTGGGCCCGGTTTTTATATGGTGGTGATGCTGCGAGCATCTGGCGCTCTGGAACCGGCGTTTCGGCAGTGTGTTTTTATTTTGGGTGGGTGGTGCACATATATACATACAGCTCACGGCTCGTCCTATGCAGACGACAATAAAAGCGCTTTTGCATACTCAAGTCATTCTTGTTTGAAGACATGACAAGTGATATTGAGCTACTACCTCTTGGCTAGTGCTTTTCAACTTCTCCGGAGGAAATTGTATAGAAGAGGGCTCGACCAAGCTCGGAACACGGATCCGTCCATTCGTTAAACCTTATACAAAAAGAAGTAGAAGCTGAAGTTAAGGAGGAGGAACCTCTTTTAAGTCTTTCATGTCCGTCCCTCATTTGTTATTCATACATACTCCAACATCTTTCTAAGTAGCGAAAGATGATGCTATATCCATCGCCATCTATTCACCGTCAACGCCTCTCCCGCAAGAGAAATTGCAGCACCTCCCCAAAACCGCTTGTTGGGATATAAGCTTAATCGGCAGCGGAATATTGGTATAAATATATGCAATTTTAGAGGGATTGCAGTGATGTGCGTACAGTATAAAATGCATACAAATGATAAAGTTAAGTAAGGTGCAAACACCATATATCCCTTCGACCGGTCGCGTCCACCCTGCCGTTTTTAGTGCAAGTACAAAGTAGTAACACAGCCTCCGAAAACCACTTTACGCCAAAAATTCGCGTAAGATAGCCGGGCTTCCGCCCCTTCTTCCTTCATCAATCTTATTATATACAACACAACGGCATTTCTTGCAACATATAATTATTATTTTATGTAATATTGAAGTCCGGATGCAATTATATAATAATGAAGTCGGCATTTATATAATGCATAAAAACAAGCATAAATTGTGTGAATTTAGGTGCATAGTGCTATTCCGCTAGCTGGGGCTCATAGCGCACTTTAGGGGCTGCGGTCACTAAAATTAGGTACTGCATGGCTTACATTTAGTGAGTAATCACTAAATCTGTTCGCGATTACCTTTTATCTTAGGGGTCTCGCAGCTTGTGGGCAAATGAGCTTTCTGATTGGCCAAATGCCCCCGTATGTGGCTTAGTCAGAGCATAATAACTATATAATGAAGTCCGGACCATTATTGTACATTATTTCATAATGAAGTCACGAATTATAAAATTTGGGCATTGGTACTACCAATTCTAGAATAGGGTGGACGCGACCGGTCGAAGGGATATACAATGGAAGGCAACCTAGCGGGCCCTAGCGGCAATTCACGTGCTACCATAGCATCATTTCTGACACCGCTTTTACTTCTCTAACAATGCGAGTGCATTCATATCTCCTCATCAAGCGTGCAGCTAGGCCGATCGTTGAAGTCCAGCAACCAGTGTCACAGCGTGGACAACCGAACGTGAGCAATGCAGAAGTCCAGCATACCCGAGAGGAGCTTTAATACCTGCTATTCAATGTGCTCGTACACCATTTAGCCCTCGTGCGAAAAGGATTCAATAATCAAGTCATCTTCAGCAGGGTTCTAAAAAAAGATTACAAAGTTCTCAATATTCCTAGTTTTGAAGTACATCCAGCTCCAGCTGTTGTTGTGACGCTTTGAACGCCGTTATAATATAATTCATGGATTGTATCGTATAATCCAGTGTCGCAACAGGGATCTTCAAATCCTTGCGTTTTATCTGGAATAAGTTGCACATCTTCATGCAGTGCGCAATATGAGGATAAAACATCGGAAAGGTTTCCTGGGCGAAAACGGCCTCCTCGTCTCTTGCCACACTTTCTTTCAATACCCGAAGAGATCTGTTTAGGACCTGAGAAATGATCTGCACTCGGCCTGCGGAGTGCATCGCATGTCGAGTACACTCAAGCCAAAGCGGATGAAACTGAAATGGCTTCGATGGATGCAACCGTTCCCCAAATGACACAGACTGGATCTCCAATAGTAATTGTGATAGGTCGTGTTTGCTGGCACTCAGTAAAGCGTGATCGGGATATATATTTGGATCCATCTCGAAGGTGTTAGTGAAAAAGAAATTGCGGTAGTCTACGCTTTCATCTGATGTCTCGAGCATGCTCAGGTATTTCATCAGAGTCCACGCCAGGCCCTTGGGGTTTGCCAATCTGTTTTGGGACACGAGGAATGTGTCCATGATGGATGGTGCATCGAGCTTGAAATCCAGGAAATGCCTCCTTGCTATGAAATCAGGCCCTTCGAACATCGTGACGAAGTCCTGACCAGCCGACAGTGCCGACTTTTCTTCGGCGAGAGAAAGAATGTGGATTATGTATTTGATAGCATTTGCTGAAGCCAGTGGGTGACCGTGAACTGCTCTGGCAATAGCAAGCAAGGTGTCCTTGCTATGGAGATCTGCTTCTTCCTCGAAGTCTTTCCTTTCCTTATCCCGAACATCTTCCATAATCATTATGATGTCTTTTAAGGGCATCGGGGCTATTCTCACTTGGTGCCGTATACAGTCATCGGCATCATGGAAGACAGGATTCCGGGTGGTGACCAAGATATTCTTGGCCTCGGACGGCAGTGCCGTTGCCCTCAGGTCTAGGTCTCGTATATTGTCTAGATCGTCGAGGAGAAGAAGGGCTCGGTCATTTTCTGGTTCTCCGAGCCACTCCTTAAGTCTTTCAATCTTGTCCTCCTTGCTTTCATTACTCCAAATTCCTTGCAGATCCCGGCCCGGAGGACTTTTGAGTAAATATTCTGGGCCAACGTGTCTTGCGATATGGTAATATGCATTATTTAAGGAAGCGGCATCGCCCGCTTTGGGGTGTACGAAGAATATATCTCTCTGGTCCTTTTGTCGATGTGCAAGTTCCAGAAGCGTGACCGTTTTTCTGAGTTCAGCATCAGCAGTCATCTCTCGCGAAGAATTCATTTGGCCTTACCCTATTCCACCAATGCCGGAGATCGCAACAGAGGTCTGGTTCTCGTTTTGATTAGAATTCGTAACTTCATTTAAAGAACCTAATTCCGTCTCTCGGCCTATGAGATTGCTCCGCCTGTTTATTCCTTGTCCAAGGAAGAACTTCTTATCTCGTGGCTGGTAGATATTGAATGCATTGGGTGGGGGATACCAGGCTTTCTTCAGCAACCAATGAGTCAGTCAGCAAATTACGAAATTGATCTCTTGAAATTGCCGTGATTTGAGATTTGAAGGAAATTGAAAAATACCGTACATCAACATCACGCGCGGCAGTTTGCTCCTGATGACTCAGGAGACGTTTCAGCTCCCTGAGTTTCTCTGCCACTCTTGTAAAAGCGCCAAATTTACCCTCGTATTTGCATATAGTACTGTGGTCAGTGCCTTGGAGAGGAGATGCAAATTTTCCGTTCAGACTCGTAGATTGGCGGGAGACAATCTGTAATTGTAATCAGTGAAGGCTTATCAACATCCCGAAGGCATTTTTAGGACGAACCTCCAAGTGACGTGTTCCAACTAGAGTCTTGTTTGTCTCATAGAAAGCATCAAAGGGAAGTTGGATCTTCAGATTAGCAAAGTCTTCTTGGCCTTCGGTGGATTGTGGGTTGAAAGACTTGAGAGAGTCGACCAGTTCGGAGCGGACACCACACAACCTTGCAGTGGCTTGGAGAAAGTCATTCCAATCTGCTTGAGTTGATCCTGAGTGCGGTGTGCTGAGAAACAAGAGACCGCAACTGCTGAGTTTGATGCCTTGATATTCTTGTTTGTGGTCGTACTGGTTCAAGCGGACCATTGCCTATTCAAGCAAGCAAAAATATTAACTTTCTCCAGTAACAGACAAGACAGAATCTCTTTTGATTTGGAGTCTTCAGTTACCTGACGTGCTACTATGCCGCCCATCGAATGGCAGACAAATATGATCGGGCGCTGTCTCTCCTGTGCTAGTCAACAAGTGCACATGTTCGAATATGAAATTTCACACCGACTTTTTCTGAGGATCTCAAACTGCTCACAGTAGTAAGCAAGCCATCGACCCATTCGGTCATTCCAGAACCATTAGCTCTGTTGATTAATTGAGAGCTATAGCCAAAGGTCATAATTCGTGCATTGTCGAAAGGCTTCGTCGACGGTAAGAGGTCGCGCAACCACATGACATCATTAACTTTTGACGCCCATGATTGAAAAGCGTTTCCATTCAAGCCGTGAATGGCACAAATACTACTCCATGTTACCGATCAGAATGCTGAATTTCCAGTAATACCTATGGATGAGGAACGCACTCGAGATCGGGGTCCGGGGGGGACCACAAAACCGTTACCCCGTCAAACTCATCATCGAATCTCCACGTAGTGTTGTGACTCTTCAGTGCCCTTTTCTTACAGCTTTTTGATGGAAAGGTGATTATGCCTGTCTGGGTTTCGTTTTGAGTCGCCAAAGTTGCTCCGAATTGAGCACTTATTTGTCTTGCGGTCCAGAAAGTCCTGCTAGTTGCTTGCTGACTGAGCCTCGTTGCCAGGGAAACAAATTGGCTCAGATCAGTATCCAGTGGCATTCCAGTCACTCGGACAGTTTTCGACGTTACCCTGACCATGATTGTGGTCTATAGGTACAGTTTCGTGAAACGCGCTCCACGTACATTGTGACTCGAAGATTTTGAAGAGTTGGGTGTAAGGACCGATGGAGAGCAAGGACATTGTGTGGGCTGGGAGCCCAACGGTGCATGTGCTGTCACCAGGTATGTGTGTCGAAATATAGTGTGGGCGCACCAAGAGGCATATTAAGGAGGGCTGTGTTTATAAGACATAATGATTTGCTGATGAATTTCCAGGGCGGATTGTGGCGCCTGCATACAACCAGAAATCGACTGTTTAGGCACCAGCACAGGTTGACCAGTCACGTGAAGGGCAACTGCAAGCTGAGAATTGTGTATCTTTGGGCCCGTGAGGACATTTCACCGATGCAAAATCATACACTAGATTCGCAGAAGCCTCTTCAGGCTCTGTTATCACGAAAAACATCAAAAACGACCTGTGTTATATCAAGCGCCAGGCTTGGTACGCCTAGGGGAAGCAAAGGGCACTTTGACGGTTTCTGAGGAAGGTAAATGTTGCGTACTACGACCCTCTTCAACTGCTAACCGCTTACATTCAGGCCAGGGCCCGTCATGGGTTGCCCGGAGTTTGATCACGTAGATTTTCTGTCTATGTTCAATTGTATCAGCATACCAAACCTTTTTTTCGTACGTGCATCAGCACAATCGACCCTCCGGTGGAATGACGCAGGGGAAGCAGTCTCGCAAAATCGAACCGAGTCTCCATCAGTATTTGGGTATGCAAATCTGTCCAATATCATCAACTTGATCAGAGAGGAGGAAGAGAAGAAGATATTTGAGACTGGACATCGGCCATGGTCGGAACTATACACTACAACCGAGGACTTCAGAAAACATGCTGTGCAATATATTGGCCCCAACAAGGCTAAAGCTGTTCAATTTGCAATGCTGGATGCCGTCCTTTTGGCCTGGCCTGAACAATGGTGCGAAATATTGTGGGACGAGATTGAAGATCAGCTTTGGGACGTTGTTGTATCAACAGTCGTACCTTTCTTAGCTGTGCTAGACGCAGGAGATATTGAAACATATCTGTTAAAACATTCAAGGTAAGCATTAGTACCAGCGAGTCAAATATATTTCATACTAAGACCAGATAAAGAGAAGAAGTAGTTCAATATTGGGCATCGCTCTTGAAGTTTCTCCTTCGCGTTGGACTGCGACTAAAGAATGTAACTCCTCCAAACTTTTCTGATCTCATATCAGAAGGCATCGCTCAAATGGACCGTCATGGAATAGCTTTAGGAGAGATACACCACCTTCAAGTCTTGAAAAGCGTAGCGGAGATATTGGTCATCACACCAGGCCAGCCATGGATTGCGGTTCACAAACTTCAAGAGATAGATCATTGTGGAAGCAAACGATCGAATGCTGTTATCGGACTTGCTCTAGGGTCATTGCAGAGCGCCGCAGAGACAAATCTCAAACGGCACGATCAAAAGAGTTGGACCTGGACCCCAATTTCCCCTGACGAGCCAGCCACCATGGAAATAATGGCACAAGCAATGACACAGAATGACTCAGTTAGAAGTATCCCTAGTTCTAAGTTGGAGACGATCTCTCTAGAAACCAAAGTTCTTCTAGCCTTTTGCGAGATTGGAAGGAAAGCATTTAATGTCGCGCATGGACTTCTGCTTAAACTGCTTCAGGAGGTTGAAAGTGTTTACGGGACGAACTCGCCAGAATTATTGCTTGTTGGAACCGCCCTCATGAACTGTTGCAATGCAACAGGAAGAGAGAAGGAAGGACAGAATTTGGGCAAGCACATTGCAGAGGTTGGGCACATCTCTTTCGGCACCCAAAAGGAAGTCACCACAAAGACTCCTCAGGAGGCCCACTTAATTCTCGCCATGGCCGATTCTTTGCTTGGGCAAAGCAGCTACGAGGAAGCTGAAGAGTTGCTTCTCCAACTTCTCAGAGCTCCCTCGACACCTCGTGGTGTGAGCACAAGAGCTGCGCTTCGATTATGCAAAATGGGTAGAAGACAACAAAAGGCACCGTCCGATTTTGACGATTGGTCCCGACTGCGGGACGCCATCAAGAATTTCTATGATGTTTCAGATACGGTCAAGTATGAGTGTCTCGAAGAAGTCATATGCTTTCTATCCTTACTGGCTCCTGAAGATAGTCCTAAAATCCCACAAGCTTCTGAGATTGTGACCGATATAACGAAATATGAAATCAGTACGTATACGGGGTCGGCTGGCTCCAGACGAAACTTCATCGACAACCTTGCGGCCCTCAGGTATTACAGAAACTCTCTTGGGTTATTCTGCCTTTCCGGGCCGGAATTGGATTACTGCAGAATGATGCGAGATGCATATCCAAAAGCTAACATTCAATTTTGTGAGAATATTGGCGCAAAGAACTGGCAGAGGTTTCAACGAATCAGAGACCTACGTGCTTCAGCTGTTGACGGAGACTCAAAGGTCGCTTCCGAGCTTCTTGTCTCAATGGAACCGTGTTCCCAATCCGTGTTTCATGATTCTGGTCTTGGCTCCTCAATTGGGTCAGGTGTGGAGCCTGATGGTGGTTTCCTTACCTTGTCGTCGGTGGATGACGCGAAGTCCGTGATCTCAATCAACTCAAACATGTCGACAGACGAGGATTCAAACGCACTTCCAGACATGCCGGCTGAAATTTTATCTGAGGAACCATTTACTTGCTACGTTTGCAAACGGGTTATAAGGGGCGTTACCAGAAGACAGCAATGGGAGTAAGTCATTTCGCATCACTCACCGGCTATTATACTAACAAAGGTTTATGCGGCATATATTTCAGGATCTTCGACCTTACACTTGTATACTCGAGGGCTGCAGCGCGGATCCGTTGGAATTTACATCTCGAGCTGATTTCAAGGCTCACCTCACCGAACATATACGGCTTTGGAAATGCACGAAATGTGGTCATACAGAGGAATCCACGGAAGCGGCCAAGATTCACGCAGTTCAGGGCACTAGCTCTTGCAGTCCCAGTGATAGCGACCTTACAATGATAGAGGTGCAACGAGATCTAGCGCATGAGAGATGTCCGTTTTGCGATAAGATACCTGGCCAGGTCAACTTTGCAGGACACATATGCCACCATTTGGAAGAAATATCCCTATCCGCAATTCCACGAGAAGGTACCTTAGACGAGAGCGATAAAGGTTCCAATGACAACGTATCCATAAAATCTCGGGAGCAAGAAGGCTCGGTGTCAGGCGGGTTGAAGAACTTGGCTTTGGGCGATGACGAATCACAAGAAAAAGGCTCACCAAAGATGCCTTCCACGATCGAAAATGGTCGCCAGGAAGAGCTTATCGCACGACGGCTTTCTCACCAGAGGAGATATTCCAAAGCAGAAGAAAGGTACACCCGAGCGGTGGCAGTTTTTGAGCAAGTGCTGGGAGAGAAGAACAGAGACACACTTTTGGCCCAGAAACAGCTCGCCTGGACTCTACAGAGACAGGGAAAGTATGTTGAAGCCGAGAAAATATACAGAAAGATTCTGGACTCCATGGCTGAGACACTTGGTTCAACGCATCTAGAGACTTTGGGGGCGCTCAATAACTTCGCTGTTGTGTTGCAAGACCAAGGACGATACGTCGAAGCAGAAGCGATCAACCGCCAGGTTTTGAGGGCACGGGAAGATACACTCCCGCCAGATAACGTCTACACCTTGCAGACCATTAATAATCTTGCCGAGGTGCTCGACGGTCAGGATCGATGGGAGGAGGCGAAGGTTTTGTATGAGCGGGCTGTCGATGGAAGAAAACGAGTTCTTGGGATAAACCATAGTTTTACCAAGCACAGCATCGATAATCTGACCAAGATGCTTAGAAAGGTAGAGGAAGTTGAGTGAAGGTAAAGACTCGCACGGGAAGTAGTCCCAAGGCATGAAGATGGAGGACCCGAAACCAGATTTCAGCTTTCTTGTCGAGGAGCCGAAGAAGTTGAAGTTGGCTTACCTGCATTTGGTCAGGCCACTTCCAGGTCAGCTGACCAGACGTTTTCGGCAGATCTTCGGCCTGGATTACAGTATCATATAGAAGTGTAGCCTGTTCTTTCTTTCTTTCGGAGAATAAGCACGGCGAGGGGCGGTAGATATTACACAATTAGCAATATGCAATTGTGGTTCCACTTTTGCGACACTTTCTTCACCCCTAAATTTGTCTACTCACACACGTACTGTACTCTCCACAACCTTCATTTTCTTAGCAAGTACTGATCTCCAACCAACAGATCCACGGCAAAATTGGACTTCATTATTGATATCTGGGGCAAGACTTCACCTGTGATCCTCACCGGAGGCTTTACAGCTGAATCTGCCAAGGATCGAGGAGTTTACTTCGGGTGATACTGCTAGACTATAAATAGATTTCGTACATTTTGCATTCAGATGCAGAAGATAGAAGTGTCACAAGGAGACAATCTTTCACATGGAATACAAAACACAGGAAACCCCTGAGGTAATGGTCAAAACGGCGAGATGTAGCTAGCACAATCGAAACTTTTGGCTCACCTATATCTCAATCCCATGGTTTATGTAAGTCTTTCAAGTTTCAAGAATAGTTAGTGGCGCTTTTTTCTTAGATTGACTGCCATTTTGCCTAAGTGACTCTTCCTTTAATCCAAAAGAGGAGGGGTTAGACTGAGATAAAGTAGATCTTGCCGACTGGCAGTTGAATGGGAAAATACTCGCTGTCTCTTTTTGCACCATATTCGAGTATTCTTCATACTTGGAAACTAGTTGATTAGGCAGATTTTGTTTACCCATAGAAGCGTGAAAAAGTCGCTGGTTAGTATGTATTTTGAGACATATGCTCATAAACCATTCCTCCTTTCCCTTTCATAATCCTCAAACTTTTGTGATTTCCCCTCTCCCCCTCCAAACTTGCTCAAAGCCATTAAAAATTACAACTCCTTAACCCCTCCAATAAGTATAAACCTTAACCTCCCAATGCATCAACGGCTCCCTACCCACCCACTCACCCGGCACATCCCTCCCTTGCGTAACCTCTCTCCACCCAGCAACCCCCTTATCTGGCCAATTATCAACCACATACTCACTCCCCTCTGTATCCTCATCTGTAAAATTAGCTACCACAACCACTGGCACCGTCCCATTCCCACCCCTCTTCCACGCCATAATCTTGCCCCCTCGACTTTCATCCACATGGATGAAATCCGTATCATTAGTCCCCAACGCCGGACACGTCTTTCTAAACGCCACCATATTCGCCACATAATTGAAGATTCTCGTCCTCCAATCATCAGCTTTGCGTTCATAGTTCACTGGATCGGATTGTTTGTCGGAGATAGGACGATCCATTTGGTCTAGGAATTCCTCGCCGGCGAAAATCATGGGGATGCCGACGGAAGTGAGGAAGAGCGCGAAGGCGAACTTGGAACGCCGCTCCATATCAGTGACATTATTGCTGCTGAGGAAGTTGTAGAGGCGCTCTTTGCGGTAGCCTTCTGTGTCGTGGGAGGTGATGTAGTTGATTGCTTGAGAGCCGTCGGTGAACGGGTGGGAGTTGTCGAGTCTACAGTCTGCCATTTTGCGGACGGTCCACTCAAAATCGTCACCATCGGTGGACTCTCCGAGGATTGTGGCACGGAGTCGCCCTTGGAAAGGCTCGTTCCAAAGTGCATTGAGAGTCCCGGAAGTTATCAGATCGAGTGGATCGCTGAGTTCTTCGCCGATGACGAGGAATTTGGCTGGGTCTGGGGAGGAGTAGCGGGAGTTGTAGATAGCCCAGGCCGATTCTTTGTAAGCTTTGATAAAGTCGTAGTTGGCGATGTTGTTGATGCTGTCGAGTCGAAGGCCATCGACGCCGAAAGAGGTCATCCAGCGATGAAGGTGGCCTTTGTGAAAGGCCCAGGAGGGATGGACGATTGTTACCTTGCCTGTTTCTGGATCATATGAGGTAGTAACCTCGGGCTGGGAATTTGCATCAACAGGCCAGCTATACCGCCAGAGCCTTCCACCATATCCATCCCGTGGTTGGTTCGAATGAGATTGTAATCTATCTGGACTGGACTGCTCTTCAGGTGCATTTTGATCGAGGTGGAACTGTTTAAAATCGATGAAACAATAAGGCTCATGTCCGAAAGCCATAACAACATCCGTGAAGAGGCGTGTGTTCAGGCTATGGATCTTCTCAACCAGTTTCACCAGTTGTGATGAGGTTCCCAGATCAAAGTCAGTTGCGTAGTAATTCGCCGTAGCATATCCCCACTGACCAATTGGTCTTGCGTCGGCTGCGGGCAGAAGTTCCAGCGCGTTGATACCCAAGTCGGCGACAATTGCTTCATTATCAATCTGTGGAATGCCCTTGAAGCGATTACCAGCAGTCTTCAAGTCAAACAACGCAAGGACATCAAGGAATGTCCCAACATCAATCTGCACATCTTGTCCATTTTCCTGGACGTCTTTGTATCTAGACCACGACGTTGGAAGCTCGTAGATAACCATATGGTTATTTGCCGGCATAGAATCTTGAGATGGAATCGCCGGCGGGTTCGGCTCACTACCATCAATATCGCAGGGCCACAGCTTTCCGCCGCGGAACTTGATGACAGATGCTGGCATATCATGGTCGCCTCGAGATCTCAAAGAGCTGTAGTCAATCGTGTACGCCAGCGGATCTGTGACCTGGATCGCGCCCAGTCCTTCTGGTGATAGATCATCGATCTCGTACCAGTAGTAGTAGATCGTGTCGTCCTTCAATTCTGGGCTGATAGTGTTGGGATCGAGTTCCCACAAATCGGGCTGGTCTGACTTCACAAATGGGCTGATGTTGAATTCGTAGACAGCAGGGGGCGGCCCTTTGTCGAATGTGCCCAGTACTAGGTAAGGAGGTTTGGCGCCAGGTATTCCTGCAGGGAGCCAAAGCATGAATTTGTCTTTGCGACGTTCGAGGAGGTCGAAAGTCGGAGGAGCCATCTCGAGGTGTTTGTATGAGGGAATGGAGACCGTCGACGGTGGGGATGAGGAAATGTGAGTAAGTGGTCGAGTAGAGGGTGCACAGTTGGAGAAAGAAGAGAAACGGATATTGAAGATGATTTTATAAATTGGTTGTAAGCAATTCAGAGAAGGCGGAGAAGGTGAGCCGAGTGAGCTGCGTCGTTCAGCTGCGATCGACCACAGCGGGCTGCAGCCACCAAACGCACGTGAAGTCCCTGTTGGGATTCGACAGGGGAAGAAAACAAGCAATCAACTGATCCTGAGGATCCCAAGTAAGAGAGTACTGTAAGAGATCACGGGAAGTGTTGGTTTGTTTTGAATTGAACGCACTCGAAAGATGATCAGAAAGAAGAATACTGAACGAACGCCTTGCTCACATCGCGACGAGGGAAGGAGCGATCAACGCGGGGTGGACTAAGAACCTCTTCAAAATATAAATTCAATTAGAGCAGGCTGAGATCAATGACTGTTTAAGAAGAGCGTACATCGGTTCATCAAAAGCTCATGCTGTGTGTTCGCACCCTCAAGAGCTGTCAAGAGTGGGGCAACCTGCAAGCCACTCAGCCTTGAGGTGGGCTGATGCTCGCCGTGCACACCGCACATCGGCATTCCTGGTCACACAGAGTCCGCACCAGGATCCAAAAAGTCTTAATTCATCCTCGGAAAGAGTCCAAGGGAGAGCTGCCCTTGATAAGGCGAGATGTGGTTTGACAAAGACCTTCAGCTGCCACCCTGTCCGAGCCATCTAGGTGTGCCCCACCAAGCGAGTTATTAGACCTCAGCAATCCCCATGTAACCGAATACACCAAAATAATCATTGAAATACATCAAAATTTTGGGACAAGAAATATGCACACCTTTGATTCGTTCTGTTTGCTCCTCTAATAAGACGGTTGCAGTTTGCAAAAATCAAATTGAGCATGCCGAACATTACAGTGGCTGGTGAAGAAGTAGCTTTGCAACCTCATGACTTCTTCAAAAAGGTACAACCTATTAAAGGTGCATCAACCTTTCGCTCTATCAAAATAGGAATCAAGCTACTAGCCTACTTAGGTTCCAATTATTTCTTGAAATCAATATTCCACGATGGGCCCGACAAGGCCTGTATCCAAATCCTCACCCAACCTTGCACCAGCCTTGAGAGGCCATCTGCATTCCAAACTCTTGATATGTGAATTAGTGCTCGCGGATCAGAATCCCGAGCCCGTAAGAGTGATCCGTGATATTAAAATATTGCTTATCGGTGGAAAATGGATAACCTATTTCAATGTGATTATTTGCTTCGTAGGGAGCTTTAACTTTTAAGATGGTGAAGGTCTACTGTACGGGATGCGGGATCCGTATAGTAGCACTATTGAAGCCATTTTAGATGATTAGCTGCTTGTATATAGATCATAGATTATATTTCCTTCATATATATCCCGTAGTCTCTTTCGTTCTTCTTGCCGGAATTGAAGAATAGATGAATAACCGACTGAAGGGTTCAAGAGTTTTCTGTGGGACCTAACTTGGTTTTAGAGAAGTTGCACGGTATCATAGGATCACAGAAAGGCCTATGACAAAAAAAATCTCGTACTCTAGAGGGTGAATGGTAACCCGTCAGGCCCGGCAAGGCCCCTTGTTAAGAATTGTCGCGCCTCGTTGTAGTCCAGGCCAGCCCAATGCGCCGTGGACTAAAGTACCTATACTCTACTTCGTAGAGCCACAAGCGATAATACCCCGGCTGGAACCGAGTATGAAGAAACCAATCAATCAATCAAGCTACCATATTCCTGATATGGGGCAAGGCTGAGCTGGAAAGCCCTGGGACGATCACGAGGGTCAGTGCGTTTGGCGCCTACGAATGGAGCCAGAGCTGACGATACCATTTCAATCTGCAAGGCAAAAACGTCAGAATCGCTGTCAATCCACAAGACATCGACCAAACCTCTAAATTGCGAAATCATCAACTTGCGGGCTTTCGCGCATCCAACAGAGTTTCCTCGCAAAAAGTCTGCAGACGTTATTAGCGACAGGCTCGAGTCTATATTTGATGACCTATCCTTCTCAAACGCACAGAATGTCTAAGGAGAGATCATAACGACATTGCCTGGATAATATTGGCATAGCGCATCATGTCGTCGAAGGCTGTGCAGCCCAAAGATCGGGACGGGTTCGAGATAGCTATCATCTGCGCCTTGCGATCGGAGGCCGATGCCGTCGAGGCTCTGTTCGACGAATATTGGGATGAAGATGGTGATCGATATGGCAAGGCCCTAGGGGATACCAATGTATACACCACGGGTTCGATTGGTCGTCACAACGTCGTGTTGGCACACATGCCGGGCATGGGAAAGGGTAATGCCGCGAGCGTAGCAGCGAGGTTGCAATGCAGCTTCCGGAGAATCAAGCTTGCTTTGGTTGTCGGTATTTGCGGTGGAGTGCCAACTGGAGTCGATGGCGAGGAGATCTTACTCGGCGATGTTATCATTAGCACTGGGATTGTACAATATGACTTTGGCAGGCAGTTGCCGGATAGATTCATTAGGAAAGATACTCTAGAGGATATCCCAGGCAGACCCAACACAGAAATCCGGGCTTTTCTGTCGAAGTTGAGTGGATTCAGGGGTCGCAAACACCTAAATGACAACACTTTTGGTTTCTTCCAAGAGCTGTGCAAGGAGGCCGACTTCCAGAAAGCCCAGTACCCCGGCGCAGTCGAGGACAAGCTCTACAACCGGACCTACCGTCATAAGCATCAAGGCATATTAGCTTGCACAATATGTGCGAAATGTGACAGGAAAGAGGATGAGGTGTGCAAAATCGCTCTCGAGTCATCCTGTTCGGAGTTGAAGTGCAGTGAAGACAACTTGATTCAGCGGAGGCGGCTGCAACGGATTAATGACACAGGGAATACGGCAAAGGACCAAAAGCCTTGCATACACTTTGGCTTGATCGCATCCGGGGATACGGTTATGAAATCAGGCGAGGTTCGCGATGAGATTGCAGCTAAGGAGAAAGTCATTGGGTTCGAAATGGAAGGTGCTGGAGTTTGGGATGAGTTCCCTTGCGTTGTGATCAAAGGTGTCTGTGACTATGCGGATAGCCACAAGAATAAGAGGTGGCAGAGCTATGCTGCAGCAGTTGCAGCAGCTTGTATGAAAGCGTTTTTGAAAGAATGGGTGCCAACTATGAGCCCGCTATCTGATACCGTTGGTCAAGGTATGTATCTATTCTATATTGGCAGATTTGTGAGGTTGCGAGTTGAAATATTTATATTTATCTCTGGAGCTTTGCAATCGGGACCTACGGATATAATAATATTACGACTTTCCTTAGTGATGTGTTATTTCTAGAATATGCGCTAATTCAGTTCGGCTCGACCAAAAGGGCACTGGCATGTTCCGTTCGGACAGAACAAGCTATTTGTCGGTCGAGAATCTCAACTCGAAGAGGTTATTGCAAAACTTACCCCAGAGGACTACGAAAAAGACTGTCAGCGGGTCGCGATAGCGGGTCTTGGGGGCATTGGCAAGACTCAAATTGCACTCGAGGCTGCCTTTCGAATCCGGGCACAGTATCCCGGTTGCTCAGTATTTTGGGTCTCGGCTGTTGACGTCCCAAGTTTCGAAGCTGCCTTTCTCGAAATTGGTCGGCAATTCCAAGTGCCTGGCATTAATATGGATAAGGCAGATGTCAAGTCGCTTGTGAAGGCATATCTAAGCCAAGAGATTGCTGGGAGATGGCTGTTAATCGTGGACAACGCCGATGACTTCGAAATGCTATATAAGAGAGCCAATGAAAGCGACGAGAGCTTTGGTTCTCTAGCTCTAGCCGACTATCTTCCTTTTAGCCGCAAGGGCTCGATCCTCTTTACGACACGGAACCACGAGGTGGCAGTAAATCAAGCGGGCATCGATGTGGTTACTGTTGAAGAGATGACAGAGAGGGATTCTCTGGGGCTTTTGGAGGCAAACCTAATTGACAAAAGCCTAGTTGCGGAGATAGATGCTGCGAAGAAGCTGTTGAATCTTCTCACGTACCTTCCACTAGCAATTCGGCAAGCGGCAGCCTTCATCAACCAGAAACAGATGTCTATTTATGACTATCTGGGCATCTACGAGTCGGACGATCAAGACCTTATAGAGTTGCTGAGTGAAGATTTTGAGGACCAAGGGCGATACCAAAACATCAAAAACCCTATCGCTTCAACTTGGTTGATCTCGTTCCGCCAGATTCAACAGCACAATACACTCGCTGCACAATATCTCTACTTTATGTCATGTGTCGCCCAGCGTGACATTCCCCATTCTCTGCTACCGTCAGCTTCAAAATTGAGAGAAGTTCGAGCGATTGGAATGTTGAAAGCATTTGCATTTATCACGGTACACAAAGGAGGAAAGTCTTACGACATCCATCGACTGGTTCAAGTAGCAGTGCGAAACTGGTTGAATACGACGGGCGAACTCACTCGATGGTATTGCGAGATTATGAAGCAGACTGCAAGCATATTTCCGTTCTGTAAGCACGAGAATAGATACGAATGTACCATGTATCTTCCTCATGTACAATCTATTCTCAAGTTTCAAGACTTTCCAGCCGGTTTTCGGGAGTCACTATGGGGCCTCTTGTTTAGTACTGGAGAGTATTTCGTGCAGGCTGGGAGATATATCGAAGCAGAGAAAATGTATCGGAAAGCGCTAGACTTTACAAAGGGGCTATTCGGTGACGACCACCCGTGGACGCTTGCTAATATAAATAACCTTGCAATTGTGCTCCAACGACAAGGCAAGAACACGGACGCCGAGACGCTACAACGGCATTTGCTCGAGCTTAACAAAAGGGTGCTCGGCGACCATCACCCAGACACGCTCCACAATATAAATAACCTTGCAGAGGTGCTCCGACACCAAGGCAAGTACGCGGACGCCGAGACGCTACACCAGCAGACGCTCAAGCTTAGCAAGGGGGTGCTCGGTAACAACCACCCCGACACGCTTGATAGTATAAGTAACCTCGCAGTTGTGCTTAGCGAGCAAGGCAAGTACGCAGACGCCGAGACGCTGCAGCTGCAGACGCTTGAGCTAAGGAAGGGGGTGCTTGGCGATGAACACCCGCGCACGCTTGGTAGTGTGAATAACCTCGCGGAGGCGCTCCGACACCAAGGCAAGTACGCGGACGCCGAGACGCTACACCAGCAGACGCTCGAGCTTAGGAAGGGGGTGCTCGGTAACAACCACCCCGACACGCTTGATAGTATGAGTAACCTCGCAGTTGTGCTTAGCAAGCAAGGCAGGTACGCAGACGCCGAGACGCTGCAGCTGCAGACGCTTGAGCTAAGGAAGGGAGTGCTTGGCGACAAACACCCGCACACGCTTAGTAGTATGAATAACCTCGCGGAGGCGCTCCGACAGCAAGGCAAGTATGCGGATGCCGAGACGCTACAGCTGCAGACGCTCGAGCTAAAGAAGGGAGTGCTTGGTGACGACCACCCGTCCACGCTTAGTAGTATGAGTAACCTCGCGGTTGTGCTTAGCGAGCGGGGCAAGTACGCAGATGCCGAGACGCTGCTGCTGCAGACGCTCGAGGTAAGGAAGGGGGTGCTTGGCGACGACCACCCGGACACGCTTGCTAGTATAAATAACCTCGCGCTCGTACGCCGAGACGCTGCAGCGGCAAACGCTCGAGCTCAAGAAAGAGGTGCACGCTCGCCAGCATAAACAACCTCGCGATCGTGTTCCAACAGCAGGGCAAGCACGCGATGGGCGAGGAAAAGCACAATGTATACGAGTTAAATGCGGATATGCTAGATAATCAAAACTACCCATGTAGAATGGGGACAGCGGCTCGGAAAAAGCGAAAAGCAAGGAGAAGTCTGCTCGGATTCTATTACGGATTTGGCACTGCTGGTTAGGGCAACGAACCGTCGAGTACAACAACGACAGTAAAGAATTCCTTCGCGAAGCACTCACATCCTCTACGAGTACTTCATTCCGTAACAGTTATCCAACCAGTAGCTACTTCCCACGTGTCCTGCATTTCCCAAAACTTCGCCGGCCAAATCAATGGACAAGGGTTCAGCGCAGTCTATTACACCGGAAATACTGCTCCTGCGAGTGTCCCGACCGCAGCTTCCAACAAATCTGGCAGATTTCTGTGCAGACTGTTTCTCAAATTCCGACTGCGCGGAATTTGCGTTTGATCCCAGTGGCTAGCAGTGGTATGTAATTCTGCTGCATTCGGGAACTTGCGGTAACCCTAATTCGTATGGGCTGGGTGTGCATACTGGCAGTGGCTATAGCTCCGATGAAGGTTATATCGTTGGTAATGGAAATTGTGAGAGTTATAATAGCGTGACCCAGTAGTGAGGTGGCATAAGAGGAATTTGAAACTTCAAATGCTCCATCGCTTACAAGAGAAGAGTTATGTGTGTCTTAGATTAGTCGCTTTAAAGTCTTAGAGGCATAATATGCATTCCATTTTAATTCCCAAGTAATTTACA
>Ga0302325_10010798_pt1 | contig 19741 bp, 14 predicted proteins | sample Palsa_T0_2_FD_201948 | JGI IMG/M metagenome (GOLD analysis project Ga0302325, IMG submission 201948) | Peat permafrost microbial communities from Stordalen Mire near Abisko, Sweden - Palsa_T0_2 | ecosystem: Environmental > Terrestrial > Soil > Palsa > Peat permafrost | place: Sweden: Abisko...
CGAGAACGCAGGATCGAGTCAGCGAGCGAAGTCGGGGCGAAAAGTTGCGGCAAAAGCCGGTTTAAAAAAATCGGAGAAATAGCGTTTTTTCCGCTTGATCAGTGCCCTAATGGCTGACCCTTTCGCCCTTTGACCTGCACGAACAAGATATCCCAGGGCGAGGACGAACGAGCCGGACGTTGGATTGGATTCAATAAAGTGGAGTGCGGCATTCACACCTTCATGTCGCGCAAGAATGATTTCCAGATTTGAGGCCAAGATGAGAAAGGGCAATCGAATTCATTTTCGTTTGACTTTTGTCGAAATCCATGCTTCATTCTTTGCGTGAAACGGGAGTTTGAGATAAATGGCAGACTTCAATTAGTGATTCGCGTCTTTTGCGTGGCGATTCTTTGTTCTTTGTTTTGCTCCGCCTCGGCCGCGACGGTAGAGTGGCATTATCTAGGAACCCCTTCAGAGGACCAAGCCCCGCCGAACTCACTCGTGATCACCCCTGCGGCCCCAAACTCCACCAATAACATTAGTTTTGTCGCTCCAATCGACGGCAAAAAATATTTGAACTCCATTGCGGCCGGGGACGCATGCGGAAACCCCATCATTTCTGTTGTTTCCAACAGCCACCTCATAACCGTGACGTTCACACCTCGTCTAGATGAATTCATACCAAATTATGCAGCCTTGGTGAGCGGTATAGATGGAAAGTTCGGGCCACTGGCCGCCGGGACCTGGGGTTTTGAGGTTTTCTCAAATTCCGGCGCTTTAATTTCATCCAACTCGTTTACCGTGACCGGGCCGGTCTTGGGAATCGAGTTGGCTGGCAATCAGGTTATTCTTTCCTGGCCGGCCTTGACTTCAAATTATGTTTTGCAAACCGCCACCGATTTGTCCTCCGGAAGCTGGAGGAACATCACGAACGGGATTGCCAACAATGGGGCCAGCTTTATCTTTACCAATAGCATTGCCAATCAGACCGCTTATTTCCGCCTTCAGGAACAATGATCATGCCCGGCGGCAGGGTGTCCAAAATGAAATGACCTGAGCCGTGATCCACCCTTGGGAACAAAACGGCATCGCCAAGCCTCCGAATAATGCCGCGCCTCCGGCTGGCGCAACTATCGCGGCGTTGATTCGTGGTTGCGGCCAGGCGGGAGGTCGGCTAACCTAAGTCCTGTTACATGACACTAACTGAAAAAATTCTGGCCCGCGCGTCGGGTAAAGCCTCGGTGCAGGCGGGTGATAACGTGTGGGTCAAGGCGGATGTCCTCATGACCCATGACGTCTGCGGCCCCGGCACCATCGGCGTCTTTAAACGCGAGTTCGGTCCCACCGCCAAGGTGTGGGACCGGAATAAAGTCGTCATTATCCCGGACCATTACATTTTCACGGCGGATTCCAAATCAAACCGGAACGTGGATATTCTGCGCGAATTCGTGCGCGAGCAGAATATCACCTATTTTTATGACGTGATCGATGACGCCAACGGCACCTGGAAGTTCGATCCCAGCAAAGGGCCGTTGCTTCGGCAGTACGGCTCCAATTACGCCGGAGTGTGCCACACGGCCCTGCCGCAAAAGGGCCATACCCGTCCGGGCGAAATCCTTTTCGGCACCGATTCCCATACGTGCATGGCGGGCGCGTTCAATGAGTTCGCCACCGGCATCGGCAATACCGATGCGGGCTTCGTCATGGGCACGGGCAAATTGCTGCTCAAAGTGCCCGAAACAATGCACTTTCGCCTGGAAGGCCAGTTGCAACCGGGCGTCATGGCCAAGGACGTCATTTTGCATTGCATCGGGGAAATCGGGTTCGATGGCGCGACTTACCGGGCCATGCAGTTTGACGGTGAAGGGGTCAGGCACCTTTCGATGGACGACCGCATGACCATCGCCAACATGGCCATCGAGGCGGGCGGGAAAAATGGGATTTTTGAATGTGACGACCAGACGCGCGCGGCGGTCGATGCCCGCTGCCGCCTCAATAACACCCGGCAAACCTACGAACCGGTGGAACGGGACCGCGATGAGAAATTTGTCTATGAAATGACGGTCGATCTGACGAAGCTGGAACCGACCGTCGCCTGCCATCCCGATCCAGGGCGGAGGCAACTGGCCCGGCTTATGGGGGAGACGCGGCTGGATCGCGCCTACGTCGGCTCCTGCACCGGTGGAAAGACGAGTGATTTTCTGGAATTCGCGCGGGTGTTGCGGGGCAAGAGGGTGGCCATCGACACGTTCGGAGTACCGGCCACGCCGGAAATTGTGCATGACCTGCAAGCGGCGCGCTGGGACGGCAAGACGGTGTGGCAAATATTGATCGACGCAGGGGTTCAAATGACCGAAAACGCAGGCTGCGCGGCTTGCCTGGGCGGCCCGGTGGATACGTTCGGACGCATGAACTCGCCCATGAAATGCATCAGCGCGACGAACCGGAATTTTCCCGGCCGCATGGGCCACAAGGAGTCGCAGGTTTTTCTGGCCTCCCCGGCAACGGTGGCCGCCAGCGCGTTGACCGGTTATGTGACCGACCCGCGTGAGTACATGAGTTGATTTTCCGTATTGTCAACTGAACAACAGGTGAAGAAGGAGGAGAAGGGACCGCTTAAGATTGGCGAGCGCGTGGATATTTTCTGCGCGCGGACCATTCTGATCATCTTTTTATTCATCCTGGCTTGGGGCCCGCTGGCTTTCGGCGGCAAGTTTCCGGGCGGGTTTCTGGTGATCCAGGGAGCGACCGTGGCGGCGCTGGCATTGTGGATCGTGCGATTTTGGGTGCAAAGGCCGTTTCGGCTGTTGTGGCCGCCGATGTGCTGGGCGGTGCTGGCGTTTCTGCTCTACGCCGTGGCGCGTTGCCAGATTGTGCCGGTCGAATACGCGGGCCGTCAACAATTGGTTCGCGTCCTGGTTTACGGCGCGCTGTTTTTTCTGGCGCTCAACAACCTGAACCGAAGGCATTCCGCCTGGCTGACCAGCTTGACAATCATCTCGGCGGGGTTCGTGCTGGCTCTGCTGGCGGTGTTTCAGTTCGCCTCGAAAAACCCGCTGGTCCTGGGAGTCCCCAAGTTAGGCCAATATTTGGGTCGCGCCAGCGGAACATTTATGAACCCGAACCATATGGCCGCGTTCTTGTGCATGACCGTGCCGCTGGCGCTGGCGTACACGGTGATGGGCCGGCTTTCCGCCATCGTCCGAGTGCTCCTGGCCTACAGTGCGGTGGTGATGCTGGCGGGCATCGCTGTTTCTGTCTCCCGCGGCGGGATTGTGACCGCGGCCATAGCCATGATCGTCTTTTGCGGGGTATTGCTGGCACAAAGGGAATTCTGGAAGCCAGCGCTGGTGCTTCTGTGCTTTTTGACGTTGCTGGGCGTGTGCGCCGCCACTCAGTTTGATTCGGTGCAAAAGCGGTTTGATGAGGTGTATAAGCATGACACGATTGGGGATGAACGCCCACTTTATTGGAAGGGCGCCTGGCAGCTTTTCCTGCGCAAACCCGCCTGGGGCATAGGCCCTGGCCACTTTGACGTTGAATTCCCTTCCGTTCGCCCCTGGCGGGTGCAAGACCGCCCGAGATATGCCCACAATGACTATCTCAATACATTGTGCGATTGGGGTGTGGCCGGAATCGGTCTCATAGCGGCCGCCGTGGGTTTGCTTTGTTGGGGCGTTTTGCAGGTCTGGCAGACGTTGCGCAAGCCCTCGCATGAAACGGGCTCCAGATTCAGCGAGCGCACCGCCTTCGTCGTCGGCGCAGGCGTTGCCTTGCTGGCGCTTATGCTGCATTGCTTCCTTGAGTTCAACATGCAAGTCGGGGCCTTGGCCGTCACTACGGTCACCTTAATGGCGTTGCTGGTGTCGCAGGTGCGGTTTGCCACCGAACGATACTGGCGAAATCCTGGCCGGATCGGAAGAATACTTTTGACTGGCGTGGCCGCGGCCGCCATTGGCTATTTATCGGCCCAGGGCACGCGCAAAGCGATGGAGACGTATTGGCTGGCCCGCGCCAACGCAGCCGGCGCCATAGCCGACCCTTCTGATTGGAGTGACATGATTGACCCCATGTTGACCTACGTGCTGGAACGGGACAGTGCGGAGAGCACTCCGCCCGAGTCGGCCCTCGCCCTCTTCACCAACGCGCATGAAGCCGAACCCATGAACTGGCAAACGGACTACCTCATCGGGGAATACCTCTGGCAATTGGCTCTGCAACTAGGCCCCGATTACAATGAGCGCGTCAAGCAAGCGAGCAATTGGTACGCCCAGGCCATGAAGTTGAACCCCTTCGACGCCTACGCTCCCATTGGTTTTGGCATGTGCTTGGATTGGCTCGGACAGACACAAGAGGCAACGCCCTATTTCAGGACCGCGCTGCAAGACGATCCTCACAACTGCTTCGTGTCGCTGGAGATTGGACGGCACTGCATCACCTTGGGCGAACTTGCGGCCGCCAGGCTGTGGCTTAGGAACGGCGCCCAACGTGTGGCGGCGACGGAAGTGGCCACTGCGGAAGCAATTCATCTGGATAATCTCTTGAACGACCCCCTTTACGTGGCCGCATCCAACCTCGCCAAAACGAAGAATTGGCAAAAATGGCAAGGAGACAAGGAGGATCCGCTCCTGGAAGGCCCAAAATAGCCCGGCATATTGTCACATCCCGCGCTTGCATTCGGTGCGGCGACGCACCATGTTGATGTGCAGTGGATAAATGAAACAACTGGATTTTCAAACAGCCAAAAATGAGCGCGCCTCCTGAACCGGATTTTGACCTCGAGAAGCTCTTCCTGCCCGCATGGGCGCAGGATGCGCCCCAATCGAATCGTTACGCCAATTTCGCGGGCGAAGAACGCTCCGAGCGCAAACACGACGACCGACAAGGCCGGCGCCCGCCGCGCCGTGACCAGCCGAGCGGGCCAAAGCCCAAGAGCGGACGACCGCAGGGTGTGCAACGCAGGGACACTCGCTCCGACACGCGCCCACAGGACCGGCCCGCGCCCAAACTGGAACCGCCGCCGCCCCCGTTGCCCTTGGTCGTCTCGATTCTGCCCGAAGAGAAGGGGGTTGAATCACTGGCGCGCCAGATTCGCGTGACGGGCCGCGCTTATCCGCTTTTTGATATCGCGCGACTGATCTTGGAGAAGCCGGAGCGCCATCATGTCCGTTTCGACGTCAAGAATAACCCGGAGGGCCAGCCTCTTCAGCCGCTCTTCCTGTGCGCGCTGGATGATACGCTGTGGTTGTCCGAGGATGAGGTCGTCCAGCATATTATGTCGCGCCATTTTCAAACGTTTTACCAGGTGGAGCGGACCGCGACCGAACCGCCGCGGGGCACCTATACGTTTGTGGCCCAATGCGGCCTGAGCGGCAAAATCCTCGGGCCGCCCAATTATCACGATTACCAGACGCAACTGCACAAGCTGCACACGGAACGATTTGCCCATATGCCCTTTGAGGCATTCAAGGCGCGCGTCAAAATTGTCAAGGACGAGGCGGTGGTCAAGCAATGGATCGAAGACCACAGTTTCAAGAACGAATACAATTGCCTGAACGTGCCGGAGCCGCTCAAATTGGGCAGCCGGGAGGAGGTGGCCCGGCATTTCCGCGAAGTCCACCTGCCCAACATCGTCAAGAGCGTGCCAAGCCACACCCTCGGCGGGGCCGCCGCGCGCCAGCAACGCTCGCCTGGCATGCAGCGGGCAGTGCGGACCGCCTGCGAGGATCAGCGCCGTTTCCCTTTGCAGGTGGCCACGATCTTAAGCCAGCAATTCGCCGGGCACGGCTTGCAGTTTTTCAAAGTCAACCGCACCGTGACCCACGTCTCGGTCGCGCGCCCCTATTTTCTTGACATGGAGGCGACCCCGGTTTCCGAGGGGGTCAAACGCATTGTCGATTTCATCAACGCTCATGCCAAATCCACGCGGCGGAAATTGATGGAGGCGCTGGCGCCCGCGCCTGCCGCACCCGTTACGCCTGCCGCAGCCGCGGCCGAACCGGTCGCAACTCCGCCGGAGACCGCGCCGGAACAGACCGCTGTGGCGAGTGATTTGCATTGGCTCATCCATGAAGGGCACGTCATTGAGTTTGCCAATGGACTGCTGGAAACAGCCAAGAAGCCGTTGCCCAAACCATCCAAACCCGAGAAAGCCGCAGAGACCGCAACTACGCCCCCGCTGGCTGAATCATCTCTAGCGGCCGCAGCCGCTCCCGCAGAACCAGACGCCGTTCCGCCGGCGGCATCGGCGGGCTGACCTTTGGCCGGATCGTGGGTGCTTGGCCCTGATGCGCGTTCACCTTCTGCCTTAAGGCTGAACCAGGGTTTCCCCCGATTGGCATCGGCGCGCAAAAGGTGTAGGCTTTTGCAATGAATACACAGAATCCAATGCCGAGCAAGCTTTTGGTGCGGCACCTCATGATGGGCAAGTTTTTGAGTCCCGCGGGGCGTTGGGTCAAAAGCGCCGAGGCGGCGTCTAACTTCCCGAACCTGTTGAACGCTATCAATACCTGCCTGGCCCGCGAACTCAAAGACGTGGAGCTGATTCTGCGTTTTGACGGCAACACGCCAGAACACCGCATCCCGCTAAATGCGATTCAGTGATGATTTTGCCGGGCCCGCTCGTAGATAGACTTGATAAAATGCGCCCGTACCAGGACTCTCGCCGCCGTGATAGAACGTAATTGCGGGCAAACAGAATAACTCATTGCTGCGGAAAAACTGTCTCTCGCCAACGGCCCCTTTACCTGCTTCAATCCGCCGACATGAAAGTCTTGGTCATAGGTTCCGGCGGACGCGAACATGCGCTGGTGTGGAAATTGGCGCAGTCGCCGCGCGTCACCCATCTTTGGTGCGCGCCGGGCAATGCCGGCATCGCCGCTGAGCTTTTGGCCGCCGATCAGTCGCCGGTCCAGTGCGTCAACATCGCGGCGGAAAACTTGGCCATTTTGCTCGCGTTCGCCAGGGACAACCAGATGGATCTTACTGTCATCGGGCCGGACAATCCGCTGGCCCTGGGCATCGTCGATCTCTTCCAGCAACACGGTTTGCGCATCTGGGGGCCGAATCGCAAGGCGGCCCAATTCGAGTCCTCCAAAGCCTTCTCGCAAGATTTCATGGAAAAGCATGGCATCCCCACGGCGCGCTCGAAGGTGTTCTCCACCGCCGGCCCGGCCAAGATGTTTGCCGCTGAGTTGGGCGGAAAATGCGCCGTCAAAGCCGATGGATTGGCCCTTGGCAAAGGCGTCCTGCTTTGTCATTCATTGAATGAGGCCGGCGTGGCCATTGACCAAATGCTCGTCGAGCAAAAATTCGGTTCGGCGGGGAGCCGCATCGTCATTCAGGAACTGCTGGAAGGCATGGAGATTTCGCTGCACGTTCTTTGCGATGGCCGCACGACCCGACTCTTTCCCACTTCGCAGGACCACAAACGCATCGGCGAGAACGACACTGGTCCGAATACCGGCGGCATGGGCGCCTATTCGCCCACGCCCTTTCTGAGTCTTAATCAATTGAGCGAGGTTTCCACCTCCATTCTTACCCCGTGGTCCCAAGGATGCCGTGAGGAAGGGATCGATTTCCGCGGGGTGCTTTATCCCGGCGTGATGTTGACCAAGGACGGTCCCAAAGTTCTGGAATTCAACGCGCGCTTTGGCGATCCGGAAGCGCAAGTTTATCTGATGCGCCTGGAGAGCGATTTGCTCGATTTGCTCGAAGCGTGCGTGGACGGCGATTTGGCTCGATATGAGCCTCGCTTTCGCGGCGTGGCGATTTGCGTGGTGATGGCCTCGGCCGGTTATCCCGGCGCCGCTGCGAAAGGAATTGTCATTCACGGATTGGAGGAGGCCGCTCACTTGCCGGCTACAAAAATCTTCCACGCCGGCACCGCGCGGGAGGGGGACAGAATTGTCACCGCCGGAGGACGCGTCCTGGGGGTGACGGCTTGGGGCGGGACGCTGACCGAGGCGCGTGACCGGGCCTATCTGGCGGTGAGCAAAATACAATTCGACGGCGCGCAATTTCGGCGCGATATTGCGGCCAAGGCTTTGGTGTCCTGCTATTTTGGAAAATGAAAACGAGGAACTTGATTTGTTTATGAGAAAAAGAACAACGCTTCTGGCGGCCTGGCTGGGCGCGCTCGGCAGTGTCGCGGCGATGGCCCAGACCAATGTGGACTCAACTTTGGCGCCGGGCTTCCAGGAAGTCTATCAAATCCTGAGCACGAACCTGCAAGGGGTCAGCGCGGATCAACTGAACTCCGCCGCCGTGCAGGGCCTCATTCACCAACTCGAACCGCGCGTGAGCCTGGCGGGAGACGAAATGGTTTCCTCCAGTTCCGCTCCGCTGGCGGACGCGCGTGTGTTTGACAATTCCTTCGCCTATTTCCGCGTCGCCGCGGTAACATCCAATTTGCCCGAGGCTTTTCTCGCCGCCTACCATCAGACGAGCGAAACCAACAAGTCCAAGCTGCGGGGCCTGGTGCTCGATTTGCGCTTCGCGGACGGTTTCGATTACGCAGCGGCGGCCAAACTGGCCGACTGTTTTCTCAGTTCCGATCATCCGCTGCTGGACTGGCAAACTGGCTCGGCGCATGCCACGCTTAAAGCCGATGCGATCACTCTGCCCGTGGCCGTCCTGGTCAACGCCCGGACCTCTGGCGCGGCTGAGGCGCTGGCGGCCGTGTTGCGCGAGACCGATGTTGGTTTGATCCTGGGCGGGCAAACCGCCGGGCAAGCCAGCATCTTCAAGGAATTTCCTTTGAGCAACGGCGGCAAGCTTCGCGTGGCGGTCGCGCCGGTCAGTTTTGGCGCGGGCAAGGCGTTGCCGCACGCCGTCATACCGGACATCGCCATCAATGCGACACTGGAGGACGAACGAGCCTATTTGCAAGAGCCCTATAAGGTGTTGCATGCGCATCGAGTTGCGAGGCCGGACACAGCCGCCAAAGAAACCCAGGAGCAACCGCGTTTGAACGAAGTGGAACTGATTCGCGAGCATCGCATCGGAAACGACCCGGACGACGCTCCCGTCCGTATCGCAACCGAGAAGCCGGAACCTGTTCCGGTGGTGGCGGATCCGGCGCTGGCACGGGCGTTGGATTTGTTGAAGGGTCTGGCGGTGGTGCAACCGAACAGGCCAGGATGACAGAATCATTCACTATTACGTCACATTGCCAAGGCAGGGAATAGAGGATAGATCAGCGACATTGTATGTAAGAGGAACCGTCTTAAGGTATGCGCGCTTATTTTTGTCTAATTTGTTTGCTCGTTATGACCGCCAAGTCCTGTCTGGGGCAAAAGGCGGAGGATGCCGTCAAATGGCCAGGCATGCAACCTGATGGCTCGATGCTGCTGCATAATCAGTGGTCTGTCCATCCGGCTGGAAACCAGATCGAACTGGGTAATTGCTTCCCAGTAAACGTCGCCGTCGAGCCAAAGGGCCGATACGCGGCGGTCTTGCTCGCGGGCTACACCCCGCACGAAGTGTTGGTCGTCGATTTGAAGACGGGAACGGTTGCCTGCCGGGTGCCTTTGCGCGAGGCCTTTTATGGGCTGGCGTTTTCGCATGACGGGAGCGCGCTGTATTGCAGCGGCGCGGAAGATGAAGTAGTTCACCGATTTTCCTTTCTCAAGGGGCTTCTGACCCATGACACCCCAATCAAAATACATGACAAATCCCTGCGCGCCGTGCCGTGCGGTCTGGTGGTGGACCGGGCGGATAAAAGGCTTTTTGTGGCCAATCTGCTGGGCGACACCATCTCCGTGGCGGCCCTGGACCAGGAACCAGCGGCGGCGGAGATCAGTGTCGGCTCCAAAACTTCCCACTTGGAAATGGCGCCCAATATTCCGCCGCAGGATTTCGATACCGCCGCCGCCGACAAACGCGCGGAGGCCGGCCTTTACAGCACGGACCCTGATCACTCGTACCCTTACGGTTGCTGCCTGGACGAGAAGCAGCAACGCCTCTACGTCAGCCTTTGGGCGCAGGGCGCGGTCAGTGTGATTGATCTTGCGACACTCAAGGTTCTAACACGCTGGCAGGCGGAGGAGCATCCTTGCGAAATGGCGCTGACTCGTTCGGGCAAACTTCTTTACGTCGCCAATGCCAACCGCAACACGGTCACGGTCTTCGAAGCCTCCACCGGCAAAACATTGGAAACGATTTGGGCGGCCTTCTTCCCGGACGCCCCTCCAGGCTCGACCCCAAACAGCCTCGCGCTCTCGCCAGATGAAAAGACGCTCTTCGTGGCCAACGCAAACGTCAACGCCATCGCTGTTTTTAATGTCAGCCAGCGCGGCAAAAGCGCTTCCTACGGTTTCATCCCGGTCGGATGGTATCCGACTTCCGTCCGGGTGACGCCGGATGGACGGCATCTGTTGGTGGCCAATGGCAAAGGAGCCACCGCCAAGTCCAATCCCTCTGGAACTACGCCCAAGAAGAGCACAGATTACATCGCCTCTTTGTACAAGGGAACGTTGAGCGTCATCGATCTGCCCGACGGCAAGCATTGGGACCAACAAATGGCGGCCTGGACCGCCGAGGCTTACGCGCGCACTCCGCTTAAGGCGGAGGCCGCGGTTTCCGTGACGCCGCCTCCGGGCAACCCCATTCCGGCCAAGGTGGGCGATCCCAGCCCCATCAAGTACGTCATCTATATCATCAAGGAAAACCGGACCTACGACCAGGTATTCGGCGACATCCCACAAGGCAACGGCGAGGCCAAACTTTGCCTCTTTCCAGACCGGGTTTCTCCCAATCATCACAAGCTGACGCGGGATTTCGTGTTGCTGGACAATTTTTACGCGGACGCGGAAGTAAGCGCCAGCGGGCATGAATGGAGCATGGGTGCGTATTGCAGCGATTTTGTGGAGAAGACCTGGCCGCTGAATTACGGCCATAATAAAGACGGCAAGTTTCCTTATCCTGCCGAAGGAAGTTTTCCCATCGCCTCGCCCTCGGCCGGTTACTTGTGGGATCGCGCCCGCCAGACCGGCGTGAGCTACCTCAGCTACGGCGAATTTGTCACCGACGACCCGAAAGCGGGCAAGCCCGCCCATGCCCGGCTCAAGAGCCTGCAAGGTCACATTGACCCGATGTACCGTGGATTCGATCTGGGTTACACCGATCAGAAAAGGGCTGACCGCTACCTGGCCGAATTCAAGCGATTGGAGGCGGCCGATCAAATGCCGCACCTGCAAATGGTGCGTCTGCCCAACGACCACACTCACGGCGCCACTGCTTTTTTCCCGACCCCCTCCGCCTACGTGGCGGACAATGATTTGGCCCTGGGGCGCATCATTGAGATGGTCAGTCATTCCAAGTATTGGCCGCAGACGGCCATTTTTGTGGTGGAGGACGATTCGCAAAACGGCTGCGACCACATTGACGCGCATCGGACCGTGGCCTTGATGGCCAGCCCCTACGCCAAACACGGCGCGAAGGATTCAACGATGTATTCGACGACCAGCATGTTGCGCACGATGGAATTGATTTTGGGCTTCAAGCCGATGTCGCAATTCGACGCGGCAGCCATGCCGATGTTTAATTCATTCCAGGCCGAGCCGGACCTGCGTCCTTATGAATCAGTGCCGTCAAACATCGAATTGGGCGAAAGGAACCAGGCCTCAGCCTGGGGTGCGCAATTGAAAATGAACTTCGCCCGTGAGGACGCGACAGACGAATACCTTCTGAACGAGGTAATTTGGAAATCCGTGCGCGGGGCCGACTCTCCGATGCCCGCGCCGGTCCATGCCGCGTTTGTGTTTGGGCACAAGGATGAGGATGATTGATTAGGCCAGAATTAGCCACAGATGAACCAGCATTTCCTTCTCATTCCCTTTGCTCTTGCGTTCATCGATGTCCCGTGCAATATCGCGGCGTGCGCCGCACTACCAGTCTCCATTGGCTTGCTCTTGTCGCCACCTTGACCGTGGCGGCGAGCCTGCTGGTCGCTACGGGGCCTGAACCCGTCCTGACCGTCACGGGCGATGTCCCGAATCCCGAACGTTATTCGCTTGAGCAACTGCAAAAGCTGCGCGTCATGAAAGTCACCGCCCGCGACCACGATGGCACCGAGGCGGAGTACACGGGCGTGGCCGTCGAAGAACTTCTCCGGCGCGCCGGCGCGCCGATAGGCGAAAAATTGCGAGGCCCCGCGTTGGCCAAAGCAGTCGTGGTTCATGCGGCCGATCGTTATCAGGCGGTGTTTTCGTTGGCCGAGCTGGACTCTGGCATGAATGACCGCCCGACTTTGCTCGCATGGAGCCGGAACAACGAACGGCTGACGGCTGCGCAAGGACCGCTCCGGCTCGTTGTCCCCAGTGATAAACGACAGGCGCGCTGGGTGCGGCAGGTGACGGCCATCGAGGTTGTTTCGCTCGATCGTCCGGCCATCACCAATGCCGCTATGGTTCCACCGCCCTCCCTCGTACCTTCGCCTTCCAAACAATGAACACGACACGCCATTTCTTACAACGCGCGGTTTTCGTCTTGGCCGCATTGGGTTTCCTTGCCGCCGCGCATCGCTCCCAAGCCGGGCCGCTGGATGAGTTGGACAAACCGATGGAGGGTCGCTCGATGCGCGCCACCTCCACCATGCGCGAGGGCGAAGTCCGGCGCTTCGGCGAGGAGAAACTTTTTCCCAAAAACCCGCCGCGCGGCGACACCAACGAAATGAGCAATTGGGACAATTTCCGCGTCGCGCCCGGCAAATCGCACATTCTGTTGGATGAAGAAGGGCCGGGGGTGATCAACCATATCTGGATGACCTTCCTCGGTCCGGAAAAGCAGGATTGGGCCAAGCAGGGTTCCGCCACGCATCAGGATTTGCTGTTGCGTATTTATTGGGACGGGCACGAACGCCCCGGGGTGGAGGCGCCGGTGGGAGATTTTTTCGCCAGTTGTTTCGGCCAGCGGCATGAAGTCGTCAGCCTGCCCGTGGTGGTTTCGGATGGCTCGGCCTACAATTGCTTTTGGCCCATGCCCTTTCGCAAATCCGCCCGCATCGAAATCATGAACCAAGGCGACAAGCCCTTGAGCCTGCTTTACTACAACATCGATTGGGTCAAGAAAGACAAATTGCCCGAGGACACGCCCTATTTCTACGCGCAGTACCGCCAGGAATATCCGGTCGAACATGGCAAGGATTATCTGATCCTGGACACCAAGGGCAAAGGACACTATGTCGGCACCGTCCTGGCCGTGCGCACGCGCAGCCCGGCTTGGTTCGGCGAAGGGGATGAAAAAATTTACATCGATGACGAAAAGACGGCTTCCATCTGGGGGACGGGCACGGAGGATTATTTCCTGATGGCCTGGGGTCTGCGGCCTTGCAACACCCCTTATTACGGTTGCCCTTATTTCGATCAATGGGGCATCGTCGGCAGCCATGCCGAGGCCTATCGCTGGCATATTAACGATCCGCTCATCTTCAACACCGGCATCCGGGTGACGATCGAACATTGGGGCTGGATGTCGCCGGACGAAAATCCGAACTACAAAAGCACAAGCTGGAACGAGCGCGAAGACGACTACGCCAGCGTAGCCTTTTGGTATCAGACCGGCGAACCGACCTTTGACTACCGCGCCCCGGATGCCCATGCGCGGCGATTGCCCAGCCTGGAACGCCTGATCGTGGCGGCGACTAATTTTACCGCCGCCCAGTTTCACGGCGAGGGCGGCGTCCTTGCGCAACAACTGGACCTTTACGACGATCCCCAACTGCTTTACAAACCGGCTGCGGCCCAGGGGGCCTGGCTGGAAATGCATTTCACTGTCACCAATAAAGAACCAGTGCGCCTGGTCCTCAACGCAACCAAGGCGCCGGACTTTGGCAAGTATCAAGCCTCCCTCAATGGCGTGAAATTGCGCGAGCCGCTGGACTTCTACAACGCCAAGGTTGTCAACGAGGAATCTCATCTGCTGGACTTCTGGCCGGAGCCGGGCGAATACACCTTGCGCCTGGAATGCGCGGGCAAAAACACGGCCTCCAGTGGTTTCTTCTGTGGAATCGAATCCCTCCGGTTGCGCGGGCGCCGGCCGCGGGTCACCGCCATGGCGCACGACAAAGACAAAGATTGGCGCAAGGATCCAAAGCTCTACGGCGGGGATTAACGGCCGGTAAGCCGGAACAATTCAATTGAACAGGAGGAAACAGAGGCAACAGAGGGGGAAATTGCCGGATTTAAGCCACCGAAAATGAAACAACATTTAGTGAGGCGATGGCATAGCAGAATAATGATTCAATTAACTCGCAGCCAATGCTCTGCGTCCTCTGTTCACTCCTGTTGAACTGCATCGTTCCGGTTAAGAGCGTATTTTTCAGACACGCTCTAAAGTCATTCTGCATTTCTGTCGATGCAAATGTGTCGCATGATGACAAAGACGATTCGGATGCAACAACACGGCATGGACGCAGTGTGTCGAGGAACTGTCGCCAGTTCCGATCTCACCCGTCCCGCGGCCAACTCCTCCGCCCCGTGGCGAAAGGACTGAACTATGCATGAATTTACTCAGCTCAGAAACAACCGCATCCTGGTCATTGACGACAACAAGTCGATTTACGAAGACATCTGCAAAATCCTTCGCTCCCATGAACAGGACTCGTCGTTGATGGAGGCCGAGGCAAAGCTGTTCGGCGGCGAATCGCCGCCCGCCCCATCCCTGCCGCCATTGACCTTTCAAGTCGAGGCCGCTTCGCAAGGCGAAGAGGGTCTGCGCATGATCGAAGCCGCGGCGGCATCCGGCCGACCGTTCGCGATGGCTTTTGTCGATATCCGCATGCCGCCCGGCTGGGACGGCGTGGAAACCGTTTCGCGCATTTGGCGGCGAAATCCGGATTTGCAAGTGGTCCTCTGCACCGCCTATTCCGATTATTCCTGGGAGAATATGATCCTTGCGATGGGCCGGTCGGATAGCCTGCTCATTCTCAAAAAGCCCTTCGACAAAATCGAAGTCCTGCAACTGGCCAACGCGTTGACGCAGAAATGGAGCCTCAATGATAAGCTCAACTGCCGTCTAAAGGACCTCGACCGCCTCGTGGCGCAACGCACTCTCGAACTGCAATCGGCCAACGAACAACTCAAGAAAGAAATGGCCGAGCAGGTCAAACTGGAAAACCAGTTGCGCCAGGCGCAAAAAATGGAGGCGGTGGGCCAATTGGCCGCCGGCGTCGCGCATGATTTCAACAACATCCTGACCGTCGTGCAGGGCAACGCCAGTTTAATGCTGGCCGGCAAACCGGACGACTCCCCGGACTACCGGCCCCTGCAAGACATTTGCGCCGCCTCCGAACGGGCGGCCAGACTGGTCACCCAATTGATGACCTTTTGCCGCAGGCAGACGGTGGAACTACGTCCGACCAACCTGACCCAAACCTTGGGCTCCATCGCGGAAATGATGCCTCGTTTCCTGACTCCCACCATCAAGGTTCATGCGCATATCGCCGCCGGCCTGCCGTTGGTCAGCGCGGATGCGGCGATGATGGAAACGCTGCTGATGAATCTGGCCGTCAACGCGCGCGACGCCATGCCTGGAGGCGGCATCCTCAATATCGCCGCTTCCTCCCTCACCCTCGGCTCCGCGGAAGTCTCCTCCAATCCCGATGCGCGCGCGGGTCAATTCGTACGTTTGAGCGTCAGCGACACTGGCAGCGGCATCCCGCCCGAAGTCCTGCCGCGTATCTTCGAGCCTTTTTTCACCACCAAACCCGTCGGCAAAGGGACCGGTCTCGGCCTCGCCACCGTCTATGGCATTGCCCGGCAACATCATGGCTGGGTGGAAGTCCAAAGCCGCGTCAATCATGGAACGTCCTTTCACATCTACCTGCCCGCACTGTCGGCGAGCGAACCGCGCAAAACTCCCCCTCCCATCTCCCGCGCAAAACCATCCGCCGCGCGCGAAACCATTCTGGTGGTTGATGATGAACCGGATTTGCGCGAACTGGTGGCGCAGGTGTTGGAAACCGGCGGCTACAAAGTGATTTCGGCCGGTTCGGGCGCGCAGGCTTTAGAACAATGGGCCAAACATCGCGGAGAGATCCACCTCCTGCTAACCGATATTGTCATGCCGGACGGCCTGACGGGGCGCAAACTGGCTAACCAGTTGCAAAGCGAGGACCCGCGATTGCGGGTCATCTTCACCAGCGGCTACAACGCCGGCCAGCCCGGCACCGAACTGGCCACCATAGAGCCTCGGAATTTCCTGGCCAAACCCTATCGGCCCGCCACGCTCTTGCAATTGGTGCGCGATTGCCTTGATCAGCCATGTGAATCCGTCGCCGCGGCACAAAAAGCCGCCTGAAGCAGCAAGAAAGAGCAAGGCGTTACTTTATCACTTTCTTGCGAGCGCTTTGACGGCTGTTTCCAGTTCATTTAATCGTTCGGCGAGTGAATCGTTTTGTCGTTTGAGGTTTTGAATTTCCGCGTCTTTTTCGTTCAGTTTTTGATTCAGCCCCTGAATGGCCGCCAACGCCACGCCTTGCTCATCGACAAAGGCAATGAATTTCTCGCTGTCCCCCAGACCAAAGGCCGCTTTGAAGTCCTGCGCCATCGGGCCAACATGGCGGACGCTAGGGACTTCGTTGGTGTAGCGCCAACTCTGAATGGGCAGCGCTGCCAGCCGCGCAAGGATGTCCTCCGACTTGACCTCCATGAACCCAGTCTTGATGCTGCGATCCGAACCCACTCCCGGCTGCGAGCTGATGGTGAGGGTGTTTTCGTTGGTCTCGAAGATGATTCCGCTGCCGGCTTGCAGAATGACCGCGTCTGTCAATCCATTGAGACTTGTCACCGCCTGCCCCGCCGCCAAGCCGGCCACGACGCCCGCCGAATAGGCATAAATCGCCTGGGGCGCCGGCGTGATGGGCATGGGCGGATTCAGCGGTATGAAATTCGAACCATTCGGCGGGCTAACCGACATGCTCAGCCAAAGCGGGTTCCCAACAAACGCGTTTGGGTCGAAAGGCAACGGTGTGGTGAAGAGGCCATTGACCACTTGCACGGACTGGGTGACCAGCGAGCTGACGGCCAAGCCGTTGCTTCCATCAAGTAATTGAAGGATGAAACGGTACAGGCCATTGGTGGATGGCATATACGGATATGGATTGGTGACCAAGCTGCCCTGGAGAATCGGAATGGGCAGAACTATCGGGTAGGGAAGCTGAATGGGGAAGAGCCAATCCGGCGGGATATTCGGCACAATCGCCCCCACATTGACCCGCGATTGCATCGCTCCTCCATTGGGACTTGTGTAATTGTCAATGACCGTGACGGTGCCTGAGATTGGCGTTGAGTCGGTCAGCATTCCAAAGGGCGTGGCTGTCTGCCCCGCCAAAAGACAACCGGTGCCGAACTGCAAAGTGATGTCGCCGTACGGCGCCAGTGTGGCTGAGGACACTTTGACATCGGAGGCTGGGCCGAAATTAGTCTCCACCAAGACATCGCCGTCGCAGTTGAGCGGCTGGCCGAAATGGATCAAGAGTGAGATACAATGGCCCGAACCTGAAAGTCCGCTCAGGCTTAGATTATAAGTGTAGTTGTCATGCACTTGCGAGGTGGAACTGTCAACCACATAAGACACGCCGCTCTGAATCGTGCCCGTTCCCGTGAGGCCAGGCAAAGTAAAGTTGTTGCTGGCGGATGGAGGAGAATACGAGGAAACCAAAGTGTCATCCCAGCACGGGCCGCCGGGGATGATGATGTCCACCTGATTAACCAACAAAGGTGTGTCGGCGCGCGAGGATACAACCACAAGCAGGCCAAGCAGAATTTGAATTACAATCTTTTGCATATTTCGTTCCTTTCTAAGGCTGCGGTTTGGGTGAATGAACGAGGCAAGCCTGACGGTACGCCATATTCTGCAAAAAGGCAATAGCTTTTTTTCAATTGATCCTGTTCTCTTTAGTTCTTTTTGACGGCCAGTTCCAGAATTCGGCCGGGCAGGGAAAAGGAAGCGAAGCTATTGGTGGCTCGAGCGTATTCGCAGATGTAAACCTTGCCCGCCCCGCTGACGTGGACGTCCAGCGGACGTCCCAAGGGCGCAAGCAAGGTGTGAATTTCCGCCTCGTATTTTCCTTCCGCGTTGCGGCGCAGCCTGGCTTGGAGAATGTCGTAACCGCAACTTTCCTTGACCGAACGAATGAAATTGCCAAATCGCGCCACGAGGAAGGTGCCGCGATAGCCCGCCGGAAAATCATCGCCCAAATAGGCGATGCCCGCCGGCGACGAGTGCGGATCGAAGGAGTAGATCGGTTTGCCTTCATATCCTCCATCCGGGCCTATGTTCGGAATGGGCAGAGTAAATTCAAGTCCTGGCGGCGGGTCCGGCGTGTGTGCATAGGCCTTCTTTTTCCAGTCGGCGAAGGTGTACGGAAATCCGTAGTGTTTGCCGCGTTCGATCAAATTAAGTTCGTCAGGCGGGTCCGCGTCGGGACCGTTCTCGGTCGCAAGCATCTCGCCCTTGTCATTCCAGCAGAAGCCGTAGGCGTTGCGGATGCCGCGCGCGAATACTTCGAGGGGCGGATTTTCCATTTTGGGATCAAGCCGCCACATGCAGGCGGTGATGGGGGTTTCGCCGCCGCCATACCAGGTTGAATCCGTGCCGGTTTGCCCGGCGTCGGTGCGCGCGCCGTTGCCAACGTAGAGAAAACCGTCCGGCCCGAAAGCGATATTTTCGGCCGCGTGGATGTAAGCCGGGCTGCCGGGATAATTGGTCCAGAACCACGGCTTGGGATCGACCGGATCGCCCCCGGCGAAAGCCGTCGTTCGATAGATCGTGACGTGGTTTTGCACCGGCGACTCAGAGATGTCCTGCTGGTTGCCGGCGATGTAAAGTCGATTTTGGCGATCCATGGCCATGCCTACTGTGGCAAATGTCAGGCCGCCGACATCTTTGCCATGTGTGATCAAGTAAGATTTCCCCCAGAGCAATTGCCGCATCGCGCCAGTCTCGGTTTCGACGCGGAAGACATCGCCGCCCGCGGTCAACACGTAAAGAACGCGACCCTGCCCATCACTGGCGAGGCGGACGCCGTTTTCCGTCAGGCGCACGACTTCGCGCAAGGTGAATCCTTCCGGCGGATTCGGCAGCGGCGGGTAGGCGCTGGATTGCTGTAGTTTTTCAAAAGTTGGCGAGGCGCTACGGGATCGAACGTCCTTAACCATGTCGGCGGAAATCGTGCCGCCGGCGTTGCCCCAATTGTTCAGCACATAAGTAAACACTTGCGCGACCTCTTCGTCATTCAAAACCACGGGCGGCATGGCGCCATTGTACTTTTTCCCCAGCACCACGATTTCACCCGACATGCCTTCGGCCAGCGCTTTGATGGCACGTTCCATATTGGTCGCGATCAAATCCGACTTGGCCAGGGGAGGGAAAACGCCGGGAACCCCCTGGCCGTTGGACTGGTGGCAAACGAAGCAATTGCGGACATAAAGGTCTCTGCCGTGTTCCAAGTCGGTTGGTTCCGCCAGGGCTGCCAGCGTCAGCAACTGCATGATGATGAGCATTCGTACGTTTGTGAGCCACATTTTCACAAAAAATATTTTTTAGGCGTTATTGGGCGTTAGCGAATCATTCCGCATAAAAATAATTTGGCCGTTAGGTCGGATTAGGTCGGATTAGGTCGGATTAGGTCGGATCAAGGCCGGATTGAATCCGGTTCGGGGAGCACACGCGCCCTCGCGTGTGTTGGTCGGCGCCCCCGCCGACCACCTTGGAACCAGTCGGCGAGGGCGCCGACTGGCACACGCGGGGCGCGTAG
>Ga0302325_10010800_pt1 | contig 19740 bp, 18 predicted proteins | sample Palsa_T0_2_FD_201948 | JGI IMG/M metagenome (GOLD analysis project Ga0302325, IMG submission 201948) | Peat permafrost microbial communities from Stordalen Mire near Abisko, Sweden - Palsa_T0_2 | ecosystem: Environmental > Terrestrial > Soil > Palsa > Peat permafrost | place: Sweden: Abisko...
TCTCCGTAGAGGCTGTATCTGGGTGAGTGTCGTTTGGAATTGCCGCCGCCAGACTGGTTAGTGCCGTTACAGTCTCATCCTGTTCAGCCTTGAGTGTGGTGATTTTCGTCTTCAAGTTGGCTGCTTCCGCTAACAAACTATTCCTCTGCACAGGATCTTTCATCTTGGGCAGCTCTGCGCTAATCACATTCCGCCGAAACTCCAACGGTGAAAGCGTCCTAATATATTCAAGTCGCTTTTCATTAAGCCTGATTATCTCCGGTATCGTCACAGCGACATTGGGTAACTTGCGAGCGAGACAATTTTGTCGTACGCGTTCTTCATTCTCGACTATTCCGGAGAAATTTATGTGTGGAGGTTTGAGGATGGAGGTGGATTGTGTGGATGAGAGGCGTAGGGGTTGATGGAGAGGACGGATTGCTAGCCGGAGACATGGTGCTCGGTTCATGGACAGCACGAGTTGTTTTCTTGGTGACGGATCGGCGGGAGATGTCGGTGGCTTGTGATTTCTCGCTTGCCGCCAACCGCTTCCCCACAACGTATCCTCGACAGACAACATGGCCGCCGAACTTGCAGAAGCACGCAGAATCCCGCAATTCAATGCGTCTGTCTTGACCAACTTGATATACTTTCCCTATTCACGTAAATCAATGGACAAAATGATCCAAATCCTGCAGAATGAACCCCTTTTCGGGAAGAAGGAGAAGTATGCCCCTCGCGGGGGATTAACTGATGTTAGACTGTTCATGAATCGGCGACAACTACTCGCAAAGGCGTTGAAGGGGCAAAGACGACTGATGGAGCTGCAGAAGGAGAATAATTGGGATCGAAATACGTTGTTGTCGGCGGTGGTGTTATTGGACGACCCATTGCCGTTCACGTTGCATTTCACGGCGTTTATGGCAGTGATAGAAGGCCAGGGCACGGATGAACAAAGAAAGGAATGGATCCCCCCAAGCGAGAGAATGGAAATACTAGGTATTGACAAGGCATAATTTCGCTGATGGTAGGATGTTATGCTCAGACTGAGTACTCTTGATATAAGGACGTTCTGATAATAGACTCGGCCATGGATCAAATGTACAGGGTCTAGAGACGACTGCTACCTATATCTCCGGTTCAGATGAATTCGAAATAAACTCACCTACTTTGACGGTACATCGAATTCTTCTTGTGCTAACGTGAGTCCGCGAAATGGTGGATTGGCGGTTTGGGGGTCATGGCTACACACGCACTAGTCCAAGCAACTCTCTACATCTCAAATACCTCCTACGGTCCCCACCTCTTTATCGTCCCCGTTCGTTCACAGGAAACAATGCTCCCACTCCCTAACATCCAAGTCGGCGACATCGGCTCCAAAGCTTTCGGCGGATTCGGTAGTATCGACAATGGATACGTGCATTTCTCCAAAGTCCGTATTCCAAGAAAAAATATGTTACAGCGATATTCCCAAGTCACGTCTAAGGGGCAATATGTGAAGCCCAAACAAGACAAATTGAGTTATGGCAGTATGATTACATTGCGAGTCAGTGTCGTCTCGATGGAATCGTGGAATCTAGCCAGGGCATTGACCATTGCAGTGCGGTACACCAATGTCCGGCGCCAGTTTTCCCAGAACGGCGGCAAGGAGGACCAAGTCATAACATACTCTTCAGTCAAACATCGCTTGTTCCCTTTACTGGGGGTCTGTTTTGCGTATATCTTTGCGGCAAAAGGACTAGGTCAGGCGTACATGGAGATGATGACCGATCTCAATACGAAGGGCGAATCAACACGGCTGGCAGAAGTACATGCTTTATCTACGGGTCTTAAGGCTTGTGCGACATGGGATTGTCTTGCTGGGATAGAGGAGTGTCGGAAATCTTGTGGGGGACATGGATTCGGTGCATATGCGGGGATTGGACATATTTGGGCGAATGGCGTCGCAAGTCAGACTTATGAAGGTATTCCCACTTGACGGGGGGTATTGATGATAGGGGACAATTATGTCATTTGTCAACAGACTGCAAGAGCTTGTTTAAAGTATATGGCGAGCAGCAGTAATTTACCTCCTAGTGCAAAGTATCTTGGAGAGTCTAAGGCACAGTCAACAGAGACTATGTCGGCAGCGGATTGGAAGAATGGGAAGATACAGTTGACGATACTAGAAGAGCGAGCGAGACGGACGATTATCAGTCTTGGAGGCCGACTACAAAAAGGGGCGGCATGGAAAGATCTCAACATGGATTGTGTCGCTGTCTCAAGAGCACACTCCGACGTCTACCTGCTTCGGACATTCATTTCCACCATCGCAAGAGTCGAGGACAACACCCTTTCATCTCCTTTATCCAAACTTTTGAATTTGGTAGCTTCTTCCACAAATACAGCTGACAATAGTTCGCTCTCCATACTCTCAACAAAGCAACTGCGGAACTTCTCATGTATGAAATAATTACACCGTTACAGGCACAGTCATTGTCAGATGTCTATCGCTCAGAGGTCATTGAGATGACAGCACGAGAAGCAGTGCAGATAACGGATGCTTTCAGTTTCACGGATTATGAACTGGGTAGTGTCCTGGGAAGATATGATGGGCGGGTATATGAGACTTTGTGGGATGAAGTGAAGAAGGATCCGGTGAACCGGGATGCGGGGTTGAGAGATGAAGTCTTGAAGATGTTGAAGGGCAATTGGGGCAATGCAAGTAAATTATGATATTCCCAGCGAAGAGAAAACTCAGCTCTAGAAGAGGAGGGAGGCGAATTGCATCAGAATGAAAGATTTGGTTCATTTGCGCTTTACGTTGCGGATATTTGATTTAAAGCAGATAACAGAGGCGGTGTGGCTGATAATCATGAACTTTATTTGGATGCATATAACATCATAGGATCCCGTGCACCACACTCACATGTGCGATACTGACGGCAGCCCCTTCAGCCGAAGCAGGTCATCATCGATATACGTTTTGATATAGTCGCATCCACTCCAGAACACTGTCGCGGGGCACGGACACTAGAAGCGTCAACGATTTCCTGATTCGGAAGTGTCGCGTCTTAATCGGGCAGGTGGTTGACTAAAAGGCGGCGTAAGTTATCCCAATCCGACTCTGCTGCGGGTTGAGCAGTCGAGTCCGCCTACCGCGCGGCCTTGTTTATTCCACCTTCCGCGGATCCGTTCCCTCGAGGACTTCCCCTTCTGCGATCCGCTCAGCCCATACAAAAGAGCCCGCCCATGATGGCTTCTCGTCCGGATGCTTCGGAGCCTTCGCCATTGCAATCGCTCGGACTCACAAAGACGCAATATGCCGAGGCACTGCTGCCCATGCCGCCGACCCATGTCGTCGAAGTCCTTCGCAATCGAATGAAGCAAGCCAAGGCAGTCAACGATGACATTGCAGAGTTCTTCCGTGAGCGCATTGCCATTGAAGACGCATATGTCAAAAGCTTACAGAAACTGCATCGCCGGCAGCCCATCCCTGGAATCACTCCGCTAAAGTATTTACTCTCCGCTATGTATGTAATTGAAATATAGATCCTATAATGCCGCGTGGGAACAGATCAAATTACACATTGGACGAGTCGCTTCCTCTCATGCTGCTCTAGCTAGACGGACTGCCACTGAGTTGGAAGCACCGCTCAAGAATTTCTCGACTTCCCCGGAATTCGGATCACTACCGCATATCGAAGCTAATCTGCAATCACTCGCAGATAGCCACGAGACGACTCGTCAGAAATCTGAAAAGGCAAAGTCAAAGGGGAAGGCAAGGAAACAAGAGGAAAAGGCACGTGAGGAAAATGATGCAAGGGCCTTGTGGGAGACTGAATCGCCATTGATTCTCGAGAAAATGCAGACAATGGATGAGGCGCGAATGATGTTGTTGAAGGACATTTTCGTTAAGTGTATGATGCTCGAAGTGGAAACATCTCAATCAGCTATGAGTGAGGCGGAGGGGATTATGAATTCTCTCTTATCTTTAACGCCTGGAAAAGAGGTCGATGCATTTGTGGCAATGCAGCAAGATGCGCCCAAGCCTACGCTTCATGAAAGACGACGGTCATCGATCATGCAAAACAATCAAACTTTTACGCCGTCACCAACGGCGTCGCCTGTTTCAAGACCTTCGCTGACCACCACTCCGAGCAATCTATCTATTCCAGAGGAGGGCTCTCTAAGGTCTGAGAAACGCAAATCTCGATTCGGAACAATTCTCCGATCTAGCCGAAACTCCATTCGACCTCTTCGTGGGTCCTCGCCCGAAAAGAAAAAGAAGGAAAAGGAGCGAGAACAAGCTGAGCGAGAGAGAAACCAAAATCTGTCCCCTGTTGTGTCACAAACTTCGGCGAACGGCGTAAGTGTACCTAGCGAACCGATTGCACCTATTCGGACAAGTAGTATACCTACTCAGGAAAGTCAGCGCAGTCCCCAGCGCAGTCCGATCAAAGAAGAACGGCCCATGTCACGAGACAGGGATCAAGGGACTGGATTTGATGAAGGCGAGCGAGGATCAATAATGTCATCTGATTCAAATTACGCACCTCCTTTGCGAGTGGAGATACAAAGAGAAGTGATACCCGAGGAGGCTGGAGAAAGGGACGCAGCAGTCAATATCCTCCAAAACACCTTACGGGCTCAATCTACGATTTCTCGGAAGAATCGCGGTCGACGGGAAGGAAGGAATAGTGTTTTCGTGGGCGATTCAAACGAATTTGCCGCAATGTCACCTCCTATTCTAGAGATGTCACAGATGACCATATCGCCAACATCGATAACATCGTCGCCCTCCGTTCTGACTGCCGCCCGAACCCTGTCGCCTGTGCGCTATGCCGATAGCGATACTCACTCCCTCTCAAGTGTTCGAACAGCATCTCGGCCAAGTGGAATATCTCTACATCCAGATCTCGAAACTCCCGGTCTCAATATCTCCATATTAGAATCTCTGAGTGCCATCCTTACGGAAGGAAAAGTTCAGAGAATTTTTGTGGTTGGCGAAATCGCACTGTCCAACCATGGCCAGCGGGCAGGTGGAATTCAGCTCAGAAATTTAGAAAAGCTCGAGCAGATCGTCGCGAATAAAGGGATTCTTAACGACGTTGGCAATGGCAGCTATTTGCTGACAAGCGAAAGTCTCCCACCGAAAGGCGCCATCGCCCTGAAGTATAAGGTCGCTATTCCGCCTGATCCTCAGACGATTGTCCCTCTACTGATACGGACAATGTGGAAGATTGAGTCTGGGAGTGTCTCGCTCATGGTCGGATATCGACTGAATCCCGCATTCCTGGGTAGTCGAAATATGTCAAATATAGCCATTTCCGCTACAGTGCCAACTAATCCACGGGTAACGGGATGTCAATCGAAACCACAGGGACAATTTTCCAAAGAACGTGGCCAGTTGATATGGCAGTTACCGTCCATCGAAGAGACGGAACAGATTCTTCTTGCCAAGTTTGCAATAGATGGATTATGTAAAGCGAACGGGACAGTCGAAGCGAGGTGGGAATGTAGAGGGTCAACAGTCAGCGGGATTGAAGCGAGTGGTCTTGCGGCAAAAGACCCTTTCGCCGATGAGGAGGACGTCTTTCTTGAGGCAAATGTATTGAAGGGATTGATTAGTGGAAAATATTTTTGTCAGTCATAGGATCACATAGCAGTCGCTAATGTCAGATATATATACCCTGTCTCGATTTGCGTGTGTTTGCGTGGTTTGATACTTTCCCGCGGCTTTTCCGGACACCTAAACTTTGCTTTGCTTTCGACCAACGGACTTCACAACATGGATTCAGTAACGAACTTCATTCGAGCGCTGCCCAAATGTGAGCTGCACCTTTATGTTGAAGGTTAACTATTAATGCACTGTTTACGGGTTTTAATACTACTGAAAGAAGCAAGGAAGAAGCAGCAGGGGTCAGATGGCAAAGTCTGTGGCCCAACGCACCAGCGACTAACGACAGGAGATAACTGATTTATGCTGTTTATAGAAACCGCTTCTACTTCAGGGCCACCCCGACAACGACGGGCGTTCTGAATATCTAGTCCTGGCAAATGAGTTTGATCAATTTGAGATTCATTCGCTCCACTATGAAATGACTGGTCCTAAACGCCGATGTAAGCCAGACTCGCCACAATCTATATAATACAGAGGCCGAAAACATAACTACGTGCTTGAAGCTGTACTTGTGCCTTTCCACACTGACAAAACACTTGCTGCTACCTCGCCGGACAATTGAGATGCTTTGAATCTTGTCTCCTTAGACATTCCATCTAATCCACCTTTCACCAACGCGGAGAATCCCAACTCCTCCAACAAATTTGCTTGAGTGTAGTTGGCAACACCGTCTGCCCCAAACTCCGGATCCGAGTGCGTAGTGCATAAAATGGATTCAATGGTTTCTAACAGTGCTACACTGGAACTGTTCGCAAGGGCCTGCGACATTCTCGGTATCATCTCTTCGTAACTATGCAAAATCAGCCTTCTTCACAATTGGTCAGGTACACATAGGGGAATGTGCTCCGAGTGTTTGGTGCTGCTTCCGAAAAGAATGTATACAGCAGTAACAATTCTTGTTCCTTCTCACAATTCGCCAAGATCGCTGCCGTAAGGCTGAGAAGTAACAAGGACGTTTCATTGTCCAGCATCTCTTCTACACTGCCATCGTTGAACAGTTTCTTCCACACACCGGCCAGCGGAACTTTTCGATACTCCTCGCCGTGTAAACCAGCCAATGTCAAATAATTGGCCAGATCGTCACTCGTCGTAATGATGGGAATCAGTAACGCGAGGTATGGTAATATCTCGAATGAGATTGTCGGCTTAACGGATTCCAGTCCGACTGATGGCTCGTTAATCTTGATCCGATTCTTGGATGATAATTCCAATAGCACACCCGCCGCGGATCTTACGAGATTCGGACATCCTTGAGGCTTTAGGCCCTTAGCCAAAAGCGCAGCAATCGAAAAGGAAAATGAACGATCGAAATTGATGCCGATCAGCGCGTCCAGTGCAGTGGCCACATTCCCCAATGGTCGCCGATTTCGCAAAAGATATGTGGGCAAATGTTGACGCTGAAGCGGCTCCGTTAATGAGAGTACCCGCAAGCACGTTTCCATGAAGGACACGGCTAGAGGATATGTGATTCCGTCCGCAATTTCAAGCACTGCCACAGAAAGCCAGAATAGCTCGTGTAAGTAGGCAGACTCAGGTCCGGAATATCCAGGTTTCAGCCTCGCGCCGACAAGCTTCGTGCAGGCAAAGATAAGACTGTTCAGAATCATCTCATTCCCCTCCTTCATAGTATGCTCCTCCAAGGTGTTACGGAGAGCATTCACGAGCTGATATAATAGCGAGTCATCAACCTCGGAATCCGCTAGGCATCCAAGTGCTACCAGTAATCGAGGCTGAATTGCAGGATTACTTCTGAAAGCTCCCGCAGTGACAAGGCTCAGCCATCTGGATCGCCAAGCATTGGATTGGTCTATCATCAGCCATATTCACGGACTCATTCACCTGTAGAAGCAGTGAGGTTCATAATTTCAATCAACAGTGTGACAATCGTCTCAAGTCCACTTATACTCAATGCATCAACCGCATCATTTGCCGAGTTGGCCGAGGCCGAGAATGCAGTGTCTGGGGTAGAACGACTGAGGCCGAAGAGCAGAGTGTACTTTGCTGTGGAGAGATCGTCAAGGACGATTTCGAGCTTTTGACGATCATATAGGAGCAGCGGGAAATGGCCCAGTAGAGATTGCACTGTGTTCACTAAGAAAGCATGCGTTGAGGAGCGGATGACTGCAGGCCCACAGGCTGCGGTTACAGTAACGACATACATGATCTCTGGGAGATACTGGTGAGATAATTGCCAATTGTCAAACGAGAGCGTCAAACATAGGCGTAGCAAGACCGCGATCTCTTTCCATACTGGATGGTCAACCAAAGTTTTTGCCGGTTTAGGAATGATTTTCTGAATAGCCTTCATATTAGTCAAGCAATGTAGAAACTTACCGCTCGAAGACGGGTGATGACTTGGCCTTGCATATCAATGGTGGTGCAAGCCAATAAAATCCTCGCCGCAGTATCAGCCTGTTGAGAACCAAAACCAAAGTCGACGGCATAAGAAAATAACTCGACGAGTAATAGCCGTGAAAGTTCTGTGACCTTACCGACTGTTGGCCATATATGAGTATACCAAGCTAACTAAACAGTCAGATGTGGAAAAGGAGGGTTCAGACTTGAGGCTTCTCATATGTTAGGCGAATCAAGGCCTTTAGAATGGATACGATTTCTTTGGTTGTTTCGGCATAGTCAGACAAACCGTTCCGTAGAAGAGTCTCCATCTGAGGGATCCACGGCTGAATATAAAGCAATCCATACTCCTTCTGCTGAGGAGTGTATGACTTAATGTTTTCAAGAAATGCCCCGATCAAGTCCAAACTCAGGTGCGGAGCCTTTAAAGAGATCTGCCGGCTCAAACCGACAAAAAGGTCCACGCTATGCGGAGGTAAATACAAACCTAAATTTAGAATTGTCCAAGGGATGGGCTACCTGGAGCAGGCCGCAATTGTCTTGAAACATCGAGATGATACGCCTTACCCAATGCACAAAGGAGATTCCAGGCGGCAAGGCGGACCGAACGATCCTCACTTGGGAGATTGAGGAATACGGCGTTCAGCAATGTTCCTGGCAAACTCCCAGGACCAGCACCACGATCGGTGAGTGGCACTGGATTTTTGTCTTGAGTTGCAGCCCGTACCGCCTGGATCGCCTAAATTAAGCTTTTTTCTTGTCTCAGATAACCTGGATAATATCGTGTCTCTTTGGACTAGAGAAGACAAGTCGGATGTTCTTTCCCTTCAATACAAACTCGTTCTCATCACTGACGTATGATGAGACGTTGATGTCATCAATATCTGCGGCGAAGAGAACGTCACACAACGGCGTGGAACTGCTTGCTGTAACTTGTTGCTCGTCGGCCTTGAAGTTAACAACGTAGGGAAGATATTTACATAGAGAACTTGAACAGATTCTTGACCAACTTTGATACTCACGGCAAGCCTTCTTTCTCGCGTAATTATACGCCACACAGGTTCAAATGCCAAAGCCGCTTGCATGTCCAAGGCAACTGCAATTAGGAAGGCAATCTTAAGGAATACTTGTGTTCTCAGAGAGTTTTACTTCCGTCAAATCGAGAAATCGTTGCACATCTTCTAAACCTCGAAGGAACCGACTCCGACCTTCCATATCATATCCTACATGCTTCGCATTCCGAAAAATAGTTCGTATTTGCCTTCGGTAAGGGGTATTGACGTTGTAATGATAGATCATAGCACAATTTTCAGCCTTCGCCCTCGGTAACGCCCGCAGCAAATTTGTGACCCATTCGACAGGAACCTCATTCACTGGTATCTCTGCTGTAACATCCACGAAGACCTCGAATGGATTGTTCCACACAGTTTCCAATACCTATCGTCAGCCGAGAACCATATTTCTTTACATGGCACAAATAGTAGGTGAATAATTCAAGATCCATAGACATAAAGTCGAACCTTCGGGAAACGAAGCATAGGACAGGCCGATTCGCCTAAAGTCAGCTAGAAATCAAGTTGCTGAACCCTCGATGTGCCAGCTAGGTAGAAGACACCGACAGCTTTAAAAGCATCGATATTACGACCTCTTGACTTTTCCATAAATTCGTTGTAATCACTTATATTCACGCTCGCAGAAATATGAACTGGGATTTGCTCTTCACCATTTGGAATTTCCTTCCGCCCAGAATTGCCAAGGTGGTTGGTTAATGTGGTTAGCAACTGCACACGCGCCCGCGATACATCTGGCGATTCCTCTGAACTTCGAATTTGGAAAAGAGCCTTCTTGATATCGGTCAGATGGTTATATAAAAAGTCGTAAAGGCGCAGGACCTCTGCCTCTGAGACCTCAGGAATATGACCTGTCAGCGAGTTGGTTATGGGTATCGGTGTCGACTACAATAAGAAGAGCAAGAAGAGGGCATACCGAAATACCACGGATGAACTCTAAAACCCGTTTGATATTCGATTCGAGAAAAGAATTGAGAGGCATCATATGCTGTTCGGTGAACATGGCATTACTGGCAAGGTTTTGAATAATCTTGGTAACCAATACCAATGCTCTCTTGACGCCCAGACTTAGTACTTCGTTCGGTTGCAGAGAGGATGCCGGAATTGAGATGGCCGGACCGATGAAACGAAGGAAAACGATACTACCTACACCAACATGAGGCGCTGTCGCATTTGCACGGAATCTTTCGGCTGTACACACAGCAATATGGTGAAAAATCTCCCGCAACGCCCTATTCTGTCAATGCCGCAATAAAGGGATTGTACAAGGGGAAGGTATCAGATGACTTCACGATGGCATCTAGAAAATCCTTCGCAATTACTTGGATATAGCGGAGGTTTGTGTCTCGTTCTTCCGGCGAAATATTTGGCGCAACAGAGAAGTCCTGAAGGCGAGGGTCTCGAATTACGTCACTGAGGAGAGGACCAAGAGTATTAGAGAGATAGGAGCCAGATTGAGTATGTATAAAGGCCGTGATAATACGAGGCGCAGCATTATTTCCACGAAATAGGATCGAGTGATTTTCTTGCAATTAGTGACGTATAACAGTTGAGTACCAGTCCGGTTGATCTCATCCTCTACAAGCCGTTTCATGAACGACATAGTCAATCCACGAGAATCATATAGATGGAGGAGAGCAGGCGCAATTGTGTCAACGTAATTGGCGGGGCACGCAGTCGATATAGCTAATCCGAAGCTCGAGTCAGATGTGAGAACCTAATGTCAGGTCGCTCAACCGTGATAATACCTCTACAATCCTTTCAATACGGTCAAGGGGCAATGCACTATCCAAATCGTCTAAATCGACTCGTTGCTCCAGCATCTTCGTAAATAACTGCAAGAAGGAAGTTTTCGTTCTTGTGTCTTCTGTATAGGCCATTGGTAAACAGTATGGCAAACCTGCCTCGATATTTGAATTTACAAGATTGGAGATCGTAGTAACTGTCAATTCTCGCAGCGGAGCTAAATCTTTGATTTGTTCCTTGGATTTGATCAACAAAGTTTGCAGATCTTTGTTCACGTTGAGAGTTCGTCGTTCAGATTCAAACCCATCCAATACTCTGCATCGTTTGAGGACGCTGAAGAAATAGTCGAAATATTTCTTGAATATCTTTGACTTTGCTTCATTCGGATCTGCGTCAGGTTCCGATGGCACAAGTAGAGGAAGTTGTACAGTGATGTTGGCCATTGCTCGCAGAGCGTATCGCTGAAGGTTGCGATCAGTTTCTGACATGGCTGTGACATCACTTTTTGCCGCGTTCTCCGCCTCAGCGGCCCATTTGAAGATGTGGTCGAAGAGATTGTTCATAAGTCGTGCTTCTTGTTTGAGGTTGAGGACATCTCGTTTGGCAGCCACCAACTCGCAAAGGGAACACATCTTGATCTTGATCTGGATTTTAACAGGGTCCCTTCCTAGCCTCTCCAGATATTCACAGAAGGATCGCAGTATGCCTCCGAAATCAACGTATGGCGGAATATCCACGGGTTCCGTAATTCGATCGACCAGTCCTTTGAGTAGGAAGACGGCCTGATCAACAAACACCGTGTTATTGTCTCTACAGACCGGTTGCCCTTTAGTGTCGAACAACCGCCCGGTAATCTCATCCAACTGCTCAAATAATAACCCAAATAGCCGGGGGCTCAAGTCTGTGCTTAGCATTCTGCTTACCATCTCTCGCAATATGTTCGAATCTGATGCAAGATACCGACACTGGTCTTTCAAAAAGAGCTTCAAACGGTTCTTAGAATCGATTTCGGATTTATTGAGCGATTGAGAACGTGGACGAGCCTGGCCTGGTTCGGCGGAAGTATCGGTAAACCAACAGCCTCCGAGAGACGCCAAGAACCCCGAATAGTTGATCCAATCCGCCAGAATCGTCTCAGCGTCCATGAGCCTTGTGCCCACCATTTTCCTTGTCCCCGCCGGGGTATTCAGATGCTTTGAAAGGCGATCTCGCTCTTCGTAGGCAGTTCCGAGAGCTGCTGTGATAGAGGGGGTAGGGTCTTTGATCTGGATCAAAGTCCGACGGAAATGTCTCTGTATAGCGAGCCGACTCTCGACGACGAAAGGAACAGTTGCCAACCGGGCGCAGATTTCTATATGCGGTTTCATGGATGTGACTTCATCTCCACAGACTTCTAATGCAAGTTCGCCCATCTCATGGAGCTGTTGAAACAGAGACACTGCCACCTTCAAGATATTGATACTTGATGAACAAAGGGATATTAAGAGAGATGTCTCGACGCTGTTCAGATATTCGATGCTTTCGGGGAAGAATAATCCTTGACGAATTAATTCCTGGATTTAGCAATGCGCATAAAGTTCTAACCTTGTTCGACTTCAAGATCAAGATGACATTAGCATAGCACGAGTGCAACCTTTGCATGGCTAAAAGGGCAACTTCTCTCTCGATGTTGGGGTTGATAACCTTTTGCGCCATCAAGAAGGTTAGAGGATAACTAGCGTTAATCAAGCGATAAGAGGGAGTACGTGTACTGCCAGAAGAGGTGGCCCTCATCTGGATTTGACTTGGCGTATTCAGACCATCTCCAAGCATTCTCCGGAGCATAAAGCAATTCTACGAAATCTGCTCCCGCTTCTGCAATATCCAAATCCTTGCTGCCAACCGCTTCTTCAATGATATAGTCAAGTATTTCAGTTTCAGCGTACACTTGATTATCGTTGAAATTCTCGATCTTGTTGTCAAGCTTAGTTCCAGCTAAAGCGACTTCAATATTGGCCATATAGTTTCTGAGCATCTCAATAATGAGATCGACTTTGTCTACGGGGATCGCGCCCTTTGACGGTCGATCAGCGAGAGACGAGGGTGATCCTGGAGAGAAAGTCTTAAGAAGATGCTGGAGGTGGCGCCGTATTTTCGGTGCAGCAAGACCAATTGTGTCGCCGAGATCCTTGCATTGCAACTCAACATTGGTCTTCCGTCGATGATCGCGACGGAATCTAGCCATGTTGTAAGTGACATAAGTATTGGCTGATGGATAAAAAGCTTTGGTGAGTACAATATCGTGAAACTCCTTTTTGCTGGCGCGATATATAGCAAGAAGTTTGTCTGAAACCAATTGAGATAATCTTGCCCGGTCCCTGTTATGTTTGTAGATCCTGCTCTGGGTGTCGAAGATGAGTGTGCACAGTTCTTTCTCGTTTGCGATCACATAGCGCACCAAATCATTGTCCGTTCGTGGCATTGTATATACGGCCTTTGCAAAGTCTGTCAGACATATTGCCGCTAACTCCGCGAGACCATCGATTTTTAAACATTTGCGAACATTATCGAGGAAGACAACTTTTTTACTAACCCGGGCATAGTTATAATCGTTTCTGGCGCGGACGTCGCTGAGCGTTGCATGAACAGCCGGGACAACAATGTCGGGACAAAGAAGTAAAAGGGACATAGCAAGAGGCCATAAAGTCTCTCGCCTACTATTCGTTTCGGGCAGGCTCATGATGATGTCGAATAATTTATCAGCATGGAAGGAGATCCCATTCTCGATCGAGTAAAGCCTCGTGAGATCATTTGGGTTCTCGTCGATCCACGACATAATAGCTTTTCGCAAGGAGACTGCGATTACGTCCTGCGCCCGCTTCGGTAGGAATGCAAACACCGACAGATCTTCTGTCAGAGTCACTATTTGGAGACCGTACCTCTGATAACGGACATCAGACAATCCAGATCCATGCTCATATTATCAAGCATCCGCAGCGGTCGCACCTCCATCCTGCCTTCGGCATTACTGCAACTTTGCAGATTTGATTTCCAAACAGTATTGCAGACACTCCAGTTACTCACACTTATGTACCGAATTATTTCTGTTGCAGGCTTCACCATCGGAGGGACTTGCTCGGCCAATCGCCCAATATCATCAGGAAGGTCACTCTGCTCAACAGATTGATAGGCATAGAAAATGGATATTCGGAGGGTGTTTTGAGCCACTTGATGGTCCAATCCAGGATCTGCGACATCGCTTTCCTGATAGTTTTCTTTACAATGGTTCCAGTGGGATAGCATACATGCCGCCAGGATCTTCAGAATGAGGAGTGCATCCCTCACGAGTTCTGATGGCGCCGGAATTTTGGCTCCATCTCGAGCAGCCGGTCGTCGCTAGCATATCAGCGCGCTATTTGAGCCTAGAAATTACCGTGGAAACTTCATCAAGAAGGTTTATGAGTTCCTTTACAATTGCGTTGATTCGGAACCGCGCCAATTGCTCGAGAGTGTGAGTCGTCTGCTTCAGCACCTCATCTTGTTCCGGTCGATCCGTCAACGGCGCGGTCCCAAAGGACAACTAGGTAAGTTAGTAAAGCGCTTCTAGTCGGCTGATGGATCCACCTTTGAGAGAATTCGTTTAACAAGGGCAGAAATGAGTTGGTCATCGGGAATCGTAAGTCCTAATGCTTTGACACTGTATTCGGATGTGAGGCTTCCACTGCGCGAGTTCTTGTTCATCGGCGACCCTCGCTCATGCATTATGCACAGATCATGTCGTTTCTATTCGTCCTATCGTATGAGCAATCAATCACAGGGGATCGAAGAGACTCCACCCGCAAGGGACAGGAGTGCATGTACCTTTACTTTGGCGGGTCGTGAAAGGAGCTGGTCGATCAGGTCCGTCGAGGACTCGGGTTAATCGTACGTGTTCTTTGCTTTTATGCACTTAAAGTCTTGACAGAGACATGGGACAAGAGCTTATCTCGTTGAGTAGATACTGATGAAAGCGATCCGTGACTTGGGCCCCTTTTTGTGTCGGTGCTTTAACGGAATGGGCTCAATTCGACTTGATGCAGGTTCGAACACGCCGGTGTTTAGGGCTCAGCACGTTGTGTCGCTTTCCGCCAATCAGGAAAAAGTACGCATGTCAGACTGAAACCTTCCTTGGACCGAATGGAATTTGCCGATTCGGGGCACGCCGTCGCCAATTAGACGAAATTAAACCATTCACTTTTGAACACGAAGGACTGCATTCATATCTAACTACATACGGACCAACCCTTCACCCATGAATCAAACACCCTCAAGGCAATAACGAAACGAGCGAAACCATATTAAATCCAGTTTTTTGACCTTTACCATGCTATTAATACTTCCGAGTTCTCAGACCTAGTCTGAATTGTTCATGGAATTCAAGATCCTAAGGATATTCAAGAAGAGGTTGATAATGTCAAGGTAACTGTACCGTTAGTAAACACAGATAAGGCTGATACAGATTGATAGCTCCGACAATATATTCATCAGGATGCAACGTGTTGCAGATGTTGTAGGTGTCATAGATGATATAGAGAGAGAATATCAAAGCCCCAATTGCAGAATAAATGACTTCGACAACCCTGATACGTTAGCATAGCACTCCACTGACTATACCCGTTATGTGGGAAGAACAGCATAATGAACCCGGCAAGAACAAGAGCCCATAGTCCTCCAAACAAGAATGGTCCCATGCCAGAGAAATCCCATTTCGACTGAAGCGTGAAAAGCGTGAGTCCAGCAAACAGACCAACAGTGATCAACAGTGCCTCAAGGACAATCGTCGTGTCATAGAATGTAACAACTGTTCCGACAGTATACGCTTCAAGAAGACTAGATTTAGAGAGAACAATAAACTGAGAGTTACGTGAAAGCGCCGAGGAGATAGAAGTTGGCGGGGTATTTCTTGCGAACGACGAATAGTCCGATGAGGGTGCCGATGGTGCCGAAGAGAGAGACCCACATCATCCAAGGATTGGCCTGGACCCATGTTTGGACGGAAGCGACACTTTTGAACACGCCGGATACAATAGTAGTCGCAAGAAGTTGAACGAAGAGGATTCTACGATTAGATATCGATCTTTCGCTATGCGGCTACCCATATACTTTGCGGATGAAACCTACAAGTCAGCTCGTTGATGCGCAAGACATACCCATCCGGATACTGATATCGCTCTGACTCACACTCACCCCATACCTACCATCAGAGGAGCGAGAGAAGTGAGGTACTTGAAGTCGTCGGGGATATCATCTTCGCTATGGCGGCTACGGTCCTCTCCAAGAAGCGGTTCCGAGGAGCCAGAGGCCGCAGGAGCAGCAGGCTCATATGATGGAGGCGGACGCGGGAGATCGGAAGAGTCGCGATATGGAGCTGACGGTTTGGACATGGCGAGCGAGTATGCAGGACGGACAACAACAAGGCTGGGACAGACTGAGACGGCGGGTTTCTAGAAGGGACGGCGATATGCTTGCGCCACGCAGTGACATGATCGAGCCCAAATCATGTGAATATTCACACATTTACCACATTACTTTGTCATCAAACCACGTAAAGTGTATTTACACTTTGTGCACAAACGCGATAGACGGGGACTGAATAGCCAGGGAGCAACGAGAATGGCAGAAGAGCTTGCTGGGAGCTCTCCATTCCACCCCGTAGCACAGAGGACAACTCGCAGAGAAAGCAATGCATCTCAGAGACAAGCCATCTCGCTTCTCCGACCACCAGTACCACCATCACATCCTTCACCTTTGCTCATTGCATAGTCCGTCAACACTTCGTCCGCCCTCGTTCGCACTCATCCCCCACGACAAGTCGTAACAGGTACCAGCACAGTTGCACGGGTTCTAAAAATTCAGAAACAGAACTAGAGTCCCTGCGTATCCAGCTGAATAAAGCAAACTACGACCTTTCCAATGTCCGCACGGAATCAGAACGCACAAAATTACGTTTCGAAGATATGCTTCGAGAGCGCGATACACAAATCCTGATAGAACAGAAGAGATCCGAAGATCTTCAAAAAGACAGAAAGTTCTTGTTCGAAAAACAGCAGGCTCAAGCGACAGAACTTCTCACCCTGCAAGATGAATACGCCAACTACAAGGTCTCACCTCCATATCCCCCTTTCCCGGGATGATCTTATGAAATGCTTGGACAGAGCTGATAGTAGTTGGAAGTAGAAAACACCCTACGAACTCTACGGAAGGAAAATGGCGCTATGAAAGATCAAGTGGTAGAGATGGAAGAACGACTCAATGAGATCGAAATCACATCCCAAAGACAAGTCGAACAAGCAACTCAAAAAGCACATCTATCGCAAGAAGCACTGAAAAAGTGTAAAGACGACGTCAGAAGGATAACCCAGGACCTAGGGTATAAAAGATCTGCATTGAATCGAGCACAGGAAATGAATTCAGAGTACGAGGCCGAGCTGCGTGAACTGCGGACCCTGAAGGAAAATTCCGGAGACGCAGAACTCTTAAAAAGAGAACTCTCGGGTTGTCCCAGGAAGGGAAGTGAAAGTTAATGGTAGAGGCCACGATATATGTGAGACAGCTTGAAGGTACGACGCGGAAACAGAATGCTGAACTGGAGGAGTTAAGACCGTTGGCTCAGAAGGCAGGCATTAACCTTGAAAAGATCCATACTTTGGAAACTCAATTATCGTTAATGGAGGATCTGAGGAAACGAGCTACAGAGATGGAAATTGAGATCGCTCTCCTTCGAAAAGAAAAGATGGCATGGAATACATTCCTCGAATCAAATGAAGGCAATCAACGTCCCGAGGACATAAGTCGAGAACTCAGCCGTGAAAGAATGGCCCATAAAGCCGTTCAAGAAAGATTACAAGCGCAAGAAACCGAGCTCAAGGAACTGCGCCTGAAATCCCATAAAGCAGAAGAATCCATCGACACCCTGCGAACCGAATTACAAGGAAAACAAGACCAATTGACAAAGACGGAACGTCGCTACGAACGTCTCGAACGACAACGTAATCTGGCGCAAAAGGAAGTCGAGTTTCTGAAAGAACAGTTGAAAACGTACGATTCGGAGGAGACGGTGTTTTTCAATGGGGCCGGAATCGATGCTCAAAAGGCCGCCCGGATACAAAGTCTGGAAGCCCTGGTGGAGCAATATAAATCTGAAATCGACCGGCTGAATAAAGAAGGTCCTCTTCCCTTGGCAATCGCCGAGAACGGCAAGAGAAAACGCACGGAAAGTAATGAAGACGAGGAATCTCGTCGGAAAATCCGAGTGCTCCAGAATGGTACATTGACTTTCGTGTTTGTACTGATGATAGATTTGACGAAGTCGCGTCAATCAGAAGCACTATTACAAAAGGATGTGTCATCACTGAAATCACAGTTAGAGTCTCTGGAGAAAGTGGTCAAACTCTCTCGTACTAGGGTTCTGGAACTTAAAGATAATCCTACTTCACGACACGAAGCTGTTCAAAAGAAATATCTTGATCAGTTGGCTAGTGAGAATGCGGCGTTGTTGCAACGTATCCAGGGCAAGGGGATTGGTGTGCCGAAGGAGACAATTGAGCGGATGAAAGGGGAAATAGAACGCATGGAAGCGTTGGTCGCACAAAAAGAGAAACGCATGATGCGATTGAAAGAGGTGATCCACTTAACCCATAGACAGCTTTATTAACGTGTAGATATGGACGGCTAAATCCCAAGAATTCCGCGAGGCAGTCTACTCTCTTCTCGGTTACCGCCTCGACTTTCTTCAAAACGGACGTGTCCGGTGTACTTCCATGTTCTCCACTTCTACCGACCAGGCATTTATCTTTGATGGCGAGGAGGGAACGATGCAGTTGGTCAGCCAAGAAGCTGCGGAGAAGAATAAGGAATGGTTTGAGGGCGTGAAGAGTTTGGTTGATTTCTGGGTTAATGAACGGGAGACGATACCGGGGTTCTTGGCTGCTTTGACGTTGGAATTATATGATCGAAGTACTTCTGAACAGAACGGGCAGTGAATATAGGAAGCGATACACCAAAGACTTGCACCATGCTTGAAGGACGTGGAGGTTTTGCATAGGTTGGGCGATATGAGAAGGATGTGGATTAGTTTGTCTAAGTATGTACAGTACGATAATTTACCGGATATCACAGATTATCTGTCCTCGATTCATAACTTTATCCCTCGGTCGGTGATTTGATCCTGTTCAAGCGTTTCGCCTCCAATATTTCCTCGTGTTTGGAGATCCGCCAGAGACACCCTTCTGAGAAATCGCAAGAGTAACATTTATCCAGATCTTCAATCTCAACTCCCCTTGAAGGGCGATGGCCATCCCACCATTCTAGGACTTGATCAACATACTTCGATACTTCTTCATGATTGTAGTTGAACGGCGTTGTTCCAATGATTTTCCTTGATTTTTGATGACGGTATTCCTATGGTGAGAAATATCGAACGTTGAATTACAATCTCCATTCTGTCGCTTATGCATCCTTGGAGTGTAGATAGTTCTTTCTGAACAATTTGCCATAGTTTCTTTCATTAGCTTTATAGTTCTGAAGGTAAGTACGCTCAAAGTATTGTTCTCCAAAAGTTGATCGAAAGATATAATTCCTACTTTCGAATATGCCTCTCCGGCCTCCGCCAAAAATCCATCTCCAAAAACGACATCTGGATCCAATTTCAACCGAGAAAATACTGTCGAAATATCAATATTCCCATCAACCATATCTGCCAGCAGCTGACGATACAAACTCAATTGTATCTTATGACTCCTCGAATTTCTCTCCCTCGGTAACTTCAAACTAACCCTTGTTTTCACATCCGAAATAACCAACTTCCTCTTCTTCGCATGGAGTCCAACAAAAGCGTCCATGGATTTTTGTCCAATAGATTCGTCAGGTTCTTGTGTGATCTGGTCTATCACGCCATTGACAAGATGGTCT
>Ga0302325_10010801_pt1 | contig 19739 bp, 18 predicted proteins | sample Palsa_T0_2_FD_201948 | JGI IMG/M metagenome (GOLD analysis project Ga0302325, IMG submission 201948) | Peat permafrost microbial communities from Stordalen Mire near Abisko, Sweden - Palsa_T0_2 | ecosystem: Environmental > Terrestrial > Soil > Palsa > Peat permafrost | place: Sweden: Abisko...
TTAAAAATATATAATTTATAAAATAAATTATTAATTAAATATTTAATATTTTATTAACGAATTTTAAATATTTTATTTATTTAAGGCTGTCACGTGTACACTGAGTAAACTGTAGTTCATACTGCGGTTTATAGGAATTTAGTGTAGTGTAGTGTAGTTTAAGGATAACTTAGTGTAGTGCAGCTAAATCAAACCGTAGTTTTGAAAAATGTTATTGCACTGCAGTGCGAAACCGCAGTTTACACTACTGACTACCTGCATGATCGGGGCAGGGGTGGTGAGCTGCTTTTCGAGCCTACATTTAGCAACACCGTGTTCAACGCCGCGGCATTGACTATTATCAACTTCACACTCACGACTAGTGACACGCAAACTCCGAGTAAATATGACGAGCTTATCGCAGCTGTCCAGCCTCTACTTCGCGGCATCAAGATAATAAATTTGCGCCAGGACTCTACCTTGCAAGATCTCACCTTCTTAAGCAATGAGGCGAGCGTGGACCCGACAAATCTCCAATATCTCGGTATTGCACACCGTCTATTCGATTAGTACAAACTTCCTCCGCAATTTACCTACGCTTTGCTATAAAAGAATACAACATAAGAAATGCAAAGCAAGCCGTATCCTAATCAAGTTCTTCTCAAACTCCATGCCATGGCGTTAACGCAAAAGATAGAAATGAAGCATCCGACAACCGCATTCGTAGCTGCTCTTAAGCGGGATCCCAAAGCGTTTCCAGAGCATCGCGAGCACTTACTAAAGGCTTTTGCCTCAAATCTAGATTTTGATCTTGCTCGGTCAAACATTGACGTCGTGGTAAGGGCAATGAACCCAAGTGGCAGTTCAAACTCATCCAGCGAAAATGTCACTCGAGCAACCGGTGCATCAACCACATACGCACCTATAACGAAAAAACGTCTAGGGAAGAATACACAGAAACGAAAACTTGTCGAGATGCCGAAGACGAATAAAGATCATGAAACTAGATGTAAGACTTATTAACCATAGACCAGGACTTGTGACTTGAAAACACGATGAAATGAATGGAAAAACAAATGGATGGTGCTTTAGTGAGCATGAGACAAAGCGCGCCTTTGATACTAGAGATGAAGTTTACTGTATGTAGCTCAAGGTCAATCTCAAATCTATCTCTGCTGGTGCTGGCTTCCGAATCCAGTCTTGATCGCATGCAGGGCAATGAACAATCAACCTCCTCCCCTCACTTCAAACTATCGTAGCTGTCAACCATCAATTACGCGGAGGAAATCACAAGCAAAAGCACCCAAAGTAAAGGATTGTTATGTCTCAAATTCATATGTCATGCCAAATATACAAGTCCCAGTTCCCACTACCACCGATGAACAAGATACATTCCCAAAACCTCCACTTTTCTCCCCAAACTCAGAAGCCCAGTTCTTCACAATTCTCCTCCCAATTAGTTCGCCAAATCCTTCCGGAGCAGTGACGCTTGATCTAAGCACGGAACTTGGCGCCAACGGGCTTTGAAGCCTTGGCAGCAGCACTGTTTGCAGCAGGTGCAGCCGCGGTCGAAGCACCAGAACCAGCCATCTGAACAGCGATGACTCCACCGAACGGGCCGGCGTTGCTGGGGTTGACGATCTTGACGAGGCAGACACCGGACTGGCCAGCGACGGTGCCGGAGCAAGTTGTGCCAGCAGGCATGGTGGCTGCGAATGGGTAGTCCTCGTTGACGTTTGAGGCACGCTTGACGATACCCATCTTGACGAGCATGCGGGCAACGAAGCGGCGTTGCTTGGGTGCGGCGATGTTGCCCCTGGTGCCTGGAACTTGTTGGGTGACGGTCATCTTGGTGCCGGTGGAGAAGGCACCAGTTCCTGTGGGGTCAACGATGGCGGTATATGGGCCTGCTCCGTCAGTGGTGACGATGTGAACTGTGCCGGAGATGGAGCCGCCACTGGAAACTTGGGGCAGGGTGCTGCCAGACTGTGCCATGACGGCGGTCATGTCGGCGAGAGTGTTTGGGCCTGCCTTGGTCTTTCCGAGTCCGTCGGAGGCGGCAGCCTTGGAGTTGAAGACGGTGGTGTCGACTTCGGTTTGCTTGTTGGTTCCGGCACCTGGGATGACGCCACCCTGGATACCGAGACCTGTGGTGTTTCCACCAGCATCACCAGTCTATTGAGTACGTTAGTTTAGACGATGAATAATGGGATGAGGCTGCGTACCATGACTGCGACCTTGCCATGGGCGGCAACGAGAGGGGATGCTGCAAGAGCAAGGATGAAGAGCTTGGAGAACATGTTTGCTTGTGGTGGTGTGGTCTAAGAAGAACTGATTGAAATAAATATTATAAAGATTGTAAGCTGATACGAATCAATCGTACGAGGCTGTAGTAAAAGAAGAATTGATTGATAGTGAAGTAAACTGAAGAACTGTTGATCGCGGATGCTGAGTTCAGAGGGGGATTTTGAGCAGCTTTAATACTTTTTCCTACTCACATAGTTCACGATGCTGCGGCCCTGACTTCGGTAGTTGCACACAGAGAAATTCTCGACGGTCAACCATAAACGTGCCAAGATGGCCGTAGAGTCTCATCCTCGAGGCGTAGCTCATGCATTTGATCAAAAGAGAGGTGGAGGGCAGGCTCGAAAAGGAAGTCGGACCACCCCCGACCCAATTCCACAGCACGGCGAGCCATTCACAAGTTCAAACACGTCGGTCATCTGTCAGAAGGCCGTTTCCATGCTACAAGAGTACATACCAGGTTTGTACCCGCTGTGGTGAGTGATACCTCCGAGGCAGAAGAAGGTTGTACCGAGTGTGACTGTCGAAACGGATTGCGGAGGAGTATCTGATCGTGCAGGCATTCGGGACAAGCCTGCTGGTGATCAATCGAATCATATCGAGATATCCGCGATTGAAACTGATTAAGTTTGTGGGCTGCGACCTTTCCTCAGCTTCGGGAGTCGGCTTGGCAGGGCCTAGTGTCAAACAAGTCACGTTTTTTGTCTGTGCGACGTTTCCAAGCCCGAGCCAAGCGACACAAGGCGGGAGCCAAGAGCCCCAAGTCGAGACAACTTGCTAGCCAGACTGCGACCAAACAGTTTGAGATCTCGATGCGAGCACGGAGAGTTTTGCTGGCCAGGGATATGGGTAGCATGAGGCTGTGTAGAAAGGGGAGAGAAAGGTCAGCTACGCGAGCGACGAGGGAAAATCCAGAGTTGAACTTCAACAACAAATACAAAAGAAACAAGTAAAGGCAAGGATGAATTGGTAATGCAAATGTACATAGTAAGCTCAAAATAAGCATTGAGGCTACCTGGGCGCCAAACTCTCTGCAGGTGCGCTTACCTGGGGCCCGCTGGTACCTGGGCGCTTCAATGTCTTGCGCGCCTAGCTAGACGGCTGGCTGAGCACTCGCCCTGCGCAGATCATGCAGCGCCAATATGATACGAGGGGCCCTGGTGTCGATTACCATGGTGTCTCGTGCAGATCGTCATGGATCTCCCGATGTGGATGTCTCGCAGGTCGCAGCCATCGCAAGAAAAGGCTGTTTTGGGCTCGGAAGTGTTTGGGTCCTTGGAGACTCTGAGTCGTTGGTCGGTAGGCGATGCCGATCAGGCATCGGGAAGCGAATATGGAGGTCCTATTGATACGATTGACTGCGGTCAGAGTGGAAACAGACAATGGCAGGGTTGTTAACGGTGGCTGAGCGATGAGTGGAGAGGAAGAATTGGAGGGCAGAAGTTTTCGAGATGTTTCAAGTGTCAGGCATCAACAATTGTTGCCTCGCGCTGAAATCGTGCAGTGAGATCACGTGATATGCGACTACCCAGGGACCTACCTAGGTAACAGCTCGCAAGCAGGGACTCCAGATGGTGCACAGAATGTTTCGTATCTTCTATCTACCTATCATTGCTGCTAAAATCGCCAATAACCGTCAGCAGGCTGGCACCGATGCTGTGACCATCCCATCCGAGGACGTGCTTCTGCCCTTTTTTATTCCGCCAAAGGATCCATACTGGGACATTCTTCCAAACCTAGAAAGATGCCTCGGTTTGAAGTTATAAACGAGTCTCATAGCCCCCATTATTCTGCTGACAGACCTGGCGTGCTCGAGGAAATGCTGTCCTAAGTCCGGCATTTATCACTCCGAAAGTCTCCCAGCAGTCCTCGCAGCTGCATATGCCCAGTATGTATCTCATCACAAAGCATGCCACCAGCGAAGGTTCCTGCACTTGTAGATACCAACTCTAACCCTCCTTCTCCCGCCCTACATATACCACCCACCCCTTCTCGCAATCTCCTGCCTCATGTTCAGCCTTTCCGCCTCGGTATCCTCTTCCAACTCCTCTTCCATTATCTTGATCTTGTCATCAGAAGCCGCGACCAGTTTCGCAAGTTTTGTGATCTCCGCCCAAAGCTTCGGTTCCTGCTCCTGGAACTCCTCGTCCGTCAACAACGTAAATTCCCCTTCTGGGGTGACTTTTGCGCCCGTCTCCCTCAGATCCAGCATATCTACCTCCAAAGAATCCTTCTGATCTCGCTCTAATGCGATGAGCAGTCTCTTCTCCTCCATCAAGAGATCCAGCTCACAAACCCCACATCGAGCTGGTATCTGCTCAGCGGTGATCTTCGGCGGTGGGGGTGGACTGAACGCGGAGACGGGGCTGATTGGATGATTGCATTCTTTATATCTGAGTTCGAATCGACAGAACGGACAAGTGAGGTTAGATTCTGGAGTGAGCCAGGAAGCGATGCAGGTGTTGCCGAAGATGTGGCCGCAAGCTGTGGTGACAGGGACTTCGATATTGCCTTCGACATTAGCAGAGTGGTAAGGGTGGATACAGATCAGGCAGGTGATGAGAGGGTTCGTGAGGTGATGTTGTGTATCCTTGAGAAGCGCGGCGATCGTTTGCACTGAGCCACAGTCCATGATTGCGATCACTTGGGTATCGGTGAGCTCGTTTCTTGCGCGTTCGATGGCTGCTTGAATGAGTTGTTTGTTCTTTTGCCTAATAGGCGGTACAGGAAGGGGCCTGAAGGGGCGCGAGCCCGCTTGACCCTGAACATCGCGATCGGCCATGCTGGATTGGATTGAGCTGATTTCCTTCGAGGTCTTGTGGTAGGACGGATCGAAGGTAAGGTCAGGCAAGGCAGGTAGGACGGGCTAGATTCATTGGCCTCGACTAGTTTCCAAGAAAGGCGTGGCCGCTTTGCTTATCGACAAGACAAATTTAGAGCAATTACCAAATGTGACGTAATACGTGCTGATCATTTTCCAAGATGTATGGATCTTTCTCGATTGGTGACACAACACAGTGATATAAGGGAAGGCTCTTTCCCTTAGTTGCAACTATCTAATGTTGCTTGACAACCATTTTAGAATGCTTGCTCTTCAGATACACAACAAAGGGAGAAGTCGACAGATGGCATTGTCCAAGAGTCAGCCCATACTAGCGCGATATGGCCAAAGGCCTAGAGATATGGCGACTCTTTATGACTGTGCTCAGTTTGAGCTAACACTCTCATATATTAAGAGTTCTCTTTCTCTTGACAAAGTTTGGGGATGTTATAACGTATCAAGAACCATCTGAACAACTTAGAATCTCAAGGCAAGTCTGTATTATCGTAACATATCATTTGCTAGTATTCAGAAGAGCTTGTGCAATGAACGAAGAGCCCTCCTTGATGTTTCTGTCTTGCTAATAGTCAGAGCCACCTAACCATTGCAACAGATACAGATCAAAAGCCACCTGACAATGTTCAGGCTCAGATGGCATCATAGTAATGTCCAGAACTCTGTTCTATTGATTGCATTTTCAATCAATATAGTACAATCGCAAACACAACAAAGAAGCTAAGTTCAATAGAACAAGAAAACAAAGTGATCGATGTTCCAGAGCTTCCTGGTACTATCGTTATCGTGTAGGTAGCTATTGTTGTAATCACGAGACTGCGTAAAGGCGGCCAGCCCACTAAGGGGGTCACCACGAAGCGAAGAATCGATCTTTGTTGACAAATCTTCTTTCCTCTGAGCCTTCGTTCCTATCGCATCAACACCATGGCTTCCAACAAAACCGGAGGTAAGTAAATGGTTAAGAACTCAACCAACGTTGGCGATCGACAGCTGACTACTTGTACCTGCAGAACAAGAACGTTCACAAGCGGCACCTGGCCACCCTGTTGTCCCTCCACGTAGTGAAGGACAATGGCCCCAGAGTGGTAATACCTGGCACAGAGCAATCCGAACCGATATCACATTGGCCCAGGGACCGCAATACAACACCCCGAGCCATCTTACCCTCCCTTTGTACATGAATCGCCAGCCTCATCCTCGCCCGATGTTGGCACCGGCAAATCACGCGGCAGCATTTGCGGGGCTCGCGGGTCAACAGCGAACTTCAGCTATCCAAGCTCGCAGCATGCTTCCTCCACCTCTTCCGCAACCAAGGCTTGCTCCCCACAATCAATTTGGCAGTTGGGCGCCAGACCGATTCTTCCCAGTCCAGTTAGATCGACTCTACAACCTCTTCCCAGTTATACAACAGCACCATCCTCGAGGCAGCCAAGACCTCAGTATGGCTCCTCCTAACTTCTTCAACAATTACTTCGAAGATGAACCCCCCCGGGATCTCGACCTTGACCAATTACGAGCACGAGTCGCCGCGCTCGACCAGGCCACCCAACAAGCTCCAGCTCAGCAAGGCCAGCCCGCTCAACATGCTCCCGCCGATCAAGCAGCGCTCGCCCCCCAGGCTCCTCCCACAATCCCTACGTGGCGACTCATTTACCAAGTGTCTCCATTTGCCTGGAGCCTTGCAGAGGTTATCCAAGTTCGTAAGTTTGACCAGCGCGCTTCTCCCACAAATCGAATGCTAACAGGAGATAGTTTCCGCTCCTTTCGACACCACCCAGTTTATGCCCTCTTGGGAAGCGAATCACCGGCAATTGCCAAACCGTGCTGTTCCGGGTTCATTGGAGAACAATCAATATTGCACCGTGTGCTCCTACGCAATGGACCTGGTCAACCGATGCGTCCAGTGTCAAGTCAACTTCTTTGAGAGGGAGGGCAAGCTCCGAGGCATCCTTTGGATGAACCAGGTTTATAGCATGTGGCAGGAGAAGATCGCGAGTGAAGTGCTTCCGTCGAAGGAGGTCTTGCTGCTGGAACTGACCCTTCGTCTGAAGTGGCTCAGCGAGAGACAACAATTCATCTGGCAGGAGTCCCTTCGCATTGCGAGAGAGGCTGAAATGAAGCACCCGTGGAGTTGCATCTGCCAGGGTGGCAGCATGTACGAGCAGGCCACGAAATCTCCGCAGGGTACGATGGAGGAATCCGAGGTCACGGTGGAGTTTCATTCGATGGAAGAAGAGAGCCAGGCCGAGGAGGAATTCAGCGATCGGACTTGAAGCACGGCGGAGGAAGACCAGGGAGGAGAAGACTCGATGGAGTGAGATCTGATGATCATCGATCATCGGATACACAAAATCGAGTCTTCTCCAAAGATCTGGCTGATGGAGCCCTCCTGTTTGATTAGATTTCCGATGAATACACGCCCACCTTCGACGGTGCGAGCCCCGAATTTGACAACAGTGCAGCCACGTACTCGTGCAGCAGACCATAGTACGGTGTCCGCCTTTTCCTGAGCAAGGCGTGCTTGCCTCCACTTTTCATCCAGTGACAACGTAATCCCACTGTCCTCATTCATTCTCTCCTGAGACCTAAAGTCCCGACCTCCAATCCTGGGAAGCGTGGCAAATTCGTTCAAGATGAATGCTGCCAAGCCCTCGACCAACGGACCCCTGAGCACCAGCGTGCCAAATATTCCCATGTGCTGCATCTTTTCCCTCAATCCCTTCTTTTTGAAATCTGCGCGGTCCCCTGCAAGTATCAAATTGTCTCTGAGAAGTAGCCTGGGCTTTCCGCCAGGTTCTGCAACAGCCCAGACCTCATTCCTTCCACTCCATGCACTCAAGTCCCAGTCTTCCCCTCTGGCTGTGCGACCTGCAGAGACCCAGTCAAGGAGGCAAAGGGATGCATTATTCGCAAGCGTGAAGGTCTGTGACTGCTGATATACACTGCCTTCAAAGGGCTGCACTGGATCAGGGAGGAGGCATAAGGCCGCATTATCTTGGAGGGTCACGTGGAGTCGTTGCCTGGTGATGATGTCTCTGGCTGGAGACTTGAAGATCTTGGTATGGCCTTGGGTTACGATACTGAGCTTGCCATCTGGCTTGACATCGATGGTGAGGTGGACTTGATCACCACCAACGAGTCCGCCTCCATAGGTGAGCAGGAAGACAAGGACGCTCTTTTGACCAGCAGCAGGCGAAGGTGATATGAGCTTCAGTGGGTACTGAAATGTAATCTTAGAGAGCGCGGATATGCCATGAGGCAGAATCTCCACCACGATCTGGCCCTCTCCAGGGGCAGAGGAGGAAACGGGGAATGGGGAGGTCATGATGACAGAGAGGATACACGCATCGTGGATATCAGCGGCAGGGTTCAGGGTGTATACGAATATATAACTGGAGATTCCAAAGATAAAATCTACCGTTGTGTCCGTTCGTCTCTGGGAAGTGACCGTAGAATGGCCTGGCTTGAATGGAGTATTGATTATTGTGAAGAAAGAAGAAGAGAAGTTGAAGCATGAAGTCGGAGGTGCGTTCTAGATTTGCCGAGAGTGCGCTAAGCCTATTGTGTTCCCTGACAACCCATCGCGACTCCCTCCAATTCGCGCGAGATCAACACCCTCAATCGTTTCTTACGCGCCCGCAAAACCTACTTTCTTATCCAGCAAGCATCAAATCTCCCGTCGCAACAAATGCATCAATGACTACTCGACGAACGCCGCTCATGGACATTTCCAACAACGACGTGACGAGTACTCCAGTCGCGACTGGCAGTAGGCGGAAATCTGGACGCGCCGTGAAGGTGCCCGAAAAGTTCGTCCCTGATGCGCCATCCTCCCAACAGGGCTCTGCAAGCGCAAAGCGGAAGAGGGGGGGAGAAGATGCCGAAAATGACGCGTCGGACATAGAGGAGGATGAAGAGGAGAGCGATGCGACCGTTGAGAGCGCTGCGGAGGAGGAAGTGAGAGAGATTCGGCGAAAAGCGAAGACTACGAAGAAGCCAGCGGCAAAGAAGCCAAAGGTCAATGGCACTGCAACCCACGACAAGGAGCCCCAGGTCAAGCTTCCTGCCCGGCCCAAGAAGACCAAGAAGGTCGCAATTGCAGACAAGAGTGCGGAGGGGCTCTACGGTTAGCGCCTTTGCTCAATCGGATTGGAAATAACTGCTAACTCTGACTGAAGCTGATGTCTACACGAGTGGCGAACCCGCTGAGGACGTCGCCGCCCAATGGTTGTCCAGATATCAGGAAAACAACCACGAGGCCCTGACCGAGCTTGTGAACTTCATTTTCAAGAGTGCGGGTTGCAGTGCGCAGGTCACCATAGACGATATCAATGATGCAGATAATGCGGAAACGAGGATAAAAGATATGCAGGATCAGCTGCAAGCTGTGAGTGAAGTATACACCGCCATTGCACAACGGACCGCTGACATTTCTTAGCAACAAGTTACGGACTACCCCCTCATTTCGAAGGCAAAGAGCGGCCACACGTTCCGTGCAGCGTTGATAGACTTCATCGATAGCCTGATTAAAACCCTGCACACTAAGGGAACATTATACACCGACATACCGTTAATGGAGAATGTACACGTCTGGCTATCTTCAATGGCGGATTCCTCTTCACGACCCTTCCGACATACCGCGACTCTGGTGGCGTTGGTCATGGCCAATTCCTTCAGCAAAATTGCAAGTGGTGAAATCGAAGCCTCAGCGAAGGTTCAACGCCAGCTCGAGGGCGAGAAGAAGAACAAGCGACCGAACAAGGCCAGACTTGCGGATTTCCAAAACAAGGTCGATAAAAACGAGAAGCAGAAAGCTTATATTGAGTCAGAACTCCAAGGTTTCTTCAATGAAGTGTACGTCCACAGATACCGCGATATCGATCCGAAAATCAGAATTGAATGCGTGGAGGCTCTCGGATACTGGATCACTACGTTACCGAGTGTGTTCTTCGAAGGCCAGTACTTGCGTTACATGGGATGGATGCTCTCAGACACGCATGCAGGTATGCGACAAGAGGTTATCAAGCAGTTGTCGAAAATCATGAAGAATCCAGCGAATCATGGCCAAATGCGACACTTCATCGAAAGATTTCGGCCTCGCCTTGTTGAGATGGCGACTCGGGACTCTGAACCAGGTGTCAGAGCAGCTGCAGTGGAGCTAATGGATTATGTTCGACAAGCCGGGATGCTGGAGCCAGATGACATTGACACCATTGGCAAACTCATCTTTGATTCGGAACCGAGAGTTCGCAAAGCCTTGGTGGGCTTCTTCGCAGAGAGCATCAAAGATTTGTATGATAACCGAGTTGAGGAATTGGGTGGTGAGGAGGTTCTTGAAGACATCCTAAACCCGGAAGACGAAGAAGACCTCAGCACACCTCGTACCGCGTGGATCCGATACAAATCCCTTGCAGAAAGTCTTTTAAGCTACGACGATGAGGACCAGGAAGAAATGCCAAGTCAAATTGAAGCAGCGGACTATTTGAATGTTTCTGGAACCGAATCGAGATTTACACTTGCTGCTCAGGCACTCTACGATAAGGTGCCCAACCTCAAGGAATGGGAAACCCTTGCAGGTTATCTCCTCTACGATCACTCTGCTCCGGCTACTGGCAACGAGACTGAACGAGCGCTAAAAGATTCGGTCAAGCCTACGGAAAAAGAGGAGTTGGTCCTTCTGGAGGTTCTCAACGCGGTGGTAAAGGTTTCGCTGACGCACGTACATGGTCCAGAGCATAGCAAGAAGACCAAAGCGGAAATTCAAGAAGCAAAGGAGAATGCTGCACGACGTTTGGCCGGCCTCATCCCGAACTTGCTGAAAAAATACGGTGCAGATCCAAAGACTGCGACCGTGGTGCTAAGATTAGAACATGTGTTGAATCTTGGTATCTTCGAAGAATTGCGACAAGACTCAACAGCATATGCAAAGCTGCTGGATGAAATCAGCGCACAGTTCAAAGGCCATGCAGACAAGGGTGTTTTGAGCGAAGCTGGTGCTGCACTTTTACACGCTCGCGGATACGAGGAGCTCGAAGAAGTTACAGAGAGCAGGATGCAGTCTCTCTGGGATGATACCACTAGTGCACTTCGGAAGATCAATAAAGCAGGAGAGATCTCCGTAAGAGGCGCGATGCGGAACAAGGTTCTCACCGAGCTGTCACATAACCTCGCTAGGCTCGAACAGCTTGCGACCATCTCCAGTCCAGTTGACAGTTTAGAGACGGATGCCGGGAAGGGCGATCCCCTACCTATTAATATCGTTCTGGACACCATTGCGCGTGGCGTGTTCGAGGACTCAAATGACGAGGCCCGTGATGCTCTTGAAGACGAGGTCGTTCTCTCAGCCATTCGCTCCGGAATGTTTTACTTCATGTGGAAAGTCAAGTCCTTTATCGATGCAACTGCTGCCGGCGACGAGATTCCAGAACTTGATGTCGACCATTTGAGGGAACTGCAGGACATATTCACAACAAACCTTATTGCGGCTTTCTCTTCAAGATCTACCCTTGACCCCGTTCGGCTTATCGGAGCTGGCGTTCTTCTCGACTTCTACATTCTCTTTTCTACCCTCCGACCTGGAAAGAATTCAAAGGCTGGCGATGCAACGTCGAACGAGAATATACATTTACAATCACTGGTCCAAGAAATCGGACCTGAAGTGCAGGCAGAACTCACCTCCATCTTCGACTCTTTAGAGAAGCAGTTCTCAAAAAAGTCCAAAAAGACTCTGGCTGAGCCCAGCGACGACGAAGCTCCTCAAGAGCTTGAATCCGAGTCGGAAGACGACAATGACGAAGACGTGTCAGCGAGTGAAAAGCAAGCTGAGACCCTTCGTGCAGAACAACAACTCTGCGAGCTAGCCGGCAAACTTGTCCTTGCGATCCTGGCGCGCGTCATTGATGTCTCCGGCGAACTTAAAGGCAAGCTGCGCCACCGCCTGCAACGGAATCGCTCACGGCTAGGTCACAACTTCAAGGAAGTGATCGCGTATCTCGATGATCCAAAGCCGAAAGGGAAGAAGAGCCATAAAAGTAAAGCGCAGCAGGCGGCTGATGAGAAGAAGAAAGCTGCGCAGAAAAGCACCGAGTTAGTCGAAGAAGATGACGATGAAGAGGATCCATTCGCAGAAATCGAGGCGGAGGAAGGCACAGCTGAAGATTTACGGAGGAGGGAATTACTTGATGAGGAGCCTGAGAATGAAGAACATGATGCTGGCGAGGGCGCGGCGGGCGGTGGGGAGGAGGAGGATGATGAGGATATGATGGGTGATTAATTGCTTGATTGTATGGACGTTTTCATTTCATGATTGTAGAAATAAGGTGATGAGTGATGCGAGGTATACCAGCTACTGGGGATTGTTGTCCTTCTGGCCTAGCTGGGATTGAAGCCGGGAGGGAAGATGCGTTACATAGTTGTGTCACTTGGATGCATTTGCATTGCTTTATGAATGGAATGATTGGCTTTCTTTTTCTTGTTTTAGCATCTGGATCGGCTTCTTTCTTAGGACAACAGAATAAGAGAATAATGACTCTTTTACTCTTCAGCCTTTCGGCAGCGTGACGGGATTTATGACTTACAAGCAGCTAACCAGCAGACGGAAGAGGAAACTACGATCATGACCTACCCCATTCACGCTGATAAAGAAAGAAAGGAACGATGATTCACGAACCTGTACTGTACCTCGTACCAAAAAGGCAACTCCATGCGAACAAAATTCGATAAATAGTGCCACGACCCACGGCGACAACGGGCAGTCGATCACCAACAAGAGACCGAGTTTACACCTTCAGAGAAAGGGTAGAACTCTCGCAGTCCGGTCGGTTCTAGTGGAGTGTGTAGTACATCGGGTCTCTGGGAGTGTAAGTCAAGGCATTGATGAAAGTCCGTGGAGGTGGGGTCTCGAGGCTTGGAGGGAAGGATACTTGGAATGGCGAGGAGTGACAGCAGATGTGAATATGAAAAGGAAATTGTATATTGCAACAGGGCTGTCGAGTTGAATTCAATGTCCAGTGCTCGGTTCGAGACTTGCAGAACTTGTGGAGCGGGGGCGAGATGCTGAGGAGCGGTAGGAAACCACAGGGTGAAATGACAGCGGAAGTGAGAATGACAACGATCAATAAAGGTTATTGCAGCTCGGCGGCCGCATTTAAATTGATATGCTGACATTTTGCAACTAAGGCGGGAATGATGAGAGGGCCGAGAGGGGAAGGAAACCTAGGGAGAAGTGAGAAAGAAGGTGAAGATGGTAACGGAGCATGAACGGTGACGGCTGCCAGCTGCGCAAACGAACTGTTGTTCACGGTATCGGTATAGGTGAGTTTCAAGCTCTAGAGCAAGTCCAAAGGCATGCTTGATAGGGTTGACAGCAGCGGTGGAGTGACAGCAAAGGGACAATCCCTAGCAGCGAATCAAACCGGGGCCAAGCTAATGTTCACCAGTGTGGTAGAGTGTCTTGTTATTCCATTATGGACTGAAGGACACCCCAGTGGCCTCCCAGTGGCCTTTGTCCGCAGTTAAAAGGTTGTCCTGGAAGTCCCTCACAGCCATCATTCATTGAACTTGTCCCGTTCGCTGTCGAAGAAAGGCAGGGTTATATACACAGTCTGAAGGGCGAAATTATTGTTAAGGGTACTCGTCTATGTTCACTCTTTCCTTATTCGGCAAGTCTCCATCAATCATATAGGACTGCGATGACGTTTAAGCCAGGTGATTCATCTCGGCAGTCGCTCTTTCCCCAGCCATCTCCTGGATCTTTGCTAGAATCACGGAATCTCGATATTCAAGTCTGATACATACAATCTTTCTCGTCCACCAGGGCTTGAAAGAGGGAAGTGTGGCAGAAGTGAGACGCCTGATCAGACCTTTCGTCATTGAGGCAAGGGTCGAGACTCGAGCGAAGCCAAGACAAGATCGTTCAAAGTTTGGTACATACAATTTTTTTCAATCCCCCGGGACCTGGGAAGGGGAAGATTTGAATGGGTGAGTCATGAGAGGCAAATTTGTTACGGCTAACGAAGATTCAAGACTCGAGCACTTGGAGGGTTACAAAACCTTAGTTTCACTGCTGGTAGCTCCGGGGCGGACTGAGACGGTCGTTCTAGTCGAAGTTTAATGCAAGCCCATGAATGCAACTATGGAGTAGGGACTGACAGGGGTTCTTGGACTGCTCTCGCTTATGGAGGATGAGAAGTCCGTTCCGGGGTACAGAGTCAGCAATATCGAGAGGGGACAAGCAGTTTGGAGGGCCGACTTGGCGGCGCAGGATGGAAAGAGAAGGAAGAAGTTGAAGAGGCCAGAAGGGAACTCAATCATTGGAAGATTTCTTGACCCAGAACCCCTGGCACGACAGACAGCGCACCCTCGAAAGACGTCAATGTCACCGATGTCCGCCCTTAGGCTCTCACAACTCCACGATCTAGCAACTTCGAAAATGGTCTGCGGATATCGGCACGCTGAGATTCGGAGTTCTTGATACAGCGAACCACTTCAATCATGATTTTGCAAGCTACTTCAACGATAGTCAGAGGCATTGGGAGCAAAAAATTCAGATCAAGATTTATAAACCGTCATTCTGGAAGCCACCTCGCCAGCATCGACTCAATGAGATTATTGAGCACGCCACACGAACACCTCAGAATTATACTTTCAGGAGCTGCCTTGCAAAGCTTCTTTTGCAACTCAGACGGAAGTCTTTCTGGATCGACGCCAAGACAAGCTTTTCATGGTTTACCTAGATGGCCAGACAGTGGAAACTAGCGAACCAATCTCCCAAATTTCCGACGCCAAAGTTCCCTCAGTCATGCTAAGAAGTAAGCACTGCTTAGATCCCACACTGTGTTTCGGGGATTTCACGAGAAATGTAAGGTGCTCGTACCTGGAAGAGTGGAGTCACTGAAGTGCGGGGAATTCCCCGCGATTTCCGTTCCATCTTGTTCTGGGTTAATCAATCCCCGCAGGCTTGATTTGATAGTTCAAATTCAGTCTCATAGTACAAATAGTCCGTTCTTATGCTCTTCTTATTTTCCAATATTTTCTGTGTTCATTAAATTTTGTTCTGGGGCTACTTGATAGGGTGAGCCATGCATTTTCTGATTCTGGTTCGTGAAAACTCTATTTTGATGTCATTGAAGCATTGACCACGATCCCCTCCTTCCCTATATGTTTCTCTTAGTTGCTCCAAAGAGGCTAGACAACCCTTTCAATCTGCTGTGATTGGTGGACCTCGACATCCCGCAAGTCGCCCAATTCTTGTGACAATGGGTTATAATCATCCCTGCAAGCCTTGAGAGTTCTCTACTTTACCAACTGGTACAACTGGTGGTTGCGAATATCTTAAATCTATGGTACCTATAATGAGTCTGAGTAGAGCCCTATAAAAGCTCAGATATCTCTCCCATTTTGCAGAATTCTTTCTCTCCTTCTACACACAAAACTTTCTGTTCTTAGTGACCGATTAACACTTGTGCAAGCACATCATCACTCGTTTCTCAGAACATTCGTTACTTCTGTACATTTCTTGCTGCGATCATTCATACTTGCCTTTGGCACCCAGTTTCATTGCTTTCTTTGCACAACAAGAACGCTTCACAATGGCAACTACCATCATTACCAGCAGCCAATACACCCCAATGGGCTCTTTCGGATACTATTCTCAATCCACCGCTACGACAATCGATTCAATCACCTCGTTCAAACGACAATTCTGGAGACAAGCACAACAACCCAAGCAATATACATTCCGCCAACGGACTGCCTCGCCGCCTAGAAAATGCTTAGATCCCACCAGAGGCCATCTTTCGGAAGATCACCTGGCCATTGGCATGGTCGTCTTCCTCCCACCAAAAAATCCCAACCGAGATAACTGCACTTGCATCCTTCCCAATTGTCAGCGCCGCCAACTCCTAGACAAGGGTTACAACCATCCAGCCCTCGTTCTCGGTATCCGGGATAACCGCAAATCTGGAGGCGAACTCACAGCTCTTTGCTGCATCGTAAGTCATACCTCCTTTTTCACATTTGGTACGAACTCTAATCCTCGGCAGATCTCGGGAAACTCAAAGCCTATCGCCGACGAACCAGCCAGCAAATTCGCCCTTACCCAAATCCAGAAGGGCATCAATGAAGCTCCAACCACAGCTCCAAACGGTTCCACTACGCTCTATCTCGAACCGGAGAGCAGCTTGCTCAAGAAGTCTCACGTTGGTGACTTACACGTCTACGCCATCCCAATCACTCAGCTCGTGAACCTGGGCAAACCACTAGAAAACCGACTTACGAAGAAGAGCTACGAAGCTTTGATCGCCAGCTTCCCGTCGCTGACTCCTGGAAAATGGATCGCAACCGCCGACCTCGCCAACGGCGAACATGACCCTGCCATTCATTCAGCACTTCCAGCCCCTGTTCCAGTTAGACAAGGACCTGTCATCCAATATAATCAACACGAGCTCCTTGCCGTGCAACCATATGCCGACAAGAACATTGCCGCCGCCATTAACAACGTCATCGAAGTCCGCTTTTCACCAATCAAACGAGCTGCATGCCCGACCATCATTCCAACCAAAAAGGTCACGTTCGAGATATCATTGACGAATTACTCTCGCTGAGCATTCCGAAGGAAACGATACTTGCGCTATTCAACACTCTCGACTAAACAATCTGCTCTCTTCATGGATGAAACACCACATCCTCCAATAAGCAGACGACAAATCCAACTTTGGAAGCAATCTGATCACATCATCGTCACCACGACCATCTACTTGGATCAACAAAAATCAAAAGAATCACATCAACATCTGTCTCTGAGTTTCGAGAACTCAACCAGCAACCACTGGGCCTTTGACGACCAGTTCAACAAGGTGGATAGAAAACAACCTCCAAGCATCAAAGTTCTTGGACAATACAGCAACAACTCGACTGCACGATCAACCAAAAGCCTAGTCATCCAAACGGCCGGCACACATTCATCGACATTACCATCGAACAAACACACACTAAAAGAACCACCAAACTTCTTCCTTCGAGCCTCTACAGCTCAACCAGTGAAACCCGGGCCTTTGACAATTACTTTGATAAGCGAGGAAAGTTACAAATTTCGGGTATCCAAAAGCTTCGGCGAATCAGCGACACCTCGAACATAAAAACCTCATGAGTAGTAGCTCCTCAGCTCCTCAAAAATTTCAAGCTCGCCGTCGACACAACCCTACCAAACAACAAACACCAGACGGCAACACATCGACATGGCGACGATTCCCTGAAAACAGCTCGACTGAGTCAACACACAACCAAAACCAAATGAGAACACCACGCTCGAGAAAGCCTTAAGTACTGCAACAACATCTCAGTCATCCAAACGACCTAGGATTGGCCACCAAATAACCACCAAGAGCATGGCGGCTTCAATGCAACATCTTGAATAATATCGTACGGCAGAACTTCGATAGTAGAAAAACTCGCTTCGACCGGGATCACCTGGACAGAAATCACAGCCTATGGCTACAGAGCTTCGAGAACAACACTCTATACTACCATGCTCTCCTCGGATTAAAGAGACATCTTCAGCAAGGAAAGCCAAGGTGAAATTGGCATCTTCACACTGGCACGCAACTCCATACTCCACAGCACTGGCGACTCACAGCACTGGCAACAACACTGGCAACAACACTGGCAACTCACAACGCTGGCAAATTCACAACAACTTTGGCATCTTTCACAACTGAGGCACCTCCACACAATTTGGGAAACTTTACAAAACCGCTGCCACCTCCACAGCATCTTGACACCAATAGCCTCATACATCTTGCCGTCAAACTCAATGGCCACATCTCCACGACGAACCCGGAGATAAGCAATTCAATCAAGGAAATCTTCATCGGCAAAATCATCAACAACTCGATCTAGGCAGCACTCGACTTCACATCCGCTGGAGGTCACATGGACATCACAGTCACACCACACTCGCTATCTCAAATAAGACACAACAACCAACACCACCAAAAGGAACAGGATAAAACGACACGAAACTTGATAGAAGGGGACTCGTCACACAAGGACAGGCGGAGGGGAGGCTCACTGACAACACAGCATTAGAGATTGACGGAGGATAACGGCTGTTGGCGGGTTCGAACAGTACAAAATGTAAGATAACCAGCCCATGCTCCTCATACCCTATATCCTCGGCCTGAATTACGGACTAACTCTCAGCTATAGACTTTGTCACATCAAGATAGGAGGAGGAAGCAGAGGCTCACTGGGATTGGTAGGAATGAAGAGGTGGAATCTGGGTACGATGGATCAATTAGTTGTGATGGAAGGATGTGTTTGACGTGCACGGATTGGTGTATGGGTAGATAGAATGAATGAATGATTTTAGTGGGCATGTTCGTCTTAATAGATTGTGACTTGATGTGTATGCGTAGATTGCGCATAAAGGACGGGACTACAGGGGATGTGTGCTGCAATTTGACTACAGGGCCTGCTTCTAACAGACCCGTCCACTGAAAAGCCTGAAATTTCCTATTCTTTCAGGCTACTGCGACCTGAAAGTTTGCAAGAGCATATGAACCTCTACTTGTTTCTCACTTCTTATGTTTTAGACATCTCAATCACAACTACTTTGCCCTCATATTTTGAAGCATAATTAGACGCTAAATACGGCTTTATCATGCAATTGTGATTTTGATAGTATGCAAAACGAGCGTTCCGATTGTTTGAACGTTGCAACACAAGGTTTGAAGTTACAAACCACGAATCCCAAATTCAATGATGCATCCGGGAAATACACAAATAAGACAATGCAGTACCTATTGGGGAAGACTCGAGTTCCCTATAGTATGGTTCATTTGAATCGGATATCAATATTAAAAGGAAGTACAACTCTAGCCTGTGAGCTGTCTTGGGGACACTCTGGCGTTGCTAATGACTGGACTTGATTGAGGCTTACTGGCCATTATTGAAGGGAATCAAGTCATAAGCGTGGAGAAATCTCACATCTCTGCTTCTTAATGCCATTGGTGAGACTGATTCTTCCAGAGCTCACCATCCCTTTAACATTATGTTCCTGCAATGCAGCTAGCACCATCAGCCTCAATTGACTGGGCAACGATGATCCGACTTGACAACGATCAGAACATTAAAGACGGCTTGTCATTTCCATAGTCCGGAGCTTGTCCCTGTGCCGCCCTTGCTATCCGCATTCTGATATCGTTGTCTCCTTGTGGAAGGAGAGAACGCCGCTGCTGACAACTCTCAGCTCGCTTCCACACTATGGATAAAAAAGAAGAGAAGGCCCTTAATCCTTGTATAAGCTATCCCAAAGCGTCAAGTCATCCCAAAAGGAAAATGCTTGCAGGGATAAAAGGATCAACTCTTCTTTATATATAGGGAGTATTCCTTATATTAATGAGATTATCGAGCTAGAATAAGATCAATATATAAAATCAATTTTGAGCCCCCTTTCCCCATTATTAAAGGGCTCGATTTCTTAATATTTTTGTTAAAACCTGTACTTTCTTTTAGCAATTTCGCGACCCTGCTCGCGCTCGCTTCTATTCGCGCAAGACACACGGCCAGTGCCCTTGCTAACCCCCTGCCACCACCCCCCCCAACACGCGCGCATAAAATT
>Ga0302325_10010802_pt1 | contig 19739 bp, 14 predicted proteins | sample Palsa_T0_2_FD_201948 | JGI IMG/M metagenome (GOLD analysis project Ga0302325, IMG submission 201948) | Peat permafrost microbial communities from Stordalen Mire near Abisko, Sweden - Palsa_T0_2 | ecosystem: Environmental > Terrestrial > Soil > Palsa > Peat permafrost | place: Sweden: Abisko...
CATAGCCGCCAGTGATGTCCTCCCACTGGTCGAGCATGGTCGCCGAAACGCTCGCGCCGAGCAAAGCCTCATCCATCCGGCGGCGGATGCGGTCCACCGCGCCGAAGAACCGGCCATCGACCGCGCTTCCCGCGTCGGCTCCCGGGCCGCCGAGCAGCGGCAGGAGAGCCCGCCTGAGCAGGTCATCATCCGCATCGCCGCCCACATCCGGGCCCGCCCCCCACGCCGCATGCGGTACTAAGGCGACCGAGTCCATCGGATCGCTGCCGACCGCGGCCGCGATACCTGGCGGCAGGCCGATGATGACCGCGCCGTCGCCGTGACGAGGCTCAGGGACCGGCCGAAGAGCGGGCCGCCTGCGCGCCGTCACGCGGTGGGGGCCGTCCGGGGCCACGGCGCCGCGCCCGTCAGCCGGGAAGGGCACCGCGTCGCTGGCCGACCCGGGTGCCGCGAAGCTGGCCGACCCAGTTGCCGTCGCGCCGGCCGACCCGGTTGCCGTCGCGCCGGCCGACCCGATTACCGCGGCGCTGGGCCGGCGGGCGTGGCTGTGGCCGCAGAAGCACAGGCCCTGATAACCAAGGTCCTGCGGGTCCGCCTGGTAGACGGCACACAGGTAATGCAGGTACTCGGGACCGGGGCGTTTCTGAGCGCTCTCGTACGAGGACAGCAGGGTCTCGCTGAACCGTGGCTGCGTGCGCCCCTCGGCCACGTACCGCGCCCGGACCTGGGCCACCACGTCGGCCAAGGCGATCCCGTGGGCCAGCCGGTAGGCACGAATCCACGTGGTTCCGAAGCTCACTCCGCACTGATCATGAATGATGGCGGCGATCTCGGCCGGAGTGCGCCCCGAGACCAGGTTCTGCGCCCTGATCGTGCGGGCCACGGAGAGCTCCGGTCGGGTCTCCCCATCCGGAGCCCCCGCCGGCTCCGCTGGTTCGTCCCGCTGTGCCGCGAGCAGTCCCGGAACAGACTCGTCCCGCTGTGCCGCGCCCAGTCCTGAAGCAGACTCGTCCGGCTGTGCCGCGCCCAGTCCTGGAGCAGACCCGCCCCGCTGTTCCGCGCCCAACCCTGGAGCAGACTCGCCCCGCTGTGCCACCGCCATCCCGGCCCCTTCCCTAGGGCGCACTGCCCCCACCTAGGCCAGTGCATGGTTACGTAATGTAGTTCTTTGGTGACTATTAATGAGTCAGAGTTGGCGATATTTCCGTATCATGCCCCTGTGTCTTTATGGCTCGATGCAATTCTCTCTATACATATTGCATTCAGCATCCCACGGTTAGCAAAACCCGCCGACCCGGGATGAGCCGACCCACCGCCGCGCGCCCGCCGATCGATCGCCGCACGCCCGCCGATCGATCGCCGACGGGGCATGCCAGGTCCGGCGGCCGGCCACTATGAGATGAGCCTGATCGCCTTGATGAGCCTGCATCACAGACTTGATGGGCCTGCATCACAGAAAGGATGCTGTTTGTGATCCCGGAAGCGCCCTCCGTGGCGGGCATCATCACCACCGTGGCCCGGCCTGCCACCTCCCTCGGCGCGGCCTGCCGCCCGGACCCTGGGATCGCATGCCGCCTGGTCTGGGACGTCACGCACAACGGGACCGCCGCCGCGCTGACGCGGGTCTACCTGGCCGGGCCAGTCACCGTGGCCCTGCGGATCGTCTTCGTCCTGGCGCTGGCCCTGGTCGTCAGGGCGGTCACGCACCGGATGATCAAGAAGGTCTCCGGGCATGCCGCCGAGGTGGGGGCGGATAACTCCCATGTGCTGTTCCGGGAACGCCGACGCCAGCGCGCCCAGGCGCTCGGCTCGATCCTGCGCAGTGCCACATCGGTGGTCATATTCGGCATCGCCGGAATCCAGGTCGGCTATGACCTGGGCCTGAACCTCGCGCCGGTGCTCGCCAGTGCGGGCGTACTCGGTCTCGCTGTCGGATTCGGCGCGCAGAGCCTGGTCAAGGATTACCTGTCCGGGATCTTCATGCTGGTGGAAGACCAGTACGGCGTCGGTGACGTCATCGACTCGGGTTATGCCACGGGAACGGTCGAGGCGGTCAGCCTGCGGGTCACCCGGCTGCGCGACGTGAACGGGGTGGTCTGGTACGTGCGCAACGGCACGATCAACCGGATAGGCAACGAGTCGCAGGGATGGGCCCGGGCGGTCATCGACTTTCCTGTCGGCTACCAGCAGAACCTGCCCCAGGTACGTCAGGTCATGAAGGAAGTCGCAACGACGATGTGGGAGGAGTCACGCTGGCGCGACGTGATCCTGGAGGAACCGGAGGTGTGGGGCGTGGAGTCGATATCCAGCGAGTCCATCGTGATGCGGCTGGTGGCCAAGACCGTCCCGCTCGGGCAATGGGAGGTCGCCCGCGAGCTGAGGGAACGGCTGAAGACCGCGCTGGACGCGTCGGATGTGCCCGGCGAGCCGGTCGCCAGCGCGCTGGGCGCGGGGTCCGCCGCCAAGGCGGAGGCTCAGGCTCACACCGCCGGGCCCGAGGAGGGGTGACCGGCGATCGGCCGCTGGACATACCCTGGATCAGCCATGGATGAAACCACAGAACTGAGCTTCTTCGACGCCGTAGGCGGGGAAGAGACGTTCCGCCGGCTCACGCACCGGTTCTACCAGGGTGTGGCCGCCGATCCCGCGCTGCGGGCGGTGTACCCGAGCAAGGATCTGGGGCCCGCCGAGGAGCACCTGCGGCTCTTCCTCATCCAGTACTGGGGTGGTCCCGGCACGTACAACGAACGCCGCGGCCACCCGCGGCTGAGGATGCGGCACGCACATTTCGCCATCGGCGAAGCGGAGCGGGATGCCTGGCTTGGGCATATGCGGACCGCGCTCGACGAACTCGACCTCGATGCGGCGCACGCCGCGCAACTCTGGGACTACCTGGTGATGGCCGCGCAGAGCCTGGTCAACCAGCCGTCAGCCCCCCGGGGGCCCGACCCCCGGGGGCCCGACCTCGGCCTCAGGCCCGCCTGAGCCGAGCCGACGCCTGAGCCGAGCCGACGGCCGGTCCCCGGGCGGCCCCCCTAGCCGCGGGTGAGCTTCCGGTAGGTCACCCGGTGCGGGCGGGCCGCCTCCGCGCCGAGGCGTTCGATCTTGTTCCGCTCGTAGGACTCGAAGTTGCCCTCGAACCAGAACCAGTTCGCTCCGCCTTCCCAGGCCAAGATGTGCGTCGCGATGCGGTCCAGGAACCAGCGGTCGTGACTGGTGATCACCGCGCAGCCGGAGAACTCGAGGAGCGCCCGCTCCAGTGAGGAGAGCGTCTCCACATCCAGGTCGTTGGCTGGCTCGTCGAGCAGCAGCAGGTTCCCGCCCTGGCGCAGGGTCAGCGCCAGGTTGACCCGGCCCCGCTCGCCGCCGGACATCAGCCCGGCCGGCTTCTGCTGGTCCGGGCCCTTGAAGCCGAACGCGGCCACGTAGGCGCGGCTGGGAATCTCGACATGGCCCACCCGGATTGTCGTCTCACCACCCGAGATGGCCTCCCAGACCGTCTGGTCGGGGTCGATGCCGGACCGCAACTGGTCCACGTAGGAGATCTTCACGGTCTCCCCGACCCGGATGATCCCGGAGTCGGGCTTCTCCTCCCCCACGATCATCCGGAACAGCGTGGTCTTGCCGACCCCGTTCGGGCCAATCACGCCGACGAGGCCGTTGCGGGGCAGCGAGAAGCTCAGACCCTCCATCAGCACCAGGTCACCGAAACCCTTGACCAGATTCTCCGTCTCGACCACCAGGCTGCCCAGCCGCGGGCCCGGCGGGATCTGGATCTCCTCGAAGTCCAGCTTGCGCTGGGAGTCGGCCTCGGCCGCCATCTCCTCATACCGGTCCAGCCGGGCGCGGCTCTTGGCCTGGCGCGCGCGCGGACTGGATCGCACCCACTCCAGTTCCTCTTCGAGGCGCTTACGCCGCTTGGCGTCCTTCTGGCCCTCAACCTTGAGCCTCGACGCTTTGGTCTCCAGGTATGTCGTGTAATTGCCCTGATAGGGGTAGGCGTGGCCGCGGTCAAGCTCAAGGATCCATTGGGCCACGTTGTCCAGGAAGTACCTGTCGTGGGTAACCGCCACCACGGTCCCCGGGTACTTTTCCAGATGCTGTTCCAGCCACTGCACGCTCTCGGCGTCCAGGTGGTTGGTTGGCTCATCGAGCAGCAGCAGGTCTGGCTGTGACAGCAGCAGTTTGCACAGCGCGACCCGGCGCCGCTCCCCACCGGACAGCACGCTCACGTCAGCGTCAGGCGGCGGGCAGCGCAGCGCGTCCATGGCCTGCTCAAGCTGGCTGTCCAGGTCCCAGCCACCTCGGTGCTCCAACTGCTCCTGCAACCGGCCCATCTCGGCCAGCAGTTCATCCGAGTAGTCGGTGGCCAGCTTCTCTGCGATCTCGTTGTATTGCTCAAGCAGCGCCTTGACGTCAGCGACGCCCTCCTCGACGTTGCCCAGGACCGTCTTGCTCTCGTCCAGCACCGGCTCCTGCGAGAGCAGGCCGACCGTGAAGCCCGGGAAAAGCTTCGCATCGCCATTCGAAGGTTGCTCCAGGCCTGCCATCATCTTCAGCAGTGATGACTTCCCCGCACCGTTCGGGCCGACCACGCCGATCTTCGCGCCGGGCAGGAATGCGAGCGTCACGTCATCCAGGATGAGCTTGTCACCGCGCACCATCCGCACGGCATGCATCTGATAAATAAACTCGGGCATGTCTTCCAGATTAGGGGCATCGCGGCTGCGGGATGGACGGCTGGGCGCCGGGCGGCAGCAGGCACACCTGATCGCGGCCCGATCCCTTAGCCCGGTAGACCGCGGCGTCGGCCGCGGCCAGCAAGTCGAAAAGCTCGCTGCCGTGCGTACCCAGCCCAGCCACGCCGATCGACACCGTCACCGTGACCTGCGCGCCAGCAGCTAGATGGGTGATAGCGCTGACCCGCTCCCGCAGCCTCTCAGCGATCGAGCACGCCTCACCTTCGTCGGCACCGGGTAGGAGTATGACGAACTCCTCCCCCCCGAACCGGCCCAGGACGTCACCGGGCCGCACATTCTGGGCCAGCGCGGCCGCCGTCCGGGCCAGCATCTCGTCCCCGGCCAGGTGGCCGTGGGTGTCGTTGACCTGCTTGAAATGGTCTATGTCGGCCAGCAACAGCGCCACCGGCTGACCGGTCCGCCGGGCGACCAGGATCTTGGCGGCCGCCTCGCGCTGCCAGGCGGCCGCGTTGAGCAGGCCGGTCTTGGCGTCGGTCCGGGCCGCGGCGCGAAGCTGCTGATGGAGCAGGCTCCGCTGGAGCAGGATGACCGGCGGCAGCGCCAGAGCGAGCAGCGGCGGACTGAGCGCGCAGGCGATCGTCACCAGGACGCCCGCGCCGAGGCCGGTCAGGTCGAGCAGCAGGCTCTCCGGGTCCCACAGCGCGCTGCGCCCGGACGCCAGGTGGTCGGCCGCCGCCGCGGCGCCCGCGACGAGGATGGCGTTGATCACCACGAACAGGACGGCACAAGCGGCCGCGACGACCAGCGTGGCCGGATCCAGAAACCAGCGGCCCTGCGCGCCCGCCAAGTGGAAGAAAGCTGAGGCGGCGGCGCCGGCCAGACCCAGGGCGGCGGCCGTGAAGGCCCGCCAGCCCACCGGCCCCCGTCCGGCCCGCCAGTGCGCCAGGGCCCCGGCCAGAGCCGGGGCGGTCAGCGCGTACAGCGGCGGAAGCAGCAGGGCCACAGGAAGCCACCAAGCGGACAGCAAGTCGCGGGTGCCCGGGGGTGGCGCCCCCCAGTGCCTGGTCGCCTCGATGCAGAGGGCGCCGCAGCCGAGGAACGCGGCGAAGAGAAGAATCTGCCCGTCCCGCGGCGGGGTCCGGGCCAGCAGCCATCCGGTCAGGGCCACGTCGGCGGCGATGACGGCGAGGAGGTACCCGGCCAGCGGCAGCGGTGCCGACAGCAGCGGCCAAGACCACGGAGCCCGGGGTCGGCCACCCGGTTGCCCGCAGGCATCGGTTTCCGGCATCCACTCCCCGATCACATTCAGTATTCAAGTTAACGCCAAATATGACTCTGAGTAGCCGAGGGTAGAGGCCGCGAGAGTGGCGTGGCGGCGAAACCCCTCGATCTGGCCCGGGTGGACGCCCGGGTGGCCCGTCCAGGCCGGCCGGCCGCACGTCAGACTGGCCCGCACGGGCCGGCACCCCCCGGTGCGGGCTGGCCCGCACGGGCCAGCCCGCGGCCTGCCCCGTCAGAAGGGCGGGGAACTGGCGGGCGACTGATCACCGTCCGGCTGAGCCATCGTGGCCAGAGCACCGTCGGCGACGAAGCCGCCGCCGGCCGTCTCCTCAGGTGCGGCCGCCGAACCCTCGGCCGGCTCGTCGCCAGTCCCGGCCGGGTCGGAGGGCCGCCGGTAAGCCAGTTCGGCCAGTTCGTCCCCGTCAACACGGGGATCAGCGGAAATGCCAGCGGCCTGCCGGTCGGCGGCCGTCTCGCCCGACGACGACCGGGTCCGCAAGAACTGGGCGACCCCCCGGGCCAGGTCGTAGCCGATCGAGCTGGCGTGGACATCAACAGATATCCGTTGCGTGCCGTCCTTCGCTTGATACGGCCGGACGTGCACGCGGCCCATCACCACGACCGGCTCCCCCTTGCGGAGGCAAGTGGCCACGTTGGTGGCGAGTTTGCCCCAGCACAGCACGCTGACGAACGAACTCGGCCCGTCAGCCCATTCGCCGGTGTCCCGGTCCTGCCGCCGCGGGGTGAAGCCCACCCGCATCTGCGCTTCCGGCTTGCTGCGGGTCGTCATCCGGAACGTTGGCTCGGTTGCCACATAGCCAGCCAGGAACACTTGCGCCTCGTTGATCATCCCGATCCTCCCGGGCTCTCATGCCGCGCTGCGGCTCCGCCGCGCGCCGCGCCGGCGGCGCCCTGCCACCGATGTGCACCACGATGACCGGAATCCCCAGACCCCCACTACGCCCAACGAATCGCTGTGGACAATGCCGACGAAAGCCCAAAATTGTGGACGCAGCGGCTCTACCGTCGGTGGCCTGTGAGACCATGCCGCTCCCGGCCGTAGGCCCAGCCAGCAGCGGCCGTAGGCCCAGCCAGCGGAGCGCCGTCAGGCCGCGACGAGCTCCGACGGCTCGGCGATGACGTCGACCAGCGCCCCGTTGCGCATCACGGTGATCGCCATCCGGCGGTCGATGGCCTCCGCGAACATGAGCCGCTGCAGATCCTGGGCCTTGGTGACCGGCTGGCCCGCGGCGGTCAGCAGCAGGTCGGCGGCGCGAAGCCCGGCGCGGGCGGCCGGGCCCCCCGGGATCACCTCGATCACGCGCAGCCCGGTCGCGGCACCGAATCGCTCCCGCAGCGGAGCGGGCAGCGGGGCCGGCATGCTGACCAGGCCCAGATACGCGCGCCTGACCCGGCCGTGCTGCATCAGTGCCGAGATGATCCGCCTGGTCGTCGCGTTGACCGGGACCGCCAAGCCCACCCCCGCCCCGGCGACCGCGGTGTTGATGCCCACCACCCGAGCGTGGCTGTCCGCGAGCGCGCCACCCGAGTTACCCGGGTTCAGCGCCGCGTCGGTCTGGATCACGTCCTCGATCAGCCGGGCCGCCGACCCGCTGCGGGTGGGCAGCGACCGGCCGAGGGCGCTCACCACGCCCGCGGTGACGGAGCCGGCCAGGCCGAGCGGATTGCCGACCGCCACCACCAGCTGGCCCACCACCAGCTCATCCGCCTCACCGAGTTCCGCCGGGGGCGGTGTCTGGCTGGCCGCCGCGAGCACGGCGAGATCGGAGAGCGGATCCGCGCCGACCACCCGGAACGGCACCGCGGAGCCATCGGCGAACGAGGCGGTGCCCGCCGCCGCCTGGCCCACGACATGAGCGTTGGTCAGCAGGAACCCATCACCGGTGTAGACGACACCCGAGCCGAGGCTTTCCCCGCCACTCCCGCTGCCGCCCGGCCGCCGCGGCACCCGCAAGCTGGCCACCTTGCCGGTGAGTTCGGCCGCTACCCCGGCCACAATCTGCGAGTAGGCATCTAGCGGGGAATCATCTGCCACGTCGCCTCCGAACACTGTGATTACATCATTACAGTGAACGTCAGGCCAGGAAAAGGCCTTCCCGCGGCATTCAGCCGTCAGCGAAAATCGCTGCCCCTGCTGGGCCGGCGCTGCCCCCTGCTGGGCCGGCGCTGGCCCTGCTGGCCGGCGGAGTGCGGCCCGCTGCCCTACAGGGCCGCCTGGCGGAGCGCGGCGGTGAACCTGGAGCACTCCGACAGTTCCTGCTTGATGGGCATCAGCACCATCTGCTCCGCGACGGCCGTCATCCGGGACCGCATCTCCCCGTCAATGCTCTCGCGTTCCCGGATCGCCGCGGTGGTCACCTGGGTCATGCACCCCGAAGCGGTCAGCCAGCCGAGGACGAGTATCGCCGCGATCATGACGGCAATCCAGGGCAGCAGCACTGGATCACGGAAGATGGCCGCTGCGTGCGGTGCCACCCGGAACACGCCGAGCACCAGGATGGCCACCATCCAGGCCAGCCCGATCGCGACACACCCCAGCAGCAGCCCCTGCCAGGCCGCGACCATGCGCCACCACGGGGTCACGGTGTTCTCGGCCGGCAGCGACTCGCTAATGGCCACGCCCAGCGCAGCCGGGATCTGCTGTGCCTTGGACCGGGCCGCGGCGCGCACGGTCTTCGACCAGGGTGGCGGCAGGGCAGTGCCGACCTGGTCGCCCAGTGCGGTGAGGGCATTGTCGATTTCGGCCTGCTGCGCGCCCGCTGGGCCCGCCGATACCTGGCGCAACTCTTCCCAGAGATTGCCCAGGCGCAGCTTGCGCACCGGATCACGGCCCACCACCCGGTCGGCCAGCCACGCCACCGGCCAGCCCACGTAGTCCACCGCGCGGAGTTCCCGCGCGCTCTGCAAGGCCTGGCCGACACCCGACACCCCGGCCGCGCGGGCGAACGACTCGGCCAGCAGTTCGGTGGCGCGGGACGGGATGTGGTAGGTGTCCTCTGGGCCATCTGACGGCCCGGCCACCGCGTCGTATGACGGCTCGGCCCCGGCTGTATCCCGCGCATAGGGCAGGAAACGCTCGATGATGGCGTCTACGTCGGCCCCAATCCGCTCGCTGGTCGCCTGCCGCGCGGACACCGTTTCGGCCAGCAACTTGCGCAGTTCATCCATTCCGGCTCCGGTACGGGCCGAGGTGAGCTGCAGCCGGGCGTCGGCCAGGCCTTCGGAGTCGAGCAGTCGGCGCAGGTCCGATAGGCAGTCCTCAGCCTGGCCCGCGGTGAGCACGTCCGACTGGTTCAGTACGACCGTGATGACCGAAGAGTGACCCGCCATCGGGGTCAGGAACCGGCTGTGCACGGCGGCGTCGGCGTATTTCTGCGGATCGAGCACCCAGATCAGCACGTCAGCCAGCGCTACCAGGCGGCTCACTTCCGAGGTCCCTCCCAGCACCGAATCGTGATCAGGAAGGTCGAGCAGGACCAGGCCGCGCAGCGACCTCTCCCCCTCGCCGAGGGCGCTCGACCGCGCGTAGCGGTACCGGTGCTGCACGCCCAGCCATTCCAGCAACGGCCCGGCGCCTTCCATGCCCCAGACACAGGCGTGCGGAGCACGGGTCACCGGCCGGGTCACTCCCACCGGCGAGAAGTCAGCGCCGGCCAGCAGGTTGAACAGGGAAGACTTGCCGCTCCCGGTGCCGCCCGCGAGGATCGCCACCGTATGGTTCGCGGAAAGTCGCAGCCGCTCGCCCGCCCGGGCGACCAGTTGCTCGGCATCTCGCAGGAGCTCGGGGCTGAAGCCGTCCGGGCCGGTGCGGGCGGCCCCGATCTGGACGAGCCGGGCCAGCGCGGTCAATCTGCCGGGCAGGTCGCGGCCACCGCTGCCCATCCAGGTCGTGGTGGGCTCCCAGAGAGTCATCGCGCGGCCTCGAGCGCGTCGGCGGCCTGGTGAAGCTGCTCCGCCGTGGCGTCGTCCAGTTCGCCGGCCGCATTGACGAGCGCCGCGAAACGCAGCATCTCCTCGTCGTAGAGCAGCCCGATCCGCTCGTGCAGGTCCTCTTGTGCTTTCGCGCTGATGTCGCGCAGCCGCCCCGCCCCGAACAGCGAGCTGAGCAGGTGCCGCGGGAACACGCTCGCACCGTCGGCGGTCACGGTGTCGTCCGCGTCGGCGGTCAGCAGCCCGATCATCAGTACCGTGCTCAGCGAATCATTGTCGAACGAGATGATCCGGGCGATCGAGCGCTTCGTCACGCTCTGCCCCTGCACCATGTCCAGCACGTGGTCCTGCCAGCCGCTGACCGCGGTCACGGACCGGGCGGCCAGGTCGGGCGACGACCGCCCGAGAGCCGACGCGGCCATGCTCACCCAGCTCTCCGGCCCATCAGCTACGTCCTCATCAGGGTGGGCCGGACCCATGTCCAGGCCAAGGATCAGGCCCGCGTCCGCAGCGAACTGCGAACCTTCCCAGTTCCCGTCACCCTCCCCGCTCGACAGCCGATCGAGCAGGGCGGCACCCGCCGGGTGCGAGCGCCACCGGCGGACGCATTCCTCCGCGGCCCGGTCGGCCACGGACACCACCAGCGACTCGATTCCGGCGCGCACGGCGGCTTTGAGCGCCTCAGCCCGGTCTGGCGAAGCACGCCTGCGGGGCCGGCCGGCCGGGCCGGCCCGGCCGGACTGCAACTCGCGGAGAAGATCGCCGGCGCCCGCGAAGTCCTGCCAGCGGGCCAGGATCTCGCCGCGGAGCAGCGAGCCGTTTCGCAGCGCCTCGCCGGTCTCGGTGAGCGCGGCCGCGTACGCCCGTTCCACCGCGGCCTGCAACTCCGCGCGGATGGTCAGCTGGGCCTGCGCCTCGGCGGCCAGGGCCGGGATCCTGGTACGGAACGTGTCGAGCACGCCGGCCATGGTCTGGGTCAGGACGGCGACCCGGCGATCCCCCCGGGCCGCGGTGTCCTCCAGCCACGCCCGGACCGGGCTGGATGCTTCCGGCGGCAGCCGTCCTTCGGTGATCACGGTCTCGTTGATCACGAAGCGCTCGTTGTCCGCGAGCCCGTTGGCCACCAGCATGGCGCCGAAATGCTTGGTCAGCTCCGCCCCGGCCGACGGGGGAACCCGGGACAGCACGATGCCCAGAGCGGCGCCCCTGTCCCGGGCGTGCTGGAGCAGCTCCCAAACGCTCGTATCGGCATAACGGCTGGCGCTGGTCATGAAGAGCCACAGGTCCGACGCGTCGAGGAACTGGTGGGCGAACTCGCGGTGAGCCTGCACCACGGAGTCGATGTCCGGGGTGTCCAGCAGGGCGATGCCCTTGGGCATCCCCTCGCTCGCCGCCAGCACGAGCAGCCCGTCGCGGCCGGACCGGGCCAGGCCCTCCTGCCGCACGCGGGGCACGGTGGGCAGGAAGACATTCTCGGCGAACCAGTCCGCGTCATCGGGATGACAGGCCAGCACGGGGCTGTTCGTGGTCGGCCTGCGCACCCCCGTGTTGCTGATCTGCATGCCGACCAGGCTGTTCACCAGCGTCGACTTGCCGGCCCCGGTCGAGCCGACCAGAGCCACCAGGATCGGCGCACCCGACTGGCGCAGCCGCGGCAGCAGATAGTCGTCGATCTGGCTGAGCAGCTTGCGTCGCTCCGCTCGTGCCTCGCCCACGCCGTCGGTTTCGAAGAGCAGGGTGACGTCCACGATCCGGTGCCGCAGGTCAAGGATCGCGGCCTCGATCTGCCTGGCATCCACCCGCCGATGCGGCACCTCCACCGGCGCAGCAGCCTCGGGCGCCGGGGCGTCGGGAGCAGCAGCCTCGGGGGCCGGGGCGTCGGGGACAGCAGAGTCGGGGATCGGGGCGTCAGGAGCAGGGGCGTCGGGGGCATGGGCAGGCGGCGGCGTGTCCACGCCAGCCGTGCGCGCGGAAGCCGCTGTCAGTCCCTGTCCCTCCGTCATCGCCCTCCTGCCGTCGCCTTTCCGTCCGTATGGTCTGTCACCCAATGGTCCGTCCCCCAGGACCCGTCCGTCATCCCGGAGGGTCGGTCAGCCCGGTTCGCCCGTCATCCCGAGCGGTCCCCGCCACCACGGACGCCGCCCGCGGCCGCGGCGGCGCGGGCACGAAAGTGCCGGCCGGGACGGCCCCACCCATCCCGGCCGAGAGTCCGGCTATCTGCGCCGCGACGTTCACGACCTCACCCACCACGACGACCGCCGGAGGACGGATGCCCGCTGCTGACGTCTCACGGGCGACCGTATTCAGTGCTGAGGTAATTATGTGCTGCGTGGGCAGGGTGCCGTCCACAATGACCGAAACTGGGGTGTTCTCGGCGCGACCGTGCCGAATGAGCGTATCGGCGATGATCCCCAGGTGCTCAACTGCCATGAGGAGTACCAGTGTCGCAGGTGAGCGGCTCAGCGCGGGCCAATCGACGGTCGAGCGCGTGTCGCCGGGTGGGACATGCGCCGAGATCACGTGGAACTCCTGGGCCACGCCGCGGTGGGTGACCGGCACTCCCGCGGCGGCAGGCACGGCGGTCGCGCTCGATACCCCGGGCACCACCGTCACCGGCACGCCAGCGCTCAGGCAGGCCAGCAACTCCTCCCCGCCGCGGCCGAAGACAAAGGGATCCCCGCCCTTGAGCCGGACCACCAGGAGACCCTGCCGGGCCTTGGTCACCAGCAGTGCGTTGATGTCCTCCTGCGACATGGCCCGGCCGCGCGGGATCTTGGCTGCGTCCACGACTTCCACGCCTGGGGCCAGCTCGTCAAGCAGCGACTGCGGCGCGAGCCGGTCGGCCACGACGACGTCCGCGTCGGCCAGGACCTGCCGTCCCCGCACGGTGATCAGGCCCGGATCTCCCGGCCCCCCGCCGACCAGGACGACGCCACCGTGGCGGCGGCGGTGCCGGCGCGCGTTCAGCGCACCGGACCGCAGGCCATTGATCACCGCATCCCTGATGCCCGCGCTGCGCCGGGGATCGCCGCTGAGCACGCCCACCTGCACATCGCCGGCCTGGCCGGAGGCCGGGGTCCAGGCGGCCGAGGCCTCGGCGTCGTCCGCCCGTACACACCAGATCCCAGCGGCCTCGGCCTCCGCGGCGGCGGCCGTGTTCACGGCCAGGTCATCGGTGCACGCGCAGACCAGCCACGCGCCCGGGCAGTCGCCGGCCGCGTAGCCACGCGGCTCCCAGCGGATCCGGCCGGCCAGGACCAGGGCGTGCAACGACGCGCTGAGCTCGGGCGAGACGACGAGAACGTCAGCGCCGGCGTCCAGCAGAGCGGGGACCCGGCGGGCGGCCACGACGCCGCCGCCGACGACCAGGACGGTGCGGCCATTCAGGCGGAGCCCAAGCAGATAGGGCAGGCCCTCGACGGCGACCATGACAGTCCGCACTCCTCCGGTTCTAGTTCTGACCCGTGGCGGCGCCCAGGAGGGCGTTGAACGCCGCGACGGCCACCGCGGCGCCCCCTTTCTCCGACCGGTTGCTGAGCGAGGGCAGGCCACTGGCCCGGAGCGCGTCTTTGGCCTCCGCGGCGCCCGCGAAGCCTACCGGCAGGCCGATGACGAAGGACGGCTGGACGTCCCGGCTGATGACCTCCTCGAGGGCCGCGGGCTCACCGCCGACTACCCACACGGCTCCGGGACCGACCTGGCCGAACGCCAGGCGCACCGCCGCCGCGGCGGCGGCGATGCCCGCGGCCCGGGCCAGCCGTTCGGTCAGTGACTCGTTGATCCCGCAGGTCACAGGGTGGCCGGTGATCCCCGCCGCGACCATCGCCGCGTCGGCTATCACCGCGGCGCCCGCCGCGATATCGGCGGCCGCGGCGGCCAGAGCCTCCTCGTCGCAGACAAGGTCAGTCGCGTAATCGAAATCAGCGCTGGCCACGATGACATGCTCGGTGACCGCACGGCTCAGCGGCCCAAGACGACTCAGGTCAATGCGGGAGCGCAGGATCTCATACGACTCGTCGATCCGGCCCGCCTCCGTTTGCGGATCCGCGGCCCCGGCCGTCATGGGATCACTCCCTCCGGTGCCCCCGTCCAACACGGAACTCCAAGCATGGCATACCGGCATCCCGGCTACTGGCTCATACGCTGCGCCGCTACACTAATCGCTGCACCTTGCGTGGTCGCGTTTCCATAAACAACTCCGGCAGCCATGTCGGGCAACGAGACCGCGGCGCATGCCGATTGAATTGGCCGGTTTTGCCCGGGAAATACGGGCAGTGACCGAGTACATCCCGCGCGGAGACATCTGGATCGTTCAGCGTTTCGTCAGAGTGCACCCAGCTAGACAGGGGAGCATATGCGGGCCAGGCCCAGCGCGTTAACAGGGCGGCAACTTGAAGGGCACGTATCGCGAATGGAGAACCGATGGCGGCTGAAGGACGTTCCCGAGTCCTGGTGACCGGCGGGGCGGGATTCATCGGACGGCGGCTGGTCATGACGCTACGAGCGTCGGGCGCCGAGGTTACCGTGGTGGACAGGCACCCCCCACAGGATCCGGACGTCCGGTCCGTCGTGGGCGACCTGCGCGATCCGTCCGTGGCCGCCCAAGCCGTAAGCCCCGGCACCGACGTCATCATTCACCTGGCCGCGGTGACCTCTGTGCTACGTTCGGTCACCGATCCAGTGGAGACCTACCGGACCAACGTGGACGCCACCGCCACCCTGCTCGAACTAGCGCGCCAGCGTGGTGTCGCCGCGTTCCTGCTCGCTTCCACCAATGCCGTGGTCGGCAACGTCGGCCAGACCGTCATCACTGAGCAGACCCCGACCCTGCCGCTGACCCCCTACGGCGCCACCAAAGCGGCCGCCGAGATGCTGCTCAGCGCCTATTCCGCCAGTTATGGCGTGGCGGGCTGCGCCCTCCGGTTCACGAACGTCTACGGTCCGGGCATGAAGGAGAAGGACAGCAACTTCGTGCCCCGGGTGATGCGGGCCGCGCGCGATGACCTCGGCATCCAGGTGTACGGGGACGGCAACCAGGTGCGCGACCTGGTCCACGTGGACGACATCGTGGCGGGCATCCTCCTGGCGTGGCGGACTGGCGCGGTCGGCCCGCTGATCCTCGGCGCCGGGCAAGCCTGCTCGGTGAACGACATCCTGCGGGCGGCACGAAGTATCACCGGCGCGCCGTTGCCGGCTGAGCACGTCCCGGCCCAGCCCGGCGAGATGCCAGCGGTCATCGTGGACATCTCCGCGGCCCGGGCGCTCGGCTACGCCCCCGCCCACGATCTGCGATCGGGCCTGGCCACGGTGTGGCCCGAGTACGCACCCCCTCGATGGGCAGCGGCCCAGTGACTTCCTCCCCGGCCATTGACAATGCCGCCATCGACCGGGCCGCCATCGAGGCGTTCACCGCGCACTACGGCGAGGGCGCGGCGGGCCTGCCGCCAGTCGCCATCGTGATCGCCGCCTTCAACGAGGAGGGAGTGCTCGGCTCGGTCGTCGAGGCACTTCCTGCGTCCCTCTGCGGGCTCGCGACCTCGGTCATCGTGGTGTCCGACGGCGCCAGGGACGGGACCGTGGCCGAAGGCCGCGCTCATGGCGCGCTGGTCTGCGACGTCCCGGTGAACCGCGGCCAGGGCGCCGCGCTCCGCCTGGGCTACCGCATCGCCCGCGAGGGCGGGGCCAGGTACATCGTGACCACCGACGCCGACGGCCAGTACAACCCGGCTGAGATGGAGCGCGTCCTGGCGCCCGTGCTGGCGGGCGAGGCTGACTTCGTCACCGGATCACGCAAGCTTGGCAGCCAGGAGACCAAGGATCCGGTGCGCCGGCTGGGCACGTGGGTCTTCGCCGTGACCATCAGCATGCTTACCGGGCACCGCATCACCGACTCCTCGTTCGGCCTCCGGGCGATGCGCGCGGAGGTCACTGGCGAGGTCAGCCTCGAGCAGCCGCAGTATCAGTCAGCGGAACTGCTGATCGCCGTGCTGGCCCGGGGATTCCATGTGCTGGAGGTACCGGCCACGATCCACAAACGGCAGGTGGGCGAAAGCAAGAAGGGCCATAACGCGCTCTACGGCCTGCACTTCGCCGGCGTGATCGCGCGCACCTGGTGGCGGGAGCGTCAGCGCCGGGCGCCCCGCCCGGCCACCTCGTCGTCCCCCGCTGTTGCCAGCGCGACCCGGGCCGGATCCGTCCCCGCCGGCGGGGACGGGCTCGCCGCCTCTGGTGGCACGTCGACGGCTGCTGATGACGATCCGCGGTCCGCGAAGAGGACGTAGTGGAAGATCACGAACCTCGCGAGGAACGTCCCGCAGTTGCCGGCCAGGTAGACGCCGTTCACGACCGCCTGCCGCCGCACGCCGTGCAGGTGCATCGACGCGGCCACGTGGATGCCGAGCTTGGTCGACAGGCCCAGGATCAGCCAGGCGCCGACCGCGACCAGCCAGAAGGGCAGTGTCTCCCGCAGCAGGTTCGGCCTGCCCTTGCGCTCCCAGGCCCAGCGGCTGAGCACGTAACTCACGATCGCGCCGACCATCCCCGCCGCAACGCCGGAGATGCCGCCGGTCAGGTGCGCCGGCCCGAGGAATATGGGCAGCGCGATCTGGCTCGCCGCGACCGAGGCGGCCGCCACGAGCACGAACCGGCCGAACCGCTTGCCCAGCGGGGTGCGCAGCCGGTGCCGTATGGACGTGACGAACCGGGGAGCTACGAGTGTCATGGGAGTCCTAGCTGCTCGGAGGACCGAAGGGCCATCCAGTCAGGTATACAGTACGGGAACCGAACGTTGCTGGAAGTAGGCGACCTCCGCATTGCGGCCAGGTCGCCTGGGTGCGGATCCCGACGCCGGACAGGATGCACAGGCCACCGCGGACGAGAACCACCGCGTCGGGCGTGGCCGGGGAAAGGTAGGGCCATCGCGGGGCGGGGACAATCCAAGCGACAGACCGACAAGTCAGGAGCAGGGTCATGAGGATCTTGGTGTTGGGCGGGGACGGCTATCTAGGGTGGCCGACCGCGCTGCACCTCTCGGCGTGCGGCCATGACGTCGCGGTGGCGGACAACTTCGCCCGTCGAGGGTATGACCACGAACTCGGCGTTGACAGCCTGGTACCGATCGAGCCCCTGCAGACCCGCGTCGCGGTGTGGCGGGAGTTCACCGGCACAGACATCCGGTGTTACATCGGCGACCTCGTGGACGCGTCGTTTACCTCCCATATCGTGGAAGACTTCCAGCCCGATGCGGTGGTCCACTTCGCTGAGCAGCGCGCGGCGCCGTACTCGATGATTGACCGGAAGCACGCGGTCTACACCCAGACCAACAACGTGATCGGCAACCTCAACTTGCTGTACGCGATCGCCGAGATCAACCCGGATATCCACCTGGTCAAGCTGGGCACCATGGGTGAGTACGGCACGCCCAACATCGACATCGAGGAAGGCTGGCTCGAGGTCGAGCACAAGGGCCGCAAGGACCGGGTCCTGTTCCCGAAGCGGCCAGGCTCCTTTTATCACCTGTCGAAGGTGCACGACAGCCACAACATTGAGTTCGCCTGCCGGATCTGGAACCTGCGGGCCACCGACCTGAACCAGGGCGTGGTCTATGGCCAGCAGACCCCGGAGACCGCTCAGGACGAGCGGCTAGCCACCCGTTTCGACTACGACGCGGTGTTCGGCACCGTCCTGAACAGGTTCGTTATCCAGTCCGTGCTGGGCCAGCCGCTGACCGTGTACGGAAACGGGAGCCAGACCCGCGGTCTCATCGATATCAGGGACACCGTCCGATGTGTCCAGATCGCCTGTGAGAACCCGGCCGGCCAAGGTGAGTTCCGGGTCTTCAACCAGATGACCGAGTCCATGTCGATCGCCCAGATCGCCGAGACCATCGCGCGCTGCAGCCCCGACGCGGTCAAGATCGAGCACTTGGACAACCCCCGGGTCGAGCTTTACGACCATTACTACAACGTGACCCACACCAGGCTGGTCGAGCTTGGCCTGGAGCCACACCTGCTCTCGGACACTCTGATCGACTCGCTGCTCGGCATCACGAAGCGGTACGCGCACCGGGTCCGGCTTGAAGCTCTCCGCCCCACCATCCAGTGGCGCAAGCCCGCCAGCGAAGCCACCAAGTAGAAGAGCGAAGCCACCAAGTAGAAGTAAGCGGGCCCGTCGCCACCGACAGGCCGCGTGGCCACCGGTAGGCCGCGGGCCCGCTCTACTAGCTGACATTGCCGCCCAGGCTGCCCGGGCCGGCCCAGGAACCGCTGTACCGGGCGTGCCAGAGGTTCGGGTCAGTCGATCCGGGCCAGAACACGTCGATCATGCCATCACCCTGCCCGGCCGCGAACGGGCCGCGACCCAGCCGTCCCATCGGCAGCGGGACCGGGGTCAGCCAGGTGCCGCCGGGCCGGTCAGCCCACCACAGGCCGCCGCCGGTTCCCACCCAGAAGACGTTCATCGAGCCCGCCGACGAGGCCACCGCGAACGGGGCGGAGGCCACGCCAGTGGCGAGCAGGGACGGGCTGCCCCAGCCCAGGCCGACGGCATACGTGGCGTGCCACAGGCTGGCCCGGCCGGTCCCGTTCCAGAACACATCGATGGCGCCGGTCACTTCCCCGGCGGCATCCGGCGCCCCGCCGAGCTGGCCCATGCCCAGGCAGGCCGGTGGCTGCCAGGGCGACCCAGGGCTCTGCAGCGTCTGCCAGAGATGGCCGTCGGTGCCGCGCCAGAAGACGCTGATCGTGCCGCCGCCCGACACGGCGGGCGACGGACCCGAGGCCAGGCTGCCACCGAGATCCTGCGGGCCATTCCAGCCCACGCCGGGCGTGTACCTAGCGTGCCATAGATGATTGCCCACCGATCCCCGCCAGAACGCGTCGATCACGCCGTCGGCCTGCGCCACCGCCACGGGCCTGCCGCCGAGCGGGCCCATCCCCAGGTCTTGCCGCGCCGACCAGCCGTTGCCTGGCGTGTAGGCCGCCGACCACAGGTTGCCGTCGGTTCCTTCGTAGAGCACCGCCACGGCCTGCGGGGCCGAGGACACCACCGACGGCTCGGAGGCGAGCGACCCGCCAAAGCTGGTCGGTCCGTGCCACCCGGAGCCGGGGGCGAACCAGTCATGCCACAGCGCTCCGTCGGATCCCCGGAAGAATGTGTTGATCACCCCGCTCGACTGATCGGCCGCCGCCTGCGATGCCTGCGCGGTACCGCCGGTTTCGTCGAGCTGCGCCCCCTCCAGTTGTACATCGAGATAATCCTGGTCGAGGTCCAGCGACAGGCCGCCAAAGGTCTGCGTGACGCTCCCGGAGTACTGGTGAACGCGCTGGTGACCAGGCCAGGCCAGGGCCGGGATCACCGGGTCCTGCGTGCTCGCGGTGCCATTCCACAAGGCGTCATAGATCACGTCGGGCATCGTGTCCGCGGGATTTGTGTAGTTGTTCACAAGATCGGAGACGCCGGACAGCGAACTGCTGTAGATCCCGGACCGGTAGCCAAGGGCGTGCAGTTCCCGGGTCCAGGACGAGAGGAAGGTCAGAACTGTGGAGGTCTGGCCAACGGAATAAGCCTCCATGTCGTAATAAATAGGGGTAAGCGGCCCGAAGCCGAGCAGCCTGGCCTGGTTCACCGCGTCCTGCGCGGCGCTGACGGCCTGGCTGGCCGGCGAAGTGATTTCGCCGAAGCTCGCTTGTGGCCCCACGTACAGGGGAAGGAAATGCCAGCCCGCGGCGGCTTCGCCGCTGACCCACGCCGCGGACAGGTTCACCTGCCCGCAGGCCCGGTCGGAGCCCCCGATATAGATGCCTACGG
>Ga0302325_10010803_pt1 | contig 19737 bp, 19 predicted proteins | sample Palsa_T0_2_FD_201948 | JGI IMG/M metagenome (GOLD analysis project Ga0302325, IMG submission 201948) | Peat permafrost microbial communities from Stordalen Mire near Abisko, Sweden - Palsa_T0_2 | ecosystem: Environmental > Terrestrial > Soil > Palsa > Peat permafrost | place: Sweden: Abisko...
CGGCCGCCAGCCGGACCGTGCACGGTGGGGGAATGAGCAGAACGGATCCGGGCGCGCCGCGAGGGCGCATCCTCCTGGTGGAGGACGACGCCGACGGCGCCTACTACGCGGTGTATGTCCTCACCACAATGGGCCATTTCGAGGTCGGGCACACGCCCGATCCGGCCGTCGCCCTGCAGCGAGCCCGTTCCGAGCCCTGGGACCTGGTACTGGCCGACGTCGACCTGCCGCGGATGACCGGCACAGAACTGCTCGAAGCGCTCCGGCAGGCGGTTCCGGCGCTGCCCGTCGCCGTTATGACCGCGCACGTCGCCATTGGCGCGGTCATGGAGTCGCTGCGCAGGAGCGCCGACGCGTTCCTGGAGAAGCCGGTGCCGCCGGACCGGCTCATCGCGGTGGCGTCCGCGCTGATCGCCGGGGCGGCGGCCCGTCCCTCAGTCTGAACCCGTCAGGCGGAAGACGCGGGACGCCGGGTCAGCCGCACCTTAGCGTTGGGGTGCGCGCGCCACGTGTTGGCCCCGGACGCGGCCGCGGTCTTGGCCTGTTCCCACTTCAGCTGCGCGAACTGGCTCGGCGGCACGTCCAGCTGCTGCACCCACTGCCGGGTGACCGACACCACGTGCGCCCCGGCCACGGCCAGCCCCACCCCCACCAGCGCGAGGCCGATCCCGACCAGCGACCCGCCGACGATCAGCGGCCCGGACTGCACCTCCGGCCAGGTCGCGTCCGGCTGGCTGCTGTCTGCACCATTGGTCATAACGCCCATCCCAACGTAGTCAGGTAATCGTGTGCGTATCTGCCGAGCGGCCGGGTGTCCCTACCCGGGTGAATCGCGCCTATAACCCCGCTACCTGGTATCAAACACTCAGCGTGCCGGACGTGTCTATGGGCCACTCGCGCCACGAAACGATTGATTGCGGAGAGTATTCGTTCATGCAGATTACGTGATCGAGATGCGGATCGAACCGCGTGTGAACGGCTGTAGGGTATATGTCCACGGCACGCCGGGTCGCTGCTGTCGCCACGGACCTGGCGTGCCTGGCCGTAGGACGCATTTCAGTCGCGCAATTTGAGTTCAACCACTGCTCCCCGACCATTCGGGCCGGGCGGTCACGGCTGACGTTAAGGTGCCCGATGTGGCCAGTGACCGCGCAGGGGCACGCTGTTATGACAATAGATGAGAGCGTTTGTCTCAAGGCGGACGGATGAAATCGGGCGACCTGCTACAGCGTCTTTGACGTGAACATGGTCGCCATGGTTGGGTGGTCGGGCCTCGCCGAGTGCATAGGTCCAGCCCCAGCGAAGGCCTCTTGGGAAAATAGCCTCTGGTCAAATGCTGGAAAGTCAGGAAGGCCCGACATGAGCGACTTGACGAGAAACTTGCAAGTTAGTGTGCTTGGTGCCGGTTACCTTGGCGTTACACACGCATCCTGCCTGGCGGAGCTTGGCTTCGATGTCATCACAGTTGATACTGATATCGCACGCGTAAAGACGCTATCGGCAGGTGAACTCCCATTCTCCGAGCCCGGCCTAGAGCTTTTGCTGCGGCGCGGTCTGGCTACCGGCCGGCTCCGTTTCAGTACTTCGTACCGCGAGGCCGCGCGTGCTGCCGATGTGCATTTTATATGTGTTGGGACACCTCAGCATAGGAGTTCTTACCATGCTGATCTCTCCCAGCTGAGCAGCTGTATCGCGACACTTGGTCCCTTGCTGGAATCCCCGTGCCTTGTCGTGGGGAAATCTACTGTGCCGGTGGGCACGGCAGCTGGGCTCGCTTCCCAGCTAGCCCAGCTGGCGCCAGCCGGCGAGGCTGCGGAGCTTGCCTGGAATCCTGAGTTTCTCCGCGAGGGATCCGCCGTTGAAGACACGTTGCGGCCGGATCGGATCGTTGCGGGAGTGCAGTCAAGGCACGCCGAGGAAATTCTGCGGCGGGTCTACGCAGTTCCACTGTCTGCGGGGGCACCGTTTTTCGCCACAGATCTCGCCACGGCTGAGCTGACGAAGGCTGCCGCGAACTCGTTTCTTGCCACGAAGATATCTTTCATCAACGCAATGTCTGAAATCTGTGAAGTTGCCGGGGGTGATGTGACCGTTCTGGCCGAGATTCTCGGCGCTGACCCGCGTATCGGAGCGGCTTTCCTGCGTCCTGGGCTCGGGTTCGGTGGCGGCTGCCTGCCGAAGGACATCCGCGCGTTCATGGCTAGGGCCACCGAACTGGGCGTCGGGGATGCACTGGCTTTTCTGCGCGAGGTGGACTCGATCAACGCGCGACGCCGGACTCGGATGGTGGAGCTGACACGGGACCTGGTCGGCGGGGTGTTCCCGGGAAGAACGGTGGGAGTGCTCGGCATCGCATTCAAGCCGGATTCCGACGACATCAGGGATTCACCTGCGCTCGAGGTGGCTGCGGTCATCCACGATCTTGGGGCCCACGTCAGGGTTTATGACCCGGTCGCCATGCCTAAGGCCAGGCGGTCGCACGCGCAGCTCGAGTACGCGGAGTCCGCGGAGGCCGCGGCGCGCGAGGCAGACGTTCTGCTCCTTCTGACCGAATGGCCCGAGTTCCGCAATCTTGATCCCGGTCTTCTTGGCAAGACCGTGGCAGAACGAAAAATAGCGGACGGGCGCAACACCCTGGTCCCAGAGGTATGGCGCGAGGCCGGCTGGGATTATCGTGCGCTCGGCCGCCCCATGCTGACGGTGGCGTTCGCCACATAGGCAGAACTCTCAAACGGTCGGCGTGATCTTGGCACCTGAGCCAGCCGAGACACTGGCAGCGAGGGCCGGGCCGAGTCGAAGATTTCATTGCGGAGAGTATTCAAGTACGATCACTGTGTGACCGAGACGCGGATCGAACCGCTGCGCGAACTGCTGTACGGCACATACGCGTCACACGAGCCGTGCAGTCGGCCGCGGTGACGGCCACCGATGTGCTCGAGCACCTCACCAAGGCTGAGGTGCTGCATACAGGGCATATCGTGACCCAGAACCTGACCTTCGCCGCGCGTGAAGGTGGATGAGGGAAGTCGAGCGCCGGTGAGTGGCGCGCATACGGCACCCAGCCGCATTCAACTGCTCGCAACGAGCGTGCGATGGCCGGGCGTTGGGCGCAGCATCGCCCGGACGGCTGCGTTCAACGTTGCGGCGACCGCGACCGCGGGGCTAGGGGGCATCATCCTGGCCCGTACTCTTGGCCCGACTGTGCGTGGCGAATACGCGGCCATCATGGCGTGGTTCGGCGTCGCCGTGATGATCGGCGAAATGGGGCAGCCCGCAGCGCTGTGCTTCCACGTGGCCCGGGATCCGCTCCGCGCCCGGCAGTACGTGGCGACCTCGCGGGCCATGATGCTCACTACCGGAACGATCGTTCTGGTCTGCGGCGTTCTGCTGGCCCCTTTGCTCGCGCATGGCGTTGCCGCGGTCTCGCTCGGGTACCGGATTGCGTTCGGCTCGTCAATCGTGGCCTTTGTCGGCGCGAGCTATACCTTCTCGCTACAGGCACGCGACCTCCGCAAGTGGAACGTGGTCAGGGTGACCCAACCGGTACTCAGCCTCATTTTCGTTGGTGTGCTGTGGCGGCTGAAGTTGCTCTCCCTGGACAGAGCCCTTGTAGTTCTCTCCGCGACCATGGTGCTGCAGCTTGGCTGGGCTTACATAAGTTGTCGGCGCACCAGCCTGGCACCCGGCCACGTGGATGCCACGTTGATCCGCCCGCTCGCAGCGTACGGCGCCGCCCAGATCGTGGCCCAGACGCCTGCGGCTCTCAACGCGCAGCTGGACCAGCTGGTGCTCTCGCAGACCGTGCCAGCGGCCGACCTTGGCCGGTACGCGATCGCGGTGTCGCTGACGTTGCTCCCAATTCCTGTCGTATCGGCGATAGGCAACGTGGCCTTCCCACGGCTGGCGGCGCAGGACCGGCCGACAGCCGCCACTCACCGCATGCAGCGCATGGCGGTGCTGGGTAGCGCGGGCATCGCCGCAGCGATGCTGGTGCCACTGGCGGCTGGGGCGTACTGGATCGTGCCTCTGGTCTTTGGCGCCGGCTACCGGGGGGCGGTGCCGCTGCTGTGGATCCTGAGCCCGGGAGCTGTCTTCCTCGCTTGCGGGCAGGTCACCGGTGACCTGCTCAGGGGCAGAAACCGGCCGATCACGGTGGCCTGGGCCCAAGGGCTCGCGGCCATACTCACAGTGGTGCTGCTCTTTGCTCTGCTGCCCGTCCTCGGCGTGGCCGCCGCGGCAATCGCCTCGACGGTCGCCTACGGGGTGGCGCTGGCGATGATGCTCCGCTGCCTATCGCGATTGCCGGTCGAGGCTGATGGCGGGGGAGATGCTGCGCAGGCCTCGCGGCCAGCCGGGAAGCTATAGGGGGCATCATGTCCACGTTGCGCCGAGCCGCTGCTGCCGCTTCCCGCTGGGGATTGTCGCGGCTGATCGCGGATGCCGAGCTGGTGGTTTCCGATTCTCTGAACTTGGCGAATTGTTCCTGTGATCCGTTTTGCCTGGGGTAGTTGGTGGTGCGGACGACGGGGATTCCGAGGTCTGTTGCGCTGCTGGATGCGTGAGCAGCGCAGCCGCCATCGGGGACCGGCATACGTTCGCCGCGCACAGCACGACGATGCCGACCTCACCGGGCAATCCCGCTGCGCACCGACTGCCGGAAAAGGCCGGATGTCATTTATGTCGCCCATCGCGATATTGCCGGTAAATTCTTTTCGTCCCTTTCCAATGAAAATCGTCGGCTGCCGTGGGATCCCCGGATACGCCGCGCTTGAGAAATGCGCACAGTAAAGGTACTTTACCGCCGTGCTTGTCGTACACTCATTCTACGCAGCGAATGCCAGGCGCCTACGTGCCTCGGGCGCCCTCCCGGTTTCTAGGGTATCGGCGGCTGCCGCATGCCGATCACAGAGAACGTGATAATGACCGAATTCGGTACCGAGCCGTCATTTCGTACATATCTACCGGCGGGGGGCGCGCGCCGTACGCAGGCAGGACATCCGAATGGGAACAGCGTGGCGCAGGATCATAGTCGGCACTAGTATTTTCGGGGGCAAAGTTCGTCTCCGGCTCTGCGCCCGCTTTGCAGGAATGCCGGATCTGGCTTACCGCTGGAAATGGCCGAGGCTGTAGCAAATGCCGGAGGATTGACGGGCCCATTCCTAGGGGGAAGGTATCGACGGCCTCATGTCCGGGGAATTCACTGATCTGTTCGCTGTGGCCGCGTGCGGTGCGATGGTCGCCGTAGCAGAAGCCGTGACGATTCCGCTATTGCGCCGGGCGGCCATTATCGACGTGCCGGGTCTCCGGTCTTTCCATACCGTCCCGACGCCCGGGGGCGGGGGAATCCCGGTCGCTGCTGGATTGCTGGGGGCGGCCGTCCTGATCCGGGACGTGAACGCGGCTGTCTTCGCATTTGCCGTGGCCGCCTTGGGGTTGCTCGGCTTCGCCGACGACCTGCGCGGCCTGACGCGCGGCTGGCGGTTGATCGTGCAGGCGGTGGGCGGCACCATCGCCGACACCACATGGACGCTGCTGCGGCGCATCCGGGCCGGCGAGCGCTGGCTGGAGGCGCACGGCACTCATGTCTATCAGCGGTGGTGCGATGCCGGATGGCCGCACCAGCGGATGACTGTGACGGCGGCGGTGACCAACGTGCTGCTCAGCCTGCTCGGGGCGGCCAGCCTGGCCGGTGATCCCGCTCTGCGGGCCGCCGCCGACCTATCCGGGGCGGTCGTCGTCGTCACATACGTGCGGTCACCGGCGCTGCTCGCCCGCCGCCTGATCCGGGCGGAGGCATCGTGACGATGCGGATCATCATCGTGACCCACTACTTCCCGCCAGAGACCGGGGCTCCGCAGGCCCGCCTGTCTGGCCTGGCGGCTGCCTGGGCGGCGGACGGAGACGACGTCACAGTCCTCACTGGTATGCCCAACCATCCGACCGGGGTGATGCCGCCTGAATATCGTGGCGCGATCCGGCGCCGCGAGCGACGCGACGGCTACCGGGTGCTGCGCACCTGGCTGTACGCCACCCCAAACGAAGGAATAGCCCGCAAGACCATCGGCCATCTGAGCTTCATGATCAGCAGCGTTCTGCTCGGCGGCCACTCCAGCGGGCCTGCTGACGTGATCGTCGTCTCCTCGCCCACCTTCTTCTCCATCGGCGCGGCGTGGCTGCTCGCCCGGCTCAAGCGGGCGCGGCTTGTGGTGGAAGTCCGCGACCTATGGCCAGCTATCTTCACCGAACTCGGCGTGCTGACCAACCGTCGGCTTATCCGCCTCCTAGAGCGGCTTGAGCTCGCGGCCTACGCGGCAGCCGACACCGTGATCGTGGTCAGCGACGGTTTCCGTGCCAACCTGATCGCGCGCGGCGTGCCGGCCGACAAGGTGCATACCATCCGCAACGGCGTGCGCCCAGGCGAGTTCGATCCTGCCACCCCGGCGGACGCGCAGCTACGCGCCCGGCTCGGCGCTAACGCGAATGATTGCCTGGTGCTCTACGCCGGGACGCACGGCATCTCCCAGGGGCTCACGTCGGTGGCCGACGCCGCCGCCGACCTCACGGAGGAGCCGATCTGGTTCGCGTTCGTCGGCGACGGCGCCGACAAGCAACGGCTGCAGGACCGGGTCGCCGAACACGCACTGCGCAACGTCACCCTGCTCCCCAGCCTTCCGCACGAGCAGGTCCCGGCGCTACTGGCCGCCGCCGACATCTGCCTGGTCCCGCTGCGCGACGTGCCGCTGTTCTCGTCGTTCATCCCTTCGAAGATGTTCGAGTACCTCGCGGCCGGCAAGCCCGTCGTGGGAGCGCTGGCGGGCGAGGCCGCGCAGATCCTCCGCGAGGCAGGCGCCTGGGTGGTGCCACCGGCGGATAGCGAGGCCCTCGCGGCCGCGATACGGACGCTCGCCGCCGACCCGCAGCGGCGGCAGGCGATGGGGCAACAGGGGCGCTGCTACGTCGAGAAGCACTTCGACCGCGCGATGCTGGCCCGGCTGTACCGCAAGCTCCTCGACTCGCCTGGCGGACGGCAATGAGGCTTCTGGTCGTCGGCGGCAGCGGCTTTCTCGGCGGCTACGTGCTCCGCGAAGCGGCACTTCGCGGGCACCAGACCCTGGCGCTGGCCCGGAGCCTGGAAGCCGCCCGCACGGTGGCGGGCCATGGCGCGCGGCCGCTTGCCGGTGATCTCGATGACGCCCGCCATCTCGACGAGGCGTTCGCCGCGGCACGCTGTGATGCCCTGGTCTGCGTCGCGTCGCTCGGCTTCGGCCACGGCCCGGGCATTGTCGCGGCCGCGGAGGAGGCGGGCATCCCGCGGGCCATCTTCGTCTCCACCACCGCGGTCACGACGACCCTTAACCCGCCGACGAAACAGATCCGGCTGGCCGCGGAGCAGCAGATCCGCAGGTGCGGACTTGACTGGACGATCCTGCGGCCGACCATGATCTACGGTGCCGCCGATGACCGCAACCTATCCCGGCTGCTAGTGCGGCTGAGCCGGGCGGCGGTGCTGCCGGTGCCTGGCACAGGCACATGCCTGCACCAACCGGTTCACGTGGCCGACGTCGCCGCCGCCGTGCTGGCCGCACTGGAGCGGCCTGCGGCGATAGGCTCGCTGTACGACGTGGCCGGCCGGGAGCCGGTCCCGTTCACCGAACTGCTGCGGACCTGCGCCCGCGCGGTCGGAAGCCGGACCCGGCTGGTGCCCGTACCGCTCGCGCCCCTGGTGACGCTGGCGCGCGGCTACGAGCGGCTCAGCCGCCACCCCCGGATCCGCGCGGAGCAGTTGCTGCGGCTGGCTGAGGACAAGGCCTTCCCGATCGATGCGGCGATCCGCGATCTCGGCTACGCTCCGCGCCCGTTTGCCGACGGCATTACCGACGAGGCCCGCGCGCTTGGACTCGCGGCATGACCGGCACGGATCTCGCCGTACTCGGGCGCACTGTGGTGCACCTGCGGCCCGAACAGGTGGCCTACCGGGCACGGCTGCGCGTCCAGGGAGCTTGCCTGCGCCGGTTCCCCGAAGCGGGACGCCGAATCCTATCCGGCCCGGCTCCGTCGGCTGCCGCGGGCTGGCCGGAAGCGTTCCGCCCAGTGGACGCGCTGATTCTCGGCCGATGGCCAGTCCTGCCCGAACTGCAGGCGGGCAAGATCCGGCTGCTCGGCCAGATACGCGAACTCGGGGATACACCCGGCTGGGACTACACGGATGCACCGCGGCTCTGGCGCTTCCACCTGCATTACTGGGACTGGGCGTGGGGACTGGCTGCGGACCCTGACCGGCTCGCCGCCCGGGCGCTTTTCGCCCGGCTGTGCCGGTCCTGGCAGGCATCAACCGGATTCGGCCGCGGCGATGCCTGGCACCCGTACCCGGCCGCGCTGCGCGCCTGGTCGTGGTGCGGCCTGCACCATGATCTTGCGGCTGGTAGCGACCTCGAACCAGACTTCGTCGCCGGGCTCGCGGCCCATGCGGGATTCCTGCGTCGGCACCTGGAGTACGACGTCGGCGGCAACCACTTGATCAAAGGGCTCAAGGCCCTGGTCGGCCTGGCCGTCTTCTTCGCCGACGAGCGGCTCCTGCGGCTGGCGACCGGGCGGCTGACCAGGCAGCTGACCACGCAGATCCTGGCCGACGGCGGCCACTACGAGCGCGCGCCTGCCTATCACTGCCAGGTGCTTGCCGACCTCATCGACGTGGCGGATCTGCTGCGGGCCGCGGGCCAGGCGCCGGCCGGCGAGATAAACGCTGCCGTCGACCGGATGCGGGACTGGCTGGGCGCGGTCCTAACCCCCGACGGCGAGGTACCGCTGCTCAACGACGGCTACCCGGTCGACCGTGAGCTCCTCGCCGTCCTGCGGCCGGCCCCGGACCCGGTTACCCCGGCGAACCCGATGCTCGTGCTTCCTGAGACCGGGCTGGTCCGTGCCGTAGCCGGCGGCTGGCACCTGCTCGCCGACGTCGGCCCGCCGTGCCCGCCGTCACTGCCTGCGCACGCGCACGCCGACACCTTCGGCTGCCTGGTGCATGTGGACAAGGTGCCGCTGCTGGTCGATACCGGCACGTCGACCTATGAGCCGGGGCCGGTGCGTCGCCACGAGCGGTCCACCGCCGCCCACAGCACCGTGCAGGTGGACGGGGCGGACTCCACGGAGGTGTGGGGCGTATTCCGGGCCGGACGGCGAGCCCGGGTCAGTGGCCTGGCCGTTCACACTGGCCCTTCCGGCATCACCTGCGAGGCGGTCCATGATGGGTTCCGCTGCCTGCCCGGCCGCCCCCTCCATCATCGCCGCTGGTTGCTGACCAGTGGCGAGCTTCGAGTCGAGGACACGGTAACCGGGCAAGGCCGGCACGAGATCGTCATCCGCTGGCAGCTCACGGCCGGGTCGACTGTATGGGTCGCCGATCGTACGGCGCTTGTCACCGGCCCGGCTGGCGATTTCTCGGTGACCGTCGCGGCTACCGCCCCGGTGCGGCTGGCGGCGGAGACCAGGGCGGTGGCTACCGGGTTCGGGAGCACCGCTGACGCGCCCGTGCTGACCTGCCGAATGGATGCCGCGCTGGCGGTCGGCGTCACCACGGTATGGAGTCGTGCCCGCGGCGGCGCGGGCGGAGAGAGAGCGACGTGAAGCAAGTCGTGCAGCCAGTCAGCGGCGGGCCCGTGGAGGTGCTCGAGGTTCCCTGTCCCGCGATCAGCCCGACCGAGGTTCTGGTGCGCACCGTGGCCTCGGTGATCTCCCCGGGTACCGAACGGGCGGTCACCGAGCTCGCTAGGTCCAGCCTGCTTGCCAAGGCGCGGGCCCGGCCGGATCTGGTCCGCCAGGTGGTGCGCAAGGCCCAAGCCGAAGGTATCCCGGCCGCGGCGCGGGCTGTCCGGGGTCGGCTCGCCACCGATGTGCCCCTCGGCTATTCCGCGGCCGGGGTGGTAGCCGAGGTCGGCGCCGCAGTCGACGGGATCGGAGTCGGCCAGCTGGTCGCGACGGGTGGCGCAGGCAAGGCGAGCCACGCCGAATTCCAGGCCGTACCTGGCCTGCTGTGCGCGGTCGTGCCTGACCTGGTACCGCCGCACGATGCGGCGTTCGCCACCCTCGCGTCCATCCCGCTGCACGCCCTACGCCTGTCAGGGGTCGGCCCAGGCTCCAAAGTCGTGGTCCTCGGCCTCGGACTCGTCGGCCAACTCGCGGCCCGGGTGGCGAGGGCCTCCGGGTGCGACGTGGCCGGGATCGACCCGAACGGGTTTGCCAGGGAGACCGCGGCCAGGTTCGGCGTCCTGGCCCTGGACGAGTCGGGTGACTCGACTACAGACCAGGTCCTCAGCTGGTCCCGGGGGAGGGGCGCTGACGCCGTGCTGGTGTGCGCCGCTGATCAGTCGTCAGGCCCGATGTCACGAACCCCTGCGCTGTGCCGGGACCGGGCCGCAGTGGTGATGGTGGGCGACGTGGGCATGCCATCACGTCGTGCCCCGTTCTATGAGCGGGAGATCTCGCTGCTGTTCGCCCGCTCCTACGGCCCGGGCCGGTATGAGCCGTCCTACGAGGCATGGGGGGTCGACTACCCGGCCGGGCAGGTGCGCTGGACCGAGGGCAGGAACCAGGAGGCGGTGCTGGACCTGCTCGCCGCAGGCCGGCTCAGGGTGACCGACCTGATCACCCAGTCCTTCGGCATCGACCGCGCGGATGAGGCATTCCGGCTCCTGGAGAAGCGGACCGAGCCCTGCCTGGCGATCCGTCTCACATATCCGGCCGCGGCGGGGCCGGAGGATCCGGTGCGACTCAAGCCAAGCCCGGCTGACCGTTCCGCGCCCGGAGTCGGCTGGATCGGAGCCGGCGCCTTTTCCACAGGGACGCTGCTGCCCGCCTTTCGGGATGTCGGCTTCGAGCGCTTCGTGGCGGTGGCCACGGCCAGTGGTGTCTCCGCACGGCGGGCCGCGGAACGGCACGGGTTCGAGAAGGCGGTATCCGGCGCCGCCGCCGTCATCGATGACCCGGACGTCAGCCTGGTCGTGATTGCCACCCCGCACGATGTCCACTCCGAACTCGCCAGCCGGGCTCTGGCCGCCGGGCGTGACGTGTGGTGCGAAAAGCCGTTGGCACTGACCTGCGCCGGCGTCGACGAGGTAGAGAAGGCCTGGCGGGGATCCGGACGCCAGCTCACGCTCGGCTTCAACCGGCGCTGGGCCCCTGCCGTGCTGGCCGCGCAGCGGGTACTGGCGGATGTGCAGGCGCCCAAGCTGGTGGTCTACCGGATCGCCGCGGGACGGGTGCCTGACGGCCACTGGTATGCCGACCGGCGCCAGGGTGGCCGCGCGCTCGGCGAGGTGTGCCACTTCGTCGACACGGCGCAGGCGCTGGTGGGAGCCAACATCGAGGACGCCGTGGCCGTCATGGGCGGGGACACCTCCCAGGGCAGCGACGACATGGTGGTGGCGCTGCGATTCGCGGACGGCTCCGTCGCGTCGATCGCCTACGGCAGCAGCCCGCCCGTCTCTGGCAAGGAACGGATCGAGGTGCTCGCAGGACCACACCAGGTGATTATTGACGACTTCCGGTCGGTCCATGTCGACGGCCGCGCGCTTTGGAAGGGCCGCCAGGACAAAGGCCATCGGGTTCACGCCGCCGCGTTCCGGCAAGCAGTGCAGGGCGGTACGAGTATGCCTACCGAGGCCATGCTGGGCAGCATGCGTGCCACGATCCAGGCCGCTGACCGGGCCCGGGCATCGTGATGGACGCATACGACATCACTACGCGGCTTGGAGTGCAATGTGCGCTAGCCAGAATCTAGGTCCTTACAAGGCGGACGTCCGTCGCTTCTGGGAAGCGGCGTCATGTGGAGAGATCTACGCGGAAGGTTCCAGCGCGCAGGAGAAGTTTCGCCAGCATGCCGAGGCGCGTTATCGCCTGGAGCCTTACATTCGTGACTTTGCACGGTTTGAAGAAGGATGCGGTCAAGACATCCTTGAGATCGGCATAGGGATGGGAGCTGATCACGTTGAATGGGCGAGGAGTGGTCCACGCCATCTTGCTGGGATCGATCTCACGCCCCGTGCTGTGGCCTGGACTGCCCAGCGATTCGAAACTTACGGGTTGGTATCCGACTTGCGCGAGGGAGATGCCGAGAATCTTCCCTTCCGTGATAATTCATTCAGTATCGTATACTCCTGGGGAGTGCTTCATCACTCACCCGACACGCAACGGGCCTTCTTGGAAGCCCATCGGGTGCTCCGGCCGGGCGGCACTCTGCGTGTCATGATCTATCATCGACCATCTCTAGTTGGGCTGATGCTGTGGGCTCGCTACGGACTCGCGAGGGGCCACCCAGCTTGTAGTTTGACCGAGGTCTACGCCCGTCACCTTGAATCTCCCGGCACCAAGGGCTATACCATCACGGAAGCGCAGTCGCTTGTAGCACCGTTTGGTGCCTGCAACATCCGCAGTGCAGTCAGTTTCGGAGACCTGCTCCTCGGCGAAGTGGGACAAAAGCACGTCGGTCTTGGGCTCACACTCGCTAAGCAGTTCTGGCCGCGGCCGTTTATCCGTCGGTTGCCGATGCTCGGACTGCTGCTACTGATCGAAGCCAAGAAGTAGACGCTATTGTGGCTCAAGGTCTTGTCACGGTTCCTCTTGTCCGAGGAAACGAAGCGTATTCGATTTTATCGAGGAGGTTGGCACGTGTGTGGTATCGCCGGGCACGTTGGCCTGCAGGGAATAGCAGACTTCGGCGTTAATGTACTGGACGCACTCCGCCATCGCGGACCTGACTCGCAGCGTGCCGAGCGCTACGATTCCAACGGCGCAATCGCGGATTTTGCGTTCGCACGGCTTGCGATCATCGACCTATCCAATGCAGGCCAACAGCCAATGAGCAGCGAAGATGGCCGATACATCATGCTTTTCAACGGAGAGATATACAATTCTCCGGAGCTCCGAATAAAATGTCAGCGAGCCGGCCACCGGTTCCGTTCGTCCATGGATGGCGAAGTCATTCTGCACCTATGGGAGATGGAGGGACCGTCTGCCCTGGCGCGCCTCAACGGGATCTTCTCCGTCGTCATGCTCGACTCAGCGGCAAACGAATTGTTCTTGGCCCGCGATCCGCTCGGCGTGAAGCCCCTTGTCTATGCTGAGCGCAATGACGAGGTGTGGTTCGCCTCGGAGCTGCGTGCTCTACTTGCTATGGGAGCACCGACAGGTGGCCCCGATCCAGTGGCTTTGGCGCAGTTCCTTTCCTTCTTGTGGATTCCCGATCCGCGCACACCCTATGCGGGCGTGCGGAGCATCGAGCCGGGAACCGTATTGCGTTGGACAGCGGATGGCTCTGGTACGTCGCGCTACTGCGAGCCGCTGCATCCCGTCGAATCGCCATCAGAAATTAGCCCGGCGCACGCGGTGGAAGAACTGTGCACACGGTTCACCGATGCCGTGCGGCGGCAACTCCTAAGTGATGTCCCGATCGCGCTCATGGCATCCGGAGGCGTGGATAGCAGCCTCATCTGGTGGGCTGCGCGTGAGAGTATCGAGCGCGCCTATACGATCGAATGGAGTGACACCACCGGCGGCGAACGGTTGTCGGAAGACACGGCGACGGTGCGGGCACTCAGCGATCTGCTCGGTACACCGGTGACATACGTGGCGGGAGAGGACGCGTCTGACAGCCTGCCACGCGCTGGCGACCTGTTCGCCGACCCGGCCCACGATCTCGCTCGCTCTATTTCGCGGCGGGCATCAGGCGACGGTTTCAAGGTGCTCTTGTCTGGACAAGGCGGTGACGAACTGTTCGCGGGCTATTCGCGCCACCGCGTCGCATCATTTCTGCCGTATATCCGGTCGGGAGGTGTGGGTAAGGCGGCGGAGTTGGCGCTGAGTCGTTACGGCAGAGGGCTACGCGCCGAGTACCTGACAAGGATGGCCCGCGCCACGTCGGAGCCCGACCTTTTCGCGTCGTACATGCAAATATGTACCTACAGCACCGCGGTGGACCGCGCGAGGATACTGGACTGTAGCGAGGCGGAGGTGAGCAATGATGCTGTCTGGGAGCGCCATCGCGCAGTATTCGACGCGTTGCCTGCAGGCGCGTCCTTCCTGCGGAAAGTAATAGCGCTGGACCTAGCGGTATACCTGCCTGGCCTCGGCCTAGCCTACAACGATAGGGCCTCGATGGAACACGGCGTGGAAGTCCGCGTGCCATGGCTGGACCTTGAGCTGGTGCGCTGGTCGCTCACCCTCCCTGATTCCGTACTGATCCGCAGGCAGCGTGCAAAGTGGCTCCCCAAGGAGCTTGCGGCGCGAGTTGTATCACCACAGGTGGCCGAGCGCGCAAAGCGCGGCTTTGCCGCCCCGGCACATCGCGTGGCGCCAGAACGAACACCGGGCAGCCGGGGCTTCCGGCAAGGACGATACTTTGCCCTGGCCACATCCATCCTTGAGCAGCACCGCGTAGTGTCAGCCAATTGCGACCCCGTAAAGCATGGGTTACGGCCGTCGATCGCCCCGAGCGCCTGATGATGGTGAAGGGGTACTGGTCACTCCGGGACGTTCGAGGATTTCGCTCACAATCCGTGGCATACGGTGTCCGACGGCTCGCGGACGGAGTGAGGTGCGACTGATAATTTTGGTTACAATTAGTGAGGTGATACATTCACAGGGTGACAAAGGTGGCGGGCCGGGTTGGGCATTACGCTTGTCTCCGCAGAGCGACTGCCTCGCCGCACCTCGGTTTCGTGCGGCACGGCCAGTGTCCTGATCTCCCGTGGCATTCGTTCCTGGCTTCCGCCGGGCGTGGACCGGTGCTAGTCGTTGGCCATTTGCGCCCGATGGTGGCTGGCTTCTTCCGGGTTGACCGGCCTGCGCCCGGTTCCATGCCCAGCAGACGGCGCCCGGTCCACGCTCCGGCTGCTGTCGTTCGCTGTGCTGACGAATCACCTGCTGACGAAGGGGGGCACGGCAATGACCGCCGCAGTGACCGTGGACGCAGCCGGGGCGCCCATTCCCCGTCGGAGCGGCACCAACGAGAACACCAACGGACTGATCCGCGAATACCCTCCCGAAAGGGACAGGAATGCCCTCCGATCCGGAATACCTGTGGGCCATCGCTGATTCGCTTAATGACCAGCCCTGTGCTACACGCGGATTCCGCAAGCCAAGCGAAGTGTTCGCGGAGCTGATGCTTCAGGAAGCCAAATGACACGATGCCGACGTTCGTTGTCCTAGCCCATAATCAACCAGAGCTTCTGGGACGTCTTTGTCGACGGCTGGCACCTCACCGGGTCGTTGTTCATGTCGACCGTAGAGTCGACCTAAACCCCTTCCGAGCCTCTGTCGCCGGTTTCGCTGACCGCGTGACGTTCTTGGATAATCGTGTTCCGATCGCATGGGCCGGGTTCTCGGTGGTGCAAGCTACGATCTACCTGTACAGGGAAGCGCTGCTGTGTACGGAGCGCGGTCACCATGTGGTGTTGCTGAGCGGCCAGTGCTATCCGGTTCGTCCGATAGAAGAGTTCGTCACGTACCTGAGCGAATCGGGGTATGGACAGCACTGCCACGCTGTTCCGCTAGTTGATGCACCCCGTCATCGTCACCGAAAAGTCGCTCGGCAGCACTTCCTTGATCTACTGGCTAGCGATCAAGTGCGCCATGTTCCTTTGAATGGCCAGAGGGCCCTGAGGCGGATAAGTGAAGCGGCGAGTCTCCTCATACCCGGTAACGCGCTCGATCGGCGTGTGCTCTATGGGTCACAGTGGACCGCGTTTACGACTGAGTGCATTGATGAAATGCTCCGCGTCGCCGATACTGGCGGTTGGGTGACTTTTTTCCGTCGAGCCTTTGCTCCTGACGAAATGTTCTTCCACACCGTGTTGCATCAGTCCCGGTTCTCAGGTGATACTCCGCTCGGAGGTCCGGAGGTATTCAAACTCGATGGGATCGCCCCACAGGCTAATTTCCACCTAATAGACAAGTCCCTAATCCGTACGTTTGTGCTTAGCGATCGCTCCGAGATAGAGGAGTCCAAGAGGTACTTCGTTAGGCATGTACGCCTGCCCGAAAGTGCTTCACTATTGGATGCACTTGACGCGGCAGCGTCTTTATAGCGCCTGTAGCGCTGTTAATCATTCCTCAGTGGAGGCGCCCATCTATGCTACAGATGAGGTCGAATGCGTCAGCAGCCAAGTGATTCCCATGAGTGAGCCTTGGCAACAGCCGCGCGCCACGATGGAGGGTCAGGAAGATCTCACGATAGGTCCGATACGTCGACTTATGCCGAGCTCGGCATAAGTCCGCTCCGGGCTATCCATTTAACCGGAGGAGTCCTGGTCATCCGTTCTCCAGGGCCGTCCAGCTGGGGGCCGCTCCATACTCGGCGGCCGGCCGCGGGCCGACGGCGGTGCAGAAGGCGCTCGTAGCCGGGGCTGGCTGGCGATCAGGTCGCGGTAGCGTACCCGGGTCGTGGCCTGCGGCGAGCTCGAGCACACGGTAGAAGAGCAGCCCGCGGCTGCGTGAACGGCGGCGGTTGAAGCGGAACGTGAACTCGTTGAGGTAGCCGGGCAGGTGCGCGTCGTCCACCGCGCCCTGGTGGGTGCCCAGCAGCCACCGTTTAGCCAGCGAGGCGACCCGGTGGACGGCGGGCAGCAGCGTCCGGGGAGCGCGGCCAAGATCAGCCCACACGTGCAGCCACTCGGCGGCCCGCTCGTGCCTGCCCAGCACCGGCCATCTATCAGCCCACGTCGGAGCCACGCCCCCAAGACCCCCGTCCCGTCAGCCCGCAGGCGACGTTACCGTGCGCAACCTTCTCGGGACGTAACGACACACGACGGTGATTCCAAGTAACTGACAAGACGATACTGCCGGTCATCGAATCCTTCATGACCGCCCAGCAGCTGCCGGACGTCACGGTCGTGGCAGACGCGGGGATGGTCTCCGAAGCGAACCAGAAGCGATCGAAGCTGCGGGCCTGTCGTTCATCCTCGGCATGCGGATCCCGCACGTCCCGTACGTGGCTGCCCAGTGGCGGCGCGAGCACCCGGGCGAGCCGATCCCTGACGGGCAGGTGCTCACCCAGCCGTGGCCGGCCGGGCCCGCCAGCAAACGACGGGATCAGGTCAACTATTACCAGTACCGCCACGACCGGGCCCGCCGCACTCTGCGCGGGATCGACGAGCAGGTCGCCAAAGCCGAGAAGGCCGTCGCCGGGAAGGTGCCAGTCAAGCGCAATCGGTTCATCCAGCTATCCGGCGGCGCCAAGAGCGTGAACCGGGAACTAGAAGCCAAGACCAGGGGGCTGGCCGGGCTGAAGGGCTACGTCACCAACCTGCGGGCCTGCCCGGACGGCACGCCGGTCACCGCGGACTTCGTGATCGGCGCGTACCACCGGCTGTTCGAGATCGAGTCGTTCCGGATGTCCAAGCACGACCTGCAGGCCCGGCCGATCTACCGCCACCAGCGAGAATCGATCGAAGCCCACCTGTCAATCGTGTTCGCCGCCCTAGCCGTCAGCCGGTGGATCGAGGACCGGAGCAGCTGGCCAATCACGAAATTCGTCCGCACCGCCCGCCGCTACCTCACCATCGAGATCCAGGCCGGAGACCACGTCATCACCGCCGCTGACCCGCTGCCCCAAGACATCCACGAGGCCCTCAGCCGCATCCACCACGATCCCGCTGTGCACTAATTGAGCCAACTCGGGCCACGCGACTGTGCGCTTGAGACCCTCGTCGAGATCAGTAGGGACGGCATTCGAGAACAATTCGCGCAGTCGGCTGCTCGCAGCTGTGAATCCCATACATCGGCCGCGCGGCGGAGCGTGCAGTATGCCAGTAGACACACCGACAGCCGCGATGACACGCTTGGCAAGCTCATTGATCGTTGTTCCGAACGCGAGATTCACCGGCTCAGCGCTTGTCACTCCGTCGAGCACGGCGTCGGCTAGCACGCTCACTACCGTACCGACGAACGTGAAGTCACGAACACCCCATACCCGCCACAGACGGTTCGCGTCGGCGGCCTGAACTCGTCGCGCAAGGTTCCACGGGCGCCGCCCCAGTCGGCTCGGTTCCCGGGCGCTGAAAGTGAGGCCCGGTTCCTCGTCTGGCTATCTTCGGCTGTGTCGGTCATCACGGAGCACATCTTGCTCTGACCGGCCGGTGACGATGGGGTACGTGCGCCAGATCCTAGCAGCCAGACAGCAACATGCCTGGTCCCCTGACGGCTGTGACCCAGATCCGGAAACCAGATAGCGTGAGCTTAAACTAATGGCTGCGCAGAAGTTCGACAGTAGGGCCTTCCTCTTATCTCAGATTCTGGTCGGCGAGGACGTGTAGTGGATTGAGCTCGACCGACGGATGGAACGAGCTTCGGAGCGGAACAGTCGGTTCTTCACTACCAGGTTGGCATGGTCCCAAGGTGATCCTGGCCGGGTCACTATCGAGAAGCTGTCGAGGAGAACGACTCCTCCGGCCCAGTTAATGAGTTCCTGTCCCACGCAGCGCAGCCCTGCCTTTTGGCATAGCTCGGCGAAGTGGCTGGCAGATACGCTTTCCGCTCGCCAGCTGATACTTCGGTAAATCCCAACGCGCGCCAAAGCTTTCCGCACATCTGGTGGAAGGCGGTCGAAACTGTGTTGGAATGGCGCAAGAGCACCGGAAGAGCGCTGGTAGGAGCCGAAATTTGAATGATGCACAAACGCCACGCCCTGTGGCGCGAGAACACGGGCCAACTCCGTAAGGTAGCCATTTATCGCTTCGGCCTCCGCGTGGACCAGTGAGTCGAAGCTGAAGGCGAAATCGACGGACAAGGCGCTCACCATGGGCAGTGAATGCCCGTCGTTTACTTCGAAAGTCGCCGTAGCGTGATCGGCGAATCGCCGCCTACACGCGTCAACGCATTTGGGAGCGAGGTCGACCCCAATGAAGGTGTCAGAATACTGAATGAGAAACTGCGCCCAGCGGCCGAAGCCTGGTGCGATCTCCAATATCGACGACGCTGGAAGAAATCGCCGGATCCGAGGGTAGATGCAACCGTACCATTGATCAGCAGCGCTTCCCCATGGCCTCGACCACGAATCGCCAGCAAGCTGCCAATCGTAGTCCTCGTTCCACTGCCTGAGGTTCTCCTCGATGCTCGGCACTCATCCCCCTCATGGAATGTCGGGATTGCAGCGCCCCGACTTCGTAGGCTCCATTTGACACGTTATGCGGGATTCTTCGGTCCCACTGATCCGATAATGATAGTGGAATCGAATCTACGCTGCACGCGGTAGCAGCCACCATCCTGGTCATCGTTATCCAACGATCACCGATAGGCACTGATTGAAATCGGGCCTGACCCACTAAGTTGGACGCCTTGGACACACAGCAATCGACCATACGCACAGCAGTCGACCACAAAGCTGATCATATTGGTCTAGCTAGTCCCTTAAACGGCAGAGCTTCGGGCAATACCTGCCGCACCAAGATAATGCCTACCAATACCGGGTATCATGCCGCAGGCCAGAAGCTTCTTCCCAGGCCGAGGATGTCGCCAGGCGTACGGCGGCGGCTGACCGGCATCGATGAGCTGGTGGTCTCCTCAGCGGGCGAGGGGACGAAGCAAACGGTAGCTCGCACCGCACTTAACCCCTAGTGGTGATCAGCTCGTAGAGGTCGTGGGCCTGGGCGGGGGTGAGCTCCCGCATGGCGAAGTCATCGACTTATCTGGTGTTCGAACAAATTTTTGCTGTATTTTCGCAGGTGATGACGCTCCTGACGGCGTCCG
>Ga0302325_10010806_pt1 | contig 19734 bp, 16 predicted proteins | sample Palsa_T0_2_FD_201948 | JGI IMG/M metagenome (GOLD analysis project Ga0302325, IMG submission 201948) | Peat permafrost microbial communities from Stordalen Mire near Abisko, Sweden - Palsa_T0_2 | ecosystem: Environmental > Terrestrial > Soil > Palsa > Peat permafrost | place: Sweden: Abisko...
GCGCGAGGGCTCCGGGGCGGGATCTTCACGGCCTCGATACCGGCGTCGGCCAGCACCGCGTCGAACGCCTCAGTGAACTGCCCTGCCCGGTCACGGACCAGGAACCAGAAATCCCCGGCGCGATCGCCGTCGGCACCCAGTTTTCTTCCACGATCAAGGTCTGCGGCTTGCCACCCAGTTGCGCTTGGACGTCGGGCAAATCACCCGCTACGAACTTGCGGACCTGACCATAGCGATCCTCGATCACCTAGTTGAGCACGCTTAAACCCTTGTGGTTCCATCCTGGGACCGGATGGATGACGCCCTCATTTGCCGCGATGAGGGGATGCCGCGTCCGGCAACAGCTCCGACTTACCCGTCCAGGGGAAGACCTGGACTGCAAGGCGACATGGTCGCAGACGGCAACCCGCGGAGCCTACAGCGGAAGCATGATCGACAGCCTCGGTGCGCCGCGCACGTACTCGCCGTTCGGCGCTGAAACCGCCAGACAGCCATCCCCCAGCCGATAACCGCACGTAACAGCCTGTACGAGCAGACCCATCACATGGCGACCGGGGTCTCGCCGACGCCGGGCTCCGGTCAGGAGGATCCGCGGCAGCGGCCCTGCGGCTCGCCAGAGCCAGGACACGCTCGCCTCGCCACGAGATCCATCCGCCGGTAAGACGTTTCGCCAATGGCAGCGCGTGAAATCCGGCGATCAGCCGACCTGGAATGCGGTTGCCTTCGGGCGATATCGCGCTTCACGCATTCCGGCTATGTCCCGCAGACGAAGGAGAACAGCCTCGGTCTCATCGTTCCCTACTGCCCGGGATCAGGAGTTCCCGCAGTTCAGCGGCCGTCTGATTGGACAGGGATGCGGTATTCTATTAGGCTGACTTCGACGCTGTAATTGATAGCGTTATATGGGGCAATGGGTTGTGTCGGTCCTCGGACACCAATACCGGTGAGATTTCCCCCAAAACAGACGTTCGCTTGAACACGCGGGCGGGCAGGCCGATCGAGGCCGCCCGTCACCTGGCGGCCGGTATCTCCTCCCGCTCCGGGAGGCGGCCGTGACCGCCCCGCTCATCGCTCCCGTCATCCCCTCCAGCAATGTCCCTCGACGGCGCGGGCCCGGCGCGCCAGGCCGGACGGTCACTCCCCTGCCGCTGGCCAGCCCACCCGAAGGGCCGCCAGCCCCATGCGATCTGGTCTACGGGGTTGGCAGGATCGACGCGTCCGGCCGCGTCGCGGACCGGGCCATCACCGGCGCGCTGGACTGGCGCACCGGCGACCGGCTGACCCTCACCGCGGACGCCGGGGTGGTGATCGTCCGCCGCGATCCCCGCGGCATGGTCACCTTGCCGGCCCGGGCCTACATCGTGATTCCAGCCGCCTTGCGCCGCCGCTGCGGCCTGCATGCCGGGGACCTGGTGCTGCTGGCCGCGGCGCCCGGCGAGGACACGCTGGCCGCCTACCCGTTCGCCGTCGTGGAACAGGCCATCCGGGCGCACGTCCCGTTCCCGCGCAGCGAAGGAGGCCGGCCATGACTATCGCCGATCCCGCCGCCCATCCGGGCGCTTCCCAGCAGGCAGTCGTCGACGCCGCGCTGCTGCTGCCCGAGCGGATGGGCTTGTCACCATCCGATCTGGTCGCCGTCCCGCGGGACCGGCCGGTACTGCCGACCTTCGCGGAGTACATCCCGGTCGTGTCGGCCGCGGTCACGACCGGGACCCGCCGGGCATACGGCTCGTACTGGAACCGGGTCCTCGAGCAGTGGGGTGACCGCCGCCTGGATGAACCCTCCCCGTCAGAGATCAGGCACCTGATGGCCTACGTGAAGACCCATGTCGTTGCCCGCCGCAACGCCCGGGGAGGGCGCAGTGCCGCCGAGCACCTGGTCGCCGCGCTGCGCTGCCTGTACCGGCACGCCGAAGACGACGGGCTCATCACCGAGGCGGACAACCCGGCCCGCAAGGTCGACAAGCCACGCCGCCTGCCCTCCACCCGGCGGGCCGTCGCCGATACCCGGCTGGCCGAGATCAACCAGGTCGCCGCGACGACTGGCAACGATCCCGAGCTGGACACGACCCTGCTGCGGCTGCACACCGAGACGGCCTGCCGCCGCGGCGGCGCGCTCGCCCCGCGCGCGGCCGACCTCGACCCGGACCAGTGCCTGATCTTGCTACGGGAGAAAGGCGAGACGGTCCGCTGGCAGCCTGTCTCTCCCACGCTCATGGCCCGGCTTGTGCAGCACGGCCAGGAGCGTCACGCACCACCGGACGGGCAGCTGCTGCGCTACCTCAGCGGACAGCCGATCAGCAGCCGGCGCTACGACCACCTGTGGGTCCGCATCGGCAAGCAGCTGCCCTGGGTACGGACCCAGCAGATCAGCACCCACTGGCTACGGCACGGCCACCAGACGTGTTTCGGGTTCGCGACGGCCTAGGCGTATGCCGGGCATGAGGAGCACGGGCGAGGAGGGAAGACCATGGCGACCTACGTCCGGGCGGGACTACCTGAGGTGGCGACAGCGCTCGCCGCCTTGACCGGGGAGTCCCATCCGCTGGCGGTCGCCCCCACAAGGTTCTCGACGAGGAGCGATCCGCACTAGCTGGCCGCATCAGTCTGGAGTTATGCAGCGCGCTATCAACGGCGAACAAAACGGGCTGCCGGGACGGCAGATCGTAGGAGGAGGCGCGGCGGCGTGTCACACTAGCCGCGTGAGCGTCACCATCCTCGACCGCGAGATGTACACCGAGGCGGCCGCCGCGCGCCTGCTGCGGGTCGCCCCGTCGACGCTGCACTGGTGGCTGGAAGGCCGGCCGCCCCGCTACCGTCCGGTGATCCGTGTCGAGCCCACGGGATCGCGCAGCGTCACGTGGGCGGAATTCGTCGAGGCCAGCCTGCTGCGGACCTACCGGCGCGACCACGACGTGCCGCTGAAGGAGCTGCGGGATTTCATTGACCGGCTCCGCGACAAGTACCAGGTGCCCTATCCGCTCGCCGACCGGCGCCCGTATGTCGGCTCTGGCCGCCAGCTGCTGATCGACCTGCAGGACCGCAGTCATCTCGATCCTGAGTTCTGCTTGGTCGCGGTCGCGAACGGGCAGATCGTCCTGACCGCGCCGGGAGAAGAGTTCTACGAGCGGGTGGACTGGTCCGGTGACGAGCCGGCCGGCTGGCGTCCGCACGAGGACCCGGCGTCGCCAGTCCGGGTCAATCCGCTGGTGCGATTCGGCGTACCCGCGGTCGGCGGTATCTCGACCGAGGCCATCGCGGGCGAACTCGACGGCGGCGCATCCCTGGAGGAAGTCGCCGGCGACTTCGGCCTCGACATCGACGCCGTCCGGTGGGCACAAAGTTATGAGCTGTCGCAGCGCGCAGCCGGATGAACCTGCGTGCGGCCCAGGTCCGCATCTACGTGGACGCTGACCTGCTCGGGCTCGGCAAGATCCTTGCCAGCCTCCGCAACGACGTGACCTACCCCGGTGACCCCGGAGCCTTCCTCCACAAGCGGCAGCGGGCGGCCTGCCCCATCACGAGCCCTGACGTGCTCGACACGGACTGGATACCGCAGGTCGCCGCCCGGGGCTGGCTGATCGTCACGCGCGACAGCATGATCATCCAGAACCGGAACGAGATCACCTCGGTCCGGGAGAACCAGGCCAAGATGGTGGCCCTCAACCAGCGGGACGCGCAGACCAAATGGGGCCAGCTCGAAGTATTCATGACTCAGTGGCGCCGCATCGAGGCGCTGACCTCAGAACCCGGCCCGTTCATCTGGCGCGTGTCGCGCACCGCGATGACCCCGATCACACTCGATTAGCCTGCGCCCGTAGTCATCCGCCGCGAACCGTTGCCGGGCTGTGCCGGATTTCTGCAGATGGGATCCGCGGATTGAACGCGAATTGCTGATCACCGCCATGTTCCGTCATCAGCCCTATGGAACGCCGCGTCTGTTGGTGAAGTGGTCATTTCACACCAGGCCAGGAGAGGCCGGGTACGCGAGCCGGCGAACGGGCGCCAGGATGACACTCCCCGTGTCCGGCCTGTTTGCCGCATGGCGCTCCGGCATGAGCCACCCGGCTGCGGTTTGCATATGGTATCGGCGTGACTGAGATTCCCGCGGCCGTGGCCGCGGAGCTGGCGCGGCTGCGGGCGGAGAACATGCGCCTGCTGAAGATACTGGAGCTGAGCTCGCGGCAGGCCGCGGCACCCGGTCCGGCACAGGCCGGCTTCTTCGAGGCGCCGCCGGGGCCGGTCCGCAAAGACTCACCTAATGAAGCGAAGGTGGCGTTCTTCCGGGCGCTGTTCGCGGCGCGCACCGACATCTATGCCACCCGGATCGAGAACTCCCGCACTGGCTGGAAGGGCTGGCTCCCGGCGGTGCGCGGCGGATGGCAGCGCGGGATCCCGCATGAGAAGCGGGACTACCTGCCGCTCACCGCGGATGTGCTGGCAGGCCATCTGAAAGGCGATGCGCACGTCGGCGTTTATCCGCTGCTAGACGGAGACAGGTGCTGGTGGCTGGCCGCCGACTTCGACGGGCAGGACGCGCTGACCGAGGCGCTGATGTACGTCAAGGCGGGGCGGGCTTTCGGGGTGCCGGCGGCGCTGGAGGTGTCGCGTTCCGGGGTGGGCATGCACGCGTGGACCTTCTTCACGGCGCCGGTGCCGGCACAGACGGCGCGGCGGCTGGGCACCGGCCTGCTGCGTGAGGCGATGGCGATTCGCGGGAAGGTGAACCTGGCCAGTTATGACCGGCTCTTCCCGTCCCAGGATCTGCTCCCCTCCGGCGGTGTCGGGAACCTGATCGCGCTGCCGCTGTTCCGGCCGGCCCGGGACCGCAACGCGACGATGTTCCTGAACCCGGAAAACCTCGAACCGCACCCGGATCAGTGGTCTTACCTGTCAACGCTCGGCCGCATTACGCCCAGGGAGGTGACCCGGGCCGCAGACAAGGCCGGGCGAGTCCCGGCGGGCCGCGAGGTCAGCCGGCTTGCCGCGCCAGTCTCCACGAAGATCCGGCCGGAGGCGGCAACTGCCGTCCGAACCCGGCTCGGCGCGAGCATACGGGTCGAGCTGGCCGACCTGACACCCGCGCTCGCCGCGTCGCTGCGGCACGCTGCCTCTATGCACAACCCGCAGTTCTACGAGAAGCAGCGGATGCGCGCCTCTACCTGGGATATCCCCCGGTTCTTGCAATTCTTCGACGAGACCGTCGACGGCGGGCTGACCGTGCCGCGCGGCATGCTCACCACCGTGACCGAACTCGCCGCGCAGGCAGGCAGCAAGCTGGACCTGACCGATGAGCGAGCGGCGGGCATCACGCAGGCATTCACCTGCTCGGCTGTGCTGACCGGGCCGCAGCGGACGGCCGTCCAGATCCTGGCCGGGCACGATCTGGGGGTGCTGGTCGCCACCTGGGACAGGCAAAACCGTGATGGCGTGCGCGGTCATCGCCGCGCATCAAGTCTCCACTCTCGTCCTGGTGGACCGCAAGACCCTCGCGGACCAGTGGCGAGCCAGGATCGCCGAGTTCCTCGGCGTCAAGGCCGGGCAGCTCGGCGGTGGCCGGGCCAAGCTGCGCGGCTCCGTCGATGTCGTCACCTTGCAGACCCTGTCCCGCCGCAACGACGTCCAGGAGCTGACCGGCGGGTACGGCCTGATCGTCGCCGACGAATGCCATCACGTCCCGGCCGCCGCGTTCGAGCACGCAGTCAAGCAGATCCCGGCACGGCGCTGGCTCGGGCTGACCGCCACCCCGTACCGCCGCGACAAGCTCGACGACCTGATCGCCATGCAAGTGGGCCCAGTCCGGCACACCATCGCGCTGTCCCGCGACCCGGCCGGCCAGGACACCCTCCTGGGCACCGGCCGGCCCGCCCCCGTCTTGTACGTCCACCCGACTGCGTACAGGTACGACGGCGACGCCGACCCGTCCCGTCCCGGCGGCATGACAACCATCTACCAGCACCTGGCCGCTGACGAGCCGCGCACCCGGCAGATCACCGCGGACATCCTCGCCGCACTCAGCAAGGACCGCAACTGCCTGGTCCTCACCAACCGGACCAGCCACCTGGAAAAGATCGCCGACCTGCTGCGCAAGGCCGGACACGACCCGGTCATTCTTCGCGGCGGGACGGGCGCCAAGACCCGCGCGGCGGCGCTGGCCCGCCTGCAACCGCACCCCGGAGGGCCGCCGCTTCTGGCCGTGGCTACCGGCCCGTACGTTGGCGAAGGCTTCGACTGCCCGGCCCTGGATACCTTGTTCCTCGCTGCACCGGTCGCGAACAAGGGCAGCCTGACACAGTACGTGGGCCGGATTCTGCGCTCACGTGAGAACAAGACCACCGCTGAAGTCCACGACTACCTCGATGAGCGGACCGGCGTCCTCGCCGCCATGCTCGCCAAACGCGCACCCGGTTACACCGGTCTCGGCTTCCCCGACCCGCGCAAGATCGCACACACTCCAAGCGCCAAGGCAGACACATAGCCTGCGGCACTTCGGCTCGCCTTAACACCATTAGCCGCTGCATACGGCGCCAGCGCTGCAGGAAAGCACTTCCGAACGTGCAATTTGCGTCCGTCGCGCTGACCGCACTCAAACTCGCGAACACGAACAACAGCAGATCACCGAAATGTATTCGGAACCAGCAGAATGACACGCCGCAAACTACTTGAACACGCGAGATTAATCTTGTACTTTAACTACATGAATTTCCCCGATCCGGGGAAATCTCACCGGTTTCCGGGTTCAAGTCCCCCCTCGGACACGTTAAATCCCCATAGCTTGCTGATTCCGGGCACGCGGGATCGTTACCCGCGCTCAGCCTCCGGCCGCGCTAGGCGCTCGAACGCTGAAAATAACCTCATGTGGCCTCCCGTCGGCAGATGATGGCTCCCCGCTTGGCTCCCATTACTGACCGGCGCCTCCCAGTGGCCAACGTTCCCAGATCGATTAATGAGGGCCGTCTGGGTTCGTTATCAACGGCGACATCATCTTTGTGATCATGGTCGTGCGATCTTGAGATCTTTAGCGTTCTTTTCCCTCACCTGGCCAGTGTCACGGTTGAGCGAGTCTTCCTGACTGGAAGATCGGTTCGCATCCAGAGCAGAACGCACACTCCGGAAGCCGTGTGCCCGGGGCGCAGCGCGATGTCCCGCTCAGTACATGGCCGGTATGAGTGACGGGTGTGTGACACCGCGATAACTCGACCTCGTTTCAGGTCGTATGACTCATGCGTTCGCGCCTACCGGTGCGCAGGATCAATGGCACCGAAAGTGCACCTGCTAGGGAGACTGCGACCTGAACATCGATCCCGGGGCGCCGGCCGGCAAGCCCGAGACCGCGCAGATGGTCGTTGTACACAAGGCACTGCGCCGGGAGCTCTCGCTGCTGCCGGGCGTCGTGAGTGCGGTCGCTACTGGTGACAGGCGGCGGTCTGCGAGGATCGAGAGGCACGCACGGCTGGTGCTGACCTTTCTCCGTGAGTACCACGACAGCGAGGACCGGCTGCTCTGGCCGGTCCTGCGCAGCCGGGCTGCGCTGAGCGACCTCCTGATTGACACCGTGGAAGAGCAGCATCGCCTCATCGCCGATCTGTCGGTTGACTGCCAGCCTGAGTTCACGTCCTGGTCTCACACAGGGGATCCCGGCCAGCGGGACCGGATCGTCGAAGGGCTGTCCGAGCTGGAGCGTGCCCTGCTGACGAGCCTTGATTTTGAAGAGAGCAATATGTTTCCTGCTATACACGAGCACCTCAGCGTGCAGGAGTGGTCTGAGCTGAACAAGCAGGCCATCGGCAATGGCGCGTCGGGCCCGCGAGCGCGTCTTATACTGGCCGGAGTGGTGCTCGAAGACGCGACGCCACCCGAAGGCGCGTGGTTCATGAATGTGATGCCTTCCCCGAGGCGCATGCTGTGGCACGCGATCGGCGGCCGCTGGTACGTCAGGTACTCGCGGTCCATCCGCCGGGACATCGGGTAGCAGACGTCGTGTTCCAGAACTGCGCTGCGGATCACGGCGACACTATCTCGGTGCCCCTCCGCTGATCCTGCCCGGAGGGTGGTCCCAGCGATGACCGGACCTGTGCGGCGAATCGTCGGTCGTGAGCACGAGCTTGAGGTCCTGCTTGCGGCCATCGACGCGGCGGGCTCGGCCGGTAGCGCCATTGCCGTATGCGGTGAGCCTGGCATCGGCAAGTCAGTTCTGCTCCAAGCGGCGGCCCGTCGCGGGCAGGAGCGCGGGCATCTTGTCCTGCGGGCGACCGGCGTCGAAGCCGAATCCCAGCTGCCGTTCGCCGGGCTCCACGAGCTGATACGCCCCGTCCTGGGAGCGGCGGACGCCCTGGCGCCGCCGCAGCGCCGCGCGCTGTTGTCGGCTTTCGGAATCGGGGAAGATGGTTCGCCCGAGCCCTTCCTGATCTGCCTGGCGGCTCTCAACGTGCTGACGGGTGTCGCTGCCCGTCAGCCGGTCGCCGTGATCGTCGATGACGTACAGTGGCTCGATCAGCCCAGCCAGGACGCGGTGGCGTTCCTGGCGCGACGGGTCCATGATGACCCCATCATCATCGTGGGCGGGGTACGCACTGGCTACGCCACCCCTTTCCTGCCCGCCAGCGGGCGGGTCCTGAACATCGAACCACTCGACGAGGAATCCTCGCGTGCCCTGCTGCGCGCCTGCGCCCCGGACCTTGACCCGGCGGGGTGCGAGCAGATTCTGGAGCTCGCACGGGGGAATCCGCTCGCGTTGGCCGAGCTTCCCGGGACATGGCGCGGGGGTTCCGCCGGGCCAGGCCCCGTCCCTGGATCACCCGTGCCGCTGAGCGCGCGACTTGAGCAGGCCTTCGCCGGGCGGCTGGGCGAGCTCGGTCCGGCGGCGCGCGATGCCCTGCTCATCGCCGCCACCAACAGCGAATCCGCGCTGGCGGAGATACTGGCGGCGGCCTCGGAGCTGGCCGGGGTCCAGGTGCCCGTCGATGCCCTGGACGCCGCGGCGGCTGCGGGGCTTGTCACCCGTGACGAGGTGCGCCTGCAGTTCCGGCATCCGCTGGTGCGTTCGGCCATCCTGGGGTCGGAGTCTGCGGGCCGGCGCCAGCAGGCGCACGCTGCCCTGGCGGTCGTCCTGGCCGGCCAGCCTTACCGGCGTGCGTGGCACCGTGCGCAGGCCGTCATCGGCCCGGATGACGAGGTGGCTGATGAGCTGGAGCACAACCACGACATCAGCGTTCGCCGCGGTTCGGTCAGCGGGGCGATCGCCGCCCTCGAACGATCGGCCCAGCTGAGCAGTTCGCCCGCGACCCGGGTGCGCCGCCTGCTGCGCGCAGCGCAGTACGCGTTCAGTCTCGGGCGTCCTGAGGTAGTCGAGCGGCTGCTGGCGGAGGCGATGCGCAATCCGCTCACCGAGCTCGACCAGGCCCGGGTGGAGGTCTTGCGGGAGGCGTTTCACGATGGGATCCCCGGCGACGGTGGCCGGGTCAAGGAGATGTGCCGCCTGGCGCGACGGGCCGCGCACGCCGGGCAGCCGGACATGGCGCTGGACCTGCTCCTCGCCGCGTCGTTGCGTTGCTGGTGGGCTGACACCGGACCTGAGGCCCGTCAGATGGTTGCCGCGGTGACCGGGCAGATCGCCGGGATGCCTGCCGATCCCCGCTACATCGCTGCCCTGGCCATCGCCGAGCCTGTCGCCTGCAGCCAGGTAGTTGACGCGCTGCTCTCGCAGGCCGGGCCGGGCACCGACGACGTTGAGGCCCTCATCCTGCTGGGCATGGCCGCTTATGCCATCGGGGATCCCGTACGCAGCGTTCGCTTCCTCGACCGGGCCGAGGCAGGGCTGCGCCAGCGGGGCCAGCTGGGCCGCCTCTCCCACGTACTTAATTTGGGCCTGCTCTCCCGGCTGGAGCTGGGCGACTTCCAGCGCGTCAGGATGGATTCCGAAGAGGCCCGGCGTCTCGCCGTGGATACCCAGCAGCCCATCTGGCATAGCGGCGCGCTCGCCCTCGACGCCATGGCGCATGGCCTGCGCGGCGATAACCTGCGGGCGCAGCAGCTGGCGGCCGACGCCGAGCAGCTGGCGGCGGGCAGTGGGCTGAATCCTCCCCTCGCCTGCGTTCAGCTGGCCCGCGGCTACGGCTACCTCAGCGCAGGCAATTACGCTGCCGCCTATCAGTCACTGCGCCGTCTGTTTGACCCCGCAGACCCCAGCTACCATTTGACCGAACGGTTCCACGGAATCTCGTTCCTGAGCGATGCCGCTGTTCCCGCCGGGCAGCGTGACGACGCTCACCGCATCGTCAGCGACCTTGAGCTCGTCGCCGTCGGCAGTGCTTCGACGACGCTGAGACACCACCTGGCTTACGCCCGCGCAGTGCTGGCCGAGGAGGAGGACGCCGAAGAGCTCTACCTCGCCGCGCTCGGTTCGGATCTGCAGAGCTGGCCCTGGCTGCGGGGGCGTCTTCAGCTGGCGTTCGGGCGCTGGCTCCGCCGCCGGCATCAGGTCGCGGAAGCCCGGGATTCCCTGCGCTCGGCCCATGCCACGCTGTCCGGCATCGGGGCGACAGTCTGGGCTGCCCAGGCCGAGACCGAGCTGCGCGCCGCCGGCGAGCAGACGGCCCGGCGGTCTGCGCCCAGCTGGCAGACGCTGACCGCCCAGGAGCTGCAAATCGTCAGGATGGCAAGTGACGGTTACTCCAATAAGCAGATCGGGCAGCGGCTGTACCTATCCCCGCGTACGGTCAGCGGCCACTTGTACCGGGCCTTCCCCAAGCTGGGCATCACGTCCCGTAGCCAGATAGCGGCCTGCCTCCGCGACCTTTAGCCCGAAGTCGCGTCAGTCCTTGAACGCCTCGTGGACGGCCAGGGTGTCCTCGTAGAGGTGCATGCGCACGATCTGCCCGTTCGCGATGGTCAGATGCAAGGCAGCCGGATTGTTCAGCCTCCTGCCATTCTTGGTCACCGTGTGACTGAAGGTGGAGAACACGACCGCGTCGTCACCGTCGATCACGACCTTGTCCACGGTGGCGGTGCTCTGGCCCGGGACGTACGCAGGCCACATCGTGTGGAAGTACTCGGCTACCTGTTCGCGCCGAGAGCGCGGGCCTGTCCACGGCAGCGCTTCGCTCCCGGGGACGTACCAGTCGATCTCGTCCGCGAACAGCTCCCCGATCCCTTCGGCATCTTGTTTGCCGAGCCGGTCCATGAAAGTGGCCATGAGCTCCTCGGTCGTCTTCTGGTTCTTTGTCGAGCTGGTCACGATGGGTCCTTTCCCCGGTTGCGTGTCGCGTGCTGATGGCCGGCTGGTTCAGCTTGTGGTGACGATGACCATGCCGGTCTTGCCGGGCCTGCCGACGTGGTCGATCGCCGTACGCAATTCGTCGAGCTTGTAGACGGCAGCGACGTCGAGATGGCCGGCGGCGTCGCGTGCCAGAGCCCGGGCGGTGTCGATGTCCCAGGCGCGACGCTGCTGTGAGACTGAGGCCTGCCACCGGCTGATGGTCATCGCCTCGATCCGGGGTCCCTTCGGGAACAGGGAGCTGGCGTGGATGCGCATGGGTTCGGCCGCCAGTGCTCCGTAGGTGAGCAGCGTTCCTCCGGGCGCGAGCAGATCAAGCAGGTCTGCGGCGAGTTCACCCGCCACCGCATCGATGGCGGCGGTGATCGGGCGTTCGCCGGCGATGGCGCGGACCTCCTTCTGCCACCCGGGATCCGAAGTCGCGATGACCGGTACCTCGGGCAGGCGGTTCCTCAGCTTCTGCGTACCGGCGTGGCTGCGGACGAGGTTGATGAGACCGCCGGGATGCTTGGTTAGCTGAACGGCCAGCAAGCGCGCTACCTGCGACCCGGCCGCGGTTTGTACGGCGACCCCGTTGTACCCGATCGCCATGGTCCGCTCGGCTGCACGCCGCAGCAGCACGGCGGTGAGCGGGTTGATCATTAGCTGCGCCGCGACCGCGTCGGGCACGTCGTCCGGCACCGCCACGACCAGTTCGGACGAGGCGAGCACCCAGTCCTGCCATGCGCCCGGGATCAGGAAGACCGTGACGCGAGCCCCGGCGCGTACGCCCGCGGCCACCGGTGTGTCCGGGCCGATGGCCTCGACCGTCCCAGTGGCCTCCGCGCCCGGGACGAGAGCGTCGCCGGCGGCGCCGGCGAACGGCCCGGCGATGCCGGCCAGGTCACCGGGGTGGACCGAGAACGCCGTTACCCGAACGAGAACCTGGCCTCTCTCCGGAGCCCGCGGTTCGTCGCTTTCCACGACGCGAACTACCTGTGCGGGTTCGCCCGACCGTTCGTAGACGACCTTGCGCGCCATCGTTGACCTCCGTTCGTCCTGCCGTGATGCGGTATCAGGCTGGTGCGAGCTCGGCGACGACCTGGGTCGGCCGCCTGCCGAGGATCAAGTCGCAGGCGCGCTCGGCGAGGGCCATCACCGCTGCCTGGGTGTGCGCGGCCGGAACCGAAGGGAAGACGCTCGTGTCGATAACGCGCAGCCGGTCGAGCCCGTGAACGCGCAGTTCCGGGTCGACTACTGCCCCCTCGTCGAGTCCCATCCGGCAGCCGCCGGTCATGTGCGCGAAGCCCTGCGCGTGGGCATGCGCCCATTCGGCCATCTCATCGTCGTCCAGGCCGGCCCGAAGGCCCGTGCCGGCACCGATCCCGGCGATCCACTGGTCCAGGGGTGCGGTGGCGGCAATGGCCAGTGACTCACGAATACCGCCGACGAGCCGGTGCAGGTCCGACCCGGCCGACAGGAATCGCGGGTCGAGCAGGGGCGGGTCCTCAGGATCGGTACTGCGCAGCCTGACTGTTCCCCGGGACATCGGGCGTACCACGGCGACCCTCATCGCGATTCCACTTGCGTCCGGCGGCCCTGCGAAGAAGAGGGTCTCCAGGTCGGCTCCGATCCAGGCCGGCTCCGAGCGGTGGAACAGCGCGGCGTCGTCTTCGAACGCTGACGGCGGGACAGCACGGGCCGGGTCGAAGGCGACCGCCGCACTGACGTGATCCTGCAGCCCGTCGCCCACTCCGGGCAGGTCATGGCGGACGGTGACACCCATGTCGTGCAGGTAGCCGGCCGGGCCGATACCGGACAGCATGAGCAGCTTCGGCGACTCGGCGGTACTCGCCGCGACAATGACCTCGCGGGCGGAGCGGACCACCGTGGGCTGCCCATCGCGCAGGACGGTCACGCCGGTGCACCTGCTGCCGTCGAGGTTGATGCGGACCACCCGGGCGTCGGCCCACAACGTCAGCGCGGGACGGTCAAGCACCGGTTCCAGGTAGGCCTGCCGTGCGCCGACGCGACGACCATCTCGCGCATTGATCACGAAGTGACCCGCGCCGGTAACACCGGCGGGGCCGTTGAAATCACTGACCTCGCGGTGACCGCGGGCGGCGGAGGCCGCGACGAAGTCGAGCGAGGCCGGATGAGGGTCGTGTGCGCGGCGGCTCTCGAGATACACCGGCCCGGCGGACCCGAGGTAATCGGCGTCACCGTCGGCGTATCCCTCGACCTTGCGGAAGTAAGGGACCAGGTCGGCGTAGCTCCAACCCGGCGCCCCGCCGTGCGCCCAGGCGTCGAAGTCACTGGGGTCACCACGAGTCCACAGCAGTCCGTTCATCTGGGACGAACCACCCACGACGCGGCCGTGCGGCATCATGGTCGCCTTACCGGACAGGCCCGGTTGCGGCGTCGTCTGGTACGCCCAGTCGGCCTCGCCGCCGATCAGCGTGGGCCACGCATACGCGATCATCGTGCTCGCCGGAGCCTCCAGCGGCCCTGCCTCGACCAGCAGCACCGACGCCTGCTCGCTGAGCCGGTACGCCAGAACGCACCCCGCCGAACCGGCTCCGATGATCACGTAGTCGTACTCAGTCATGCGCTTCTCCTTGTCAAGGATGAGACCACGTCAGGTGACCGATGGCTGACGCGGTGGCCAGACGCCTCGACGGAACAGTCCGTCAGGGTCGATCCCTCGGCGCACGAGGTCGACGAAGGCCGCGCGCTCCTCGTCCATCCACCGTCCCGGGTTGTCGCGGTCCTCGACGAAGTTCGGGACGACGCTGCCGGTGTCCCATGGCGCCAGCGCGGCACGCGCCCGCGCCAGGTAACGACGCATGGCTACCGCCTGCCCCTCGTCGGCCGGGACGGCGAGCGCGTAGTAGCAGTACGCACCCTTCAGGTGATTGACGGCGCCACCGTCAGCGACCGCGTCGGCCAGGGCGCCGCCCAGTTGCCGTAGCTCGCTGAAAATCAGGGGTGACTGCGAAGCCGCGTCCGCGGTCGACAGAAAAGCCTGCTGGCCGTCCTCGTCAAGGTCGCCGAGCACCATGTGGTCGCCGACGGCGGGAAGCGGATCCGGAGGGTCCATATGTGTCTGCGGGACATCCAGCGTCGTCGCGGCACGCCAGGTGGCCAGCAGGGGCTCGGCCACCGCACGCATCCGGCCGAGCAGCTCGTCGACCTTGACCGAGACGTCGGGAACCTCGGCGGAGGTCGTCGCCAGCGCCACTCCGTCCAGGCACACAACCGGACCGTGAGTCAGCGGTTCAGGGACGCTGGGCAGCGGCGGCAGGCGCATGATCCGGAACGACATGGTCACCTCCCGGGGGGCGGTCCTGGTCCACCCGGCCCATGCATCGAGCAACGGCCCGGCCTCGCTGACCGGCCACCAATCGGCGCCTGTCCAGACACCGGCCGCGTCGAACAGCTCGATCTCGACCGCGGTGACGACTCCGAAGCCGCCACCGCCGCCCCGGACCGCCCAGAACAGCGACGGGTCGTGATCGGTGTCGACACGATGCAGCTGTCCGTCCGCTGCGACCAGCTCCACCGCCCGCAGCGAGTTGACCGCCAGGCCGAATCGCCGGCCGTAGAAGCTCAGGCCGCCCCGCAGGAGATAGCCGACCGCCCCGACGTCCGGAGACGAGCCGTGCATGGCCCCCAGCCCGTACTGAGCGGCTGCCTCGGCCACGGCACCCCAGCGTGTCCCGGCCGGGATTCGTGCGCGGTGTGTCTGCGGGTCGACCTCGACGGGCCCGCTCGGCACGGTTCGCACCAGCAGTGCCCCGCTCATCTGGTCCGCCATGGACGACGCGTGGCCGGTACTGATCACCTCGACATCGAGGCCGCGGGATCGTGCCCGCGTGATCGCGGCGGCCACCGAACCGACCGAGTCCGCGATCACGGCCTCGTCGGGTTGCACCGGCGCGAAAAGGTTGTAGACGGCGGTTGCTTCGCGGTAATCGGAGGTACCGGGCATGTGCGCGGACAGGGTCGATGTGGCTTCGACGCTCATGGGACGACCTCCAGATCACCGTCATAAACAGGGCGTTCACGGCAGAGGTGACGTCGTGGACACCGTTGTGACCGCCAGGTTGCCTCAGGTTTCGCGTCGTCGTCCTGAGTCATCTGACCCGACTATTCGCCAGCGGCGCCATCCACGCCGAGGACGCGGGGCGCGGCGACCTGCCAGGATAGAAATTTGCCGCCCTTAGACCGAACGGACGCTAAGCAAATGGACGATGCTGATGGCTTCGCTACCTTGATGCACGCGAACCTGATGGAGATATTCGGCCAACGTGATGGGACCCGGCGGCGAGAGGCAATGCGTCGCGCCTATGCAGAAAACATCGCCTTCACCGATCCCGAAGGCACCGTGCACGGATACGACGCCGTCGATGAACGGGTGCGGGAAGTCCTCGATAAGGCACCGGAGACGTTCATCTTCGCCCCCGACGGGCCGCTATACGTCCTGGCTGGTGCAGCCGCCGCGCTGCCGTGGAGGTTCGGGCCACCCAGTGGGCCGCCCGTCGTCCGCGGTATCGACATTGCCGTCATTGCCAATGGACGCATCACTTCCCTGCAGACCTTGCTCGCAGCCTGAGTGCCGTCACCCGCTGCCCGGGCGTCGCCGGCCGAGATGGCCACGAACGTCGCGGTGATGGCCAGGACGACCGAGACGGCCGCGCCCATGCCGCGACGGCGGCGGTTGAGGCGAAAGTTCCGGATCGGTGTCAGCCGATCCGCTTCTTGATCAGCTCAGCTAGTTCGATCGTCGCTGTGTGGCACGCATGCGACCACCTCGTGAACTGAATGAACCCGTGGGTCAGGTCCGGGTTGTGCACGTAGGTCAGATCGTTGCCGGCGGCCGCCAGCTGCTGCGCGTACGCGTGCCCGACGTCCCGGAGCGGGTCGTAACCGTTGGTGACCAGGATCGCGGACGGCAGGTCGGCGTGCGACTCGGCGTTCATCGGCGTGAGGTACGGGTGCCGGACGTCGTCGGCGTTGGTGACCAGGTTCCGGACCATCGAGAAGATGCCGTTGCTCTCGAGATACAGCCCCGTCCGGTTCTCGCTGGCCGACGGGGTGTCGGCCGGGAAGGCGGCCTCCGGGAAGAGCGGGACCTGCAGGGCCAGCCGGGGACCCGCGGTATCCCGCAGCTTGAGCGCGAGCGCGCAGGTCATGTTCCCGCCCGCGGAATCCCCGCCGAGCGCGATCTTCGCGGGATCGACACCCTCGCCGGCGGCATGATCGAACAGCCAGCGGACCACGTACTCGATCTCGTCGAGCTGGGTGGGGTACTTGGCTTCCGGCGCCAGCTGGTACTCGACCGCATAGGTGCGGATCCCGGCCTGCTCGGCTATCAGCCGCATCGGCACCTCAAACTCATCCAGGGTCCCGTAGGTGAAGCCTCCGCCGTGGATGTAGATCAGCGCGCCGCTCGGCTGCGACGTCGCCTCGGTGGGGATGTGGCGGCGGACGGCGAGCGACCCGTGCGGCCCGGGCAAGACTAGGGTGTCGACGCTCCCGATGGCCGGCCAGGGACCGACTGCGAGTTGCTTGTGGTCGCGCCGGCCCTGGGCGATATCGGTGTCCGCACCCAGGACGGGTCCGGTGGGCAGCCAGGCTTCCAGCTCGGGATCCAGCTTTCCTCGACTGACCGCTGTCGGAATGTTCGTTCGGTCGTAGACCGGCATGTTTGCCTCCTCAAAGGCAGGGCGACTCGTGACCGCACACTGGCCGGTGGTCCTGGCCTGCGAGGTTGCGGCACCGGTGATCGCCAGGTTGCCTTAGCTCACGCGTCGTCGTCCTGAGTCATCTGACCTGATAGCCGCCGTGGCAGTAACCCGGAGACGTCCGCCCCGCTCCGTCTCGTGGGAGTGTGATCGTTGCGGCGTTCGGCCGGGACCGTTGTCCTGATCCGGATCGTCGTCAATAGTTTCGATACCGTAGGGAGCCTCTAGTCCAGGAAGGTTGTTCGGGATGATTCAGGCCGCATCGACCCTCTCACTGCTTTCGGCGGGAGAGGGTCACCGTTTCCATGACGATGGCGGCGAGCGCGAGGACCAGCATGGCCGCTGCCACCCAAACCGCACGAGGACCAAGAAAATGGGTGCATAGGGCTCCCACGGCTGCGCCGACGCCGAAGCCCGCTACTACGGCCCCTATCCGCGCCGCCTGCCGCCTCGCCGTGGCATCGTGATCAGCGCGCCAGAGGTAGGCCTTGGCGACCAGGGTGCGCAGGTTGCTCGTCGTGAGCGTCGTGCTGTAGTCGATGCCCTGCAGCGACCGGAACGTCGAGACTTGCAGCGCTGACGTGAATGCGATGGCCGCGGTCACGACCTGATCCGGCACCTGTGGAGGTAGCGCGCCGACGATAACCAGAACGACGATCTCGGCGACCAGCACGAAACGGGCCGGACGCCGTACGATCCGGCGGGCGGCGGGCCGGGCGAGCGTCTCGGCAAGCGCTACTCCGAGCATGAAGGCCAGTATCGGCGGTACATGCAGCAACGCCGCCGCCCAGTGTCGCTCCCCGGCGGCTACGGCGAGCAGGACAATGTTGCCAGTCTGAGCGTTGGCGAACACCCCTCCGCGACCGATAAACGTGTAGGCGTCCAGGAACCCGCCCGCACCGGCAAGCAGCAGGCCAGTGGGCAGGTTTTCCGGCCGGGTGCGAATCGTAGGCATCGCTGGGAAGGGTAACCCGCTAGTGTCCTGAGCCTGGAGTCTGCTGGACCAGGTCAAGGACGTGATCGTGGCCACGTTGGAGTCCGCCCCGGGCAAGGGCACGCACTGGTCGCGGATGTCTTCAGCTGCTGTCTGCTGCGGCATGCTGGCTGGCCGCTCGGGTGGCGGACAGGATCAGCTGGGTCACCTCTTGCGGATGGGTAATCAGCGAGAGGTGGCCGGAGTCGATCTCCACTGTTGTGGCGTGCATGCGTTTGGCGAGGAAGCGCTGAAGCTCCGGCGAGATCGTGCGATCCTGCCGCGAGATGGCATACCAGGATGGCTTGGACCGCCAGGCCGCCGCTGTGGTCTTTTCGCGGAAAAGCGATTCCGAGACGCGTCCTTGCACCGCGTAGAGCACGCGCGCCCGGACCGGGTCGACGCCGTTGGCGAAGTCGTTCAGGAACGCGTCCTCGGTGAGCCCCCCGAAGCCGCCGGCGTAGGCAAGCCCGGCGCTAGCAGGTGGTGCCGGGAACTTCTGGGCGAGCGCGGCGAAGTCCTCGCCGGCGTCGGGGGCGCGAGCCGCGATGTAGACCAGGCCCGCAACGCGCGGGTCGATCCCCGCTTCGGTGATCACGGTGCCCGCGAAGGAATGACCGGCCAGGATCACCGGCCCGTCGTGCAGCGCCAGGATGCGGCGCGTGTGCGCCACGTCGTCGGCCAGCGAGGTCAGCGGGTTCTGCACGGCGGCGGCGGCCAGCCCTGCGCCCTGCAGTCGCTCGATCACCTCCGACCAGGACGAGCCGTCGGCGTAGGCGCCGTGAACCAGCACCACGCCGGGCTGGGGGGCCAGTGAGGTCATGGGATTTCCTCCGATGTTCTTCGGCCGCCAAGGAGTCTGCAGGGCCCGGGAATTCCGGGGCGCGGAGATCCGAGGGCAACTGGGATGTGGAACGTGCGTGGGCCGGTCATGGCCTGATTATGGGATCCCGGATCGCTGCCCGCCATCAGTCAGATGACTCGCTCTGCCGACGGCCAGGTCCGGCCCCAAGGTGCCACAGCTTCGGCACCGCGATCCCCGGACTGGCGCGCCCGCAGAGCACCGTAAGGCGCCCGCCCTTCTCCGGCACCCTGCACTCCTAGACCGCTCCCCGACGCCTTCGTTCGAACCCTGGCTGCTGACGTGCGCCGCGATTTCGGGATCGGCGACCCGGACACCGGGGTCGCAGTGACGGAGATCTGCACCACGCTCGACGGTCTCCCCCTAGGCATCGAACTGGCGGCCGCCCGCATGGCGGCCATGAGCGCGAACTGCTCCGCGTCACTTCGGTGTTCGCCCTCGTACGTCGACGGCCTGCAGTCGGCGGGCCGGGTCGAGGAGGCGCTGGCGCTCACCGAGGAATCGGTCGCCGCCGCACGCCGGCTCGGCAACCCGTACTGGGTCGCCTATGCGCTATGGATCGCCGGCATGGCCTTCTCCCGCACGAACGCCCGGCGGGCGCTGGCGGCCTGGGACGAGGGCATCGCCTTTGTGCACGAGCACCGCATCGGTTTCTTTGAAGGTTTCATCGCCCGTGACGCGGCCCGCCTGCACACTTCGGATGGCGAGCCCGATGTGGCGCTCGGGCTGTTCGCCGAAGCCATCCAGGCCTTCCACCGCGCAGGCAATGTACCGCAGCTGATCATCACGCTGGCCAGCGTCCCGGCGCTGTTCGAACGGCTCGACCGTCTCGAGCCCGCGGCCATGCTGCTGGGCGCGATGTCGCGGGAATCGTCGAGCTTCCACCATGTCCCCGAAC
>Ga0302325_10010807_pt1 | contig 19733 bp, 17 predicted proteins | sample Palsa_T0_2_FD_201948 | JGI IMG/M metagenome (GOLD analysis project Ga0302325, IMG submission 201948) | Peat permafrost microbial communities from Stordalen Mire near Abisko, Sweden - Palsa_T0_2 | ecosystem: Environmental > Terrestrial > Soil > Palsa > Peat permafrost | place: Sweden: Abisko...
GACACCCCGCTGCCCGTCGAGCTCGACCTCGACCTGCCCGGCGAGGTCGAGCTGCCGGTCGCCTCGGCTGTCTACTTCTCGGTGGCCGAGGCGCTGGCCAACGTGACCAAGCACGCTGGCGCCCGGGCCGTGCGGATCCAGCTCAGCTACTCCTCGGGCATGCTGCGCGCGCAGGTCACCGACGACGGCGCGGGCGGCGCCGACCCGGCCCTGGGCAGCGGGCTGGCCGGGGTGGAACGCCGGCTGGCCACGTTTGATGGCATCCTGGCGGTGAGCAGCCCGCCGGGCGGGCCGACCATTCTCGTCATCGAGGTACCGTGCGCGTTGTCATCGCCGAAGATCTCTTCCTACTGAGGGAGGGCCTGGTCAGGCTGCTCACCGCGCACGGGTTCGAGATAGTCGCGGCGGTGGCCAGCGCGCCTGAGCTGCTCCGGGCCCTGCTCGACGAGCGTCCGGACGTCGGGATCGTCGACGTCCGGCTGCCGCCGACGCACACCGATGACGGGCTCCGCGCGGCGCTGCAGGCCCGCCGCCAGGTGCCGGGCCTGCCGGTGCTCGTGCTGTCCCAGTACGTCGAGCAGCTGTACGCCCGCGAACTGCTGGCCGACCAGGCCGGCGCGGTCGGTTACCTGCTCAAGGACCGGGTGTTCAACGACGAGGCGTTCGCCGCCGCGATCCGCAGCGTCGCCTCCGGCGGCACGGTGCTCGATCCCGAGGTGGTCCAGAAGCTGATGGTGCGGCACTCCGGCACCGAGCCGCTGACCCGCCTGACGCCCCGCGAGCACGACGTGCTCGCGCTGATGGCCGAGGGTCGCTCCAACGCCGCGATCGCCCAGCGCCTTTTCATCACAGAAAAAGCCGTCAGCAAGCACGCCGCGGGTATCTTCGCCAAGCTGGACCTGGCGCTCTCCGACGACGACAACCGACGCGTCCTGGCCGTCCTGGCCTACCTGGAATCCTGATACGCGGGAGCAAATGGACACCGACCTGACGAACCCCGTGCCGCCCACCTCGGGGCCGCCCACTCCCGTGCTGCCCACCTCTGTGGTGCCCACCCCCGGCCCGGCCACCCCCGTGCCGCGCACCCCCGTGCCGATGGATGCTGAGCTGTTGCGTGCGGCCGAATCGGCCACGGGTTTCATGCCCGCCGCCGAGGGCCAGGCCCTGTTCGACGCGGCCGCCGCTTACTCCCGTTTCGGGCCGGTCCTGGAGATCGGCAGCTACTGCGGCAAGTCCACCATCTACCTGGCCGCGGCGGCGAGGGCGGCGGGCCAGTTGGTCGTGACCGTCGACCACCACCGCGGCTCGGAAGAGCATCAGCCCGGCTGGGAGTATCACGATCCGCGAATGGTCGACCCGCGGACCGGCCGCCTGGATACCCTGCCCACGCTGCGGGCCACGCTCGCGGCGGCCGGACTCGAAGATCACGTGGTGGTCGTCGTGGGCCGGTCCGCCGACGTCGCCAGGCTCTGGCGCACGCCGCTCGGCATGGTCTTCATCGACGGTGGCCACACCGAGCAGGCGGCAATGACGGACTACCAAGGCTGGGCCCCGTGGGTGGCGCCCGGCGGCGTGCTCGCCATCCACGACGTGTTCCCCGACCCGGCCGACGGCGGCCGCCCCCCGTACCTGATCTACCAGCGGGCGCTGGCCTCAGGCGCCTTCACCGAAGTCCGTGCCGAAGGCTCCCTCCGCCTGCTCGAGCGAACCGGCGCCGGCATCGTCTGAGCCGCAGCCGCAGGCCTTGGGCGCCGCCTGGGCTCCCGCGGCGTCCCGGAAGATCCCGGCGCCGCGGCTGAAACCGGTCAACGCATCCGCCGCGAGCACCACCGCGGCCGCGGTCCAGCTGGACCGTTCCCGCGGGAACGGCTCGGAGTTGGCGAACTGCCAGCCGGTCCAGTAGGAGCCGTCCGGATGACGCAGGCGCTGGGCGTCCGCGAACACCTCGAGCGCCTCGGCCCGCATCCCGCAGGCGTCCAGGGCGATCACGAGCTCGCAGGTCTCGGCCCCGGTGACCCAGGGCTGGTCGCTGACACAGCGGACGCCGAGGCCCGGGACCACGAACCGGTCCCAGCCCGAGGCAAGCCGCGCGGCCGCCTCGGCGCCACCCACTGCACCGCCGAGGACCGGGTAGTACCAGTCCATCGCGAACCGGCTCTTGTCCGCGAACGCCTCCGGGTGAGCGGCCACCAGGTGGGCCAGCTGGTCCGCCGCGAGCTCCCAGTCGGGCCTGGGGTCATCGGCCAGCTTGGCCAGCGCGATAGCGCAGCGCAGGCTCTGGTGGATGCTCGAGCAGCCGGACAGCAGCGCGAAGCTTCCTGGCTGACCGGCGGCGTCGCGCTCCCAGCTGATCTCGCCCCGTGACGTGCGCAGCCCGAGTACCCAGTCCACCGCGCTGCGGACAGCCGGCCACATGGTCAGGCTGTGCCGCTCGTCGCCGGTGACCAGGTACTCATGCCAGGCCCCGACGGCGATGTACGCGGCGTGGTGGCTTTCCGCCGCAGCGTCGGTTACCGTGCCGCCGGTGACCGAACGAGGCCAGGACCCGTCGGCCCGCTGTGTTTCCCGCAGCCACCGGTAGGCGCGCCGGGCCGGCTCGCGCAGCCCGCAGACGCTCAGCGCCATCGCGCATTCGACGTGATCCCAGACGTCGACGTGCCCGTCCGGCCACGGGATCGCCCCGGACAGCTCCTGCATCCGCGCGATGGATTCACCCGTGGCGAGGAGCTCGGACTGTGTTATCTCGGAAGGAACGATCCCCCCCAGACCTCCCCTGCTCATGAGTGGGCCACCCGGCCCCCCGGGCCCCCCGGTTTGACCGCGTACACCACCAGGCTCTTCCCGATCAGGGGGTTAAGTGCCTGCTCAGCGAGCCTGGTGGCGGCCGGCTTGCGCATGATGTCCCAGACCAGCACGCGGTGATAGGCGCTGACCAGCGTGTGCTTGTCGTCATGCACCCCGACCGCGCATTTAAGCCACCAGTACGGCGAGTGCAGCCCGTGCGCGTAGTGGTGCCAGCCGACCTCCAGTCCGGCCCTGGCCAGCTTGGCTTCGAGTTCGACCCGTGTGTAGATGCGCACATGTCCCCCGGGGACCTCGTGATACTCCGTAGACAAGGCCCAGCAGATCCGTTCCGGCAGCCAGCTGGGTACCGTGATGGCCGCTAGCCCGCCCGGCCGGAGCACGCGCGCGAGCTCGTTCATCGCTCGCTGGTCGTCGAGAACATGCTCGAGCACCTCGGCCGCGATCACCCGGTCGAACGTGCCGTCGCCGAACGGCATCGCGGTGGCGTCCCCGGACACCGCCGTCGCGCCGCCCTGCGAGCCAGCCTCGCCCGCCTCGCGCATCGCGCCGAACATCCCGGTCACCGGGCCTAGCTCGGACGGATCCAGGTCGAACGCGACCACGTTCGCGCCGTGCCGGTACACCTCGAAGGCGTGTCGCCCGCCGCCGCAGCCCAAGTCGAGCACGCGGTCCCCGGGCCGGACCGGGAACCTGCGGAAATCGACGGTCAGCACGTCGGCCCTATAACGTCCCGGTACTGCTGGGCGGTCGCCTCGGCCACCGCGGCCCAGGCGAACCGTTCGCGGACCCGATCCAGCGCACGGCCGCCGAGCGCGGTGCGCTCGGCGGGGGAGTCATGGAGGCGTCTCAGCACGGCGGCGAGTTCCTCGTCGTCGCCCGGCGTGACCAGGACGGCCGCGTCGCCCGTCACCTCGGGCAGGGCGCCGGTACGGCTGGCCACGAGCGGAGTGCCCGAGGCCATGTGCTCGACCGCGGGCAGCGAGAACCCCTCGTACAGCGATGGCACGACCGCGATCTCGGCGCTGGCCAGCAGCGCGGAGAACGCCTCGTCGTCGAGTCCGTGGGTGAACGTGATCCGGTCGTCCAGGGACAGCTGGGCGGCTAGCCGCTCGGTAGCGGGCGTGGGCTTGCCCACGATGACCAGGTGCACGTCCCGGTCCGTGGCAAGCTTTCCTACCGCGCGCAGCAGCGTCGCCACTCCCTTGATCGCGGAGTCCGCGCTGGCCACCGCGATGATCCGGCCGGGCACCCGCGCGGCCTCGCGCGGACGGAACACCCGTGTGTCCACCCCCAGCGGGATGATACGCACCCGCTCGGGCGGAACCCGGAAGTCGCGGCAGATGTCGCGCTTGGACGACTCCGATACGGTGATCAGCGGTTCGGCCCCAGAGGCCCCAGAGGGCCCAGAGGGCCCAGAGGGCCCGGCCAGCCGCCGCGCCACCCTGGCCTGCATCCGGACGAACCCGTACCAGCGCCGCCGGGACAGCCGAGTCAGCCAGCCGGACTCGGCCAGGTCGATGCGCTTATCCACGCTGATCGGATGATGGATGCTGGTCACCAGCGGCAGCCCGAGCCGCCGCACGCCGAGCATCCCGTAGCCGAGCCCCTGGTTGTCGTGCACCACGTCGAAGTCCGCCGCGCGGGCAGTCAGCACCTGCAGCGCCCGCAGGCTGAAGGTCAGCGGCTCGGGGAAGGCGCCGCCCCACATCATGACGGTCTCGAGCACGTCCGGCCAGCTCCGGTACTCGTGCCAGCGCGGCGTGCGGAACGGATCGTCGTCACGGTACAGGTCCAGGCCGGGGATCTTGCGCAGCACCGGGCCGGCATCCAGGTCGGGATAAGGCTGACCCGAGAACACCTCTACGTGATGCCCGAGCGCGTGCAGTTCCCGGCTCAGGTGGCGTACGTAAACGCCCTGTCCGCCGCAGTGCGGCTTGCTGCGGTACGACAACAGCGCGATCCGCAGCGGGCGGTTCAAGATAACCACGGGCAATCTATATTCTCTTGTCCCGCCTGAGGTCGCCCTGACCAGCGGATTCCGCGGCCAGTGCCCTCACGATGCCCGAGCATTGCGCAAGGAGTCAAAATAACTCTCTTACCTGGAGGGTGGCCAGTGAGCGACCTGCCGGAGTTGCTGTTCTCATGGGAGAAGCACCTGAGAGCGGAGGGGAAATCGAAGGCCACCGTGAAAGCTTACGGGGACGGCATGCGCTCTACATCAAGGGGAGCGAACACGTCGGCGTCAGCGGCCTGGCGAAGCAAGACGTGGTCGCGTTCCTGCCCACCTGAAGGACACCGGCAGCGCGTCCACCGTTGGCGGCCAAGCCAAGTCCCTGCGGCAGTTCAGCGCGCCGGTCAGCTCCTCAGGCCGACGGCATACTGCTCCCGTCCAGGCCGACTGGCGTTAACCGTGTGACTGCTTTAGCTGGAGCCGCATTTTGGGCCGGGACGTGGTGTGCGTTACAACGGAGACCTAACGCATACGGAGGTGGTTTCGGGTGGCGCACAGGTTTCCGGCGCTGATCGCGGCGCCGGCTGCGGCCAGCGGGCGGCTCTGGCTGACCGGGGCCCGGCTTTTCGACGGCACCGGGGCGCCGCTGCGCGAGAGCACGGCCATCTTGGTGGAGGACGGGATCATCCGGCGGGTCGCGGACGCCCGTGAGCGGTGCCCGGACGGCGCCCGCCTGGTGGATGTCGGCGAGCGGGTGCTGATGCCGGGGCTGACCGACGCCCACACGCACGCCTCGGGCCGCATCCCGCACACCGCGAAGGGCGCTGAGGAACCGCTGCCGGGCGTCGCGGCGCATTTCCTGCAGGCCGAACTGCGCGACTACCTGCGCTTCGGGGTCACCACCATCCGGGTCTGCGGCTCCCAGGGCCAGCTGCCGCAGCAGGCCCGGCAGGCCATGCGGTACGGCGCGTTCCGTGGCCCCCGGCTGCTGACCTGCGGGAAGATTGTCTCCGCGACGGCGCCTGGCGGACGTTTCTACGGCGACATGTACCGCGAAGCCGACGGCCCCGATGACATCAGGCGGGCCGTCAGGGAGCAGATCCGGGCCGGCGCCGATTTCGTCAAGGTGATGACGACGGGCGCCCGTTCCAACGAGCTCGAGGATCCCGAGCCGCTTCAGCTCACCGAGCCGGAACTAGCCGCCGTCACCGACGAAGCACACCGGCTGGGCTACCGGGTTGCCGCGCACGCCGAGGGCCTGGACGGCTGCGCGGCCGCGATCAGGCACGGCGTCGACACGATCGAGCACGGCATGTACCTGCACCGGCGGCCGGACCTGCTGGCGGCGATGGCCGCCGCGGGCCAGGTCCTGGTGCCCACCTTGTCGGGTTACTACTGGATGGCGGGCCTAGGCGAGGCCATCGACGAGGCCACGGCGCAGGCCCATCCGGACATGCCGCCGGTCCTGGCGGAGCTGGCGGAGCGGAACCTGCGGGAGGGCGCGGCCAGCATGCGGGCCGCGCAGCAGGCCGGCGTAAAGATCGCGCTCGGCAGCGACATGAGCCTGGCCGTGGGCCTGGAGATCCAGCGGATGGTGGCGCACGGGCTGACCCCGGCTCAGGTGCTCGTGGCCGCGACCAGCACCGCGGCGCAGGCGCTTGACCTGGGCGAGCACATTGGCACCGTGTCGGAGGGGAAGCTCGCCGACCTGATCATCGTCGACGGCGATCCGCTGGCCGACCCACGGCTGCTCGCCGATCTGGCCCGCATCTGGCTGGTCCTGCAGGGCGGTGTTCCCGTCGCCGGACAGGCTCTGTCCAACCCGCTCCCCGGACCCCTGACGGATGACGGGGAATCGTCGTAGCCTCGGGGCATGCCCTCGTCGCCACGGCCGCCGCGCAGTGGCCTTGGCATTATCACCAGGTACGCGTTCGCCTGGGGCTACCTGATCTGCTTCGTGGTCATCGACCTCGTCTTCGCCTCGCTGACCCCGCACGGGCAGGCCGCGCTCACCGTGTGGGCGAGCACGAACGTGGCGAACCTGTCCCGTGAGCCGATCGGCCCGCTGGTGCTGTCCGCGTTCATCGCGCCCGGTTACGTCGTGGTCTGGCCGGTGCTGATCGCGCTGGCGTTGTTCGGCGCGAACCGGGCCCTCGGCAACGTCAGGACGGCACTGATCTGCGTGGCCGGACACGTGATCGGCTCACTGGTCAGCGAGGGCATCGTGGCCGCCCGGGTGGCCGCCGGCCAGCTCCCGGCCACGGACAGGTACCTCACCGACGTCGGCCCGTCCTACGTGGTGGTGTCGGCCATCGTGATCGCGGTGATCTGCGGGAGCTGGCTCGCGCGCTCCCTGGCCCTGCTCGATTTCGTGATCCTGGTGTTCGGCGGTCACATTTTCAGCGGCCTGAGCCATCTCGATGTCTCCGCGGTCGGGCACCTGACCGCGATGCTCACCGCGACCGTGATGATCGCGGTGAACCTGGCCCTGGGCCGGCGCGGCCGCCGGCGAAGCTCAGCCCATGCGACCACGGACGAGGGTCCCGATCAGGTAGGTGACACCGACGGCGGCGGCTCCCAGTACCAGCTGTCGTAGCGCACCCCGCCAGAACGGCCGGTCGGTCAGCCGGGCCACGATGCCCCCGCCCACGACCGCGGCGACGGCGGCGAGCCCGAGCGCGGCGCCGAGCACCCGGAGTCCGACCAGGTAAGGGAACAACGGGATCAGGGCCCCGACGGCGAAGGAGGCGAGGGAGGCGCCCGCCGCCACCAGGGGAGACGGCAGGTCGCTGGCGTCGACCCCGAGTTCTTCCATGGTGTGCACGGCCAGCGCCTTCTCCGGGTAGGCGGAGATCTCCGCGGCGGCCTGACGTGCGGTGGCGGGACTGACTCCGCGGGCCCGGAGCATGGTCGCCAGCTCGGCCTGCTCGGCGACGGCGTTGTTCTCCAGCTCGAGCCGTTCCTTGTTGACCTCGGCGTAGATGAGCTCGTTCTGGGAGGAGACCGAGACGTACTCCCCGGCCGCCATCGAGCAGGCGCCCGCGGCCAGGCCCGCCAGGCCGGTGAGGATGATCGTGTGAGCCGACCCGCCGCCGCCGCCGACCCCGGCGATCAGCGACACGTTGGTCACCAGCCCGTCCATGGCGCCGAACACGGCGGGGCGCAGCCAGCCGCCGGACACGTCCCGGTGGTGGTGGCCGCCCTCGTGCCCGTGCGCGTCGGCCCGGGCTCGGTTCTCGGTCGCCATCCGGACTGCATTCCCCCTCTGTGCCAGCACACACCCGGACCAGCGCATGACTGTGCGGTGCGCCGTACCACGGCGCACCGCACAGGCATGCCTCCAGGCTCTGGCTCTCGCCGGGCCCTAGCTCTTCGCGGCGTCGTACAGGAACAGGTGCCCGATCGCGGTCGGGTAAACGCCAGTCACGCCCATCGCGGTGGCCGTGAGGTAATTGTAGAAGTACCCGAAGATGATCGGCGTCTGGGCCAGCAGCAGCGTCTCGATCTGCCCGGCCAGGCTGCGCTGCGTAGACAGGTCGACGGCGGCGATGTACTGCGCCACCAGCTTGTCGTACTGGGAGTTGTTGAAGTGGGCGGCGTTCCACGGGCCGGTACCCGTCGTCGCGTTGATCGTCTGGAGCGGGGCGGTCAGGAACACATTGGGCACGCTGCGGTGCCCGTAGTCGACCAGGCTCATTGTGGCATCCAGCCAGTCGGAGTTCCCGAACGTGGCCTTGCCGTAGTAGGCGGTCGAGCTTTCCACCTTCAGGTTGATTTTCACGCCGATAGCCGCCGCGGATTGCACCACGATCTGGGCGTAGTCGGGGATCTCGAGGAAGTTCTCGGTGATCAGCTGGGTGCTGAACCCCGAGCTGTGCCCCGCCGCCGCCAGCAGCGACTTGGCCTGGCTGATGTTCTGCACCCGCTGGGCGACGCTGGTGTTGGTGGACGGGAACACGGGCGCGAACGGGCTGTCGTTGCCGATATCGGCATAGCCCTTGAACAGCGCGGAGACGATCTGCGGCCGGTTGAGCGTCAGCGCGATCGCCTGGCGCACCCGCGGGTCGGTGAACGGCGCCTGGTCGTTGCGCATCGACAGCTCGCGGTGCGCGCTCGACTTCAGCTTGATGACGTTGTAGCCGCCGCCGAGCAGGGCCTGCCCGCCGCTCACCGCGAACTGCCCGAGGACGTCGATGGTCCCGCCGGTCATCGCGAGGATCGAGGCGGACGGGGTGTCGTAGAACGTGAACTCGGTCTGCGACGGCAGCGCCTTGGTGCCCCAGTAGGACTCGTTGCGGGTGAACGTGGCGCCCACCTTGGGCGTGTACGAGCTGAGCACGAACGGGCCGGTGCCGATGAACGAGCTCTGCCAGCTGCCCGGGGCGTAGTTATTCGGGAGGATGATCATGTTGTAGTTGTCGGACGAGGTCAGGTACGGGAAGTTCCCGTTCGGGGCATCCAGGTGGAAGGCGACCGTGTAGTCGTCCACCTGCTGCACGCCGGAGGGCGAGAGCACTCCGGCGAACGCGGATAGCGCGTTCGACGCGTTCTTGGTGTTCGTCTGTAGCTTGTAGGTGTACACGACGTCGGCGGCGGTCAGCGCTGCGCCGTTGTGGAACTTGACGCCCTGGCGGATGTTGAACGTCCAGACGTCGGCGGTGGAGTTGGCCGACCAGCTGGTCGCCAGCACCGGCTTCAGGGTCAGGGTCTGCGTGGACAGGCACAGGTACTCGCCGGTCTGCGCGAGCATGTCGAGGCCGCCCTGGTCGGCCACGGTCACCGGATTGATCGCTGCGGTCGGCGTGACGATGCCGGCCTTGATCACCGCGCCGGATGTCCCGGCGGCGGCCGGTGAAGACGAGCTCGTCGACGCCGAGCTCGACGAGCTCGACGAACCGCAAGCCGCGAGTATCGACCCGAGCAGCGGCACCGAGATGCCGACCACGGTGCCGCGGCGGATGAAGTCGCGGCGGGACAGCCGTCCGGCGGCGAACTCGTCGATAATGTGGTTAGCGATCTCACCCTGGTCCCGGCGCAAGCGCCCGAGCCGGCTGTGGTCGATGTTCCTGGTCATTTAGGAGCCTCCCTGGATGGGGCGGATTGGTTGCGCTGGAGTTCTCGCAGTTCGGCGATCGGGATGTGACAGCGGATCTGGTGACCCGGCTCTTCTTCGAGGAGCGGCGGTTCGGTCGATTCGCAGACGCCGGTGGTCAGCTTGCGGGGACATCGGGTGTGGAACACGCAGCCGCTCGGCGGGTTGGCCGCGGACGGGATCTCACCGGTCAGCCTGATCCGGTCGGGACGCTGGCCGTCCAGCGTCGGCACGGCCGAGAACAGTGCCTCGGTATACGGGTGGTGCGGTCCGGCGAAGACCGTCTCGGCCGGCCCGACCTCCATCACCCGCCCGAGGTACAGCACCACGATGCGGTCCGACAGGTACCTGACCAGGCCCAGGTCGTGGGAGATGAACAGGTACGTGACCCGTTCCGTGTGCTGCAGGTCAGCGAGCAGGTTGAGGATGGCCGCCTGGACCGAGACGTCGAGCGCCGACGTCGGTTCGTCGCAGACCACCACCTCGGGCCCGGCCCCGAAGGCACGCGCGATCGCGACCCGCTGCTTGAGCCCGCCGGAAAGCTGGCTCGGGCGCAGCGGCAGGTGCCGGTCCTCCAGCCGCACCGAGGCGATCAGCTCTTCCAGCCGGTCATGCAGCCGCGAACCGGAGAGCCCGGCCAGCCGGGACAGCGGACGGCTGATCAGCGCCCGCACCGTGTGGCGCCGGTTGAGCGCCGAGTCCGGGTTCTGAAATACGATCTGCAGCGCGCGCAGGATCTCCCGCGGCCGCCGGCGCACGTCCGGGCTGAGCGGCGTGCCGTGCAGGGTGACGACCGAGCCCTCGTCCGGTGTGATGAGACCGAGCAGAACGCGCGCGAGCGTCGTCTTGCCGCTCCCCGACTCGCCGACCAGCCCGAGGGTCTCACCTCGCTCGATGGACAGGTCCACTCCCGCCAGGGCCCTGACGTTCCCCCCGAAGGTCTTCGACAGCCCCTGGACCACCACCAGCGGGCCATCGTTCTCGTCGGCCCCGTTTTCCGCGAGCTGGGGCACCGAGGCGGGGGTGGCGCGCGGCAGCCCGGGGGCTTCCTCCTGGAAGTAGCAGCGCGAGGTCCGGACGGCGTCGACCGGGAATAGCGGCGGTTCTGACTCCCGGCAGCGATCCTGCACCAGCGCGCACCGCGGCGCGAAGATGCACCCGGTCATCGCGTGCCCGGGCGTGGGCAGGAAGCCGGGGATGGTGTCCAGCCGGTCGCTGTCCTTACGCTGCCCGCGCCGCGGGATGCACCGCAGCAACCCGACCGTGTACGGGTGCCGCGGATCGTCGAACACCTGCCGGGCGGGACCTTCCTCCACTAGCTCGCCCGCGTAGAGCACGCCGACCCGGTCGCACATCTTGGCGATCACCGCCAGGTTGTGGCTGATGAACAGCACCGTGGTGTCGAACTCCTGGCGTAGGGCCGCGACTAGGTCGAGCACTTCGGCCTCGACGGTCGCGTCGAGCGCGGTGGTCGGCTCGTCGAGGATCAGCAGCGACGGCGAGACCGCCAGCGCGATCGCGATGACCGCCCGCTGCGCCATCCCGCCGGACAGCTCGTGCGGGTACCGTCGCATCACCCGGTCCGGGTCCGATATCTGGACCTTGCGCAGCATCTCCTGCGCCGACTGCATCGCCGAGCTCTGGGATTGGCCGGCGATCCGGAACACCTCGGCGATCTGCTCGCCGACCCGGAGCGACGGGTTGAGCGCCCGCCCCGGCTCCTGGTACACCATCGAGACCGTGCGGGCCCGCAGGTCACGCAGTGCTCCCCGCCCCATCGACAGCGGGTCACGCCCGTCGATGCTGATCGTCCCGGCGCTCACCCGGCCGTTGCTGGGCAGGTAACGCACCAGCGCGAGCGCGACCGTGGACTTGCCGGACCCAGACTCGCCCACCAGCCCGTAGGACTCGCCGCGTTCGATGGAGAATGACACATCAGATACGGCGAGCCGGTCCTGGCCGCGTACCCGGTAGGTGATATCCAGGTGCGACACGTCCAGGGCCGGCCCCGAAGACCCCGAAGACCGTGGACCGGCTGACGCCGGGACCGCATCGGCCGGATCGGGCAACGGTTCGGTAGTCATGGGCGGTCTCCCGCTCGCCTCCGGGGCGCCTTCAGGCGCGCTCATGCCGCGAGCACCTGCTCGATCGAGTCCGCGATGAAGATGACCGCGGTCACCAGCGAGGCGATGGCGAGCGCCGGGAACAGCGTCTGCCACCAGTAGCCGGATATCAGGCCGATGTAGTTGGCCGAGATGTCGGCCCCCCAGTCGGGGGTGGGCGGCTGGATACCGAAGCCGAGGAAGGACAGCGTGGCCACCGCGAAGACCGCGTAGCCCAGCCGGACCGTGAACTCGACCACGATGGCGGGCATGACGTTCGGCAGGATCTCGCCGAACATGACCCGGGCCGCGTTCTCGCCGAGCAGCCGGGCGGAGGGCACGTAATCCTGACTGCGCTCGACCTGCACCGCCGCCCGGACCGTGCGCGCGATCAGCGGCGTGAAGACCAAGCCGATGATGACGGTAATCGTCGTCACGGTCGGGCCGAGGGCCACGACGAAGAGGAACGCGATGATCACGAAGGGCAGCGCGAGGATGGCCTCCACGATCCGCCCGACCACCAGGTCGAAGGCGCCACCCAGGTAGCCCATGGCCAGCCCGAGGGCGGTGCCAAGGATAGTGCCGAGGATGGTGGCCAGCGGGGTGATGATCAGGATGTCCCTGGCGCCGACGATGACCCGGGACAGCACGTCCCGGCCGAGGGGGTCGGTGCCGAACCAGTGCGCCCCCGACGGGGGCGTGTTGTTGAAAAGCAGGTTCTGGGCCAGCGGGTTGTACGGCGCGATCAGGTGCCCGAAGATGGCGCAGACCACCCAGAACAGCAAGATGACCGCGCCGACGAAGAACGTCGGCTTGCGCAGCAGCAGCCGCCATCTGGCCGGCGCGGCCCGGCTCGCGGCCGTCACCGCGGCCTGCCCGGTCGGCCCGAGGTACCCGCCGGTCCGGTCGAGCGGGGCGACCGGACCGGACGGCGAAGGAACGCCCGGCTCGGCCGGCGGCGAGACGGAGCCGCTCATTGCGAGCCCCCGATGCGCAGCCGCGGATTGAGCAGAGTTATCAGCAGGTCCGCGACCAGCGTGGCGAGCACGTAGACCACGCCGATGACCAGGACCCCGGCTTCCAGCATCGGGAAGTCCTTGTTCACCGCGGCCTTGTAGATCAGGTTTCCGAGGCCCTGGTAGTTGAAGAGCGTCTCGACCACGACCAGCCCGCCGATCAGGTACCCGGTTTGGGTCGCGATCACGGTGATGGTCGGCAGCAGCGAGTTCCGCAGCACGTGCCGACGGATCACGGTCGCCTGCGGCAGCCCTTTCAGCACCGCGGTCCGCGTGTAGTCGGAGTTCAGCGCCTCGATGGTCCCTGCCCTGGCCATACGGGCAATGTAGCCGAACAGCACAAAAACGAGCGGTATAGCCGGCAAAATCAGGTGCTTGAGCTGCTCCAGAGGCGAGGCGCCCGCCCCGGCCGAGGCGGTGACCGGCAGCCACTTCAGCTCGACGCCGAACACCACGATGAGCACGATGCCGGAGACGAACTCGGGCACGGTGGACAGCGAGAGCCCGGTCACCGAGATGATCCGGTCCGTGCTGCGACCCGCGTAAAGCGCGGCGATCACGCCGCCGATGATGCCGAGCGGCACCACGATCACGAAGGCAAGCACGGCCAGCTTGAGCGAATTGAACAGCGCAGCCCGGATGAAAGGCTCGACCGCGGTGCGATACGAGTAGGACGTGCCCATGTTCCCGTGCAGGAGCCCGCCGATCCAGCTCAGGTACCGGGTGATCAGCGGCCGGTTCACCCCGAGCTGGGCGTCGAGGGCCTGCACGGCGCTTTGCGCCGCCAGCGGGCCCAGGGTCGCGCGGCCCGGATCACCCGGGAGAATCTGGCCGGCGAAGAATACGATCAGGCTGAGGATCCACAACGTGAGGACCATCAGCCCTAGGCGTTTCAAAAGGAACGTTGCCATCGCTGGCCTCCTCCATGCCGGGCCGCCTCGTGCGGAACGTTCCAGAGCGGCACAGCCTAGCTCAGTTATAGAGGGGTGAGCAATTAATGACGATCATGCTGAATGGAAGTAACCTGACTGTTACGCAGGTCGTCGCGGCTGCCCGGCACGGCGAAGCCGTTACGCTGGCGCCCGAGGCGATAGCCGCCATGCGCCAATCGCGCGCGGTGGTGGAAGAAGTACTTAATGGCGGCGAGGCGGTTTACGGTCTCACCACCGGGGTGGGCGAACGCAAGTCTTTCCTGCTTGACCCGGCCGAACGCCAGCGGTTCAACCACCGGCTGGTCCTCAACCACCGGATCGCCCAGGGCGACGTCGCCCCGGCCGACGTGGTCCGCGGCGCCATGCTCTGCCTGGCCAACAGCTACGCCAAGGGCGTGACCGGCGTCCGCCCTGAGCTGGCCGAGATGATCGTCACGCTGCTGAACGAGGGCTTCGCGCCGCCGGTCCGCAGGCTCGGCTCGATCGGCCAGGGGGACCTCGGCCCGATGGCCGACCTCGCGCACGGGCTCATCACGCGCAGCGGCTTCGAGGTGGCCGAGAACGAGGGGCTCGCCCTGGTCAGCAGCAACGCCTTCACCACGGCGTGGGCCTGCATCGCCATCGCCGATGCGGACCGGCTGATGTCGGTGTTCGACGTCGCGGGCGCCCTGGACCTGGAGGCCTTCGGGGCCAACCTGACCTGCCTGCACCCGGTCATCGAGCAGACCAGGCCCTTCCCCGGCCTGGCGGCCACGCTGAGCCAGCTGCGGGCGCTGCTGGCCGGAAGCTACCTGTGGCAGCCGGGCGCGGCCCGGTTCCTGCAGGACCCGCTGACCTTCCGCTGCCTCCCGCAGATCCACGGAGCGGCCCGGGACGCGCTGGCCTACGCGCGGACCATCTTGCAGCTTGAGCTCAACTCCTCCCAGTCCAACCCGGTCGTGGTGGTGTCCGAGCGCCGCATAGTCTCGGTCGGGAACTTCGACATCGGCCCGCTCGCCGCCGCGCTCGACTTCGCCAGGATCGCGCTCGCCCCGGTGGTGACCAGCGCGAACGAACGGGCGGTCAAGCTCTTGCAGGCTCCTTACTCGGGGCTGCCCGCGGGCCTGGCGGCCGTCGCGGGCTCGCCCGACGACGCGCTGTCCGAACTGGCCGTGGCCGGCCAGGCGATCACCGTGGAGGCCCGCACGCTGGCCCACCCGGTCTCCTATGAGCTGGCCAGCTCGGTGAAAGGCGAGGGCATCGAGGACCGGGCCACGATGGCGCCGCTGTCGGCGCGCCGGCTGGCCGAGGAGATCCAGCTCTGCGCCCGGGTGGCGGCGATCGAATTCGTCGTCGCCGCCCAGGCCATCGACCTGCGGGTGCTCCCCGGCGCGCCGGACGGCCTCAATGGGGCGGGCCAGCTCGGCCTGGGGACCGCCCGCGTCTACCGGATGATCAGGGAGCTGGTCCCGTTCACCCACGGGGACGGCACGCTGCCTGCCGACCTGGAGCCGCTGGTCGAGCTGGTCAGCCGCGGTGATCTCACCGCGGTCGCCTGACCGTTCAACATTAAATCCTCGGAACGGACACCGGCTCGAGCCCGAAGCCCTGCGTGCCCGTGCTCGTCAGCGCCGGGTGATGGAGGAAGCTTGTCCTGTGGCGGATCCCGAAAGCACATTGATCACCGGCATCAGCGAGCTGGTCACTAACGACGGCGAGCATGGTGGCTACGCCGCGCTGGCGGACGCGGCCCTGGTCATCTCCGGCGACCGGGTGGCCTGGACCGGGCCCGCGGCGCGGGCCCCCGCCGCCGACGCCGTGGTGGACGCAGGCGGCCGGGCCGTCCTGCCCGGGTTCGCCGACTCCCACGCCCACCTGATCTTCGCCGGGGAGCGCAGCGCGGAGTTCGCCGCGCGGATGGCCGGGCGCCCGTACCACGCGGGCGGCATCCTGGTCACGGTCGAGGCGACCCGCGCGGCCCCGGACGCCGTGCTGCGCGCGAACCTGCGGCGGCTGGCGGCCGAGATGCTCGGCCAGGGCACGACCACGTTCGAGTGCAAGTCCGGCTACGGGCTTACCGTCCCGGACGAGGCGCGCGGGCTCGCGCTCGCCGCCGAGATCTCCCCCGAGGTCACTTACCTGGGCGCGCACGTCGTGCCGCCCGAGTTCGCCGCCGACCCGGCCGGCTACGTGGACCTCGTACGCGGCCCGATGCTGGCGGCCTGCGCGCCGCACGCCCGGTGGATCGACGTGTTCTGCGAGGACGGGGCGTTCGGCGGCGCCGAGGCGGCCGCGGTGCTCGCCGCGGGCGCCGCCGCCGGCCTGGGCACCCGCGTGCACGCGAACCAGCTCGCGCCGGGCCCCGGCGTCCAGGTGGCGGCGCAGGCGGGCGCCGCGTCGGCCGACCACTGCACGTTCCTGACCGACGCCGACGTGGACGCGCTGGCCTGCACACCGGTCGTCGCGACCCTGCTGCCCGGCGCGGAGTTCGGCTGCCGGCAGCCGTTCCCCGACGCGCGGCGGCTGCTCGACGCGGGCGCCATCGTGGCCCTGGCCACCGACTGCAACCCCGGTTCCTCGTTCACTTCCAGCATGCCGTTCTGTATCGCGCTCGCGGTCCGGGAGATGCGGATGACGACGGAAGAGGCCGTCTGGGCCGCCACCGCGGGCGGCGCCCGGGCCCTGCGCCGGGACGATATCGGACATCTCGGCGTGGGGGCCAGAGCCGACCTGATCCTGCTTGAGGCCCCGTCGCACGCCTACCTCGCCTACCGCCCCGGCGTCCCGCTGATCACCGCCGTCTGGCAAGCAGGCCGCCTAGCCGCAGGCTCGATCCCCTAGCCGCAGGCTCGATCCCCTAGCGGGCCGGCTCGGTCTCCCGGCGGCCGGCTCGGCCCTCCGGCGGCAGGCTCGGTCTCCCGGCGGCAGGCTCGGTCTCCCGGCGGCAGGCTCGGTCTCCCGGCGCAGGCTCGGTCTCCCGGCCCCGGCACCGGGGCCGTGCGACTTAGGGCTTCCTGGCGACGCCGCACCACAGCGCCGCGGGACTTGCTGCCTCGTGCGGGGAGTCCGCCCGCCACTCCGCGGTCCGCACCACGCCGGGCTCGACCAGCTCGAACCCGTCGAACAAGCGCGTCACGCCGTCGCGATCGCGCAGCGTCGCCTTCTCCGCCACGGACTGGTTCAGACGGCGGACCATCTCGGTTTGCTGCTCGGTGTCGATATCGCTGGCCGCGTGCGAGATCGCGATGAAGCTGCCGGGAACGCACGCGTCCATGACCCGGTTGACGATGCCACTGGCTTCGGCGTCATCGGCGACGAAGTGCAGGACCGCGATCACCATGACCGCGACCGGCTGGCTGAAGTCCAGGGTGTCCGCCGCCTGGGCCAGGATATTGTCCGGGTCCCGCAGGTCGGCGTCGAGGTAGGCGCATACCCCCTCCGGCTTGCTCGTGAGCAGCGCCTTGGCGTGGGAGAGCACGATGGGGTCGTTGTCGACGTAGACGATCCGGGACTCGGGCGCCACGCTCTGCGCGACCTCGTGGGTGTTGTTGGCGGTCGGGATCCCGGTTCCGATGTCGAGGAACTGCCTGATGCCCATGTCGGCGGCGAGGAAGCGGACCGCGCGGGCGAGGAAGGCGCGGTTGGCGCGGACCGAGAACACCAGGTTCGGGTACGCCTCCAGGGTCCGCTCGCCGAGCTCCCTATCGGCGGCGAAGTTGTCCTTGCCGCCCAGCCAGTAGTCGTAGACGCGGGCGATGTGGGGGACGCTGGTGTCAAAGTCGGGCATGAGGCTCCTATCGGACAACGTGCTAGAGCCTAGCGGGCAGGCAATGACGGCGGGAACGGCCTCGCGCGGGCTCGCCCGCTGGCGTTCCCTAGCCGCGGGTCTTAACGGCCACGCCGCCCCACAGGACGGCCGGGCTTTTCGCTTCGATTTCGCTGTCGGGCCGCCACTCGGGGGCCCGGACCACACCGGGCTCGACCAGCTCGAACCCGTCGAACAGGCGGGTCACGCCCGCCCGATCGCGCAGCGCTACCTTCTCCGCCACGGACTGGTTCAGGCGCCGGACCATCTCGGTGTGCTGCTCGGCGTCGATGTCGCTGGCCGGATGCGAGATGGCCAGGAAACTGCCCGGCACGAACGATTCCATCAGCCGGTTCACGATCGCGCCGCCCTCGTCGTCGGTGACAAATTGCAGGATTGTGAACAGCATGACCGCGACCGGCTGGCTGAAGTCCAGGGTGTCCGCCGCCTGGGCCAGGATCTTCTCCGGGTCCCGCAGGTCGGCGTCGAGGTAGGCGCACGCACCCTCCGGCTTGCTGGCCAGCAGCGCCTTGGCGTGGGAGAGCACGATGGGGTCGTTGTCGACGTAGACGATCCGGGACTCGGGCGCCACGCTCTGCGCGACCTCATGGGTGTTGTTGGCGGTCGGGATCCCGGTTCCGATGTCGAGGAACTGCCTGATGCCCATGTCGGCGGCGAGGAAGCGGACCGCGCGGGCGAGGAAGGCGCGGTTGGCGCGGACCGAGAACACCAGGTTCGGGTACGCCTCCAGGGTCCGCTCGCCGAGTTCCCTATCGGCGGCGAAGTTGTCCTTGCCGCCCAGCCAGTAGTCGTAGACGCGGGCGATGTGGGGGACGCTGGTGTCAAAGTCGGGCATGAGGCTCCTATCGGACAACGTGCTAGAGCCTAGCGGGCAGGCAATGACGGCGGGAACGGCCTCGCGCGGGCTCGCCCGCTGGCGTTCCCTAGCCGCGGGTCTTAACGGCCACGCCGCCCCACAGGACGGCCGGGCTTTTCGCTTCGATTTCGCTGTCGGGCCGCCACTCGGGGGCCCGGACCACACCGGGCTCGACCAGCTCGAACCCGTCGAACAGGCGGGTCACGCCCGCCCGATCGCGCAGCGCTACCTTCTCCGCCACGGACTGGTTCAGGCGCCGGACCATCTCGGTGTGCTGCTCGGCGTCGATGTCGCTGGCCGGATGCGAGATGGCCAGGAAACTGCCCGGCACGAACGATTCCATCAGCCGGTTCACGATCGCGCCGCCCTCGTCGTCGGTGACAAATTGCAGGATTGTGAACAGCATGACCGCGACCGGCTGGCTGAAGTCCAGGGTGTCCGCCGCCTGGGCCAGGATCTTCTCCGGGTCCCGCAGGTCGGCGTCGAGGTAGGCGCACGCACCCTCCGGCTTGCTGGCCAGCAGCGCCTTGGCGTGGGAGAGCACGATGGGGTCGTTGTCGACGTAGACGATCCGGGACTCGGGCGCCACGCTCTGCGCGACCTCATGGGTGTTGTTGGCGGTCGGGATCCCGGTTCCGATGTCGAGGAACTGCCTGATGCCCATGTCGGCGGCGAGGAAGCGGACCGCGCGGGCGAGGAAGGCGCGGTTGGCGCGGACCGAGAACACCAGGTTCGGGTACGCCTCCAGGGTCCGCTCGCCGAGTTCCCTATCGGCGGCGAAGTTGTCCTTGCCGCCCAGCCAGTAGTCGTAGACGCGGGCGATGTGGGGGACGCTGGTGTCAAAGTCGGGCATGAGGCTCCTATCGGACAACGTGCTAGAGCCTAGCGGGTAGGTACTGGCGGCGAAAACGGATAAGGGGCTCACCAGCCTCCGCCACGTAGGGCACGCCGGTGACCTGGGCGATGACCAGCAGATGATCCCCGGCCGGGATAACCTGCGCCGCGGCGCACTCCAGCGCGGCCAGGCCGGCCTCCACGATCAGCGCGCCGGAGTCCTGGCCGCGACGGTGCGGCACGTCGTCGAGCATGAGCCGCGCGCCGGGTCGGCCCGTGGCGGCGAACCGCCCGGCCAGCGCGCGCTGGCCGGCCGCCAGCAGCGTGACGGCGAACCGCG
>Ga0302325_10010808_pt1 | contig 19733 bp, 20 predicted proteins | sample Palsa_T0_2_FD_201948 | JGI IMG/M metagenome (GOLD analysis project Ga0302325, IMG submission 201948) | Peat permafrost microbial communities from Stordalen Mire near Abisko, Sweden - Palsa_T0_2 | ecosystem: Environmental > Terrestrial > Soil > Palsa > Peat permafrost | place: Sweden: Abisko...
CCAAAGCGACCATCGACCAGGTGCGGAATCGAACCCACTGGAACGCCGCGAACGTCAAACCGGTGGATCCGGTCAGCCTCGGGTTGATCGGCCAACTCGAGCTGGACGCCCTGGTGAAGACGGCCGCCGACAAGAGGGCGAGGGACGATGCACGTCGCGCCGCCGCGATGCCCGCGGGTGCATCTTTGCGAGATGCAAGCGAAACGGGCGTCGAAGAAAAGGAAGTCATGCACGACGAGAGCTAGCGCGTCGCGCAAGATGCCGGCGGAGTTTGGTCAGCCAGTGGAGGACGCTCACCTCCGCCTCAGCGGCCAGGAAATCAGGCCGAGCGCCCAGGCCTGCGGGCGCTCGTCGCGTTTCAGTGGGGGCGAAGCTTCAGCCTTTCCAGCTCCTCTTTGAGCCGGAGTTTCTGTCGCTTCAATTCGGTCAGCCGAATCCCATCGGCCACCGGCCGGCTCATCTCGTCCTGAATCGCAAGCTCGAGGGTGCGCCGCCTCGCCCCAAGTTCCCGAATGCGGGCTTCGATGGCCATTGCTGTCGACTCCTCTGATGACCGTGGGGGATTGAACACCCCTCACGCGCAACTGTCAGATCAAATATGGTTGCGCGGGAACGCGGGCGCCCAAGCGGAGAACGCATGACCGACGAGCGCGCGAGGCGGCTGGTAGTGGGTGTTTCCGGCGCCTCCGGCGCGATATACGGCGTCCGTGTCCTGGACGCCTGCCGCCAGCTGGGCGTCGAGACCCATCTTATCGTAAGTCGGGCTGGAATTCTCACCCTCACCCAGGAGACTTCCCTCTCGGCGGCCGATCTGGCGGCCAGGGCGGATGTGAACTGGCGCGTGGGCGACCTTGGGGCCCCGGTGGCTTCCGGCTCCTATCAGACCTTGGGTATGATAATCGCGCCCTGCTCGGTGAAGACGATGAGCGAGATCGCCACGGGAGTGACCGTTTCACTGCTGACAAGGGCGGCCGATGTTACGTTGAAGGAGCGCCGTCCGCTCGTGCTCATGGTTCGGGAGACGCCGCTTCACCTGGGTCATCTGCGGACCATGGCCCAACTGGCGGAGATGGGCGCCGTCATCGCGCCGCCCCTACCGGCCTTCTACGCCAAACCGGCCAACCTGGAGGAAATGGTTGATCAGTCGGTCGGCCGCGCGCTCGATCTGTTCGGACTTTCCTGGTCGGCGGTCAGGCGATGGGGTCGCGATCTCAGACCCGCGCGAGAGTCCGACCGATGACTGCCGCCGCGTGCGCCGTAAGACCGCTCCCTCTCATCGCCGCTCCCGGGCCCTTGGCAAACGACTGCCCAGGAGAAGCATCCGCGCGCGACACAAGCTTGCCCGCCCGGGAAGGTCTGTTACTTTCGGTCGCTTCCTCTTTTCGGACCTTGCCAATGGAAGATCAGCCTGAGGGTGAGCCGGACGCGGCGACCCGCTCCGAGCTCGCCCACCTTCGCCAGGAGCACCAGGATCTGGACGACTCCATCCACGCCCTCGAAGCGCGGCCGCAGGTGGACCAGCTCCAAATCGCCCGCCTGAAAAAGAAGAAACTGGTGCTGCGAGACCAGATTGCGAAGCTCGAAGACCGCCTGATGCCGGACATTATCGCCTAGGGCCGACGGCTCGAGGCGCCGCTGGGTCAAGCGATGGACGAAGACTTCGCACTGCATGCAGCCGCCCAAGCCGCCGGCTTCTGGACGGCGCTTCATCTTCTGTTGCTGCTCGTCCTGTCGCTGCTCGTGGTGCGGCAACGGCGGAAGCATGAGGTGCTTCTCGGCGACGAAGGAATACCCCAGCTCAAGCAGGCCGTCCGGGCTTTCGGCAACGCCACCGAGTATGCGCCTGCCGGCCTGTTGGGCCTGATCGCGCTGGCGGCGGTGAAGGCGCCGCCCATTTCGGTGCACATGGCGGGCGCCTTGCTGTTTTCGGGCAGGATCACCCATGCAGTGGCGATCAGCCGCTCGGGCGGAACCTCGACGCTACGCTCGGTTGGAATGGTCCTAACCTGGCTGGCGTACATCTTCGAAGTCGTGGCGCTGTTGATCTTCGCCATCGATTAGTCCGGCGCCGAGAGGACACGCGGCTTGTCCAGCCCCGCGGGGTTCGCCATATCGCGGGCATGGACGTAGGTCTCCTCGAGGATTTGGTTTCGAAGGCGCTGGCTTCCGGCGCCGACGGCGCCGAGGCAGCCTTCGCCGAACGCCAGTCGCTCTCCGTCTCGGTACGTCTGGGTTCCCTCGAAGAGGTGGAGCGCGAGGAATCACGTGACCTGGGCCTCAGGGTCTTCATGGGTCGCCGCCAGGCCGCCGTGTCGGGCTCGGACCTGTCGTCCGAAGGTCGGGCCAAACTCCTGGATCGGGTTCTCGCGATGGCGCGGCTGGCGCCCGAGGATCCGTATGCCGGCCTGGCTTCGGCCGAGCGGCTAGGGAAAGGGACGGACCGGGATCTGGACCTCTTCGACCCCGGAGAGCCGGACGCTCAGGCGCTGGAGGCCCGCGCCCGCGCTGCAGAGGACGCGGCGCTGGCGGTGGCGGGAGTGACCAACACCAATGGCGGTTCAGCCTCCTGGTCGGCGTCATCCTGGGGGTTGGTGACCAGCGGCGGCTTCCGTGGCGTGCAGAAGGCGACGAGCTCTTCGCTTTCGGCCCAGGCGATCGCCGGCGAAGGCTCCGCCATGGAGCAGGGCGCCGAGGGCCGGTCGGCGCGATGGACCGAGGATCTTCCCTCCGCCGAGTCGATCGGGAGCGAGGCTGCCCGCCGGGCTGTCGCCAGTCTCGGCGCGCGGAAGGTTGCGTCGACAACGGCCGCCGTGATCTTCGAAAATCGCCTCGCCGGCCAGCTCCTGGGACCACTCATCGGGGCGATTTCAGGCCCAGCCGTGGCGCGCGGGGTTTCCTTCCTCAAGGACAGATTGGGCAAGCCGGTATTTGGCCGGGACCTGACCGTGAGAGATGATCCTCACCGCGTTCGCGGCCTGGGCTCGGCCCCGTTCGACGACGAGGGAGTGGCCACCCGGCCCATGGACATCATTGCCGAGGGCGTCCTCACTACCTGGCTCCTCAACTCGAGTTCGGCGCGCCAGCTCGGACTTCAAACCACAGGCCATGCCTCTCGCGGTCTGGCAGGGCCGCCGGGCGTGGGACATTCCAATCTCACCATGCTTCCGGGCAGTATGGATCAGAACGAATTGATGCGTTCGGCGGACACCGGCGTGCTCGTGACGTCAATGTTCGGCCCGTCGCTTAACGGCAACACCGGCGACTGGTCGGTAGGCTGTTCCGGAGTGTGGTTCGAGGGCGGTGAGGCCGCTTATCCGGTGACGGAGATAACGATCGCCGGCAATCTCCTCGACATCTATCAGAGGCTTGTTCCCGGGTCTGATCTCGAGATCCGCGGATCGGTGAACGCCCCCTCGTTGCTGGTGGACGACCTGACCATCGCCGGCAGATGACGGAACCGAACAGGGACATGTCCAAAGATCAGCTCTTGCACCTGGTCCTTGGCGGCGAACTCGAGGAAGTCTCCGGGACGCGGTTTCGCGACCTTTCGAAACTCGATTTCGTGGGCGCCTATCCAAACTACACCGAGGCGCACCGGGCCTGGCAGGCACGCGCCCAAGCCACGGTCGACAACGCCCACATGCGATACTTCATCATCCACGCCCACCGCCTGCTCGATCCGTCGGCGGCGGACCACCAGCCCCCGAAAACCTAGGCCGGCCGTTATTCCCTGCCCAGGAGCCTTTCGGCGAGCAGCGTCCCCCACCAACTGGCCCGGAATTCGGCCTTGATCGCGGCGGGGTCATAGCTTGGCCCTTCGACCCAATCGACGAAGCTCAGGCCGGCCGATTCACCCTCGGCAAGATAGCGTTCGAAGAAATAGTCCAGCACCCCGGTGAGCCCGGCGCGCACGTGCAGATAGCGGGCCGAGAGGTGGGAGAGGGATTCTCGGATCGTCAGCCCCTGGCGAAAGTGGGCGTAGAGGACCGCCATCAACCCGGCCCGATCCGCGCCGGACTTGCAGTGCATCAGGGCCGGATAACGTACCGTCTCGAAGAGCCGTTTTGCGCCGAGAATCTGCTCGCGACTGGGGACGTCGCGCGAAGCAACGACGAAAGGCTCGAGCTCCAGGCCTAGTTTCTCGCAGGCCGCTCTCTCCAGCGCATAGAAGCTGGCGTCGTGGCCACCGCGAAGATTGATGACGGTCTTCACGCCGCGACGGGCCCACGCCTCCAGTTGGAACGGCCAAGGCTGGTTGGCGCGGATCAACTCGTTCGAAATCCAATGGGCGTTGGAGAAGGCCAATCGAAGATAGGCGTGGTCGTTCCACAGATAATCCAGCGTCGTCCACCAGCGTCCGCGGCGGGTCGACAGATCAAATTTGTGCAAGTCTGCGGTCCTCTTATCGACTCGACCATGTCCCGAGCTGCTGGGACTGCGGGCGGGACCGACGCAGCGACCTTAGGGCTGCGAGCCGAAGACACCCCTCAGGCGCTCGAACTGCGCGAGCACGGGGTGCGCCGGCGCGGCGACCCCTGCGGTCTCGAGGTACATTCGTCGATCGAGGTGACAGATGTGTTCGTAGAGACGGGCGGAGCGGTCGAGTAGTTGCGTGAGCGTCTGGGGCAGACCTTCCCGCGTGGTCTCGATCCGTGCGCAACCGGCCTCGGCGCCCAGACGGTAACCTTCCTGAGACGCGGCCTCGGGCGCCATATCGCCGTCGCGGACGGCTCTCTGCACCAGAAGCCAGGAGGCGACCTGCATTAGCCTGGTCGTGAGCCTCATGCTCTCCGCGGCGTACGCCAACGCGGCGTTGCGGCTGAGGAGCTTGGAATCCTGTCGACCTGCGCCATCGAGATAGAAGGCGGTCTCGTCCACCAGGTCCATACCCTCCTGGAAGGTGTGGTCGAAGAGTTCGGAACGCGCGAAGTCCTCGATCAGCCCGGCCCGCCAGGGCGCCGAGGGCGGCGCGCCAAGATCGCTCATCGATCGTCCCCGTGCACCGTCGACACCTTCGTCCAAGCGTGGCTGCAACCCTCATGCCACCATCTCGCAACCCGAACCGGGCTGATGGCGGAAGCGACCTTCGCCTAGGCAGGTCTCGAAAACAAGGCGGCGGCGGCGGCTTGCCCCGCTTGTTTCCTGGCCGTCTGGGCGCGTGTGCGGGCGATTTCAGCCTCTAGGGCGGTGATCCGCTCTTCCAGCTCCCCCACACTGTAGGATTCCAGATCCTCGCGCCCGATCTCGATCATCGACCAGCCACGTGGGCGCCGGACCTCCGCAGGCTCCTCGGCCATCACCTCATCTCCCTATGCCAGCGCCGATGCTTTCGCTATCTGACGGTCCGACGACGAGCCTTGCAAGACTCATGGGTCCTGGCCGAGACCCCAATCGCCGTCGAAATGGCCGGCCGCGGGGTATTCGCATGGGCGATCCGGCATGAGGGCGATTGCCGTCGAAGGCGGTCGAGGCGGTCCCGAGGCGCTTCGCTCGGCCGAGATTCCGAGTCCGACTCCGGACGAGGGTCAGATCCTCATCTCCGTCGCCGCAGCGGGCGTGAACAGGCCCGACATTCTGCAACGCCAGGGCTACTACCCGCCGCCGCCCGGCGCGCCGGGCACTCTGGGGCTCGAGGTCGCTGGCGAGGTCGTGCAAGGGTCGGGACGATGGCGGCCGGGTGACGCCGTCTGCGCCCTGCTGCCGGGCGGCGGCTACGCGGAGTACGCGGTCTGCGACTCCCGGCACGCCCTGCCTATCCCCGGGGATCTGGAGGTGTCTTCGGCGGCAGGCTTGCCCGAGACGGTGTTCACGGTCTGGGCCAATGTCTTCGAACATGGCGCCCTGGCGCCTGGCGAGACACTCATGGTTCACGGGGCCACGTCAGGCATCGGGGTGATGGCGATCCAGATGGCCAAGGCGGCCGGCGCCAGGGTCGTCGCGACGGCGAGGGGCCCGGCAAAGGCCCGGGAAGCCCTCGAACTGGGCGCCGATGTGGCGGTGGACGCCGAAACGCAAGACTTCGAGACCGTGGCCAAGGACATCGGCGGCGTCGATGTCGTCCTGGACATGGTGGGAGGGAGCTATTTTCTGAAGAACATCGAGGCGTTGCGGACGGGCGGCCGGCTGGTCTGGATATCCGCTCTTGGAGGAGGAACGGTCGAGCTGCCGATCGTCAAGGTGATGCAGAAACGGCTCGTTCTTACGGGGTCGACACTTCGCCCCCGCGGCGCTGACGAGAAGGCCCGTCTGGCCGCCGAGGTGGAAAGGGTGGTCTGGCCATGGATCGCGACCGGCAAGGTGCGACCGATCATCGATCGCGCCTTCCCGCTGGAACGCGCCGGCGACGCACACGCGTATCTGGAGAAAGGTGCACACGTCGGAAAGGTGATGTTGACGGTAAAATGAAATCAGGCCTACCTACCGCTCATCTGGAGTGGCGGACCCGCCAGCCGCTCCAGGGGCGTGAGTGCGGCGGGAGTCTCAACTCGCAGGAAAAACTGATGAAAGTATTTTTTGCCGCGGCTATCGCCTCGGTCATTCTAGCCGGGGCCGTGTCGCCGGCGATGGCCTATCACCATTGCCACTGGCATCATCATCACCGCGTCTGCCGGTAGGCGATAGGCAGTCGAGGCGCGCCAGCACTTCGCCTGCGCAGAGTGGGCCTCCCTAGGCCGCCTTGGAGTCACCCACGGGTGTCATGGCGCGGTTGATGGCGTCGTAGAGTTTGGCGATCTCGATCGGCTTGGCGATGTGCCCGTCCATGCCGGCCGCCATGTACTCTTCAATCTGATGGACCAATGCGTTGGCCGTCAAAGCCAGGATCGGCGTGCGCGATCGTCGCTCGCCCGCTTCGGCGGCGCGGATCAATCGGGTGGCGGCGATTCCGTCCATGATCGGCATCTGAATGTCCATCAGAATGACGTCCCAGACGCCGTTGCGCCAGGCTTCCACCGCCGAGCGGCCATCGGCGACCATCGCGAGATCCGCTTCCATCGGCTCGATGATTGCCCTCAGCACCTTCTGATTGACGAGGTTGTCCTCGGCCGCCAGCAGGCGGACGCGGCGATGGTCGGTTTCGTTGACCGACAGAGCCGATATTTCGGCGGCCGGCGCTTCCACGCCGCGCTCGAAGGGCAATTCGGCGAAGAAGGTGGAACCGTTGCCCTCTTCGCTCGTCACCGAGATGGACCCGCTCATCAGCTCGGCGAGTTCACGGCAGATGGCCAGGCCCAGGCCGGTCCCCCCGTAGCGGCGGGTGGTGGAATTGTCGGCCTGGGTGAACTTCTCGAACAGCAGCGGGATCTTGTCGGCGGCGATCCCGATCCCCGTGTCGCTGACCGAAAGCCGCAGGCCGCCGGCGTCGGCAAGCTCGAAGCGAGCCTTCACCGAGCCCTCGGCGGTAAACTTCAGCGCGTTCGAGACCAGGTTCGAGAGAATCTGGCGCAGGCGATCGCCGTCTCCTCGCCAGACGCCCTTGGCTTCGTCTGACACCGATACCTCGAAGGTCAGGGACTTTCCGTCGGCGATCGCCGAAAAGCCCTCGCGGACTGCGGCTGCAATCGTTTCGATGTCGAAGTCCTTGGTCTCCAGTTCGAGCTTGCCGGCCTCGATCTTTGACAGATCGAGCACATCGTTGAGGACTGAAAGGAGTTGCTCGCCCGATTGCTGCACGACGGCCAGGCGTTCACGCTGCGTCTGTTCGAGATTGCCGCCCGCCATGACCTCGGCCATCGCCAGGACCCCGTTCAGGGGCGTCCGGATCTCATGGCTCATGTTGGCGAGGAAGCGTGACTTGGCGACATTGGCGGCGTCCGCGGCATCCCTGGCTTCCACCAGCTCGTCCTTGGCGCGATGCAGTTCTCTGGGATTGGCGCCGAGTTCGGCCAGAAGGTTGTTGAAGCTCTGGCTTAGCCGGTGGAAGACATCGTCGTCCGTATCCTCGGGCACAGGTGTGAACTCGCCGCTTGCGGCCACTTCGGCCATCGCCTGCGAGAGCCGTTCCACCGGCGCCGTCACCCGTCGAGCCAGTCCCTGGGCCACGAACAACGCAACGCCCGTGGCCCCGAAGAAGAGGGCGCCCGTGAGCGCGAGAAAGCGTGGGATCAGGCCCGCCAGGCTCGGCGGCGCGGCCCGCAGCATGACCTCTCCCACCGGGCGTCCGGAAAGACTCACCTGCCGCCTGACCACGGTCAGCGGGCCGCGTGTCTCCGCCTTCCCTGGGACTGTGTAGGTCGCCACCGAGCGCCCCCGGAGGTCCGTCAGGCGCGCATCGACGAACGCGTTCTCGCGGGCCGCCGCGGCCAGGGTGACTTCGGCCGCCGTCCGATCCCCGGAGGCTAGCGCCTGGGCCGCCGAGACCGCGACCACATCGCTAAGGCCGTTCAGGTTAAGGCGGGCTTCCTGGCGCGCGACCCCCCATTGCTGGAGCATGAAGGCGAGGCACGCAGCAGCGAGCACCGCCACGGTGGTGATGATCGCAACTCCCGCGACCCGCGCCTGAAAGGGCGGATGATGTGCCTTGCGCATAGGCGAACTCTGAACGTGCGTGCGGATACGAAATGACCGCAACCAGGCGCGCTAATACATGGCCATTCCTAACGCTTCGCTTCCGCGATCAATCCGAGCGAATTGTTATGGACATTCGTTATGGTTTCATTTACCTAGAAATCTCCTTGGGGTTAACGGAGGCCTTTCGACGTGGAAAAGGTATTTGTAGCACAACGCGTCGCGACCAGACTCTTCGCGACGGAAAACGCGGTCGACTCGGCCTTGACCGAGGCGTCCGAGTTGATGGCGGACATCATGAGGGCCCGGAAAGACCTGGGTCTCTCGGCAGTGGTTGGCGATGCAGCCGTGGCCAAGCTGGTCGAGGCGATCTCGGCGCTGGGCGAGGCTCGGTCGGCGATGGTCGCCGCGCACAGTGAACTCGAAGAGACCAAGCTTCGCATCGGCATCCGCACGAAACTCGCCGGCTATGAAGACAAGAGCACGGACAAGATCGAAAACGTGCGCACAGAAATGCGGATCGCGAGCTGATCGGCATCTCACGTTCGGAGTTGGTTGCGAAAGCTTAACTTGTTTCGCGCCTCTGGCGAGTGTCAGAGGCGCGATGCATGGATAGACTACTCCTCCATTTCGGATTCGACGCCCTCGTAGGAATACTCGTGGGCGTCTTTGCGTTTGCCTTGTGGAAGGGCGACGTGGCGGAGCGCGCCGGCGGCGGTATGAATCTAGCCGCGGGCCTGTTCGCGATGTTCCTGCAGCCGTTGCTCCAGAGGAGCGCCCAGCCCACGGCCCTGCTCCTGGTCGATGGGGCGCTCGCGGCCGGATTTCTGTTCCTCGCCCTACGATATGCGAGCCTGTGGCTGGGCGGCGCTCTTCTACTCCAGGCGGTTCAGTTCAGCCTCCACGCCTACTATATCGTCGGCGCCTCGAGGCCTGATTTCAACCATTCCCTTGGCTTCAAGGTCGTCAATAACCTGGACACCACGGGCATCAATATCTGCATCTTTCTCGGCACCATAATGGCTTGGCGACGCAGGGCGCGGGCCGCAAAAGCCGGTCCTGCCGTGAGCTCTTCGGCCCCACGCGCATCCCTGTCTTGAAAGTCCAAAAAGCGCTTGCCTGCGGGCTTGATCGCTGTTTCTTGGTTGGCGGGCCACGCCCTCCCAACGGGGCGCAGCCCATCTGAAAGGATGGGAGATGTGATGGCGATTGCTGCGAAGCCGGCCATGCGGCCGGCGAGACCTGAATTTTCGTCCGGTCCTTGCGCCAAGCGGCCCGGATGGAGCCCCGAAAACCTACGCACAGCCGTTCTTGGCCGATCGCATCGGTCAAAGGCCGGCAAGACCCGGCTTCAGGAGGCGATCGCGCGAACGCGCGCGGTGCTGGAGGTTCCTGCCGATTTCCTTGTCGGCATTGTCCCTGGCTCCGACACCGGGGCCATGGAAATGGCGATGTGGTCGATGCTGGGTCCCCGCCCGGTCCAGCTTCTGGCGTTCGAATCTTTCGGCAAGGACTGGGTCACGGATGTGGTCAAGCAGCTGCGCATCGATGCGGAGCTGCTCGAGGCGCCCTACGGTTCGCTTCCGGACCTCGGTCGCGTCGAGCCCGAAGCGGATCTGGTGTTCACGTGGAATGGCACGACCTCGGGCGTCCGAGTCCCCAACGCCGATTTCATCGCCAAGGACCGAGCGGGAATCACGATATGCGACGCCACCAGCGCCTGCTTCGCCCAGGATCTGGACTGGAAGAAGCTCGACGTCGTGACCTTCTCCTGGCAGAAAGCCCTGGGCGGGGAAGCCGCGCACGGCATGCTGGTCCTCTCTCCGCGGGCGGTGACTCGTCTGGAAAGCTACGTCCCCGCGTGGCCCTTGCCAAAGCTCTTCCGGCTGACAAAGGGAGGCAAGCTCAGCGCGGAAATCTTCGAGGGGTCCACCATCAACACGCCCTCGATGCTGTGCGTCGAAGACTTCATCGACACCCTCCGCTGGGCGGCCGCGATCGGCGGCCTCGGGGAGCTGAAGCGCCGAGCCGACCAGAACCTGTCGGTGCTTGAAGCGTGGGTGGGAAGGACGCCGTGGATCGCCTTTCTTGCCTCCGATCCGGACACCCGCTCCAACACCTCGGTATGCCTCGAGATCGTTGATCCAAAGGTGACGGGACTTTCCATCGAGGCGCGGGCGGACTTCGCCACAAGAATGGCTTCGCTGCTGGAGCGCGAGGGTGCGGCCTTGGACATCGGCGGCTACAGGGATGCGCCCCCGGGCCTTCGAATCTGGTGCGGGGCGACGGTAGAGTCCGCGGACGTCGAAGCACTCGTCCCGTGGCTCGATTGGGCTTTCGCCACCCTAGCGGCGGAGCTTGCGCCGGCCTGACGCGTCAGGCCGGCGCGATACCTCGGTGTATTCACCTCAGCGCCGCTGTTCTCCCGCACTAGAATGCAAGGAAATGGATCAATGCCACCTCGCGTACTCATCGCCGACAAACTTTCTTCGGCCGCCATCGATGTCTTCCGGCAACGCGGCGTCGACGCGGACGTCAAGATCGGACTTACCAAGGAAGCGTTGCTGGGCGTCATCGGCGCATACGAGGGCTTGGCCGTTCGCTCGGCGACCAAGGCCGATCGGGCGGTCATCGCGGCGGCGCGGAACCTGAAGGTCATTGGCCGCGCCGGCATCGGGGTCGACAATGTCGATATCCCGGCGGCGACCGCCGCGGGGATCGTGGTGATGAACACCCCTTTCGGCAATTCGATCACGACCGCCGAGCACGCCATCGCCATGATGTTCGCTCTCGCCCGCCAGCTTCCTGCCGCCGATCAATCGACGCAGGCCGGGAGGTGGGAGAAGAACCGGTTCATGGGGGTCGAACTCTACGCCAAGACCCTGGGACTGATCGGCGCCGGCAATATCGGCTCGATTGTCGCCGATCGGGCCAATGGACTGAAGATGAGGGTGTTAGCCTACGATCCCTTTCTCTCGTCGGAGCGCGCTGTGGAGATCGGCGTGGAAAAGGTCGAGTTGGAAGAATTGCTGGCGCGTTCAGACATCATAAGTCTCCACACGCCACTCACGGACAAGACGAGAAACATTCTCTCGGCTGAATCCCTGGAGAAGACCCGCCCGGGCGTCATGATCGTCAACTGCGCGCGCGGGGGACTGGTCGACGAGGCGGCGCTCCGCGCGCTGCTTGACAACGGCAGGGTGGGCGGCGCCGCCTTCGACGTCTTCGTAGACGAGCCGGCCACGGACAACGTGCTCTTCGGGGCGCCGAACTTCATCGCTACGCCGCACCTTGGCGCCTCCACGAGCGAGGCGCAGGAGAACGTCGCCCTCCAGGTCGCCGAGCAGATGAGCGACTATCTGCTTACCGGGGCGGTGACCAATGGTCTGAACAGCCCTTCGATCTCCGCGGATGAGGCGCCCAAGCTTCGACCCTACGTTGCTCTCGCCGAACGCCTTGGCGCATTCGCCGGTCAGATGGTCGACGCCAATCTCGAGGGAATCGAGATTGCCTTCGAGGGCGACGTCGCGGGTCTCAACGTCAAGCCTCTGACCGCCGCGGCCCTGGCGGGGGTCCTGCGACCGATGCTGGCCGAGATCAACATGGTGTCGGCGCCCGCCGTGGCTCGCGAGCGCGGCGTCACCGTTTCAGAGTCGCGCCAGGACATCTCGCCGATCTACGAAAGCCTGATACGGGTGACGGTGCGCACGGACATAGGACGACGCGCGTTCGCCGGGACCTTGGTGGCCGGCGCGCCGAGAATCGTAGAGGTCAAGGGAATCGAACTCGACGCGGCGTTCGCGCCGTCCATGCTCTACGTGAACAACCTCGACAAGCCGGGGTTCATCGGCGCCCTTGGCGTGCTCCTGGCCGAGGCGGGAATCAATATAGCCAACTTTAACCTCGGTCGGATCGCCGCCGGCGACGACGCCATCGCTCTGGTGGGGGTGGACGACCCTCCGCCGGACGCTCTGGTCGCCCGCATCCGCGGCTTGCCGCACGTCAAGGAAGCGCGTGCGCTGAAGTTCTAGCTCACCAGGTCCTTGGGGTGCGCAGGTTCGACGTCGGCTACTGTCGCCTCCCGGCCGGAACGCCGGCCCTGGGAAGCAAGGGCGAACAGAAGCCCATAGGCCCGACCCCAACCGTCGAGCTCGACCTCTGCGATGTGTTCCAGCCGCCTGTGGACCGAGCGAGAAGCCGGAAATAGCGGCGGCCGTCTGGACGGCGCAACGCCGACGCAGACCGAGATCGTTTCGGTCGAATACGTCGCCTTGTCGTGTTCGCCGCCCGGACCCACGTCGCAGATATCGATGCCGAGCGCCGGCATGGCCTCCAGAAACCGCCAGAGCAGGGTGTTACCCGGCGAGTAGCGGGCGAATGCCGGATCATAAGCTCTTATCCACACGTGGCAGGCGCCACCAACGGTGATGGCGAATCTTCCTGCAATAGGATTGCCGCCGACGTTCAAGGTCACGAGCGAGCCGAACGGGCTCTCGAAGATCAACCTCATCAGGCTTCGCGTCCACTGAGGTCGGAAGAAGTCGTGAAGGCCGGTTCTGTTCAACTGGCTCCGTTTCCATCCGAAGACCTTGTCGAGGGTCGCTGGGTTGGTGTCCCTGAGATTCACCGCCACGTCCTGATCGAGGGCCGCCAACTTGCGCTCGTGGCGCAGAGCCTTCTTGAAATGAATCCGATGGGCGTCGCGAATTGTTTCGAAGGCCCGCTCGCCGCTGACGCGCCAGCTGAGCTGGCGCGCGTTCGTGCTGCGCGCGAAGACGCCGTGGGGATCGATGAGGCCGGAGTAGTGGAATGAGCTGAGACCGGCGTGACGCAGCAGCGCCTCGTCATCCAGGCCGAGGCCGTCCTCGGAAACCAGCGCGTGCAGGTCCGAGAAAGGGGCGCCTATCGGCCGTCCCATTCCGGATGGGCGACGATGGTGAGGGAGAAAGCCAACCGGTCGTCCGTTGCGGGTGAAGACGAGAACGGCGGCGTCATCACGCACCTTGCCTACAAGCGCCGCGAACTCCGGTCCCATCAGCGGACTGCGGAAAGCGCTGTCGGCGCCCTGGAGGGAGCGCCAGTACTCCAGATCCCGGACGCCGAGGTCCCGTGGGGAGAGCAGCCGTGCCCGCAGCATCAATGGGTCCGAAGGAATTCTGAGCCGGTTGCGCCCGGTCGCGGGGTCAGTGCAATTTGCGTTCCGGTGGGCGCCTCGGTGGCGGCGCTACCAAGCGTCCACGAACCGGCGCGCTGGCGCGTGCCGAGGCCGGCAAACTTTCAGGCCGCGCAGGATCCACTTCCTTGTTTCGGCCGGATCGATGACAGCGTCGATCTCGAGCATCGCGGCGACATTGATCGCCTTGCCCGCGCCGTAGAGACCGGCAAGAAGCTTGTCGAAGAGCGCCTTTCGGGCGTCGGGGTCGGTTTCGGCCTCGAGTTCCCGGCGATAGCCGAGGCGCACGGCGCCCTCCAGGCCCATGCCGCCGAATTCGCCGGTCGGCCACGCGACGCAGAAAACCGGCGCCAGCGTCGAACCACCGGCCATGGCCTGGGCGCCCAGACCGTAGGCCTTACGAAGGACGACGGCGAACATCGGCGTTCCCAGCCGAGCGCCATTGATGAACATGCGGGAGGTCTTGCGAACGGCTGCCTGCGCCTCGCTTGCTGGCCCGACCATGAAACCCGGGGTGTCGATGAGGGAAAGAACTGGCAAACCGAAGGCTTCGCAGAGCTGGAACAGGCGGGCGCTCTTGTCCGCGCCATCGCAGTCGACCGCGCCGCCCAGATGCCTGGGATCGTTGGCGAGCAACCCCATGGGCCTGCCTTCCAGTCGGATGAAGCCGGTAATCATGCCGGGCGCGAAGAGTGGCCGCAGTTCGAGGAACGACCCCTCGTCAGCCAGTGTTTCGATCACCTGACGAACATCATAGACCCTCAGGCGATTCTCCGGGACCGCCGGTCGTAGTCGCCGCTGGTCGGCGGCGGACCAGTCCTTCAGTTCGCCCTGAAAATAGGAGAGCGCCTTCTTCGCAAGACGGGTCGCGTCGGCCTCATCGGCGGCCAGTATGTCGACCACGCCGTTGGCCGTCTGGACCGACATGGGACCGATTTCCTCGGGCGCAAAGGCGCCTAGTCCGCCTCCCTCGATCATCGCCGGGCCGCCCATCGCGATATTGCAGCCCTGGGTGCAGATCAGGATTTCGCACAGGCCGGCGAAGGATGCGTTTCCGGCAAAGCACCGGCCGGACACGACGGCGATCTTGGGCACGAGGCCGGCCAGTCGCGCGAAAGCCTTGAAACTTGGCGTCGCCAGGCCCGAAGCGCCAATGCCGTCGGTGTCGCCTGGCCGGCCCCCCCCGCCCTCGGCGAACCAGATTACCGGCAACTCCTGGTCGGCGACCACTTCCAGGAGACGGTCGGTCTTGCGGTGATTCATCGTGCCCTGGGTGCCGGCCAGGACGGTGAAGTCATAGGCGAGCGCGGCGCATCTGGCGCGCTCCGGCTCGAAGAGGGCGCCGTTGACCTCGCCGACGCCGCAGACCAGTCCGTCGGCCGGGCTCATGCGCATCAGTTCGTCCGCAGAGCGCCGGCGACGCTGAGCGGCCAGGGCGAAAGCGCCATATTCGAGAAAGGTGCCGGGATCGACGAGATCGTCGATGTTCTCGCGCGCGGTTCGCTGGTTTCGCCGGCGCCGGCGTTCGACCGCTTCGGGTCTGGCCGCGTCCAGGGTGAGGCGCCATCGCTCATTGGCTTCGACCAGATCGGGACGGATCTGGTCCAGATCGACAAGGGTCGCCGCCTCCGTCTCCAACTCGTCGACGTGCTCCTCGGCGATGAACAGGATCGGCTGGTTCTTGGCGAGGATATCGCCTTTGGCCGCTGTGACCTGGACCACGCGACCGCCGATCGGCGCAACGACCACGTGCTCCATCTTCATGGCTTCGAGAATCGCCAAGGTCTGTCCAGCTCGCACCAGATCGCCTTGGACGACCTCGATTGCTCCGAGCGTCGAGTGAAGAGTTGCGCCGACAGCTTGGGCGCCTTCGACTTCTTCCGTCCACGCCGGCGAGGATGCGGCGGCGACAGCCGTGAAGTCATGAACCGGGAGCGCCGCGACCGATCGGACGAGGTCTTCCGTGTGATCGCGAATAAAGCGGGTGGTGGCCCGGCCGGCGGTAACGTCCGGCTGGCTCAGCACCGCCTGCAGGAACGCCGCGTTGGTTTCCAGGCCGCCTATGCGGAATTCCGACAGGGCTCGCCGCGTGCGCGCGACGGCGGCTTCGAGGCTCGGGGCCCTGGCGATCACCTTGGCGAGCAGGGAGTCGTAGTTTGGATTGGCCGCGTAGCCTGCGTAGCCGTACCCATCGACGCGCACGCCGGGGCCCGAAGGCGGCTCATAGACGGCAATGAGGCCGCCTGTCGGTTCGACTTCGCCACTCTGGCTCATTGTTTCGAGATTGACCCGCGCCTCGACCGCGAAGCCCCTGGCGGGCGGGGTCGCCGTGAGGCCCAGGCTGGAGAGGCTATCGCCGGCGGCGAGGCGGATCTGGGTTTGGACCAGATCGATGTCAGTCACCTCCTCGGTGATCGTGTGCTCCACCTGTAGCCGCGCGTTGGCCTCGATGAAGGCGAAACCGCCGTTATCGAGGTCGAGCAGGAACTCCACCGTCGCCAGGGTTCGGTAGCGCGTAGCGGCGGCGACCGTCACCGCCGCCTCGTGCAGTCGGTCGCGCAGGGCCTGGTTCAGATTCGGGGCCGGCGCCAGCTCGATCAGCTTCTGGTGGCGTCGCTGGAGGGAGCAGTCCCGATCGCCGATAGCCAGGACACCGGTCTTGTCTCCGGCGACCTGAACTTCGATGTGGCGGGCGTGTTCGATGAGGCGCTCGGCATAGAGAGCGCCGTTGCCGAAGGCGCCTCGGGCTTCGCGCGTGGCAGCGGCGAAAGCTTCGGGCAGGGCGCGCTTTTCACGCACGATTCGCATGCCCCGGCCGCCGCCGCCGGCCACGGCCTTGATGATCACCGCCGCGCCCTGGGGGAGGCTGTCGAAGAAGGCTTCGGCTTCCGCTAGGTCTGTCGGCCCTTTGGTCCCAGGGATGATGGGGACGCCCTTTCTGGCGGCGAGGAGGCGGGCCTTCGCCTTGTCGCCGAATGTCTCGAGCGCCTCGGCGGTGGGGCCGATGAAGGTGATCTTGGCGCCGGCGCAGGCGCGGGCGAATGCCGGGTTCTCGGAGACGAAACCGTAGCCTGGATGGATGGCGTCACAGCCCGCGCTCCGGGCGGCGGTGACAAGGGCGTCGATGTCGAGATAGGCGCGCGCGCCCGACGCCGCGAGGGCGATCGTCTTGTCGGCGGATTTCACATGCAGGGAATGGGCGTCGTCGGCGGCGAAGACGGCGGTCGTGGCTATTCCGAGGTCAGCCGCCGCCCGTGCGATCCGGATGGCGATCTCGCCACGGTTGGCGATGAGGATATTCCTGAAGCTCATGCATTTCACTTTGGCTGGGTTCGAAGCGTCTGCTTCACCTCACCATAGAGCCTGCGCTTGACTCTCCAAGGCGCAGAGCTAGAACAAAAAGAGAACAAAATGGTGAACAAAGCTCATGTCTCGTCAAGCGCGATTGAGGACGGCGCGAGCCAGGATTGCCGCTATCGAAGCCGGGGGGACACCTTTCCGAGGAGTCCTGCCCTTTGGCGATCCCAGGGTCGACGGGGTCTTGCTTGGCGGCGGCCTGGCGCTTGGCCGCTGCCACGAAGTGGTGGGTGAGGGACTGGAGCTCGAAACCGCGGCGGCGGTCGCCGCCTTTGTCGCCGCCCTCGCTTCACCCCTGGCTGAGCGGGGGGCGGTGGTTTGGGTGATGCGCCGCGATGATCTCTACGCGCCTGGGCTTACCGGTCTTGGGTTTCCGGGCGATCGGCTGATCCAGGTCGGCGTCCGCGAAGAAAAGCAGGTTCTGGCCGCTCTGGAGGACGCCCTTGGCGCCAGGGGAATCGCCGCCGCGATCGGCGAAACCGAGGGAATCGACCTTACGGCCGGGCGCAGGCTGCAACTGGCCTGCGAAAAAAGCGGCGCCACGGGCTTCCTGATCCGAAGATGGCCCTTCGGCGGCTGCTCCAGCAACGAGGCCGCGGCCTCGGCGACGGCGACCCGCTGGCGGGTCGCTTCGGCCCCGAGCGTCCCCGAGTCCGGGCAGAAGGGCCTTGGCCCTTGCCGCTGGCGAGTGATCCTGGAGCGCTGCCGGGGAGGAGGCTCGGGAACGTGGACGATGGAGAAGACCGATGGCGCGTATCCTCTGCGTGTGGTCGCCGAACTGGGCGATCGCGAATTGGAGACGCCGCAATACCTCCGCTTCGCGAGCTGAGGAGCGCCGCCCGGGGCGTCCCTTCGCTCTGGTGGGGACCGACCGCGGAGTGCGCCGGCTTTCTGCGGTGGACGAGGAGGCGGTCGCGCTCGGCCTTTTCATTGGCCAGAAGGCCACGGACGCAACGGCGCTGACGCCCGAACTGGCGACGGCCGAGGCCGATCCGGCCGCTGACCTGGCCGCTCTCGAAGCGCTCTGCGACTGGTGCGTACGCTTCTCTCCAGCGGTGGCGACCGATCCTCCAGAGGGCCTTTTCCTCGACATCACCGGCATCGCCCACCTCTGGGGCGGGGAGGCGCCGATGGCGCAGGATCTCGTGGCGCGCTTGGCGAAGAACGACATTCCCGCCCGCGCGGCGGTGGCTGGAACCGCCGGAGCAGCCTGGGCCCTGGCCCGTCGGACTTCGGGCGTCACCATCGCTCCGGGAGGAAGGGAAGCCGAGCTGCTGGCGCCCCTGCCGGTCGCGTTGCTCCGGCTGGCGCCGGAGGTCGCCGCCCAGGTCGTTCGCCTGGGGCTCGTCGCCATAGGCCATCTCACCGACCTCCCGCGAGGCGAGCTCACCCGCCGCTTTGGTCCTGCGGTCGTCGGCCGCATCGATCAGGCCATGGGCCGGACCAGGGAGGGGTTGGCCTTTCGAAGGCCGCCCAATCCGTGGTTCGTCCGTCTTGCCCTTGCCGACCCGATAAGCGCCCCGGAGGATCTGGCCCGGGTGACCGCCGATATCGCCACCCTCTTGTGCGCGCTGCTGGTGGCCGGGGGGCGGGGGGCCACGCGCTTCGAGCTCGGTTTCCATCGCCTCGATGGCCGCATCGAACACCTCGCGATCGGTCTTGCCTTGCCCGGTCGGGATAGTTCGATGATCGCGCGTCTGTTCGCGCCGCTTCTGGAAAGGGTGGATCCCGGCTTCGGGATCGAGGTCGCGACCCTGACCGCCGATGGGATCGAGCCTTTTTTCCCCCGCCAGCAAGGGATGGACGATGACCCTGACGGCGCCGACGAGGAGGGGGTCGCCAGCCTCGTCGACCGCCTTGCCAATCGTCTTGGAGAGGCGAGGATCTGGCGCGATCAGGCCTTTCCGAGCTACGCCCCCGAACGGGCGGTTGTCCGACGCCCGCCTCTGGCGCCGGCGCATGGGCCTGGGTGGGATGTCGAGCGCCCACGTCCCTTGCGTCTATTCCATCGCCCAGAACCGATCTGGGCGGTCGCGCCGGTCCCCGATGATCCGCCGGTGCTCTTCCGCTGGCGGGGCTCGGCCCACAAAGTGCGCCGGGCCGAGGGTCCTGAACGTCTGGCCCAGGAATGGTGGCGTCGGCCGTTCGACGAGGCGGGGCCTGGCGAGATCCGAGACTATTACCGTGTCGAAGACGAAGCTGGAGCACGGTTCTGGCTCTTCCGCGAGGGCCTCTACGATTCAGCGACGCCGGTCAGGTGGTGGCTGCACGGCCTCTTTGGATGACCTACGCCGAACTCCAAACCACCACTTGCTATGGGTTCCTCACCGGCGCCTCGCATCCGGGCGAGTTGGTGGCGGGCGCCAAGGCGCTGGGGATGGCGGCGATCGGCGTCACGGACCGCAATACCCTGGCTGGCGTCGTCCGAGCCTGGTCGAAGGGACGCGAGATCGGCCAGCGAGTCCTCAGCGGTTGCCGTCTCGACTTCGCCGACGCGACCCCCAGCGTCCTCTGCTATCCCACAGATCGGACGGCCTGGGGCCAGCTGACGAAACTGCTCACCCTTGGTCAGCGCCGGGCGAAAAAGGGTGAATGCCGTCTCAGCCACGTCGACCTTCTGGCGCACGGCGAAGGCCAGCTGATCCTCGTGGTCCCCCCAAAGCGCCTCGATGAGGACTTCAAGGCTGCTCTCGAAATC